>Ga0181535_10002327_pt1 | contig 23448 bp, 16 predicted proteins | sample PEATcosm2014_Bin_44_FD_119774 | JGI IMG/M metagenome (GOLD analysis project Ga0181535, IMG submission 119774) | Peatland microbial communities from MTU Mesocosm Facility, Houghton, MI, USA - PEATcosm2014_Bin17_30_metaG | ecosystem: Environmental > Terrestrial > Soil > Wetlands > Peat | place...
GGTCGTAAGAATCCTGGGACGACACGCCCTTCTTAAGCAGTTCCTCCTCGTGTTCCGCCAGTTTCCTGGCGTTTTCATATTGGAACCTGGTTCTTGCGCAGTTTGCCTCAGCCTGTTTCAACGCCAACTCGAAAGGCGCGGTATCAATCGTGAAAAGCAGATCGCCTTCCTTCACTTGCTGGCCTTCCGTGAAGTGGATCTCTTTCAGTATCCCTGTCACCTGGGATTTGATCCCGACGGTGCGATAAGGAAGCACCGTGCCGAACGTGCGAAGCTCAACCGGCACGTCTTTATGGATCACAGGCGCAGTTGCGACCGGTAACGCCGACGAAGGTCGCTCGCCTGCTTTCTTGCGAAATGGGCCGACAAACCAGAAAATAATCAGGACAATGAGGACAATAATGGCAATCGTTAATTTCTTCATCTCAGAGATGTCTCCAGCGCTTTTTGATAGGGCCGAAATATTCGCGTATGTCGGAGTCTATTGCAAGAGAATTGGGGGTAGAAAAACGGCGTCGGATCACCGCAGTCCAAAGCATGTCTGCGGCATGCGAAGAATCTGAACATGGCGTTATTAATGTCAGAAGCTAATTAAACAGCAGATTGATGAATGATGATTTACGAATTGCGAAGGGTAGGGACTTCGAAATTGTGCGGTTGAGTATTCGACAATCTGCGGACTGGATTGCTCTTTGTCAGTCTCAGGTGCCGGACGCTACTTCTTCACGCTCTTCTGCGAGTCGGTGTCGGCGGAATCGGGCGATTTGATCGGATTGCCTTCGAGATCAACCAGCCGCGCTGTGACGAAACAATAAACCATCTTGTCGTTTGTCCTGTTCATCATCCCGCCGCCAGCCATGACCGTTTTGCCGTTCTTGACGGAAACAGAGGCAGTGAAGGCTTGAGTGAAGAAGGACGGTTCTTCGATCTCCACCTGCTGTGATTTGCCATCCTTGTCAGAGAATATGCCCTTGTAAATCTTCCAAGTTGGTTCTCCGACAATTTCAGGCGATATGGTCAGGTAGATGATTGTTCCTTCCATGCTCACTTCCGGTGTGACCTTGAGAATCAAACCAGCATCTCTTGTCCAAAATGGACCTGACGTGGTGGAAGGAGAGTTGGTCACGTTCGTGTTAGTGTTCGATCCGGTCGCGGATTGCGCGAGGATGTCAGCGGGGTAGATGACTTCTTTCACGTTCTTTATGATCGCTTCCTGTCCCGACTGGGTCACAACCTTTGGGGCATAGAGCAAGTTAGCGTTGCCTTCATGCCAGAGATTCATAAGCGCCAGCTGAGTGACGCCGCCCTGTTTCGTCAGCGCCGCAATATCGGCGAACTTGTACTCAACGAACTGCGCCTCAATTTCGATCTGAGAAGGAAGGACATTCAAGGCTATTAGGATTTCTTCGACTTTCCTCATATTCTCTTCTGCATTTGTCACAACAAGTTTTCCGATGCCGATGGACGGGATGTACCTAAGCGAAGAACCTTCCGGCCATTCAACGCCCATCGTGTGAAAGAAGTCTTTCCATCTGTTCCATCTACGATTTTCACCTTCTCGCAAGTCTTCTTCGCTCTGAGCCGTGACGAACACCGTGTCTCGCTTCGCTGTCGCAATGCCGGCTTCCGAAGCGGCGGTCTCGATCTTCTCATTAACTGTTGGCAGCACATCGAATGTCCGTGTCACCATGACTGGCTGCTTGCCGTGATTCTGGCTTGACTGCGTATTCGTCTGCTGTGCTAGGCAGAGTAAAGGAATGGCCAGCGACATGAGTGTTGCGATTGCGATTCTTTTCATTGTGCGTCTCCTCCCCTTGAAAAAGAGAGAGTAGCAGTTGAGCAGTTCGGAAACAAGCGGCAGATGAGTTTAGGGAAAGACTTGTCGCATGACGTCTTCGTTCTGTCCATACAGACGCCGCAGCGGAGTGCGGCGTCCACCAGTGCAAGCCACTATGTCTTCTTGGGTGGAGCGGGCGCTCCGCGGACGCTTCTTCGGAAAACAAAATGTGAAAAGGAGGTAATCACAAAAAAGCTTGATGGGCAGCCGTTTTGAAGCCGCAAATCGAAGAATACTGAACCGCAGAATATCGAAGTAAATGTCTTTTTCCTTCGTAATTCGGACCTCATCATTCGTCAATCTGCGGTTCAATTCCGCTAATGCTTGAAGACCATCTTCTTCACATCAACGCCCTTGATCTTTGCGAGGGCTGAGCAGAAGGCGGCAACTTTGGCGTCGGGCGCGACTATCTCGATCATGATCAGGCCTTTGTCTGAATCTTTGTGCGCTGTGTCGTGTAAACCGAGGCGGGTCTTGATGGTGTCGCCGAATTGCGTGAAAACTGCCTGTACTTCGGTCGCGTGCTTTACGCGGTTTGTGACGTGTATTCCGACGATTACGTGATCCTGTTTCTTCATACTTATATTTTTCCTTCATTAGAAGATTTCTCGCAAAGCCGCCAAGATCGCCAAGGTCTATTGACTTTGCGTTCTTTGCGCCTTGGCGAGAGATCCTCTTTGGCTAACTGAACACCAAACCCTGCTTCGCCCCTTCGACATCGCTCAGGGCTTCGCATGGCAAGCACTCGGCATTCTACACTCGGCACTATCTTCCTACTCCCACTCAATCGTGGCCGGCGGCTTGGAGCTGATGTCGAACACAACGCGATTTACGCCGCGAACTTCGTTGATGATGCGGTTGGAGATTTTTGCAAGGACTTCGTACGGAACCCGGAACCAATCCGCCGTCATTCCATCCATGCTTTCGACGATGCGCAGAGCCACGACGTTTTCGTACGTCCGACAGTCGCCCATTACACCTACGCTCTGCACCGGCAGAAGCACGGCAAACGATTGCCATATCGCCTTATGATTCGGGAGTTTCTCGATTTCTTCCTGAACGCGAAGATCAGCTTTCTGTAAGAGCGCGACCCGTTCCGCTGTGACTTCGCCAAGAATGCGAACTGCAAGCCCAGGGCCTGGGAATGGTTGCCGGTCAACGATATGATCCGGCACACCGAGCTGCCGCCCAAGCTCACGCACTTCATCCTTGAAGAGTTCGCGCAACGGTTCGATTAATTTGAACTTGAGATCGGGCGGCAGGCCGCCGACGTTGTGATGGCTCTTGATTGTTACCGAAGGACCGCCGAGCGGGGAGAAGCTCTCAATCACGTCCGGATACAATGTGCCTTGCGCCAGAAATTTTGCGTCCTTCTGCTTTCTGGCTTCCTCCGCAAAAACGTCAATGAACGTCTTGCCGATGACTTTTCGCTTCTTCTCGGGATCGGTAACGCCTTTCAGGTTGTCGAGGAAAAGCTTCTGCGCATCGGCCACACGCAGGTCAATGTTGAACGCCTTTCCGAAAGTGTCTTCCACCTGCGCCGATTCTCCGTGCCGGAGGACGCCGTTATCAACAAAAATGCAGTGAAGTTGTTTGCCAATGGCCTTGTGCAGCAGTGCTGCAACGACCGACGAGTCCACACCGCCGCTCAGCCCGCATATCACATGGCCGGAGCCTACCTGCTTCCTGATGGCCTTGACGCTTTCGCGTATGAACTGCGCCATCTCCCAATCACCGGGGCACTTGCAGATGTCGAACACGAAATGCCGCAGTATCTCCGCGCCTTTCGGGGTGTGTACAACTTCGGGATGGAATTGCAGACCGTAAATCTTGCGGCGGTCATCGCCCATGGCGGCGATAGGACAGGTGCCGGTCTTTGCGATTGGATGGAATCCGTCGGGCATGACTTCAACCTGGTCGCCGTGGCTCATCCATACTTTCAAATTAGCGGGCAGTCCTTTGAAAAGCGATTTCTTGTCCAGAATGTTGATGCCGGCATGACCGAATTCGCGTGCGTGGCCGGGTTTGACTTTGCCGCCGAGCAGGTGGGCGGTCAACTGCATGCCGTAGCAGATGCCGAGGATCGGGATGCCGAGTTGGAAGATTGCCGGGTCGGGGTGGGGCGCGCCGTTTTCGAATACGCTCGCCGGGCCGCCGGAGAGAATGAGGCCGGATGGCTTCCGCTTTTTGAGCTCGGCGGCGGATGTGTTGTAGCGGATGAGCTCGGAATAGACGTGCTGCTCGCGCACGCGCCGGGCTATGAGCTGGCTGTATTGGGAGCCGAAATCGAGAATAGCTATCCAGTGCCTTGTTTTCATGGTGCGGGGAAATTATCAGAAGCCTTTGCGCAATGCCAGTTTTCAGTTTATGGGGTCGAGTTTGAGTTGGGTGGTGGCTGGAGTGTTTTGGCGGAGTACGTTGTTGCGCATTTCGGCGTGCGGCTTTCGCGCCAGTTCGCCGCATCTTCCAGTCTTTCTCAGGCGGCGCGTACAGTAGTACAGCGCCACCTTCGAAATCCTGAAATCTGCGCCAACCTGACGCAAAATTCGCCCGCTCGTCGAAATGCACAACAAGGTTTACCACATTGGGCCGGCCTGCGGCCGGACCCAATGTATTTGATGGATGATTCACTACTCCGGAAAATAGGTTGTACCGGTTGAATTCGGGAGCCTCAGTTTGCCGGAGGATAGTTTCTCCATGAAATCGGCGTGGGCGCTTTTTTTCAGGAACAGGGCGGCAATGTTGTCTTCGCAGACCAGGAGCCAGTCGTCGCGTAAGGTCATTTTGTTATAAACCGGATTTCCTTTGTGGATCAGCACGATGTCGGTTGGATAATCGTTGAGCGCGTTTTCCCAGCCCTGTTTGCAATAGATGAAGTTGAAGTAGTCTTCGATGGTTTGTTTGCTGTAGGCGTCGCTGAAGCGGCCATCAAGGAATTGCCTGCAATCGGGATAGAGCTGCCAGATTGAGTATTCCGCCCAATCGAAGAACACCAGCGCGTTTCCTGATAATTTATTCTCTTTCATGAAGTGGACAATGCCAGACGGAAAGCGATCCTGTGGCACCTCGATTTCGAATGGATTCGATTTGTCGAAATACAGGGCATACCACCCGGAAACGATCATGAAGATGCAAAGTGCGCCGACGATGAGCCGCTTTGGGATGGCGGCACCGAGTTTTTCCAGCGGTTTAGCGGCAATATCGTCTATGTGCAGGGGAACAACGAACGCTGCCGTGATCGCGAACAGCGGAATGTTCCTGCGCAAAACTATTGCGCTCACAAAGGATGTTGCGAGAATGCCAGTCCATGTGATGTCCTTTGGCTTGCTGGAAAAGAGTATAGCTGCAAACGAGATGATCGCGAGCATGACAAAATCGGGATGGATTGCAAGATATGCAGTGCGATCGAATGGCGCCCACTCGCTGAGGTAAGGGCGGGGCATACCGGCCGAATCGAGAATGAAGCCCCAGAGCTTGGAGCCATAGGGGTTGATCAACGAGGCCGCGACGAAAAGAGCCAGCGCCGCCCCGAGTTCCTTGATGTGGCGCGGGGTCGTGTCGTTGACATGTGATGTCCGGGTTGTCTCCAGGATGATGTAGATGCCAATCAAAAGAGCGCCGATGAAGAATGCGCCGTGAAGGTTTGCCCACAACATGCCAAGGAATGGAGCCAGGCAAAGAAACAGGATTCTATTACGCGGCCATCCCTTCAGGAGCAGCAGCAGTAGCGCATAAAGCAGATATGTGAAATGATGGGGACGGGTGGAAAATCCGTAGCTCATTGTCGAAATGGTGAGCAGCAGGTAGAAAAAACGGATGCCTGCCGATGGGCAGTCCGCCCTGATTGAGGCGTACATAAGCAGCACAACGCACAGGCCAAGGCCGATTTTCAGCGCCAGCAAACCGGAATTGCCAAAGTGTTCATGCGTCACATGGAGAATGTATTCAGCGCCCCATTCATGGTTTACCCACCGATGGTCGGGTTCAGTGAAGGAAAAGGTGTTCTTGTGGTGGAATTCGGAAGCCCACGCCGGCGCTTGGACGAATCCGATGTTTCCCCAGAGATCAACGTCGGCCTTATTGTCGGAGAAAACATGAAGACAGAAAACGAAGACAGCGGCGACTGCCAGCAGGCGGATCACCCGATTCTCAATATCGCTGTTGATGTTCACTTTACGGCTGGTACGGTATGACGGCGGTGCGGCATTGTCAAGGACTCGCCCCATGCGCGAAGGCGGAACGATTCAGCTGATCTCTGGAGCCGGGACACCCTCGTCCCGGTGGCAACCTGCGGTTTGCCACGTGACCGGCCTTTGGACCGGCCTTTGGCCGGCTCCAGCGTAACTGGCGCATTTTCACTAATTGGAGCTTGCGGAGGGCGTTTTGGTGCGGTAAGTTACCGGGTTTCCAATATTGGAAAGGTTGCAGCCTCCATGCCTCGGGGCGTGGGTAGAAGGCTGCACTGGCATAAACTGGGAAATATTATGGAACAACAAGTTCGACAAAAACAACATGTGGATTTCGATCTGTCTACCTTCAGCGGAGACAATCGGGCCGACATGGTCAAAATGTATGAGGATACGCTGAAGAATTTCACCGAAGGGTCAATCGTCTCTGGCAAAGTGCTCGAGGTGCGGCCCAACGAAATCCTCGTTGATATTGGCTACAAATCCGAAGGAGTCGTTCCCGCGAACGAATTCGAGGATCTGTCTAAAGTAAAACCGGGCGATATGCTGGACGTATTGCTTGCACAAATCGAAGACGAAGACGGTTTGGTGGTTCTAAGCAAGCACAAGGCGGATCAGAAGCTCCGCTGGGAAAAGGTCCTCTCCGTATACAAGGAAGGCAGCATCGTGCAGGGCATCATCAGGGGACGGGTCAGGGGTGGCCTTCTGGTGGATGTCGATGGCGTTGAATCTTTCCTTCCGGGCTCTCAAATTGATGTTATGCCGGTGCATAATATAGATGCATATATCGGCGGGAAATACGAATTCAAGATCATCAAGATCAGTTCCGATCGCCGTAACATCATCGTCTCGAGACGCGAGCTTATCGAAGAGCGTCTCAAATCCAAGAAGAAGGAACTTCTTTCTTCGATCCAGGTTGGTCAGCGCCGCAAGGGCATGATCAAGAACATAACCGATTTCGGCGTATTCGTTGATCTTACCGGCATGGACGGACTGCTCCACATCACCGATATGAGCTGGGGGCGGATCAAGCATCCCACGGACATGGTTCAGGTCGGCCATGAACTTGAGGTTATCATTCTCGATATTGACATGGAACGCGAGCGAGTTTCGCTTGGACTCAAGCAAATGACGCCGAATCCCTGGGACGATATCGAGAAGAAGTATCCAGTCGGCAGCCGGTTGCACGGAAAGGTCGTCAACTTGGTGCCTTACGGCGCGTTTGTCGAGCTGGAGAAGGGTGTGGAAGGGCTTGTGCACGTTTCCGAAATGTCGTGGACTGCACGCATCGCCCGCGCTTCCGACGTTGTTAATGTCGGCGACGAAGTTGATGTCGTTGTGCTCAGCATCAACAAGGAAGAACAGAAGATCGCCCTGGGCATGCGGCAGACGGAAGAGAATCCGTGGGATACGGTGCAAAAACGCTATCCAGTCGGATCGAGGGTCAGCGGAAAGGTCCGCAACTTCACATCCTACGGCGCCTTCATCGAACTCGAAGACGGCATCGATGGCATGATCCATGTGTCCGATATGTCGTGGACAAGAAAGATCAACCATCCGTCGGAAGTTCTGCAGAAGAGTCAGCCTGTCGAAGCCATAGTACTTGAGGTTGATCCGCAGAACAGTCGCATCAGTCTCGGGCTCAAACAGGCCCATGACGATCCGTGGAACACGATCTCGGTTCGCTACAAGGTCGGTGAAAAGGTCAAGGGCAAGGTCTCGAAGGTCGCATCGTTTGGCGCGTTCATTGAGATCGAAGATGGTGTGGATGGTCTTGTCCATATCTCCCAGATCAGCGATCAGCACGTGGAAAAGGTTAAGGATGTTCTCAACGTCGGTCAGGAAGTCGAAGCGCGCATCCTCAGGGTTGACCGCGCAGAGAGACGGATCGGTTTGAGCATTAAAGCCGCCATGTTGCCCGACGAAGACTTCGCGAAGCAGAAGGACGAGATTATTGAGGGGCTCAAGCCTGGCGAGGACATGGTTGATCTTGCCGGCGCCTTCGATGAAGCATTCTCCAATATGCCAGCCGAAGAATGGCGTCCGGGCCAGAGCAAGGATAAAGACGCCGATAAGGATGCGTCCAAGCAGTAAGCTGGAACGTATTTTAATTATTGAATGTGTCACGGGCGCCCGGATCATCAGGGCGCCCGTGTTTTTTAGAACAGGCTTTCAGTAACAGCCATGATGAATATACTCGATATTCTTAAGGAACGTGGACTGCTGGAGGATGTCACCAGTCCGGATCTTCAGAAGTTTGTGGAATCGCCGGTGACCGTCTATGCCGGTTTCGATCCAAGCTCAGACAGCTTGCAGGCCGGCAACTTCGTGACGATCATGGTACTGGCGCATTTCCAGCGTTGCGGCCACAAGGTGATCGGACTCATCGGCGGCGCCACCGGCATGATCGGCGATCCATCCGGAAAATCCGCCGAGCGTAACTTGTTGACTGAAGAACAGGTGCAGCACAATGTCGTTGGCATCCGTGAAAACCTGTCGCGTTTTCTCGATTTTAATCATCCAACTGCGCCGGCGATCCTCGTCAACAATGCCGATTGGTTCAAGGATTTCTCCTTTATCGGTTTCCTGCGTGACGTGGGCAAGCATTTCAGAATGGGCACAATGCTGGGCAAAGAAAGCGTCAGGAAACGCCTCGACAGCGAAGCCGGTATGAGTTACGCGGAGTTCAGCTATCAACTGCTCCAGGCGTACGATTTCCTGAAGTTGAATGAGATGCATGGATGCCGTCTTCAGGTAGGCGGTTCCGATCAATGGGGCAATATCACGGCTGGCACAGATCTGATGCGCAAGATAAAGGGCGTCGAGGGCTACGGCGCCATTACGCCTCTCATCTGTGACAGCGCTGGCCAGAAGTTTGGCAAGAGCGAAGGCAACGCAGTCTACCTCGATGCCAAAAAGACTTCATGCTACGATTTTTATCAGTTCTTCTTTCGCACAGCTGATGCAGATGTGATCAGATATCTCAAGGTTTTCACTTTTATCTCGCTTGAAGAAATAGCCGCGCTTGACGAGCAGGTCAGGTCTGCGCCAGGTGCGCGGGCGGCACAGAAGAAGCTCGCGGAAGAAGTGACCCGCACAGTGCATGGCGAAGATGGACTCAAGATTGCGGGCCGCGCCAGCGCTGTGCTTTTCGGCGACTCCATGGAAGGGCTGCATGCCGCAGATCTTCTGAGTATTTTTGCCAATGTTCCATCGAAAGAACTGCCGCGTCCGCAAGTCGAAAGCGCTGGCGTTCTCGATCTTGCCGTTGCAGCAGGACTTTGCTCAAGCAAGGGCGAGGCGCGCCGTCTCGTGGAAAGCGGCGGACTCTACATCAACAACCGCCGGGTCGAAGGCCTTCAATACAAAGTTGCCGCAGCCGACATTATTGATGGCCGCCTTCTCGTTCTCCGCTCCGGCAAGAAGACCTTCCATTTGGTCAAGATTGGGTAGACAGGCGAAATAACATCTCCGACAACGCGTATCGCCTCAGTTTCTGAGTGGCCTCTTCTTCGTAGCCGCGCCGGATACGGCGCGGACCGCGTCTTATCAGACGCGGCTACATTGTGGCCACCCGTAACTGAAGGGATCACGTCATGCCGCTGTCGTCTGTTGATAAAGGTATTTCTGGAAGCCGGCGAAAAGCGTTCCTATGTCTTCCGGCTTGCCGAGATCCGCTACGGCGTCGGCGATGGAATCGTGATATTTCAGACGCAATAACGGTGTGAGTTTTTCCCGGTCAAGCTCCTCGACACCGACCGAGACATAGTGCGACAGGACGAAATCGAGGAACACCTGCTGCCTGGCACTGAAATGGGCGTTGATATGCAACTTCGCATTGGCGGAGCGCACCTCGCGCGTGAGCGGTGCCTTGGCGTAGGCCACGTGCGCCAGCACGTCGAACAGGTCGCTTTTCTCAGCGTCTATGATCTTTTGCATCTCGGCGAGTTGATCGTGGCCGAACCCTTTTTCCGCCAGTCCTTGCAGGAGCCTGGCCCGCGTGTCCGGCGCGCTCCAAATGGCCCGCAATTCAGCCTCGTCTTTGAAGAAGTCCGGCAGCCTGCCGAAAAGCAACTCCATGAACTGCTGCGCCGACATGGGAGTGCCGTCGGGATGCCAGAAAGTCGTCGCCATCATGTGCTGGATGTTTCGTTCCTTGCCATCGGCGAGCTTCACTTTGATCTTACTCTTCCTGGCGACGTATTCGCCGGGTTTCTCGCGCACAATGGGAGCCATGGGACTAAGGGGAGTTATAGGTTCCACGGTATCAATTGGTTCTCCGTCCCATTCAGGATCGCTGAAATGATGGTGCGCTTTCACGAAGTCGTAGATGGTGAAGTAGTCCTTGCCGTCATAAAGCCGCGTGCCGCGCCCGATAATCTGCTTGAACTCGATGATGGAGTTTATCGGCCGCATAAGGACGATGTTGCGAATGTTGCGGGCGTCCACGCCGGTCGCCAGTTTCTGTGATGTCGTCAGAATAGTCGGGATCGTCTTCTCATTGTCCTGGAAGTCGCGCAGGTGTTGCTCGCCGAGGGCGCCGTCGTTCGACGTGACCCGCTGACAATAATTAGGGTCTTTGCTGGTCTTCATCTGGTTGATCAGGTCGCGCACGGCCAGCGCGTGGTCCTGCGTGGCGCAAAACACCAGCGTCTTCTCGTTCTGGTTGATCTGCTCCATGAACAGCTTCACGCGGTGCGCCTCCCGCTCCTTGATCTCGATGATCCTGTTGAAGTCGGTTTCCGTGTAGCGCTTCCCGTATTCGACTTCGCCCTCCATCACCCGGTCGTCTGGCGTATAGACATACTCGTCGAGGGTCGTGGAAATCTGTTTCACCTTGAACGGAGTGAGAAACCCGTCGTTGATGCCGTCCTTGAGCGAGTAGATATAGACCGGCTCTCCGAAGTAGCGGTAGGTGTCCACGTTATCCTTGCGCTTCGGCGTGGCAGTCATGCCCAACTGCACCGCCGGGGCGAAGTATTCGAGGATACCGCGCCAGTTGCTTTCGTCGTTTGCGCCGCCGCGGTGACACTCGTCAATGACGATGAAATCGAAGAAGTCCGGCGGGTATTCGCCGAAGTACCCTGAGCCTGTTGGCCCGCTCATGAACGTCTGGAAGATCGTGAAGAACAAGCTGCCATTGGTCGGCACACGTTCCCTGCGCCGAATCTCATCGGGCGAAATCCGCACGAGCGCGTCCTCCGGGAATGCCGAAAAAACATTGTACGCCTGATTGGCGAGGATATTCCGGTCGGCAAGGAACAGGATGCGCGGGCGGCGCGTGGAGTTGCCGCTCAAGTTCCAGCGGGCATGGAACAGTTTCCACGCGATCTGAAAAGCAATGAAGGTCTTTCCCGTGCCGGTCGCGAGCGTGAGGAGGATGTGTTTCTGGTCTTTGGAAATGGCATCCATCACGCGGTCAACGGCGATGTCCTGGTAATAGCGGCTCGGGTGTGAACCGCCCTTGTCTTCGAACGGAATGGCAGAGAAACGGTCGTGCCACGCGTTCGCCCCGGCGAAGGTCATCGCCCAGAGTTCGTCCGGGGTGGGGTAGGCGGCGATTTCGCCTTCCTTGCCCGTCTGCATGTCAACGGCGTAAATGCCGCGTCCATTCGTAGAATAGGCGAAGCGCACGGCCAGCTTGCCCGCGTAATTCTTGGTCTGGCCCACGCCCTCGGTGAGCGCTTCTCCCAGCGCCTTGGCTTCGATGGTGGCGAGCTTGGTATTGCGATACACCAGCGCGTAATCTGCGATGAGCGGCTTGCCGCGCCTGCCGTGGCCTTCGATCCGGCCCAGCGTGATCGGATACTCGCGCAGGATCTTGCTGCCCTCGACAACTCCCCAGCCCGCCGCTTTCAGCGCGGGGTCAATGTGCTCGGCTCTGGTTTCGGCTTCGTTCATGGCAGTTGTGACCATATTGACATTGTTGACCTTATTGGCAATGCGGTCATACCGGCCTCGTTCCTTTGCAGTCTGGGAAAGCGGAACAACCCCAGAACTGGCCTTTTGCAGACTTGCGCTGGCGCATGGGTTTGTTGCACAGCGGGCAATCCGGCGATGGGGGCTTGTCCTTTTCCCGCGCTTCGATGCGTTTGGTCATGAGTCGTTCGCTGAAGCCGCCGGTTTCTTCGAACGCCTTGCCTTGCGCTTCAATCTGGCTTTTCAGCATGTTCAAGGCGCGCCCGATTATGATGAGCATGGCGTTGGCCACCACCACCGCATCGTCGGAATCGAGCCACTGGGCGTACTTCTTGCGCTGCTCCAGCGCATGTTTCGCCGACTCGTGGACCATGTCGTCCGAAAACGGCGCTGGATCGAGCGAGATTGCGTTCACCGCCTTCGCTTCCGGCGAATGCACCGACCACGGGAGCTGGTTGCGGTCGAGTATCACGACTTCATAATCGCCGCGCAGTTCGCTCAGGCTCGCCCGCGCCACGTCCGTGAGCTTCATCTCAGTGTCCTTTGAGGTCGCTGAGCGCTCCGACCCCTCGATGATGTTTTGCCGTCCGCTGCGCGCGGCCTGGCTCATCTGGTCGTATTGACGGCCCTTCGGGTCGTAAAACTTTGTGCCAGCCTCGCGGTGATCGAAGGTCAGAAAGCGGCGGCAGAACCGCAGCGTCTCGATCTGGACGATCGTGGCCAGCGTGAACGAATGGAGCCTGCGGAAACCGCCGTGTTTGTCGAAAAGCTCAGGCATGAGAAGAAACCTCCCGCCGTGTTTGTGTGGGTGACCCGGTTGACCTTGCTGACCTCGTGGACAACAGAGGCATTCTTGTCAAACCGGTCAATTTTGTCAAAAACGTCGTCATCTCACACCCCCCCCCGAAAACGCCTCCATCTTGCACCCAAAACCTCCGCCCTGTCAACCCGGTCAACAACGTCATCCGCACCACCCGTATCAACCGGGTCAACGAGGTCTCCATCGTCAACAAGGTCATCTCAAAGCCCTCCCGAAAACGCCCGGTGCAACAGCGACTTCTTCAACGCCTCAAGCGCCGCCAACTTCCGCTCGTAGAGCGTGGCGAGACGTTGGGTTTCGGCTGACAACGAAGTGAGCCTGGTCACAATGGCTTTCTGTTCCGTAATTGAATTTGGAAATGCAATCAAAAGTGGCTCGACACTGTAATTGTTGATCTGCGGTATCGATGATCCGTTGTTTATCTCGCGAAGATCTAATCGGAGGAAGAAATTGAACAAGAACTCGGGTAATAGGCCAGTCTTGGGCGTCACCCCCATGATGTTGAGATCCGCACAAATCGTACGTTTTGTAAGGCGTTTCTTGTTGGTTAGGATCGCGCCGCCTCGCTTAGGAAATATTGTGGTTCCAACAGGAAGGAGATTACTCGCATTTACGTCGTTCTTATTGATGTAGCGACTTGAACAGGTAACGCCGTTCAGATTCTCCTTAATGTTCATATCTGCGACTTTAAGGTAAGGAATCTCGCCAGAAGGTCTTTCGATTTCCTTCGGGAGCGTGGTTCCGCTGCGAAGAATGCAGCATTCGCCAATCGTCTTCTCCACCCACCCCTTGCCGCGCTGGGTGAAGACGGATTGGAGGTGGCTTTCGAAGAGGGCGCGGGCGTTTTGGTGGTTCTTTTCGGCGTTGGCTTTGGCGGTGGCGAGGCCCGTAAACGCTTCGTCCAGCAACCCGACGATCCGCTGCTGTTCGGCGAGCGGGGGTATCACGAGTTCGAAATCCGCCAGCATCGCGCCAGACACATTTGGGAAAGTTGCACCTGTGCCCTTGCCGTGAATCTCATCCCGTTTCGAGCTGATGAAATGATTGACCCACGGCTGATATTGCTTCGCACGAATCGCGGCGACGCCGCGTCCGACGCAGGCGTCAAATCCCGCGATGTTCATTCGCCCTGTTGTCGAACCGCGAACACATAGAATCAGGTCGTCCTTCTTGCAAAACTTCGTGGGTTGCGTCGTGAACTTGGAGCGAATCGTCTCACCGAACGATTCATCACTGAACTCGACCGGGCCATTGATGAGCGGCACACCTTCGCCTTTCGTGTTGTAGCTTTCGCCATCAGGGCTTTGGCCCATGATGACTTCACAGACATCGCCCAGCCTCTTCGTCTGCCACCCCTTCTTCATAACAGCTTCTTGATATTCCCCAGCACTTCCGCGCTCTCGGCGTCGAGCGCGGCGATTTCCTTCATAATGGCCGCGGGGCTGCGGTGTGCGATTTCCTCGCCGCCGTTCGGGTTCTTCACGGAGAGGTCAAACGTCGTCTGGTCAATGGTCGTGGCATCCACGCTCCAACTCTTGGTCGAGTCGGCAAAAGTCCGTTGACGGTCAATAAAGTCAATAAGGTCATCGTCATTCAGCGGGTTGGTCTTCCCCAGATTGCGGCCGGGGTCGAGCTGGTAGAACCACACCTTCCGCGTCGGCGCGCCTTTCTCGAAGAAGAGCACGACGGTCTTCACGCCAGCGCCCTGGAACGTGCCGCCGGGGCAGTCGAGCACGGTGTGTAGATTGCAGCTTTCCAGCAGCAGTTTCCTCAAGCTCACGGAGGCGTTATCGGTGTTGGAGAGAAAAGTGTTCTTGATCACCACGCCGCCGCGCCCGCCAGCCCGGAGGATCTTGATGAAGTGCTGTAGGAACAAAAACGCGGTCTCGCCGGTGCGGATGGGGAAGTTCTGCTGCACCTCGGGCCGTTCCTTGCCGCCGAAGGGCGGATTGGCCAGCACCACGTCGTAGCGGTCCTTTTCCTGAATGTCGGCGAGGTTTTCGGAGAGAGTGTTGGCGTGGACGATGTTCGGCGCCTCGATCCCGTGCAGGATCATGTTCATGATGGCAATGACGTAGGCGAGCGACTTCTTTTCCTTGCCGTAGAAAGTCTTCGTCTGGAGCGTGGCGAGATCTTTGGTGGTCAATTTCCCCTTGGCCGTGAGATAGACGAAAGCCTCGCACAGGAAGCCTGCGGAGCCACACGCGCCGTCGTAGATCTTGTCCCCGATTTTCGGCTGCACGACTTGGATGATGGCGCGGATGAGCGGGCGCGGAGTGTAATACTCGCCGCCATTGCGCCCGGCATTGCCCATGTTCTTGATCTTGGCTTCGTAGAGATGCGAAAGCTCATGCTTCTCCGCCTGCGATCGAAAACGCAACTCGTCAATATGGTCAATAATCTCCCGCAGATTGTAGCCGCTCTGGATCTTGTTTTTGATTTCGCCGAAGATTTCGCCAATCTTGTATTCGATGGTGTCCGGCCCGGTGGCGCGCTGTTTGAAGCCGTGCAGGTAGGGAAAGAGCTTTTGATTTACGAAGTTGGTGAGATCGTCGGTGGTTAGCGCTTTGTTATGATCAATCTTACCCTCACTGGTCTTGGGCGCGGCCCACGTTTCCCAGCGATAGTCTTTGTCGAGGATATAGGCATATTTCTTGCCGTTGAGAGCGGCTTCGGTAGTCTTGTCCTGTTCCAAGGCGTCGAGATATTTCAGGAATAGCAGCCAGGAGGATTGCTCGGTGTAATCGAGTTCCGTGGTGCAGCCGGCCTCCTTGCGGAGAATATCGTCAATGTTTCTGAAGGCTTGTTCAAACATAAGCGCCTTATAGTGGCACGTCTCTTTCAAGAGTCAACATTCATGAACGCCCATTCCTGTACTGTAGCCGCACACGGGTCATGCGTTCGCGCAGGCCGCCTTCTTTTACGAAATCCTGCTCCAAGCGATGAAGCTGCTGGTCGAGCAGATAGTTGCTCTGGTGGATGAGGCAGATTGCGACATTGGCGACAACCTCCGCCGAGCGGGTTTCGACGATTTCGCGATACAGTTCATAGGTCTGCGGCATTTTGCGGCCTAGCTTTCGGACATACTGTGCTTCCTTGGAGTCTTTGTCCCAAATCTTGAGGTCGCGGGCTCGTAAATAGTCCAGGAAGTCATCCAGCAATTCTTCAAGGCTGGCACGGGCCACGTTCGTTAGCTTGATCTCCGTTTCCTTGGAAGTCAGCGCAGCCTTGCTGCCTTCAAGGATGTTCTTCTTTCCTGACCGACTCGCTTGAATCATCTGGTCAATAGTGCGGTCGCCCCTGGAGAGGAACTTGTGGGTGAATCGGAACGTAATGTCATAGACGACTTCGGACTTCTGGAATGATAGCAGCGTATGATAATCGCCGCGGGGTGGAAGAAGAGGATGGGGATCATGGGAAATCTGGGAAGTATGGGAAATATGTTCCCCATTTTTCCTATTCGTCCCATTTCTCCCATCTTCTTCCTCGCCAGCAATGCTATATTTGCCAGCCTGTTTCTGTCCAGTGGTTTTGCGGAATGCGGTCTTGATGCAGCCCTGCGAAGTGGTATCATTCAGGATTGATCTAATGGGTAATTGCGGAAATATGCAGTGGTGTTGAATAATGAGTAAAGACAGCATTATAATAGCGGGTGCACGGGAGCATAATCTCCAGAATATCACCGTCACCATTCCTCGGGACAAGCTGACGGTCATCACGGGCCTCAGCGGGTCTGGAAAGTCGTCCCTCGCTTTCGACACACTTTATGCGGAAGGCCAACGCAGATATGTCGAGAGCCTCTCGGCCTATGCGCGCCAGTTTCTTGATCAGATGCAGAAGCCCGATGTTGATCATATAGAAGGGCTTTCCCCGGCCATCGCCATCGAACAACGGACGGCAGGCTCGAATCCGCGTTCGATCGTCGCCACGACGACGGAAGTTCACGACTATCTTCGCCTACTTTATGCCAACATCGGCAAGGCCCATTGTCCGAAATGCGGGCGGCCGGTCGGACGGCAAAGTCCGCAGCAGATAGTTGACCAGCTGATGAATCTCCCGACTAATACCAAAGTATCACTTCTTGCCATGCTGGTACGCGGCAGAAAAGGACAGCACGAAGAAATCTTCGAGTCGGCGCGCAAGCTCGGGTTCGTTCGCGTTCGCGTTGACGGGCAGATACTTGAAGTCGAGAGCGTTCCGGCGCTGGACAAGAAGAAGGCGCACACGATCGAGGTCGTGGTTGATAGACTCGTGATCACGAATAAGATCCGCACGCGGCTGACCGATTCGGTTGAGCTGACGCTGAAGCACGGGATGGGCGCCATGCGCGTGCTCCATCAATCCGGCAACGAGGAGATGAAGGAAACGTTCTATTCCGAGAAGAACGCATGCCCCGAATGCGGCATCAGTTTCGATGAATTGAGCTCACGCAGTTTTTCCTTCAACAGTCCCTACGGCGCCTGCGCGACTTGCTCCGGGCTCGGCACGCAGCTTGTGTTCGATGAAGATCTGATTGTTCCGGATAAAACGGTCTCGATCGGCGACGGCGCCGTACAGGCATGGCGGCGCGGTGGACGGAGGCTGATCATCTATTACAAGCAGCTACTGCGCTCGCTGTCCGAGCACTGCGGATTCAGTCTCGACACGCCGTTCAAAGACCTCGACGACGCAACGCGGAAGCTCCTCATGCATGGCTCAGGCGACGAAGATGTGGAAACCGGGTACTGGCGGGGCGGGGCATATCGGAAGCATAAGAAGCCATTCGAAGGCGTCATCCCGAACCTTGCGCGGCGGCTCGAAACGACGGACAGTGAATATACCAGACAACGTCTGCGCGGTTACATGGGACGTCTTCTCTGCCCGGATTGCAAAGGCAAGCGGCTTAAGCCCGAGATCGGCGCGGTCATCGTCGGAGGCAAATCAATCATTGATGTCACTGGAATGACGATCAAAGGCGCAATGAGTTTCTTCGAGACGATGGAACTGACACCGCAGGAACAGCACATAGCCGGCGAGGTTCTGAAGGAGATCAGGCGACGGCTTAGATTCATGGTCGAGGTTGGTTTGGACTATCTGACGCTCGACCGCGAAAGCGGGTCGCTTTCCGGCGGCGAGATTCAAAGGATCAGGCTTGCCACGCAAATCGGGTCCGGGCTGGTAGGCGTGCTGTATGTTCTTGATGAGCCGACAATCGGACTGCATCTCCGCGACAATCTGCGCCTGATCAAAATGCTAAAGGAGCTGCGCAATATCGGCAACACGGTGGTGATTGTCGAGCATGACGAAGAGATGATTCGCGAGGCAGATTACGTAATAGACCTTGGCCCCGGCGCCGGACGGCATGGCGGTAAGGTCGTGTTTCAGGGGTCGGTCCGGGATTTGCTCGCGAGTCCGGATTCGCTCACGGCGAAATACATGAATGGCGGAGCAATGATCCACGCGCCAGCGAAGAGGCAAAAGCCCGAAAACGGCGCTCTGAAGATCTTCCAGGCGTCGGAAAACAATCTGAAGGACATTGATGTTTCCATTCCGCTCGGACTTTTCGTTTGTGTAACGGGCGTCTCCGGAAGCGGCAAGAGTACGCTGGTTGACGATATTCTCAGGCGCGCGTTGTTTAAACATTTCTACGGCTCCAAGGAAAGGCCGGGCAAACATCGCAAGATCACGGGACTGGACAAGCTGGACAAGGTGATCCTGATAGATCAGAGCCCGATTGGCAGGACGCCGCGAAGCAATCCGGCAACCTACACCGGAGCGTTCTCGTTCATTCGCGACATTTTTGCCCGCACACCTGCATCGAAGGTCAGGGGCTACGGGCCGGGCCGGTACAGCTTCAATGTGAAGGGAGGCCGATGTGAGACCTGCAAAGGCGACGGCATTCTACGGCTTGAAATGCATTTTCTGCCGGATGTGTACGTCACATGCGAGCAGTGCCAGGGCAAGCGCTACAATAAGGAAACGCTGGAAATCCTGTACAACGGGAAGAATATCGCAGAGACGCTGGCGCTGACGATTGACGAGGCGCTGGACTTCTTCCAGAACATTCCGGGTATTGCGCGGAAGCTGAGAACACTGTCTGAGGTGGGACTTGGATACTTGCAATTGGGGCAGTCTGCCACTACTTTGTCGGGCGGAGAAGCGCAACGAGTGAAGCTGTCGTCGGAGTTGAGCAAGAGAGCGACGGGGCGCACATTGTATCTGCTCGACGAACCGACTACCGGCCTCCATTTCGCTGACACGCACAAGCTTCTGCATGTTTTGCTGCGCCTGCGCGATGCCGGGAACACTGTTGTCGTGATTGAACACAACCTGGATGTCATCAAAATGGCGGATTACATCATCGACCTTGGACCGGAAGGAGGAGACGCCGGCGGCAGGATTGTGGCAACTGGAACACCGGAAGAAGTGGCGGAATGCGCAGAATCGTATACAGGACAATTTCTCAAGAAAGCGCTGACTTGACAAAGATAGTTGAGATTCTGACTTCGGCACGAATTATGTCGTTGGCAATCGCGGGTTTGCTGGCGGTTGTGTCGGTTTCGCCAGCTGCGGACACGGATTCGCCACCGCAGGTTGCGGCAGTGTCTGAGCCGGCTCCGAGCATGGCTACAGGCAAAGCGGCATTGCAGGACGGCTTGTACGAGCTGGCGCAAAAGCAGTTCGAACGCTATCTCGCCGGAGCCGAAGGCGCCGCGAAGGAACACGATGATGCTGCGTTGCTCCTTGTGCGGGCGTTGTATGAACAGCAAAAATACGACGAGATTCTGACGTTCTTGAAGAACAGGAAGAGTTGGACAAAAGAAACCAGCGCGACTGGCGCAATTCAATTCTGGCGGGCGCAGGCCATGCGTCAACTCAAACGATACGACGATGCGCTGGCCGAGTTGTCGGATTTTGCAAGCCGCTATCCAGACGGCGCAGAATACGTTGTCCGCGCGGAACGACTTGTGGCTTGGTGTTATCTCGATGCCGGCAAAACGGAAAGGGCTCTCGATGCCTTCGAGAATTTCGACAAGAAACATGCCGACTCGCCAGACGCTCCTCAGAACATGCTGGAATGGGGCAAAGTTCTGCTTTCGACTGGCAGGGTCGAGCAGGCAAGCGACGTTCTGACAAGGTTGACGAAGCAACAGTCCGACAATGAGGCCGTGCGGGAAGGTCAAAACTGGCTGGCCCAGGCGCAAATCCGGTGCGGAAAGTGGCAGGATGCGACCAATATTCTCGCATCGCTCGGCGTCAACGAGAAAGCCGACTACGATCTCAGAGCCCGGGCCTTCTATCTTCTGGGCGAGGCATTCGCAACGACCACAAACAACAACGAAGCTGCAATGGCGTACAGCAACGGGATCACTCTGGCGCACAGTCCGGAACTGAAGAGGAAAGGATTGTTCGAACTTGGCGCAATACTGCTGGATACCGGCCGTTTCGACGAAGGCGCGACTTTGATGAAAGCATTCGTCTCCGCTTCACCCGGCGATCCGCAGTCCGGAACGGCACAGTTGAAATTGGCCCAGGCGCTGCTTGACAAAGGAAGTTATCGCGATGCTGTTGATGAGTTTCAGGGCTATCTCGAGATATTCACTAATAATGTGGGGCAGGGGCAGGCTTACTATGGCAGAGGCTGGGGATTATTCGATGTCGGACGGTACGCCGAGTCTGCGACGGCATTTACGAAAGCGTACGATCTTTTCACGAATCAAACGCAGAAGGAGGAGAGCCTGTTCAAGGTGGGCGATGCGTGCTTTGCGAACGGCCAATTCAAGCTCGCTGGCGAAACATACGGGCGCTTTCTGAAAGAATTCCCGGAGTCCAAGCTCGACGCAAAGGCATGGTTCCAGCTTGCGGAAAGCGCGGCACATGGGAACGAGACCGAAAAAGCCGGGAAGCTATTCCTGGACATCGCCGACAAATACCCGCAAACGCCCGTCGCCGAAGAGGCGCTTCTCCGTGTGGCTGAACTGAAGGAGTCATGCGGACGATGGGCTGAAGCGATAGAGGATTTCGACCGTGTTATGACCACCTACTCGAATGGCGTCTTTTTTGCCGATGCGCTGCACGGAAGGGGCATGGTGAAATACCGGCTTTTCATGTTCGACGAGGCTCTCTCGGACTTTGAGCGCGTGGTGAAGGATTTTCCGAAGAGCTCAGTTTATGAGCAGGCTTTTTACATGAGGGGCATGTGCTGCTACTGGATGGGAAGGGACGAAGACGCCATTTCAATTTCCAACGATTTCATAAGGCGGTTTCCAGATTCAAAATGGACTGCGGATGTCCTCTTCTGGCTCGCCAGGCAGGAATACAACCAGGGAAGTTATGAGCTTGCCGAGACGAACTTCGTGACATTCGTCTCGAAACATCCCGACAATCCGTCGGCCGACGACGCGTTGCTCAGGGCAGGGCTCGCGGCCGCGAAGCGCAAGGAATATGTGGCCGCTGTGGGTACCTTCACAAGAATTGCAAAGGAATACCCGAACAGCAGAAAGATGGCTGAAGCTCGATTTGCGCAGGCCGATGCGCTTTGCGAACTCGCCGATTTCCCCGCCGCGATTCTGATATGCGAGGAAATCATCAACAAGTATCCAGAAAGCGAGTGGGTCATTCCAGCGTGGGGACGCAAGGGTGATTCGCAGTTTGGCATGGGCGCCGAGAATCCGAAGCGCTACGAGGAAAGCATGGAGTCTTATCGTGTCGTCGCATCCAGCTCGACCAACAACGCGCGCGCCACACTCGATCTTGTTTTGAAGGCCGAGTACCAGATCGGCGCATCACTCGATAAACTTGGGAAAACGGGAGCGGCGTTTGACCAGTACTATAAAGTCGTTCTCCACTATCTTGATGAGAGGGAAAAAGGCGCATGGCCCGACGAGGCCGCAAAAGCGTGGTTTACGCGTGCAGCCTACGCCGCTGCGGATATAATGAAGGCTAAACAAAACTGGCGATCGGCTGTCGCTATTCTCGATAGAGTGGTCAAGGCTGGCGTTCCGGCTGCAGCCGAGGCTGAAGAACAAAGCACGAAAATAAGGTCGGAGCACTGGTGGCTTTTCAAATAACTCTAATGTACCGGTTTGGGAGGAAATATGTTTCCATCGTCTGATTTGCTGAGACAGGGCGGCGGTATAGTCTGGGTCATTATTGGATGCGGAGTGTTCGCTTTCGGCGTATTTGTCGAACGCGCATTGCATCTGCATCGTGCGAGGATCAAATCGGAAGATTTTCTCAAGGGCATCGTCAACATTCTGAAGCGGAACAACATCAGCGAGGCACTGACGATTTGCGAGGAAACGCCTGGTCCCGTTGCATATGTCGTGAAAACGGCCATCCTGAATCGCAAAGCGCCTAAGGAGGATATTCGTGAAGCGCTTGAGAATGCGAGTCTCTCTGAAATCTCCAGAATGGAACGGCGCCTTGTGGTTATCGTAACTGTGGCGCAGATTGCACCGCTGCTTGGGCTGCTTGGCACCGTTCTGGGCATGATTGAATTCGTCATGGTCATGCAGTCGCAGGGGACTCTGATCCAGTCGGCGGATGTGATGAGCGGGCTCATGAAGGCACTCGTTGCGACGGCAACAGGCCTTACCGTTGCCATCCCGTGTTATGCCGCTTTCAATCTGCTCGTCGTCAAGATAGATCGCATTGTGCTGGATATGGAAAGGGCGGCATCGGAGATAGTCGCTTACATAACCGTACCGGATCGAGCCAAAGAGTCTGAGGGTAAGAACGATGATGCCGGACGGAAAACTTAGAACTAAAACGGCAGCCGAATTGAGAACACGGTACTTTCCGAAAAGCCGGATAGGCCAGGGGCTTATCAGTGTTGCGCCGTGGGTCAACATGGCGCTTCTGCTCATCTTCATGCTTCTGCTCGACCGCAAATGTGTCCTTCAACCTGGCTACGTCGTAGAATTGCCGCGCGGACCGTTTCGCGCCGGTTTGCGATCGGATCTGGCTGTGATCGTGCGATCTGTCGGTCAGCCCGGATCTGGTGTCCGGAAGGAGATTCTGTATTTCAACGATCAGCGGTTCCTGGTCAATGACGCCGAGCAAATGAAGAACTTCCAGAGCACGCTCGCGCATTGTTCGCTGGAGGATAAAGTGGCGGGGCTGATCGTTTTTTCCGACACTCATGTCAATGTCGAAACAATGGTGAAGCTGTTTAATATTGCCATGGAAGTGGGAATCAGGAAGGTGAATGTGGCGTCCAAGTCCGGCTTGGAAACTGGAGGTGGCGTCAATTGAGCTGGCGCTCGAACCAATATATGCGCGGCTGGGTAAGCGTACCGGATACAGTCCTCGCGATCTCCTGTGTCGCGTTATGGATTGTATGGCCGTCCGGCGTATATGAACAGATCCAGATTCGTGCCCCATCAAAAACAATGGTTGGCTATGCAATGATAACACCTGGGGATCTGAAACTTCTCAACAGACCAGACGATTTCATCGCGCTTGGTTCTGCCGGACGTGAACGCCTTGAAGACGCCAAGGCGCCCGAACAATTGATTCTCGCTCCAGTGAGACCGCCGATGCTGCTTGAACGACAGGCGTTTGCCAGTATTCAGAAGAGCGATGTTGCACCGGTACCGCCGGTTTTGACGCAGATGGACGAACCACGGATTCTCCCGTCGATCGAAGGCGTTTTTCAGGAGGCGGCAGACACGAATCTGCACGTTTTTGTAGGCCTTTCGGAA
>Ga0181535_10002328_pt1 | contig 23431 bp, 19 predicted proteins | sample PEATcosm2014_Bin_44_FD_119774 | JGI IMG/M metagenome (GOLD analysis project Ga0181535, IMG submission 119774) | Peatland microbial communities from MTU Mesocosm Facility, Houghton, MI, USA - PEATcosm2014_Bin17_30_metaG | ecosystem: Environmental > Terrestrial > Soil > Wetlands > Peat | place...
CAGGCCGGTTTGACCATGGGGACGCGGGAGCAACTCACTCACGTCGATGCCGCGACCCAGCAGATATACGACGACGTCAGTGCGCCCATACTCACACGCCCATGTGAAGCCGTCCTTCATCTGCGCCAGGGTTGCTGTCGCTTTCAGACTGCCGTCAGGAAGGAAGAATGACTTGACGATATCCAGCCGGCCGACTCCTGCCGCCCCTTCCAGATCGAGAGGCGCTCCGCGACCGGCGAGAAACTCTGCGGCATCCTTGCGTCCGTTGGCGAGAGAGCCATTCACGAGCGCGTGTCCGCCACCCGAGCCTCCTGAGTCCAATTGCGCGCCGTGAGCGAGCAACACGTCGATCAACGGGTGCAGCAAACCGGCCACCTGGGGATGAATGCTGGTCGCGACAAGGCCCAGCGTTGTGCAGCCGCCGCCGTACATGTCCGCGACAGCGTCGACTGCCGCCCCGGCCTTAAGGAGTACCTCTGCAATTTGCACGGCGTTATTCGGCGTGCGTTGACGAAAGTTCTCAACCCCGTTGGCACCCACGTAGTGCAGGAGCGTCGCGTGGTGTCGCCTCAAGGACCGAGCGCGAATCAGGCTGCGGTTGTGTCGGAGTAATCGTTCGAGGGAGACGGCATCGCCATTGACGATCGCTTCGACGGCCCGTTCGAATTGAGCGACGGCGGATTTACTGTCCTTCAACGCCTCGGCGTATGAGGCGAACTGATCCCAACTCTCGAAGTCGTGATTGCACACGATAATCGATCGCGCGTCCGCAGCCGAATAATCGGGGGCCAGGCCGCTCGGCCAGGACGATCGCGGCCGCTCGGTGCGAAACATCTGCTGATGTTCGCGAAGCAGACGTTCGAGTACGGCCACATCTCCCGTGACGACGGCGTCCTCGGCTGATTTCCACACCGCGCTCAAAGGATCTCCGACCGCAGGCGTCACGATGTGTTTCGCGAATTTCGGCCAAGAGTCAAAGCCGTGCTCGCGCGCAATCGCCAACTGCACGGCGGCGAGTGTAAGCTTGGCAACACGCGGGTGGCGCTCTTGGATTCGCAGCAACGCCTCCGGATCGCCGGCCTTACAGCGCTTAAAGAGGTCTTTGGCTTGCTTCTTGTACTGCTCGAGGTTCGGATAGGCGGGCAGCTCGCGAGCGGACATGCGAATCTCCTTTCACTGCGCCTGGAGTCCGCCCCAATCAGGCTGAAAGAAGGTTCGAAATGTCATTCGCAGCTTGGGTGGGCACGGCCCTTTCCGCGGACTGGAGGCGCCCCGAGCGCTCGCACTGAGAGTAGATCATTCGTAGGTTTAACGCAAACAGAATGGTGATTGCGGAATGGTGATTGGTTCCCAACTATGGCATTGCTTGGTAGCTAATAAGAAAACCCAAGGGCGGGGGCAAGCGTGGCACGACGGCCCATGAGACGAAGGTAGCGACCTCCGATGTTGAGAGTACGCGCTACGGGCCTCGCCTTTCGCCGGTGCGGAGCTTTAGAGTGCGTGCAGCTTGCTGCACGCACTCCAAAGCTGCGCACCCACCTTCATCAATCGGCAATCAGCAATCGACAATCGGCAATTCCTTACAGCCGGCGGTCGCGCTACGCCGACTATTCGGGCAGCGGACAGTAATGTCCGTCCCTGCCGCGACCCGTTTTCCTCGCCATCGACCGACGCAGTCAACCCGATCAGGTCAGGCAACGTAAGTTCACTGCTAGCTTACAATCAGCCGCAGCGATGTTAGTTCGCCGGCGGTTTGTCGGCGTCATTCGCTCCTGGTTTCGCGTCTTCCTTGTCGTCAACGGGCTTGGAGAGATGGAGTTTGAGTATCTCTTTGGCGCCCTTCTCGGGATCCTCAGGCGTGACCTTGATCCCAGTTGCAGCGGCTCCGGCGGTCCATTTGTAGTAATAGGTTTTGCCCGCCTCCGCCTCAAACCGGGCCCGCTCGTGTTCTTTTTGCCTGGCTTGATTGGCGGCCGCCATGGCGGACATAACGATGCTTCCGTAGTACTCCTTCGGCAATCCGGAGATCACCACAGTACCCGGCGGCACTTCCATGAATGCGTATTCGCTGTTGAGGAGTTTGGCAAGGTGAATGCCGTTGATATAAAGCTCGTCGTGTGAGGACGAGCCGGTAAATCTGTACGTGCGGTAGATACAGACGATGGCTTTGCCGCTAGCTGGCGCAGGCAGTCCGGCGGTGGTCTGGGAATCCTGTGCAACGGAGATGGGCCCGGTGAAGAGAAACGCCATCGGAATGATTACGAGCACAAGGCTTGCGAGTGACCTGCAAGCTCCCCTGAGGCAAAACGCTGTGACACCACTGAAAACATTGTTGCGCATGGGAGCGCTCCTTTCCCTAGGTTCACAATCTGCCGAGCAGTATGGAATCGACGTCGAAGCCACCACTTGAGGTCTATTCATTGCATCCTCCTGGTACTGATGTCTTTCAAAGAATCGGAATTTCCATTATTGATTTTGGGCCAGGCCGAAAATGTAGCCCTGACCACCGCTGAACTCGATTGTCAGTCGGATTTGGGGTGCCAGATGCTTCCACAGTCCACGGAACGGCGAGCTTTGTTCCTCCGGACAACCCCAAGGCCTTACTTCGACCCGTACTTTCTATACTTTTTCCACCCCACCCTCCCTACTCACTAAACCCGCTCGTTCGGCAGCTCACCTACCCTCATGACCCATTTCTCAGAGCTGCTTCACTCAGACTGCGTGAGGCGGAGAGAAAACGGTTCATTTTTCGAGGAATGCCTGGGAAAGTGGCGCGAGCATTTCATGGCAATGAAGAATTGCCCACGGGGCTGGCTCGATTGGAGGGCCGCTGGCCTGCCTCAAGCTCTTAATTCCTTGCTGTGATGAAGGCGATGAAGCCGGAAGCCGGAGCGTCCCGGCAGATGATCAGGTTCTCGATTGATGCCGCCACAACGCAGGCGCAGGTCAGATCGGTCGTCACCACCGTAGGGCGACAGACGGAAGCGTTACGTGTATGGGCAGCCTGAAAGCGGGTCGTAAAATCGGAATCCCGGCCTGTTCATTGCCCGGTAATGAAAAAGGGCCGCGGAGGCATTCGGCTCGGAGCCAAATACCTCCGCGCTACCCCGCTTTGCCTTAAGGGACTTGTTCTCTTTCGTTCCGCAATGCGAAGGCTAACTATCGTCCGCCACTGCCGCGGTCGATGGTCGGCCTCGGTTTTTCGCTGGCCTCTGGCTCCCAAACTTGCCCGCAGGCACGCGTCCGTCCTTAGGACTTGCGGCGTTTGTGCGGGAAGACCCGCGGACCCCAAAATCGGGGGCCGCGCTACGGTGGCTCATCCTATTGATCCTGTCCATCCATGTTCAATTCACTTTACCTGGTTTAAGGGGCAGGCGTCCGTCGTCAAGATTTGTGGTATTTGTACGGGAGGAGCCGCGGACCCCAAAGGCGAGGGTGCGCGCTACGACGGCTGCGAAAGAAGAAATGCCATTATGAAGCCGCCACGGGATGATAGAATGCGTCGGGAGGGGAAACCCATGGCTAAGGCAGACAGCTTCACGGCTTTTCTGGAAGCGAAGCAACGGCTCCAGCCTGCGGCGGCTGCGGCGACAGGCGCTACGCCCCTTTCACTCCTCTTCAAGCTGGCGGAGGCTGGACCGATGCCGCTGGCCGAGCTGCAATCCGCGAGCGGGATGGCGTTCACCGACTTTGCCGCGGCAGTCAAGAACCTGAGCAATTCGGGTTACCTCGATATCTCCGGCGCGCCCGGTACCGAGGTTGCAAAGCTAACCCCGCTCGGTGAGAACGTCTCGCGTCTGGGTCGACCGTCCGCGTAGACCCGCACCAATGCAACTCGGCTTGGGAGCAACAATGGACACCACCTTGTTGGACTACGCCATCGTAGCGGCTCTGGGAGGACTGGTGGGCAGCGGCGAATTGGTTTCCCGCTACCGGGACGCGCCGGCCGGGGCGCTCAGTACAACACCCGCGCTTTTCTATACCCTCATTAACGTCGCCGCTTCCATCTCCGCCCTCTTTCTTATTCACGTTTTCAAATGGCAATTCGGCGTAACCTCGGGCGATGCACCGGTGCGTTGGACACAGGTAGGCATTGCCGGAACCGGAGCCATGGCGCTGTTTCGAAGCTCGCTCTTCACCGTCCACGTGGGCGATCGCGACGTCGCCGTAGGCCCCAGCAGCTTCTTGCAGGTCTTCCGCGATGCCGCCGACCGCGCCGTGGACCGCCTCCGTGCCCAAGCACGAAGCGACTCCGTGGCCAAGCTGATGGAAGGCATCGACTATCACAAGGCGTTTGGAGGCTTGCCAACTTACTGTCTGGCCCTGATGCAGAATGTCGCCGACGAGGATCAAAAGAAAATGCTCCAGGCGCTCTCCCTGCTCGATAGTGACCAAACCATCGACACGCCCATCAAGGTCCGCATCCTCGGCCTGCAATTGATGAACGTGGTGGGACCGAACGTCCTCACGGCCGCGGTCGAATCGCTGCGCAAGCAGATGGCAAGTGAGACTTCCCAAAACCCGAGATGACTGATTCCTATCCTGACTCCTGACTTCTGGCTTCTGGTTCCTTCTTTCCCCCCGCCTTCAAATCTTGCTCGACCTGCGCGATCAGCCTAAGCGTTTTCATGACCTCATCCTTCGCGCGGTCGCCAAAGGCCTGATAGCCGCGCAGGGCTGCAACGGCATACTCCTTGGCATCGGCAAAACGGCCCCTTTTTGCAAGCGCAAGGGCGACGTTGTAGCGGATCTCGGCGGCGCCGTAAGCATACCCACCCGCCTCCTTGTAGCCGACGCTCTTCAGATAATGCTCCATGGCGCGGTCTATGTCACCTGCGGCGCTGTAGATGTTGCCGAGCTGATTGTGTTTCTCCCACAAATCGCTGATAGCGTCCGGAGGAGTCTGCCCCAGAGCCCGCAGATAAAGATTGAGCGCGGCGTTTAGATACTTTGCCAATTCATGCCTAGGCTCGGCGGTTTCTCTCGCTTCGAGAAAGCGCTCGAAAGCCACGTACCCAAGTTGTTCTAAGCTCTTCGCTTGCCCAAGCGCGTCCTCCTTTCCACGCAAGTCCATGCATCGCCGGCTCCAGTCTTCTGCTTCCGCCAAGTCTCGAATTGCGGGCACGGTTAGGTAAGCCCCCGCCAGATTATACGCGTCGATAGCGGCACTAGGTCGGTCGTCTAAGCGAAGTGCGAGTTCGTAGTCTTCTCGGTATGCCTCCACGCATTCGGGCTTTCCGAGTTCTCGCTGAATCTGTCCCAAATCGTGCAACGCAACACCGAGCGAGCGAATCCTGTTACGGTCTTCGGAGCTTAGCTTCTCCAGGGGTAGGACGAGTGCCTGTGAAGCACGGTGGCGAGCCGATTCAACACTGGCGCGCTGGAGCCGTTCCGCCTCTGGCCATTGTCTTGCCCTTCGAGCAAGCCGAACGCGATAGTCGGTAACGAAAACCCACTCTTCTTCCTTTCCTGGAAGCGGCCCGTCAGTAGCCGAATCAATAAGATCCGGAACAATCTCCTCTACCAATCTCGCCCATTCGTCCCGCCGCCCTGTGTGGTCGTAGAGAGTCCTCAGCCCCTGCATCGGGCCAATAACGGTGGGCCACCATCCGTGTGCCCGAGCCAAAGCGCGCGCCTGGAGTAGATTAGCTTCTTCGGCACCCAGGACACCTATGACTTCTGCATGGCCTTCTATATATCGGTCATGATAGTAGCCCCCCAACGAGCCCATCGCCTCAACAAAGGCGCGGGTGGCGCGCTCGCCTGAGCCTGCGCAATATTCGTCAAACAGTTTTTTGAAGAACCACGGCAGCGCTGGGTGGATCGAGTAATAGCCGCCGCCGCGGGCAGTGAGCAGGCCGATTTCGGCGGCCCGGTCGAGCAACGCTATAGCCTGCTCGCGGGTTATTCCGCGAATCTCGGGTACATGCCATTCCTCTTCCGAGTTGCCCATCCAACGCAAAGCGTCGACATCGACAAAACCTTGGAACAAGTGCAACAGCGCGAGTTGCTTGCGCTCCGACTCGCTAAAAGCATTTTCAAAGCCGTAGTTCAGTGAAGCGGCCAACGACTTGGTTCGACCTTCGCTTGCTTCGTCTTTGAAAACTCTCTCGCCGGCACGCAGACGGTCTACAAAGGCGGCCACTTGCGCTTTGGTTCTCAGCCCGTCGCGCAACGCCTGGCCCACCAGGACGGTGATGGTGATCGGGTTGCCCTGGGTGAATTCGAGCAGCGGCCGCCAGTCCTCGACATCCATCAAGCGCCACTGATGCTTTTCCGCCAACGCCCTTGCCAACTGCACTCTTTCCTGGAAAGGCATCGGAGGCATCGGCACCCGTGCGGGCAGATCGCCCAGCCAGCCGCGCTCCTCACGTCGCGATGTCAGCAGGAGTTTCGCCTGGGTGTCGCGAGCGGCGCGCAGGAAGTCCGCAAGTTCCTTCTGTTCCCCGGCACTCCATTTGGAAGGCGTGCCCGCGGGAAAACCTGCTACCGGCTCCACGTTGTCCCAAATCCAGAGCACCGGGACTTGCTCCATCACCTGGAGCGCGACGCCGGGACGATCCGCGTCGTCGAGCGCGAGCCAATGCACCCCGGCGTTTTCCAAGGTTTTCTGGAACACACTTCCAAACGAGTCCAGCACCGTGGCCAAGGGCTTGTGTTGTTCGAAAGAAGTGAAGAGCACCCGGCCTTCCACGCCTCCGGTCAAGGCGTACCAGCGCGCAAATTCCGCTGCGGTAGTGGTCTTGCCGCTTCCGGCCCAGGCGTGTAACAGGACGATGGATTGCGTATCGAACGCGCGGTCGAGCGCCAGCAACGTTTCATCTCGGCCGAAGAAGCCCGCGTCAGGACGTTTCGGGAGATTCGGGTCAAGCTGACCGCGCTCGGGCGCCTCCCCCTCCTTGCCCAGCGTTATCTTCAGCTTCGGCGCGCCGGTTTGACGCGGAAACAAGGCAACAGGCGCAGCCTCAAAGACCACTGGCACGGTCCAGTCTTGAAGCGGGATAGGATCAAACGCAATATTTCGCATATGCTGCGCATCAAGTTGTTTGCGTCCGAGCGTCACGGCCTCGCCCACCGTGTAGCCCTGTGATAACGGCCCGTAGAGGTTGGCCATGAACTGGGCGGCGGTCTCAACGTAGACGTTGTAGCGCATGGCGACCACGGCGGTGGCGCCGGTGTCCATGATCTCGTGCGCCAAGGAGCCCAGCGCCCGCACCTTGGTGTGGGAATCGTCGGCGACGCCTGACGCGACCTCAGGCTCTCGCGGCGGGTCGGCGTGAGCGGAGCGGCAGGCATTGAGCACCAGGACCGGCACCCCGGTCTCCGCCAGCAGGCTGCCCAAGCGGGGCCCATCCACCAACTCACGGTTTTCCTCAACAGCTGTATTCTCAAACAAGAGGTATCCGTGCGCCCGGGGTCCCGGCCCACCTTCGCCATAAGTTCCGTGCCCGTCGAAGTGAACCACGTGGTAGGGCTCGCCTCGCCCCTTGGCCTCGTGCAGATCCTTGCTCAATTGCCCGAAAGTGGGGGGGCGGAGCACATCCAGGCGGAGAGTGTCCTGGTGCGCCCCGCTCAAGCCCTTGAGCAATCGGTTGGCGACAGAGCGAAACGGCACGTCATCTCCGCCGCGCGGCCGGCAGATCACCAGAAGAATCCGAATGGGGCCTGCGCCAGCCTGGGGCACGTGCGGGTGTTCGGCGGCCTGAGGATGCGCGCGCACAAACGACTCCGCGCGCAAGGCCAGCGTCACATCCGTCTTTGGATCGCGCAACAGTTCCCAGGGAAGCGTGGCCGCCTCCTTGACGCCGGTGACAATTTCGATTCGGGCATCGTTCAGCGTTGGCCGCAGTGCTGCCCAAAGGTCGCGTGCATCATCATTTGAATGGAAGATACCTTGGAATAACTCCCGGCCGATTTCGGCCATTCGATCTTCAATGCGGGCGGCGATCTTGGGGGCGGGGTCGAGAGGATACTGCAAGTAGTCTTCGAGGTACCAGCGCACGTCTTCGCGGTCCTGCGCGGTCACCGCAAATTTGAACCTGGAAATGGCCGTCTTGCGTGGGCCGCCACCTTCCAGCGCCAGCTCGACACGGTGTTGGTCCTGACCTTCCGCAACCTGAGTAAGACGAAGGGTGAGCATGAGAAATCGACCCCCGACCGAAGTGCATTAGTTCTATCAGACTTGTGAGGCAGTTTATAACGATGTCAACACCCCGAACAACGCGGCGACGTTGCCGATAGCATTCTGCCTGACAAACATCCATCCGGGATCTGGGTCAATCTGCCTCACTACACAATCTCAAATTGCGCCGCTAGTGCCTCTACCGGCGATCTTGTCTTCCCAATTCAAACTGGGCACGAGGGGGGCGCCGGGTGTGATGCGAGCCCCCGGCTGCGCCGAATCGAAGAGTTTCCGGCAGGCGAGGGATCGGACAGTGTCGGCACCCCGCGGAATCGACGTGCGACGCCCAGCGCTCAATGCTAGACTGGATGGAAGAAGGGGAGGGTTCGACGAGCTTGCCGAGAGCCCGATAGATCCCGGGGAGGATGAGACGATGGCAAAAGCAACCATGAATCGTCGGCCAGCGGATGGGCGACCGAGCGTCCAGAAGCCGGCTTCCAAACACTCTTCGACGGCGGGCAAGAGTGGAAAGCCGGCAACAGGTTTCTCGGAACGGAAGTCAATTGAAACGCTCGCGGCGGAGCAAGGGGTAAAGCCGACCAAGCTGGAGGACATTCTGGGCAAGGGCGCCGATTTATGGGAGAGCGACCATGAGTTCGAACGCTTCGTCGAGGGAATATACGCCCGTCGGCGGGAAGATCGCGAGCTTTCCAAACCGTGAGCACCCTCCTGCTTGATACTGACGTGTTTTCCTTCCTGTTCAAAGACCACTCCCTGGCTGACGCTTACCGACCTCACGTCAAAGGGCACACCCTGGCGATCTCGTTCATGACTGTAGCCGAGCTTTACCAAGGTGCGTATCGTGCGGGGTGGGGCGCTAAACAGATTGAACGCCTCGAATCCCGTATCGCCGCGTACGTGGTCATACCCTCCAGCCATGCGATCAGCAAGAAGTGGGGTGAAGTCCGCGTCATGCGCAGGGCGCAGCCAATATCCCCCGAGGACGCATGGGTTGCAGCGGCGGCGCTCCAACAGGGCTACCCGCTCGTAACTCACAACGCCAGAGACTTTCAAAACATACCTGCGCTGACCATCATCACGGAAGTGGAATAGGGGGCGGCTTCTCCGCGTTGAGGATTTCGACCCCAACCGCGAGACGCTTGAAGCTCGTGGCGCGGACCTCCGCTTCTGAGGTCCGCGGTTCTTCCCTAGCCTCTTGCTCCCCAACTTGCGCTCAGGCTCCCATCGTTAGGATTTGCGGCGTTTGTGTGGGAAGAGCCGCGAACCCCAAAATCGGGGGCCGCGCCACGGGGCTACACCTGTGCAAATGCGGAGCTTTAGAGTGCGGCAGCAAGCTGCCGCTTTCGCCTGAGCCAGCGTGCTGGCGGGCAGGTTTCCTCCCGTTGGAAGTTCTCGCGAGCAAGCTCGCGAGGGAGAAAGCAGCAGCAAGCTGCCGCACTCTAAAGCTGCGCACCCACCTTCATCAATCGGCAATCGACAATCGGCAATTCCTTACAGTCAAGTGCCGCGGACCCCATAAACTGGGGTTCGCGCTATGGTGGCTAATCCTGTTGATCCTGTCCATCCATGTCCAACTTACTTCCCGCGGTTCAAGCTGGGCTCGAGTTGGTGGACCAGCATTTTCCCGATTCCGAGCCCCCCGCGACCGGCCAGGGCATTTGATAACGTCTGAATGGCCAATGAGTTCAGCGTATCCGAACCCGCCATGGGGGTATCGCCTTCAATTGACGAGAGGCTTGACTTGAACTCTCCCCAAAGTTGGGAGATCAGGATGCCTTCAAATTCCTGGGCGGCCTTCCGAAGCTTCTTGTGGGCAGGAGATTCGAGCGCATTGCCCGGAGCGGTAGCCGTTTGACGGTTTGAAATCGCCGAGGAGGCGATGTTCGTGAGCGTCATAGGATCTCCAATTCCGCCTGCAACGCTCCCGCCGAGCGAATCGCTTCGAGGATGCCGACGATATCGCGCGGGGTCGCTCCGATGGCCTGAAGGCCGTTAATCAAATCGTCGACGCTCGCGCCCTCTTGGAGCTCAATGCGGCGCGCGGGACTTTCTGTCGCTTTCACCGTGGTTTGCGGCACCACCGCGGTCTGCCCCTGGGAGTACGGCAGGGGCTGCGACACCTTGAATTCCGTGCTGATAATCACCGACAAATTGCCGTGCAGAATCGAGCACGCTCCCAAGCTCACATTCTGTCCCATCACGATGGTTCCCGTCCGTTCGTTCACAACCACTTTCGCGAGGGGGTGCACCGGCACCATCAGGCTTTCCACCTTCGCCAGCAGGCCGGGAACAATGTCCGCGTTTTGGGCCGGGAGCCTAATCTCGATGCGGCGGCTGTCCACCACCCGCGCCGACCCGTGTCCCAGCTCGGTGTCAATGGCCGCGGCCGCTTCCGTGGCCGTCTCGAAATCCGGGTCGCGCAACAATAAATAGAGCTGGGTCAGGTGGCGGAGGTCGACCGCGCCATCCCGCTCGACGATTCCGCCGCCGGGGATGCGCGAGGTGGTGGGATGGTTCACCTGCACCGACGTGCCCCTGCCCCCCGCAGTGTAGCCTCCATTCACCAGGGGCCCTTGCGCCGTGGCCCACATCTGGCCGTCGGGGCCGTGCAGCGTGGTGAAAAGCAGCATTCCGCCGTCCAGGCTTTTGGCGTCGCCCACCGAGGAAACGGTGACGTCAATCGGCGTCCCCGGGCGGGCGAAGGGCGGAAGCGTGGCGGTCACAAAGACCGCGGCCACGTTTTTCACCACCACCGCCGAGGCGCTGAATTGAACTCCCATTTTCTGCATCAGATTGGCCAGGGTCTGGACCGAGAATACCGTCTGCTGGCTGTCGCCCGTGCCCTTGAGCCCCGCCACCATTCCATAGCCGATCAGCAGGTTGTCGCGCACACCCTCGACCGTGGTCACATCACCCAGGCGAACCTTGTGCGGCTCGGACTCTTTGGCCGCGAGAATGGGCGGAAGCAGCAGTATGGATAGTGCGAGATGGTAGAATTTGGATCGCATGGCCTTAGAACCCCACGAGCTTCAAAATCAGCCGCACCAGCTTGTTGGGGGACGCGACTCCATCGCTGATGACTCCCTTGCCTTTCAGCTCGACCTCCAGGTTGCTGATGGCGGTGGAAGGCACGGCATTGTTCGCGGCAATGTCACCCGGACGCACCACGCCGTGGATGATGACCGTTTGGTGCTGGTTGTTCATCAGCATCTGGCGCACGGCCTCAATCACCAGGAATCCATTGGGCAAAACGTCCACGACCCGGCCGGAAAGGCTCGTGCTGAGCGAGGAATCGGACGACGTTTGGCCCGAGCCGTTCAGCGTGCGCGAAGAATTGGGCGAGAAAATGTTTTGGATAGCCGCAGTGGGGCTGGGAATGCCCATGACGGCGCTGATTCCGGAGCTGGCCGAGAAGGTGCGTGCCGTCTTTACCGCCGCATCCTCGGCCGAGGTGGTCGATTCGACCACTTGAATGACGAGCAGGTCATTGATATTGCGGGCCTTGTAGTCGCTCGCCATATCGGAATAGGGGCTCTGCGGAGTCCAGAAACTACCCGTGCTCGGCGTCGCCGCTTTGACCGATTTGACCCGCTCGATGTACTGCGCCAAATAGTCCTTCGTCGGCTGGACCTTCTTCTTGAATCCAAATCCGAAAGCAGGAGGGGGCAGGAGGAAGATCACCACGGCGAGCGCAAGGCTGAACCCGAAACTTGAAAATCGAAACTCGGGCGCCGATCTTCGATTTTCGAGTTTCGAGTTTCCAAGTCCGAGTTTCCAGCTCCGAATTCCGCTCCGCGAGGTCATCGGCAACCCCCTGTCAAAAACTGGCCTGCAATAGCCCTTCATCGACGACCTCCGCCTTCATGACGCGAGCCGTGACAGGGTCACGGACAAAAATGCACTGTCCCTTGACTCCCGGCTGCAAAGGAACCACGGTGGTCGTGATTCGCATATTTTGCCCGAGCATGACCAAGGTCGCCAAACGCCCGGGTTCGGCCAGCACCGGAACTTTGCGGGATATCCACAATGCCCCTGGGCCTGTCCCCGGATTTTCCCCTCCATCGGATTCTCCCGGCTTCCCCATCAAGTCTGGGGTTATCCCGACAATCTGAAGGCTGCGCCGCGTGGTGACATCAAAGGGAAGATACTGCGGCTCGCGCGAGGCCCAGAGTTCGAAGACGGTCTCGCGCCGTAGGCGGTCAAAGCTGATTCGCTCAACGCGCAGTCCCGAATCATCCTGAAGGGCCGGTAGCGAAGACTGAATGTTCAGGTCGTCCGGCTGAAGTTCGTTGCGCTCCGCGATGCCACGATGAGCAAGATCGTTCTGAATGACTTGGAAGATTTCCCGGCGTGAAATCGGGCGTGGCTCGCGCCGCCGGATGACCTCCCGCTCGTCGGGGGGCCCCACCCCAACGGTGCGCCTTGGGGCGTCGGCTGAAAGTGCACTCGCGATTGGCCCTGGCATCAGCAATAGCGCGAGAGCAATGACCGCTCGAGTTCCTGGAATTCCAAGGATTACCGGCATGGTGCTGCTCTCTCGCTTAGTGCGACATGTTATTGACGTCTTGCAACATCTGATCGGCGGCCTGCACGACCTTCGAGTTCGACTCGTATGCCCGCTGCGTAACGATCATCTGAATGAACTCATCCACCACGTTTACGTTGGAGTCTTCCAGCATGCCCTGCTGGAGAGTGCCCAGACCTTCTGACCCGCCCGGCGTTCCGACGATGGGATCACCTGAGGCCGTGGTCTGGGTAAACAAGCCGCTGCCATTGCTCAGCAGGCCGCCGGGATTGGGGAAGGTGGCCAGTTGGATGACGCCCACCTGCAGCGCGCTCGTCTGGCCTGGCATGGTCACCGTTACCGTTCCGTCGGTCCCCACGCTGATGGCGGTAGCGGCGGTGGGAATGGCAATCGCCGGTTCCAGGGGATTGCCGTTGGCGGTAACAACGTTTCCCGACTGATCCAACTGGAAGCTCCCGGCGCGCGTGTAGGCGATTTCACCGTTCGTCAGCTTCACCTGAAAGAAGCCCGCGCCTTGAATCGCCAAATCCAAGGAGTTTCCGGTATTGTCATACTCGCCTTGTAATTGCAGGACTTCAGAGGAAGCAGCGCGGGTGCCCAAGCCGATTTGCAATCCGGCGGACACCGTCGTCTGTTGGGTCGCCGCCGAGCCGGGCACGACCATCTCCTGATAAACCAAATCCTGAAACTGGAGGCGCGTCTCGCGGAAACCTACGGTGCTGGCGTTCGCCAGGTTGTTGGCGATCGTATCGAGATCCAATTGCTGTGCGAGCATCCCACTCGCGGCTGTGTATAAAGCTCGAAACATAGCTGTCTCCTTCGTGGGGCCGAACGGCGTTCCGCCCGGCTCGAGTGCCGTTCGTCCTACGACACGCGCGAAAGCTCCTGCCCCGGCGCGCTGTTAAAAACCGAATGAAAGATCGACAGCGCCTGCTCCAAGAGCTGCGCTTGGCGCTGAATGGTAATAAGACCGATTGTTGCCGATACCGGATCCAGATTGGATCTTTCCAACATTCCTTGCGACACGCGGGGATCGTCCGCGGGCAGCTCTGACTTGTCGGGCGCCTGATAGTAGGAATTTCCTTCTGCCGCAAGTGCAGTCCCCGGCTTAAAGGTCACCAGCTTCAACTGCGCCACCACCGCACCCTGCTGCGATATTGTTCCATCGGGGCTGATCGTAATCGCACCGCTAGGAAGCTGCACGGGGCCCTGTTCCCCCAGCACCTGGTCGCCCGTAGGTGTCAAGAGGCGGCCAGCGGCATCAGTATGGAAGTTGCCGTTGCGGGTATAGCGAACACCCGCCTTTGTTTGAACCACAAAGAAACCAGCGCCCTCCACCGCCAAGTCGAGGTCATTTCCGGTCTTCTGGAATTCCCCGGTTCTCATATCCACGGCCGCTCCCCCTAACACTCCGTAGTCGTTTACGGCTTGATTGAGAGGGCTGAGGCGCCGGTTGCCCATACTGGCTTCAAGCGAGCTATAGAATTCCGTCTGAGCCTTGTAGCCGGTGGTGCTCAGATTGGCCATGTTGCCGGCGGTTAAATCCAATGCGTCCGTTTTGGCGAGTAGCCCTGTGCATGCCGCATAGAACCCACTGTCCATATCGAAACTCCCCGCAGTGGCTTATGCAGGGCGGGTGCCACAAGGGTTGTGTCACCTCTTATTGTTGCAAGTACCGTGGAAACACTATTTAAGTAGGCGGGCTGGTGGGAGGGCGGGGAGAAGCCTGAGAAGATTCTGCCGAGACAAGCCAGCGCGCTCGGCAAGATCTTCCCAGGCAATTCCGGGAGTGGATAGTGTATACCCGCATTCGGCGATAGGGCTCCCTTAACCACCATGGAGGTCGAGTGTGATCCAGATCAGGTCGCCTTCAAAAACCTTGGAGATTTGGATACGCAATCCATCGGCAAGCGGGTAGAGCTGGTAATCCTTCCCGCTTACCACCATCGGCACCGAAAGCATGCATTGGTCAATGATGTCGGTGACTTGGGCCTTAAAGGCTCCCGCCACCATATTGCAAATCTCTCCGAGGGCATCGCGGGTGCACTCCGCTGAGGCCCTTTCTTCCGTGCCCAACATTTTGGCGGCGATCTGACCGGCTGACTTGTTGCTGCACCGGAAGCTCAAGACCCCGCAGATGTCTCCCGCCAATCCAATCATGGAGGTGTAATCGGCGACGAGGGGCAGCGTGACTTGGTCAGAGGAACACAAGGGGGACCCCACCATCATCTCAAACACTTCTATTGCGGCGTTTTCGAGGGCGCGGGTAAATCGTTTCTGAGTCTCCGCGCGGGGAAGCCCTGGCAGCTTCGATCCACGCCCGCCGCTGCCGGATGATTTGGCGGAAATAATGAGTTGCACCCGGTTTCGACTTTCGATTTGAGTTACGGAATCCATGGCTACTCCTGAAATAGGGGAAAGATTCGCTCTTTGATTTGGTCCGCACTGAAAGGCTTTCGAATGTAACCGCGCGCGCCACTTGAAAGCGCCTGCACCACGTGCGCTTCTCCTGCTTCGGTGGTAATCATCACAATGGGCACGCCTTTGGCGTTCTCGACTGCCTGAAGTTGCCGGACGAGTTCCAAACCGTCCATCGTCGGCATGTTAATGTCGCTCAGAATCAGGTCGACGCGAGTTTGCTGCATGCGCGCCAGTGCTTCCACGCCATTACAGGCCTCGAAGACTTCTTTGATCTCCAAGCCTGCCTGACGAAGCGAGCGGTCAACAATCTTCCTCATCACGGAGGAATCGTCCACAATCAGTACGCGTATTGGGCTCATGCTTACCCCTCTAGTTCCCGGAAGGGATTTGTGGGAATTCCGCCGCCGAATAACCCGGCGGCACCAAACTCCATTAACTGAATCAGGTGGAGGAAATCCGTTTCGAGCATCTCGGCCAATTCGGCTGCTTGCTCCGGTTTAAGCTGCGGCATGCAGGCCTGGAGAATAGCCTGATCGTGATTGCCTGAAGGCCCAGACAGTTCGAGAGGCATCGATCCCAATACGATTCCGCGCCGAATGCAGAACTGGTCCGCCGCAGCCACCACCCCGACCAATTGCGGCTCCAGCGTTGCTTCTCGGGGGCGATGATGACGCACCATGACTTCCAACAAGTCGGGGGAGAAATTCCATGAAACCCCAATCCAGTGGCCTACTTCGCAGTGATCGATCCCAAAGCGCTCCCGCTCTAACTCCATAGACTCGCCCCAACCGAAGTTGGCCATGCTTTCGAGCTTTTGCGGCTCTGCCGCTGTGACCACTAAGAGGGGCAAAGCTCCGATATCGTGCAGGAGTCCGGCAAGGTATGCCTGTTCCGGCTGAGCAAAGGAAATGCCGCGCGCAAGCCTTTCACTGAGGGCTGCGGTAAGGAAGCAGTGCTGCCAGAATGATTGGATATCCTCCGAGGCAATCCGATGGCCCATGTACTCTACCAGGGAGCAGGTCAGGACCAGCGTCCGAAGCCTCTCCGTTCCCACCAGGATGACCGCGTTCTGGATCTTCGTCACCCGCTCGCGAAAGCCCATGAATGCGGAATTGCACAGCCGCAGGACCTGCGCCGTCAAGCTAGGGTCGGTCATGATAACTTCCACGACTCGTTTCAGATTTACCGGAGTCGCGGTCAGCAGACTATTGAGCTCAAATACGTAGGCGGGCAGAGTTGGAAGCCCCTCGGAAAGTGAGGCCATCAAGGCGAGCTTGCGGCCCTGCCTCGCCTCTGGGTCCTCGGTGCCGGTTGAGGCCCACTTCACCGCCGGCGGCTGAACAGTTGTCTCCTCCACCGGCTCCCGAGATAGCAACTCGACTTTGTCCTTAGATAACTCCATCATCCCCACCCACAGTTGGTCACATCGGCATTATCCCTCGAGGCTTTAGGGACACGGAAAACGGGACACGGCATGCGGGACACGGGATACGGGCATAATTCGGGATTCATGAATCCGCTGAACATCTCCGAATCGCGCATAAGGCGCGGGTTGCGCGTGCCGTGTCCCTTATCCCGTGCCCCGTATCCCGTTCCTCCCTCTTCCCTAACCGCTTCGGCACCATGTATCCTTGCTGTGAGGTTTGAGCATGATGGACCTACCCGATCCCGCGCCAGTGCTGGACCTGATTCAAGCATTCCGCCATTCGAAAGCGATGTTTGCCGCGGTTTCCCTCGGTGTTTTCGATAAGCTAGTAAATACTGCCGCGGATGTCACAACGCTCGCGGGGAAGTTGGGCGCCAGCGCCGACGCCCTCGAGCGCTTGCTGGATTCCTGCGCGAGCCTGGGCCTCCTGAAGAAGGAGAGCGGCGTCTATTCCAATACGCCTGTGGCCGAGACGTACCCGAGCCGGTCGAGCCCAAGTACGCTCTCGGGTTACATTCTCTATTCTGACCGGGCGCTTTACCCGTTATGGGGAAACCTGGAGGCGGCCATTCGTGAAGGGACGAACCGATGGGAGCAGATCTTCGGGGGCGGCGCGTCGATCTTCGAGCACTTCTTCCGCACGGAGGAAGCACGGCAGGACTTCTTGAGCGGCATGGACGGCTTCGGCCAATTGAGTTCGCCCGCTGTTGTTGGGGCTTTTGATCTCGGACGGTTTCGCCGGCTGGTGGACCTCGGCGGCGGTACAGGCCACTTGGCGCTGGCCGCCTGTGCCCGTTACCCCCAACTCGAAGCCGCGGTGTTCGACCTGCCTGGAGTGATTGCCACTGCGTGCGACTATGTGGGGCGCGGGCCGTCAGAGCGTCCGTTGGCCTTAATAGCGGGCGACTTTTTTACCGACCCTCTGCCAGAAGCGGACATCTTTACCCTCGGCCGCATCCTGCATGACTGGTCCGAAGATAAGGTTCGAACCCTGCTAAAAAAGGTCTGGGATTGTCTACCCGCGGGCGGCGCCATCCTGATCGCCGAGAAGCTCCTTGATAACGACAAGGCAGGTCCCCTCCCCGCCCTCATGCAGTCCCTCAGTATGCTGGTCTGCACTGAGGGGAAGGAACGCACACTGGCCGAGTACACCTCGTTGCTCCACCAAACGGGTTTCACCCAGATCGAAGGAAAGGTAACCTCCGCTCCGCTCGACGCCATCCTGGCAGTGAAGGAGTAGGGACATTTTCTCCGCACCGTCGTTTTGATCAACATGGCCGGATTAACCTTCATGTTGAGGATCCTCAGACCTATGGCGTGGTAGACTTGGCGCTACCAAGTCACTCTGGCCCAGATTCATCCTCCACCGCCACGCGAGTATCGCGGAGATCGGGTTGGGGCCTCCGGCTGCTTCTTGCAGAACTCGGACTTCTTATCAACAGGCAGAGTTAAGAGTCCCTGTTTCTACTGTCCAAAGAATTTCTCGAGAAATTCGACCTCGTGCTCAGCAACGGCCATATATTTCTTCGCCGCCACAGGGTCTCCGGCATTCATGGCCGCGTCAAACCGATCCATGTTCATTTTCATCCGCGTCTGGGAGGCCGACACATCCGCGCGTAAGTTGCCGCCGGTCGACGCCACTTGCTTGCGCAGGCTCTCCACGCTGTCGTTCATGGCCTGGGCGCGCACCGCCAGCTTGGTGTGCAGATCTCCCAGCTCTTCCATTTCCTGCGCGGTCTCGGCGCTGTTCCCCGCCGGCGCGACCGTAGGAGCGACCTGTCCGCCCGCCGGCGGCTCGGGCGTTGCCGGCGCTGAGGGAGTTTGCTCTCCCCCCGCCGCCATATTGGCAGCACTAACTTGGTTCGACGGCGACTTCTTGCCGGCGCGCATCATGCTCCCGCCTGGATTGGCCGGATTCTGATTGGCCGGCGACCCGGAACCCGGGCTCGGGGATGCTCCCGCTCCCCCCGCCGGGGACGCGGCATTGCCTCCATCCGCTGCGCCTGTCGCTGGGCTTGCAACAGCTCCTGTTGGCACCGTCGTCGAGGGAGAATTCGGCGCTCCGGAATTGGAGGTGCCGGGCGTAGTCATCTGCGCCGTTTGGTCGCCGCTGGCATGGGTCTTCAGGAAGCGCGGAATCTGCGTCGCTCCCACCACGATAATCGCCAGAGCGATCAACGATCCCAGGGTCATATAGAGCCCACGATAGCCTTTTGAGCCGCTGGCCACCGGGGCGCTCTGGGCAGCCACGGGTGGCATTGCCGTTCCGGAAGCTTGCGGCGGTTGGGCCATTACCGCGGGCTGCGAGCCGGTGGGAATGTAACCTCCCGGAGACCCTGCTCCCACCGCCATCGGTTGTGTATAGCCAGACGGCGCCATGGGAGTTGGTGCCGCCACCATCCCCGTTGCCGAGGCTTGCTCCGCGCTGATCCCTCCCATCGGTCCTACCGCCGCTTGCATCGGCGTGGCATTCAACCCCGTGGTGATGCTTCCCAATGCCGCGCTGAAAGCCTCGGCGGTTTGAAAGCGCTTCGCCGGGTCCTTCTCCAGCGAGATCATGATGATGTCGTTCAACGCTCGCGGCAAGTCGGGCAGCATTTGGATGGGCGCCACCGGGGTCTGCTTTAGTTGGGCCACCATGATGTCAAAATCGCTCTTTCCCTGGAACGGGCGCGATCCGGTCACCAACTCGTACAGTGACACTCCCAGCGAATACAGGTCCGAGCGCCCATCCAACTCGTTCCCCTGCACCTGCTCCGCTGACATGTAGAACAGCGATCCCATCGTTGTCCCCGTCTGCGTCAGCTTGCGCTCAGTCTTGGATTTGGCGATGCCAAAGTCCATCAACTTGATCACGTTGTCGGGGGTCAGCATCATGTTGGCCGGCTTGATGTCGCGGTGAATCACTCCGTGTTTATGCGCGTATCCCAGCGCCGCCAGCGCCTGCCGGATGTAGTCGATCGAGTCGGCCAGGGGAATCGGCCCCGCCTGCGCCCGCTCTTCCAGGTTCGTCCCCTCCACATACTCCATCACCATCAGCAGTTGATTCTCCAGCCGGAACGCCGTGCGCAGCCCTGCGATGTTGGGATGGTTCAAACTCGCCAGCACCTTGATCTCGCGCATGAACCGGTCCGCCAGTCCCTGGTCTTCCGCCAGGTCCGGCAGCAGCACCTTCAAGGCGTCCACACGGTCCGAAATCTGATTCTTGACCTTATAGACCTTCCCCATCCCCCCCGCGCCCAACAGCCCGATGATCTGATAATCCCCCACCGTGTCGCCGACTTGAAAGCTCATCGCTTCCCTCCTGCCCGCAGCGCTCACTACCCCGCGCGGGGCGCCTCTGTCCCCTATAACCTGTCACCTATAACCTGTGACCTGTAATCTATTGCACCGTCTCCACCGCGTCACCCACCTTGGGAGGCGCCGGGCCCACATACGTCCCCGTCGAAGAGTTGTCATCCGCCTGGGTGATCGTCACGTCCCCAAGCCGCGTCTCGATCGTCTTCAGCACCTTCCCCGTCGCCGGGTCGCGAATTTCCTTCCCCTTGCGAAAGATCCCCAGCTTGTCCCCTACCTTCACTCCCGCCCGGGTCCCTACGTTGAGGATCAGGGTATTATCCGTAACGTCCGCCACCAGGCCCGATACCGTCACCACTTTCGTGGGAAGTTTTGCCGCCGCATCTTCCAATTGTTTCGAGCAGTCCGCTACCGCCTGGCTGGTGGCCTCGCCCAGAATCGTGGTGCCAAAGTTTGAGCTCCCCATGTCATACCCGCCGCCGCCACCGCCGCTGGAACTCCCCCCGCCGCCCAGCAGCGACGTGCCCGAGCGCGTCGATTGTCCCTTGCCGTCCACCGCCGCCAGAATCTCCGCCGTGTTCGTATCCACCATCCGCGCGCTGATCACCACCACAGCCTTGGACTTGTGCGTCCCGATGCCCCCCAGCCCATACTTGCCGGCGATCCCTCCGACCGCGCTGCCCCCCACACTGCGGTTCTGGTCGTCGCGCCCGAATTGCGTGATGCTGCCGATGATGATCGCGTCCAACCCCAGAATCCGCCCGATCTTCGCCGCCGTGTCGGGGTTCACTCGGTCGCTGTTAGAAAAGTTCTGCTCCGTCAGGATCTTCTCGATGGCCTTGCGCTCGATTACCGAGTACACCTGGTCCTTCACCAACTGCGTGACCATCAGGTCCGTGATTCCTTTCCCCACGTCCTGATTCGTCCCGAAAATCGCGCTCACGTTGTTCTGCACCGCGCCGAAATCAAAGTCCATCACCGCCACCCGCTTCTTGGTCTGCGCCCACCCTCCCGACGCCACCGTCAGGGAGATAAAGAGAACCCCCAAAATTTTCCGCATGGTCTCCTCCGAAATCGAACCGGGCACAGCGACAGTCCAAGTCAAGCCAACCCGCGCGCAGACGACCGATCAAAACGCTACAACTCCGCTAAGACGCCCCTATGCCACGGGTGAAGACTTGCCCGTCCCTCCAGCCTTTCTGAAGGGATCAGAATCTCAACTTTATCTGGCCCAAGTTCCCTGGATGATGCTCTGCCACTAGCCAATGGGCCGATTGTAACACCTTGTGCAAGAGAATAAAAGGCACACTCCAAAGCCAGTATCCGACCGGCGGCAAATGAAGGTCAGTTTATGGGATTAATGCGAAGTTGGGGCCAATCGCTTGCTGTTTCGCGCTTCGAGACGATTGGTTTCCTCGGCCTGCATTTCGGTGACGCTTTGGAAGACTTGCGGGGAGTAAAAGGCGCGAACCAGGACGGGGTTGGTCCAGCGAGGTTCAGCTTTGGCTGCCGACGCGTAGTTTTTCAAAGCATCGTCGACCCGATGCGATTTCCACCGGGCTACTGCAAGGCCCATCTGCGGCGTATTCCACTGAGCGGACCCATTCTCTCGGAAGCGCTCAGCGCCGATAAATCGCTGGATCGCGGTTTCAAATTCGCCTTGTTCCAGTTCCGCCCAGGCCAAGTCATTTTGCAGGCGTTCATCCCCCGGCCTCTCCTGCGCCAGGCGTCGCAGCAGCGCCTCGGCCTCGGAGTACTTCGCGGCACGGTAATACCACCATCCCAGGCGGCCCATGACTTCGGGAGAAATCCGGCTCACTCCAACCCGCTCGGCGATTCCCACCAACTCACTCGCCGGGGCCGAATCTCCTGCCGTCAGGGAGAGCCCCCCATGCTCGATCCTGATTTGGTTCTCGCTTATGGCGGCCGAGACGTTCCGGTCCGTAATCATAAAGCTGCGGAAATCCTGCACCGCAGCGTGGCCAAGGTTAGCCGCGCTTAAGGCATCCGCGTAACTCCACACCAGTTGCATCGGCGGCGGGACGCGTTTGGGCGTCAGATCCAGAAGGTTTCTGTAAGTCTTGGCCGCCGCGGAAAAGTCTCCCAGGGCCATCTCGGCGCTGGCTTCGATGGCGAAGGCATCCCGCGCTCGGGGTTGGAGCGTTAACCAAAAAGCTGCGGCGTCCAGGGCCTGCCGGCCATGTTGAGCGTCTAAAGCTCGCCGGGCGGTCGACGCTGCGTAGGTAACAATATTCACCGCATCCGCCGGGTATAGGTTTAGGAGTCTTTGGTAGGTGGCGCCTGCCGCTGAGTAATCCGACATCGCGATCTGTGCATCCGCGAGGACCGTAAGAGCCTTCGCATTGTCGGGCTGCAAGTCGAGCGAGGCGGAGGCAAACTTCGCAGCCTGGTCGAAATGCTGCGCGGTTAGCGCGCCCATAGCAATGTTGTTCGCAAATTCGCCCACCGCGCCCGCATCCGGGGAAGAGGCTGCCAAGACCTGGCGATAGCTTGCCAAGCCTGCGGGAAACTCCATCAAGGCAAATTGCGCCTCGGCGAGGACCGTGAGAGCGTCGGTTTGGCCGCCATGCAAGCCGAGCGAGCGGGCAGCCGCCGATTCCGCCGCCGCAAAGTTCCTGGCGGCTAGCTCTCGACTCGCGCGCTCGGTCAGATACACATATTCTACTTCCAGCGGTAGTTCGGAAGTCTTGGTATCCCAATGTTCATCCGAGGTCAGTTCCTGAATCTGGGCAATGCGCTCGGACGGCAGCGGGTGCGAACGGAAATAGCCTTCCAAGGTTTCCAGCGCGAGGGCGGAGAGTTCTTCCTGCGGGCTTTGCGCTCTCCTCGTCTTTGCCTGAAAAAGCTGGTCAAAGGTCTGGAACAGCCGAACCGCACCGAGCGGCGAATAACCTGCCTTCACAGCAAGCCGCGTGCCTTCGCGGTCGGCCTCCAGCTCTTGTGTCTTGCTGTAGCCCGCTTCGAAGACCACCACCGGGATCATTACCAGAGCGTCGAGCGGGTACTTGTGCACCGCGGCTTGCGTCTGGACCCGCTCCGCGCAATGGTAATGGTCAATGTGCTCGACCTCGTGGCCAAGGACGTTGGCCAGTTCGTCCTCACTATCCATCAGGGCCATCATGCCACCACCAATGAAAACGTGTCCACCCGGTAGAGCGAAAGCGTTAACGAAACTGGGGTCGGCAACGTAGTGAAAACGGTAGGGAAGCTTGCGATGAGCGCCGGCAGCGACTCGGCGGCCGACTCTGTCAACGTAGGCCTGGACGACGCGCGTCGTGGCAGCATGCTTGGCATCTCCGCCCAAGCCGCGGTACTCCTTCGCCAGCTCGTTGCCAATCTTGATTTCTTCCTGATCGGACATGCGGGTAAAGGTGACGGGAAGCCGCGTGAGCTCTTGCTCCGTGTCCGCAACAAGTGAGAGTACGGCTTCTGGACTTACCGGCGCATTGATCCTCTGCTTCTGGCTCGTGATCAGAGCCGCGCCGAGGAGAAGCAGGATGATGGCGAAAGCGCCCCACTGTTTCATAAGTACCCTCGCAGAACTTCCTTGTAGCGCGTGTACAGGAACGAAACGGAGAGTAAGGCAATGCCCAGGGCG
>Ga0181535_10002329_pt1 | contig 23419 bp, 22 predicted proteins | sample PEATcosm2014_Bin_44_FD_119774 | JGI IMG/M metagenome (GOLD analysis project Ga0181535, IMG submission 119774) | Peatland microbial communities from MTU Mesocosm Facility, Houghton, MI, USA - PEATcosm2014_Bin17_30_metaG | ecosystem: Environmental > Terrestrial > Soil > Wetlands > Peat | place...
ATCTTGTGCTCCAGGGCGAGGATATTCTGGATCATCCTGCCGACATCCACCCGCTGCAGCCGATCCCCGGAAATGCTGGAAAAGGAGAGCAGGTTGCCGATGATGCCATGGGCCCGCTCCACCGCATCCTCGACCACGGCAATGGCCTTGCGGGCATTGGGCTTGTCCTGGCCGATCTCCTCCTTGAGGATGTAGGTGTAACTCCGGATGAGCCCCAGCGGATTGCGGATCTCATGGGCGATGCCCGCCGCGAGCTGGCCGACGGCAGCCATCTTGCTCGCCTGCAGGAACTGCTTTTGACTGATCTTGGCCTCGGTCACGTCCCGGATGGCGGCGACCACCTTGATCGCCAGGCCGTCCTTCCCCAGCAGCGCGAAACTGTTCACCTGGAAGACGCGTCCCTTGTACTGGATCTCGCTGTTGCGTTCCCGGGCGTCGGAAAAGGTCTCCAGGACCATCGCTTCCAGTTCGTCATCGAAGCCGAGGTTGCCCCTGATGTCCCGCCAGTTCCTGGCCATGACCTTCGTGGCCGGCAGCCCCGCATAGACGCTGAACGCGCGATTGACGTTGACGATGGTGAGGGCATGATCAAACACCACCATCAGGAAGGGGATGCCGTCGAAGGTTTTCTGCAGGTCATCCCGGCTCAAGAACAATTCCTCGGTTTGCTTGAGCACCTTGTTCTTCAGTCTTTCGTTGGCCACATACAGCGCGAACAGGATCATCATCGCCAGGATCGTCGCCACCAGCACCAGGATGAAACCGGCCCTGGAGACCTGGGTGCGCAGGATCGGAGCGGAAATGCCGAACCATTTCTGCTGAATTTTTTCCAGCACCTGCTTCCGCTTGATGGCGAAGATGCCTTTGTTCAGAATGCCCACCAGTTGGCTTTCTGCTTTCGGCACCGCAAACACCACATTGAGCTCATAGAGTGGCTGATCCAGAATCCGGAAGGCATTCTTCCCTTTCACCTTTTCCACGTCATAGATAATTACTGGCTCATCCCCCACCACCGCATCCACCACGCCACTTTGCAGGTATTGCACCGCTGAGAAGACGTCATCGGTGAACACAAAATCGATGTTCTTGACCCGCGCGTTCAGGAATTCGATGGAATAGTCGCCTCGCACGGCGGCCACCCTCTTGCCCGCCAGATCTCCCGGATGGTTGATGCGGTCATCGGTGGCCCGCTTCAGCGTGATGCCCCGCAAATTGTAGATGGGGTCCGAGAACAGGTATTTGCTGGCGCGCTGCTCGCTGGGGAACATGTCGCAGATATCCGTCTTGCCCGCCTCGAGGCTGGCCAGAGCTTCCCGCCAGACCAGCGGTTTCAGCTTGATCTCGGTGACCAGTTCAATGGACAGCGAACTGATGTAATCGATCACGACGCCCATGTACTGCTCGCTTTCGGTGTCCTGGTAGCGAAGCGGCGGCGTGCTCTTGTCGGCCCCATAAATGATTGGGCCATGGTTGATGAGCCAAACTCGTTCCGTATTGTTCAGGCCGCGGGAGTAACGAACATAATTATAGATATTGACGTCGTAGGCATTCACGAAATAGAGATTGATCAACCACAGGAGAAACAGTCCGGTAATGACGAAGAAGGCAATGGCTTTGTTTTTCACGATCAGTCCTTGGCTGCGAACAGAACGGATTCAAGTCGCCACCCATGGTGGGGCCAACCGGAATCCGGTTTTTCATAACCGCGCATCCATACCAGTCCTTGAGCCCAGTGCCGACCGGCTTTGGGGGTTGATGGGCTGCCAAGGATGCGCGGGACACCTGTAGCATCGCCCAGCGGCCAGCCGGAAGTAAACAGCTAATGGCCGGCCGGCCGAATTCCATGATTCATTGAAGAGAAATGATTGAACTAATCAAGTTGGCAGCGGCTCGAACACTGAAACCTTTTCTGTGTACTTATCATTTATATATCAAGGTCGTTCCCGGGCCGGGCACCCAATGGGTTTAGTTATGCCGGGGCCGACCGGGACGACCTCTTTCAAATCGCAGCAGATTCATGCACCCGAATGGCGGCGGTGCCGCCAATCCTGTTCATGCTCCGCCCGCCGTCCCAGGTTCCAGGCCGCGCCAAATACCCCGGTTGCGCACTGCGCCTTAAGCCGTTACACTCGCACCCATGGTGAACCGCATGTGCAGCTTCGCGCGTCCCCTGGACATCCAGGGCGCCGGTCGAATGTCCATGGCCGCTTCCCCGTCCGCCTTCATGACTACCGGGACCATGACTACGCGCATGACGCGGAGGCCGGGACCGTCCTAGGACGAAGGCAAGCAGCACCATCCACCCCGGCCCCGCTCAGCAGCGGGGCTTTTTTCATTGAAGGCAGGCCATGGACAGCACCGATTCAGCCCGTTCCCTCCCCCCCTCCATCCTGGTGATGAAGTTCGGCGGCACCTCGGTGGCCGGAGACTCCGGGCTGACCCGGGTGGCCGGCCTGGTCCGGACGGCCCTGGAAGGCCAGCGGGTGCTGCTGGTGGCTTCGGCCATGTCCGGGGTGACCGACCTCCTGGTGGCCGGCGCGCAGCGGACCCGGGGGACCGAGGCGGTGCTGGCGGGCTACAGCGCCATCCACCGCCAGGCCCTGGACGCCCTGGCGGCGGATCTGCCGGCGCGCCAGGCCCTGGGGCTGGAAGCGAAGCTCGGCGCGCTGGAAGCCGAGCTGGCCCGCCTGCTCCAAGGCGTCAATCTCCTGGGTGATTGTTCCCCCCTGGTGTTCGCCCGCATCTGCGCCCTGGGCGAGCGGGCCTCCTGCGCGCTGCTGGCCGGGCTGTTGGAAGGCCGCGGCACGCCCTGCCTTTGCCTGGATCCGACCAAGGTGCTGATCTGCCAAGGCAATCCCCTGGAGGCCTCGCCCCTGACCGCCCGGATCCGGGAACAGCTGCGGCCGTTCCGCGAAGGGAGCCAGCCGCTGGCGCTGCTGCCCGGGTTCTTCGGCGGCAATGCGGCCGGGGAGCCGGTCCTGCTCGGCCGGGGCGGCTCGGACCTCTCCGCCGCCCTGGCCGCCGCCGCGGTGGACGCGGCGCTGCTGGAGATCTGGACCGACGTGGACGGCGTGTTCACCGCCGATCCCCGGCTGGTGCAGAACGCCCGCTGCCTGGAAGAGCTCAGCTACGAGGAGGCCATGGAACTGGCCTACTTCGGCGCCAAGGTGCTGCATCCCCGCACCCTGGGCTACGTGCGCGGCCCGGGCATCCCCACCCGGGTGCGCAACACCCACCGGCCGGAGCACCCGGGCACCCTGGTGACCGCCGACGCCGAGGCCTCGCTCGATTTGCCCCGGGGCCTCACCCTGCTGCCCGGCCTGGCCCTGCTCGACCTCTCGGGTTCGGGCCTGAAGGGGGTTCCGGGCGTGGCCGCGCGGGCCTTCGGCTCACTGGCCGCCAAGGGCGTCAACGTGGTGCTGATCACCCAGGGCTCCAGCGAATGCGCCATCACCATCTGCGTGCGGGCCGAGGAGGCGGCGGCGGCCCGGGAGGCCCTGGCGGTCACCTTCGAAGGCGAACTGGCCGCGGGCCTCATGGACCCGCTGACGCTGAAACCGGATCACGCGGTGGTGAGCGTGGTGGGCGACGGCATGGGCCAGTACGTGGGCGTCGCCGGCTCGTTCTTCGGGGCCATGGGCGGGCAGGGCTGCAAGGTGGTGGCCATCGCCCAGGGCGCCAGCGGGCGCTCCATTTCGGCGGTGGTTTCCGAACAGGAGGGGCCCCGGGCCCTGGCGGCCATCCACCGGCGCTTCTTCGGCGGGCTGGAACCGGTGGAGCTGAACCTGATGGGCATCGGCCTGGTGGGCAAGCAGTTCCTGGTGCAGCTGCAGCACCTGCAGCAGCGCATGCCGGAGGTGGCGGCCTCGCTCAAACTGTGCGCCGTGACCAATTCCCGCCGGATGCTGATCGACCCGGATGGCCTGGACCCGGCCAGCGCCCTGGCCGCGCTGGAAAGCCGGGGCGAGCCCCTGGACGAGGCGCGGCTGCGGGACAGCGTGCGCTCGCGCCGGCCCGACCACGCCGTCCTGGTGGACTGCACCACCTCCCAGGCCCTGGCGGACAGCTACCTGGGCTTCGTCGAGGCCGGCTTCCACCTGGTCAGCGCCAGCAAGAAGGCCAACAGCGGCACCATGGCCTCCTGGCGCGAGCTGCGCCGGGCGCTGGCCCAGCGCGGGCGGGTGTTCCACTACGAGACCAACGTCGGCGCCGGCCTGCCCATCCTGGGGCCGCTGCGCGACCTGCGCAACGGCGGCGACCGGGTGCTGCGCCTGGAAGGCATCCTCAGCGGCTCGCTGTCCTACATCTACGGCCGGCTGGATGCCGGGGCCAAATTCAGCGAGGCGGTGCGCGAGGCCCGGGAGGCCGGCTTCACCGAGCCGGATCCCCGGGATGACCTGTCCGGGCTGGACGTGGCCCGCAAGGCGCTGATCCTGCACCGGGAGATGGGCGGCGCCCTGGAGCTGGACCAGGTGCAGGTGGAAGGCGCGCTGCCCGCCGGGTTCGACGCCGGCGGCCCGGTGGACGCCTTCATGGCGCGCCTGCCGGAACTGGACGAGGCGTTCCGCGAGCGCATGGCGGCCCTTTCGGCCCAGGGCAAGGCGCTGCGCTACGCCGCCACCGTCACCCCCGAAGGCTGCCGGGTGGGCGCCATCGAGGTGGATGCCAGCCACCCCCTGCAGGTCATCCGCGGCGGCGAGAACGCGCTCTGCCTCTCCACCGAGGCCTACCACCCGCATCCCATGGTGGTGCGCGGCTACGGCGCCGGCGCCGCGGTCACCGCCACCGGCGTGCTGGCCGACGTGCTGCGCATCGCCCGGGGGGCCCGCGCGTGAAGCGGGTCCTGGCCTTCGCCCCGGCCGGCATCGGCAACTTCGCCGCGGGCTTCGACGTCCTGGGGGCGGCCATCGTGCCCCTGGACGGGCCGCCCCTGGGCGACCAGGTGGAGATCCGCCTGGCCCGGGCGGATTCGTTCGCCTGCCTGGGCCCTTTCGCCCACCAGCTGCCGGCGCTGCCCGGGGACAACCTGGCCCTGAAGGCCTGCGCCGAGTTCCAGCGGGCCTGGGGCCGCGCGCTGCCGCCCCTGGCCATCCGCCTGTTCAAGAACCTGCCGGTGGGCAGCGGGCTGGGCAGCAGCAGCGCCACCGTGGTGGCCACCCTGGCGGCCCTGGACGCGCTGCTGGAGGCGGGCCTGGGCGAAGCCGCCCTGCTGCGGGCCGGCGGCGCAACCGAGGCCCAGGGCTGCGGCACCTACCATTTGGACAACGTGGCCCCGGCGCTGCTGGGCGGGCTGCGCCTGGTGGATCCCGCGGGCGTGCCCCGGCCGCTGCCGTTCCCCGAGGACCTGCTGTTCGCCGTGGCCAGCCCGGGACTGCAGCTCAACACCCGCGACGCCCGCCAGGCGCTGCCGGCCCAGGTGCCCCAGGCCCTGGCCGTCGCCCATGCCCAGAACCTGGCCTCCCTGGTGCTCGCCCTGTTCACCGGGGATGCCGGCCTGCTGCGCACCTGCCTGCGCGACCCGCTGGCCGAACCGCACCGGGCGCCGCTGGTGCCGGGCTTCCGGGCGGTGCAGGCCGCGGCCTTGGCGCAGGGCGCGCTGGGCTGCACCCTGTCCGGCGCCGGGCCGGCGATCTTCGCGGTGGCGGGGCGCGACCGGGCCGAAACCGTGGCCGAGGCCATGGCCCGGGCCTGGATGGCGGCCGGGGTGCGCTGCCAGGTGCGCTTGTGCCGGCTGGAAGGGCAGGGGGCCCGGATCCTGGAACACAGCTGACGGGAGATTCATGATAGGATGGCCCTGATCCAGGTCATGGCCACTCCCTCCTTGGTGCGGCAATTCAACCGCAATAATAATACCAACCCTCGCGCGGATCGTGCGTGGGACGGTGAGGGAATGAGCTAGCGCAGGACCGGCATTCCACCGAAACACCCCCGATTCGCCGAGGCGAACCGGGGGTGTTTTTTTGTTTCTTTTTCAAGGAGGGCATATGTCCCAGAGCGCCACCGAAACCTACCAGCAAGTGGGCCGCCGCTTGAGCAACTACCAGGACGATCTCGACGCGCAAGGCACCAGCCTGGGGGACGAAATCGAACGCCGGTACCTGCGCAAATGGCGCAGCGAGTCCCTATGCCACGTACTGCGGGTGCGCACCGCCCTGGTGGCGGGGATGCAGGAATGGCTGGTGGAGCAGGGCCTGCTGAACCTGGAACGGGTCTCCATGAGCCTGCTGACCGACCCCCTGGCCCACGACGTGGAGCACCTGCCGCGCATTCCGTACCGCCAGAGCCCCTATGTGGCCACCCACAGCATGATCTACGCGAAGTTCATGGCCTGCCACAACCCGCACCTGCGCGGCATCTTCGTCGACAGCCCGAACATCCGGCTGGAGTTGCCCGATGCCCAGGGCCGCCAGCGCGGCCGCTATCTGCTCGACTTCAGCCAGCTGGACGTGGAGGTGCGCCGTCCCCGGCAGATCACCCTGGAAGAGTACCTGGACGACCCCGCAACCGTGACCGCGCACCTCCAGGGTGAGCTCAAGGAAGCCCTGGCCTTCTTCGAAGGCATGACCCGGGCCGGCCTCGACCGGGCCCGGACCCGGGCGGCGGAGAGTCTGGAAGCGCTGGGCGTGGCCCTGGAGCTGCCTTCGACCGCCTTCCCGGTGTTCCATCTGGACGAAGCCACCCGGCGCTTCGGCGCGGGCCAGGAAGAGCGCGGCCTGGGCGAAACCTGCGAGGCCCCGGTGTTCTGGGTGGTCGGCCTGCTGCGGGAGAACTACGACCTGGTGTATCCCTACCTGCGCAAGGACGGCAGCCGGCGCGACCCCAAGGAGGCGCTCAGCCGGGAGATCTTCAACTACGACCTGGTGGCCCGCAACCAGCCGCTGCAAGGCCCGGCCGCCCCGGCCCGGGAGGTGCTCAGCGGCGGGCTGCGCGAATGGCTGCCCGAGGCCATCATCCCCCGCCTGCTGGACAACCGGATCATTCCCGAAGCGCCCCGGTTCCATCACGGCCGGATCGAGAACATCGAGGCCCTGGGCGGCTACGGCCCCTTCCTCAGCGTCGCCTGCGGCCGGGATGGGCAGGGCCGCAGCACCTTCCCCGCCACCTACGGCGCCGGCATCGGCGTGGAGCGGCTGCTGTGGTCCATCCTGCGCGGACCCCAGGTCGAAAGCATCGATGACGTGACCTTCTTCGGCAAGAATCCCGACAGCGCCGAACTGTTCCTGTTCTGACGGTTCGTGGGATGCTGGAGGCGTCGCCCCTCCTGCCGCCCCGGAACCCATGCCGCCCAAGACCCATACCCGACGCATGATCTTCATCCTCATCGCCATCGGCCTGCTCTGCGGCGGCCTGTTCAACTTCATCAAGCTCGGTGATTACTCCCGGCGGGCGCACCTCCAGGCGCTCGCCGCCCAGCGCCCCGGCGGAGCGGGCACACGGGTCGCCGACTCGGAGATGATCCTCATCGCCCCGGGCCGGTTCCTCATGGGCTCGCCCCGGAGCGAGCGGGGCCGAGGCCGGGACGAGACCCAGCACCGGGTGCTTCTGTCAGGCTTCCTGCTGGGCCGTTTCCCGGTCACCCAGGCCCTGTGGCAGGCCATCACCGGCCACAACCCGTCCTTCTTCAAAGGCAGCGACCGGCTGCCGGTGGAGGGCGTGACCTGGTACGACTGCATCGAATTCTGCAACCTGCTCAGCCTGCGCGAAGGCCGGACGCCCTGTTACCGCTACGGAGAGCTCGGCTCGAACCCGGCCGGCTGGCCCACCGGGTGGAAGCAGACGGTGCACGACGCCATCGCCTGCGACTGGACGGCCGATGGCTACCGGCTGCCCACCGAAGCGGAGTGGGAGTATGCCTGCAGGGCCGGAACCACCAGCCCGACCCCGTTCGGCGCCGCCCTGACCTCGGCCCAGGCCAACTTCAACGGCGAGCACCCCTACCGGCGTGGCAGGATCGGGCCGAACCGGCAGCGCACCACCGAGGTGGGCGGCTTCCCGCCCAATGCCTGGGGCCTGTACGACCTGGCGGGCAACAGCTCGGAATGGTGCTGGGACTGGTACGGAGACTACCCCGCGGCCGAGCAGCGCGATCCCCGCGGGCCCACGACCACCGGCCGCCGGGTCTACCGGGGCGGCTCGTGGTTCAGCTATGGCGAGGACCTGCGCTCCGCCGCCCGGTTCAGCGACCTGCCCTGCTTCCGGGTGGACATGCTGCCCGGTGGCCTCAGGCTGGCGCGCGGGGTCAGTGACGGAAAATGATGAATGCCCAGATGAGCATGCCCACCCCGGCGGCCAGCGCAGGCTGCCGGGGCCTGGGGTTGGCCCTGCGCCGGTTCACGACCCACATGATCTGCCGGACCCCGACGAACAGCACCGCCACCGCCAGGGCATAGCCGATCCCGCCGGAGACGATGGCGACCGGGTCCGGCTTGCCCTGCTTGATCACGAAGCAGATGCTGGCGAGTACCGGCACCGCCGCATCCGCCCAGTCCAGCCTGCCTCCGGGGCGCCCCTGTGCGGCCATGCCGGCCTCAGTGCCCGCAGCCGCAGCCTTCTTCGCCGCAGCCTTCGCCCTCGCCGCCGCAGCAGCCCTCCTCGCCCTCGCCGCAGCCGCAGCCGCCGGCCGCCAGGTAGCCCTGGGCCATGTCCATGAGGTTGTTGTGCGGGCCCATCTTGATCTTGAGGCTGATGTTCACCGCCTTGATCCGGTCCTCGCGGCTCACGCCCAGCTTGTGCAGATTGAAGTTGTGCTGCTGGAAGGCGTCCTCGTTGTTGGCGGCCATGGCGGTGGCCATGGCGATGAGTTCGGCCACGGATTCGGTGATCAGGGTGGTGGGGGTTTCGGCTTCCACGGTCATTCCTCGGATGGGCGGCCTGGACCGGCCGGCAGTCTTGATCATGGCGCCGGTCCGCGGCTGTGGCTACCGTTCCTGGGGGAAATGGGGCGGGGATCACAGGAAGGGCGACCGGTCCGGCCATGCCGGATGATCGCATGCCAGGTCCTCCGGCAGATTTCAGGCCCGCGAAACGGGTCCCAGCGCCCGCCCCGGTTCCAGGGGCAGCGAGGGCAGGGCCAGGACCTGGGTGATCCGGGGGACGAAGGCGAGGTCCGCGGGCTGGGGTGGAAGATCGGCATTGGGAATCTAAGGTTTCAATAATTCAGCGCGCCCTGTCTTGGCGAATCGGGCGTCGAAAGTCAGCAGTCTTGCACAACCTCGGGCCTGGGTCCCAAGAGCAATGAGGTTATCTGCAAGGCCCACGGATCCGGTGCTCAATGCCAGGGCTTCCTTTGCCATCCCCGATGCTTCAACCTCGATCCCCTCCATGTTCAAGAGAGCTTCCAAGGCACGATGAACGTGGGGGGCATTCCATCCCGGCGCGGCACTCAGTACCCACCCCAATTCCACGAACACCAGGAGTGGAACGAATACGCCCCCGGTCCGGGCCTCGTGGATCACGGCCTTGTGCGCCGCTGGGCTTTGCTTGGGGTCATCCCCCAAGAGCACACGGGCAAGGATGTTCGTGTCCACTCCAATCATCGAAGTGCCCCGGCCCGCTTGGCGGCTTCCATTTCGGCAAAAGTCATCCGCCGGGTTCCCGGGATGGCGAAAGATGCAAGGTCTTCCGGTCGAAACCGTATGGGCTCCATCACTGTCCTTCCCTTGCTCTCGTCAAGTTCAAACCGAACCTGATCCCCTTCGTGGAGGCCGAGGGCGTCCCGAATGGCCTTCGGAATGGTTAGCTGTCCCTTGCTGGTCAAAGTTGCCACTGCGGGGTGGAGCATGGCGTCACCTCCTTACCATTATCCACCTTCTCCCTTACTTTTCCAGGCCAATCCGAAGTTTGCCGTGTCTCTCCCATGAGTCAGCGGTTCCAGGGCATGCGCGCGAGCAGCAGGCCCATGCCACAGGTATCCGTGATCCCTGCGAACACGAGCCCGGCGCCCACGAACGCGGGTAGGAGCAGGATGCCGGGCCGGACGAAAAATCCGAGAGCCGTGCCGAGCAACACCAGGGAGCCTGCGGCGATGCGCACCTGGCGTTCGAGGGAGATGGTCTTGGCGCCCCGGACGACCGGAAGGCCGGCCTGCACGCACGCCACGGTCCCCCCCTCCACGTTGACCACGTTGTTCGCGCCGGCGGTGCGCAGCATGGCGCAGGCCTGGAGCCCGCGGCCGCCGAATTGGCAGATGAAGTAGAGCGGCTGGTCCTGGGTCCGCCGCTCCTGGGCCATCGCCTTCAGGTCCAGCCGGTCCAAGGGGATGTTGCGTGCTCCCGCCAGATGCACCTCCCGGAACTCCGGGGGAGTGCGCACGTCGACCAGGTCCAGGTGCCTTCCGGCGCCCATCAGCGCGCCCAGTTCGGTCGGAGAAATGGTTGCTTCGATTGAATTCATGATCAACCCCGGATCATTGTCACCGAGGTTGCTCCTTTTGGGCAGATCTTACGACTGATACCAATTTGCCGTCAAACGTAGAGTATTCAGGCCGCCGATTCAGTAATCCAAGGGAACGCCACCATGGAACGGAGAATCTCTGGGGATTCGTGGAGACGGCGGAGGCTTGTTTCCACGAGGTCCATCACCCTGTCCAGGTCAGGGAGCACCTGGTTCCGAATGTCGTTCTCGCGGATATATTCCCAGACATGCTCAGCTGGGTTCAGTTCCGGGCTGTAGGGTGGAAGCGACAGCAGGGTCATGTTCGCTGGGACAACGAGGTCGTTGGCTTTGTGCCATCCGGCGCCATCGAGCAGCATGACGCAGTGGTCATCGGGGAACTGTGCTGACGAATGGGCCAAGAAGATCGACATCAGCTTGGCGTCCACCCACGGCAGGATCATGGACGTCATCTGACCGTCCTGGGGGCAAACGGCCACGTAGGCGTATACGTATTCTCGGACGACCCGACTGCCAACCGATGGACGCAAAGGCATGGGTGTCCAGCAACGGCGGCCATCGCTGATTCGGCCGAAGCGTCCTTCGTCCTGGAACAGAAGCCGCAGTGGCGTTCCTTTTGGAAGCCCAGCAACTATGGCTTGGAGCTTTTCTGGGAGTTTTTTTTAAAGGCCGCAGCAGCGGCGGGGTTCTGCTTCACATGGCGGGGACGAGGCGCCAGCTTTCGCCACTCGTGGCGGTGGAGAAGTCTGTAGACATAGTCCAGGGATATCTCCTGACCAAGACGCTGGCAGAGGGCCGGGTGCAGGTGTTTGGCTGTAAGGACGATACATTACCCTATGTTTGACGTCAATTTGGTATCAGATTTGGGGAAAGACCATCAGTCTCATGTCAGTAGGCGCCTTGACGCCGGGGCTGGCCACCTACCTCACGTCCAGGAGCCGGTTCGCGGACGTGCGCGAGGGCGCCATCCGGCCCGCTGAGGACCTTTACGGGGAAGGCACTGGACCAGGTGGGGGACCCAGGTAGTGGTCCAGCCAGTCGAGGGCCTCCTTCACCTGGCCCTGCCAATTGCCAGGCATGAACCCGCCTTCAAACACGACGTGGCGCTTGTCTCTGGCCACCGTGCCCAGCAAATGAAACAACGGCAGTTGCGATGTTTCCTTAGGAAAGATGAAATCTTCCTGGCCGTTCACCATCAGGGTTGGCACCAACACCCTCGGCGCGAAATTTAGCGGGTCGGCCTCTGGCTGCAGCTTAAATGGGGCAAGCCCCCCGTAGAACAAAATGCTGGCCTTGAATCGTTGCTCGACGGCCGTGAAAATCGGCCCCCACCAGGCGCCACGGCCCAACCCAAAGAAGGCCAAGCGCTCCCGGTCGATGTCCGGCCGCGTTTCGAGGTAATCTAGGGAACACTTAAGATCCTTGGCATCCTGGATGATGATGTTCAGACCCGATAAACCGTCGAACGTCCAAACCCTTCTGATTTGACGTTCATAAGTACCTTGGTAAACGGGGTAAAGAAGCGCTCGCCCGCTGCGGATCAAGAATTCGATGAATTTTAAATCTAGAGTTTTGCTGGAGTCCAACCCAAAATCGGTCCCGCTCGGAAAGTAGACCACAGTCTGGAACGGCGGTTTCGCGTTGTTGGGCAGGAACAGGTAGGCCGTCACCCGTTCGTTGCCATAGGCGGCACGGAAACTGACTGTTTCCATGCGCCAATTGGGTTTGGAGGCATCCACGGCGACCACCTTGGCGTCCAGATTGAAGGGCTGGTACAAGTAGAGCCGCTGATAGATGTGGAACACGTCGTCGCCCACCGGTTTCTCCCTGCTGTAATCCCGCTGAAACCATTCGTACGGGCCGAGCAGCTCCATCGCTGGGGGCTTCTGGTATTTCACGCAGCGGAAACCAAAGGTGGCCGAACGGTCGAACGGATCCCTCGCGTCGGGATCTACGGACATGGCGGCCGTTTCATTCCAGGCTCCGCCAAGGATGTAGCGCTTTTCCCCCACCGCGTTCAGGCACCACTGCTTTGCGTTTCCGGCCATGTCGTAGGTGCCGAACGGCCCGAGCCCGTGGTAGGCTCCGACCCTGGCCATGCCTTTGCCGCTGAAATTGCTGAGATGGAAGCAGTTCGTGTACAAAGCATAGCCCGCCGCATAGCGCCAATGGGCGACCGTCGGCAGTTCCTTGCCGGCGAAGCTGGCGTAGGCGGCCGCTTCGTACCAGCTGACCCCGGTCACCGGAAAGTCGGCCTGCCCCTCGGGGTAGGTCCCCAGTTCCCAGGTAGCGGGGCCGGGTCTGCCGGTGGTATCCCGGAATTGGGCCAGGGCCTCTTCCCAGGAGAGGGTCTGGCCGCCCCGGACGAACGGATGTTGCCAGTAGCGCTGGTCCCTGTAGCCGCCATGGTCGATGAAGGTCTTGAACTCTCGGTTGGTTACGTCGAACTTGTCGATCCAGTAGTCGGCCAGGAGAGAGCTCATTGGCCCGGGGTGGAAAAGGAACGCTGGGACCCGCACATGGACCATTCCCTCAGGCACGCTGCCGAGGGGATCCAGGACCAGTTCCGACCGAGTGGAAAGATGGGGCGTGAACGCGGATTCGATAGGGGCATAGCCTGGCAGGATGATCCGCCATTGCAGTTCACCCCTGGGCACAGGTACGGATTCCAGGGGCGTGCGGCCCAGCAGTTCCCACGCCCCGTCCATATCCACGTAGTCCTTGATGAAGACCTGGGCGCCGGCGGGTGTGGTCCGGATCGTCACCGGGATCAGGAAATCCCGGCGCAGGGCCTGGATCTGGGGGGGCCCGGGCAGGTAGCGCTCCGCCTGCCGGGCCAGGCGGAAGGCGGCATGGATCCGTTGCTGTTCGATGAGACGGGTCATCTCGGGCAGGGCAACGGTCAGGGCCCAGTGGACCCGGGATTCTTGGACCAAATGCCATGCGAGCACGGAAACCATGGCAAGGATCAGGGCCGAGGCTGTGACGGATATGCGCCAGTGCCGGGCAATGGCGCTTAAGGCCGAGATCAGCTGCGATTCCCGCGGAGACGGGACGGCCGGGGCGTCCGTTTCCGCAAGAACCTCCCCCAGGAACCGGAATCCTTTGCCTGGAAGGGTCTCCACATACAGTGGGTTTCTCGCGGAATCACCGAGGGCGTGGCGCAGTCTGAAGGCCGCCGTGTCCAAGGACTTCTCGAAGTCCAGGTGCAGGTCCGGGGGCCAGATCCGCTCCCGGAGCTGCTCGCGGCTCACCACCTCTCCCGGGCGCTCCAGCAGGGCCACAAGGAACCGGAACGGCACGTCCTGGATGGGAACGATCTCTCCGTTCAGGCGGAGTTCCGCAGAGCGGGTGTCCGCTTCAAAGGCGCCGAATCGGTAGCGCTGAGGAGTGGCAGAAAGAAGGTGATGCATGGCTGGGATCAGGGTGGAGCTCGACTCTAGGCCCCAATTGTAAATTTTCAATTAATTTTTTATTTTTTTTTGGGGAAAACCCAAGTAAGACACGCGTGAGATGAGGTGTGACGGAATTAAGTGGTCGTGGGCAGGGTGCGACCCGAGATTGGACATGTTCTGGTCCAGCCTTCACTCAACCCACTTTCAATGAGAAAGATTCCATACACCTCCCATGCCCCCCAGGTACGGACGCAAGACCCAACTTCCCTTCTGATGTCGCTCGACATTGCGCCCTGTGCAGTGACCAGTTACATGCGCCGTACCGGTAGAGCCCAGGCTCCAACCTCCTAAATCGGAGGACTCATGAGAAGAATCCCCCCATCCGAAAGGAATACCGGGTCCGCCCTCCAGGTTGCCAAGGCTTACCCCTTGGAACGCTGGCAAGAACCGGTGAACCTGGAGGCCTTGGACATCGACTTCTTCGACCAGAGCCACTTCATTTCCCGTGACCAACCCTAGCATTGGAGAAACTATGTTCCAACACATACTGCTTGCGGCTGAGGACTCGGACCATTCCGTGAATGCCGCCAGGATGGCGGGGGAGACCGCCCGGACGATGAATTCGTCCAGCCTGTGCATTGCCGTGACCTACCCTCCGGTTCCGGATTTCCTGGGCGAGTCGGATTTCGAGAGGATGACTGCGGATCGCCTGACCAAGGCCGAAGCCGTGGCGCGATCGCTCGTGCAGGAGGTCGGGGCCATCCCCGGGGAGATTCAGACCGAGGTCATGGAAGGGCCGGTGGTGAAGGCCATCCAGAAGATCGCCCCAGTTCATGGCAGCGACTTGATCCTGATGGGCTCCCCTCATCGGGGAATGTTGGGCCAAGCGGTGGCCCGGCACCATAGCCACCAACTGGTGGATCATGCCCCCTGCCCAGTGATGATTGTGGACTGAAGATCCGGGGAGAGGGTTGAGTGGAAGATTCGTTGCCTTGGATAACCTTCCATTTTCTGATCAGACCTCGGGTCGGGCTCGCCGCAGGCCTCCCAAATCAGAGGAACAGCTCATGTTCGGACTTTCCAGATATACCCGCCGATCTGGCTACATTCCCGAAGGGAAAACTGAGGTGATTAAAAAATCGAAGGGCAATCCTATTCGATGCTCTTCGGGAATCCTCTGGGTGACCATTGAGGGAGACAGCAGGGATTACCGCCTCTCCCCGCTCCAGGAGTTGCCCATTCCCAACCAAGGGATGGTCGTCCTCAGCGGTCCTGCATCCTATCAGGTCTCGGCGGTCCAGCATCCAATCAGGTCTCACCGCGCCCCTAATTCTGGCAACAGCGCCATGCCATTTTGCGATGGCATTAATTTAAAATGAAATTCTCGATCAAAAAAATAAAGTTATTTGCCTCATCGCTGCTTCGTGTGAGTATTTGCGTCGCCAATCAATCAGCATGCCTTCCATTTCATGACGTCCCTCGGTCTTTGCCCAAGGGAGTACCGGGTGGCTTCCCCCTCAGCCTTGGGACACAAGGAGGTTGCCATGGTCAGGTTTCTTCCGATCCGGAAGCAGGTGCAATTCTTGAGCCTATTGCTAGCGGCCGCGCTGGCCAATCCCATGCATGCGCAGACGGTGGAGGAACTCAAGCTCGGCTACCTCTGCAACCTGTGTGATCCCAGCAACAACTTCACCTGGACGGCCAAGCTTGCCCTGGACGACCGGGTGAAGGAGATCAACGCCAAGGGCGGAATCCAGGGCGTGAAGGTCCGGGTGATCCCGTACGATACCAAGGACGTGTCCAGCAATGTGGTGGTGGGCGCCAGGAAGCTGATCGAACAGGACCATGTGGACTGCATCATCGGTCCCCAGTCTTCGGCGGGAGCTTCAGGCCTTGGGACCATCGCCGAGGCCGCCAAGGTGCCCATCTTTGCCACGACCGCCAGCGGCCCCCTGGTCACCCAGACCAAGGACGGCAGGATCAAGCCCTACATGTTCCGGGCCTGCTACACCGATTCCTACCAGGCCACCATCCTGGCCGATTTCGCCTTCAAGGACCTGGGCAAGCGAAAGGCCGCATTCATTTTCGGCAATGACTATCCCTACCCGGCGACCATCCTCAAGTATTTCGAGGCCGAGTTCACCAAGCTTGGCGGTCAGGTGGTGGCCAAGGAAGGCTTCAGCTATGGCACCGAAGACTTCAAGCCCAAACTCTCCAGCGTGGCCAAGGCTGAGCCCGACTGCCTGGTCATTGCCACCGGGGAGGTCAAGGACGTTTCCCGCTCGGTGCAGCAGGCCGAATCCATGGGCTTGAAATTCCAATACCTGGGGCCGGACGGCTGGGCGGTTAACGATCTGCTCTCCATGGCCGGCAAGCAGCTGGAAGGCAGCTATCTGATCAGCGGGTTCAACACCGAGGACCCGAGGTTCGCGGACTTCAACGCGCATTTCAAGCAGGCGCACAACCTCAAGTGCGATGTCGGCGCCTACTACACGCTGGACGCACTCATGGCGATGGAGTTCGCGGTCGGGGCCTCACTGAAGAAAACCGGGAAGATGGACCCGATGGCCATGAGGGAAGCACTAGAAACCATAAAGGATGTACCGGTGGTCACCGGTCGCCTGACTATCGATCCCACCACTCACGACCCGTACGACCCGCATATCAACATCGTGGCCGTCAAGGACGGCAAGTGGCAGACAGTTAAAACTTATCATCCCGAATAGATGCTTTCCGTTTCGGCAGGCACCGGCGGGCACGCCTGCCGAAAACTCAATCTTTTCCAGGCCATCATCAGCAGGCATTACCCACTCGGAACAGCAAGGAACCCTGATCCCCTCCCCAGCCAGCAACCTGAAGGTCACCACCCCGGAATACTGGGTCCGCTACAGGTAGGACCACCACCAGCCAGCCCGGTGCCGCTGCTTCACCCCCGCGTACCACCGGCACAGCGGGAACAGCACGGCCAACCCGAGCGCCCAGGCCAAGTAGACCGCCCAGAGGCGGAAGCCGAGGTCGGCCGGGTAAGGCCGACCCATGTGCAGGATGACGCGCCAGGGCTTGTCGGCCAGGGCGTGGAACAGCACTCCCATACCATGGGCCACAGGCCACTGGAGCAGGTAGAAAAACATGGGCACCCGGCCCAAGGTCGACAGCACCCGGTCAAGCGGGTTGGCGCTCCGGCCTTCGCGCCAGGCCAGCAGCAGCAGGGCCGGGCTGAGCGTCATGAGCAGGTAGAGCAGGCTGGGCGGGTATTTGGTGGTGTTGACGAAACTCAGGGCGGTTCTGAACCAGGTGGTCTGGATGATCCAGGGGGCGGGATCGCCGTAGCCACCCCTGGCACGGATCAGGACGAACAGCAGGAGGCCGGCGGCCCCCAGGCGGGCTAGCAGGCGCCGCCGCCGCGCTGGGTCCTGCCGATAACAGCGGCCCAGGGAGAAGCCGAGGGCCATGACTCCGGGCCACGGGAGCACCGGATAGAGGATGAATACGCGCGGGAAGGGGGTGGCGAAGGGGGAGACCGGCCCGACCCGATGCAGCACGGTCCACAGGTCGCTCCAGGCGCCGGAGGCCAGGACCGGGTCCAGCAGGTTGTGGCCGAACACCAGGGCCAGACCCAAGCCCAGGATCCAGCCCCAGGGCAGGCGCACCATGAAGGCCATCAGGATCATGCTGACCCCCAGAACCCAGATGACCTGGGCCAGCAGGGTCTGGTGCCAGGGTTCCCACTGGAATTCAGAGCCCAGCGCCACGAGTGTGAATTCGCAGAATATCAGCCACAGGCCCCGGGTCCACAGGAAGCGCCGCACGGCGGCGGGGTCCTTGCCGCCCTGGGCCATGAAGTGGACGCCGAGGCCCGCCAGAAACAGGAACACCGGGGCGCAAAAGTGGGTAACCCACCGTGTCAGGAAGGTGGCCGAGCTGATCACTGAAAGATCCGTGGCGCGGTGCCAAAAGGATTCCGCGAGCAGGTAATCCCGGGTGTGGTCGATCAGCATGAGCGCCATCACCAGGCCGCGCAGCCAGTCGATGCTGGCCAAGCGCGATCCGGGCGGGGGCTCCTGAATCGGTGGGGCTAAGGACATTGGATTTGCCGAAGTGAATTATTATCCCATGGGACACCATGCGCCACAGCACCGTGATTCACCTCCTCCATGCCCGGGTCGACCATACGACCATCAGCAACTGGCTGGGGCATGCAAGCATCCTCACCACCAACCGCCATGCCACGGTGGCCCACTCAATGCTTCGCTATGCTCCCGTTCAAGTTCGACGAAGCCAGCCTGAATAGCGTCGCCCCAGCCCTCCACCCTAAACAGGCTTTCACATGGCCTTGGCCAGGATGTTCACCAGGGCCGCGCGGTCGAAGGTCACGGGATTGGCTTTCATGCTGCTCGCCGCCAAGCCCCTTTCGGCAATGTGGTCCAGGTCCGCCGCAGTGAGTCCGTAGCTGCCGAGGCCCGGCACCTGGAGTTCCGTCACCAGATCCTGTACCCAGCGCAATCCTTCCTGGGCGTCCGCTCCCGGGTCGCCGGTGAGCAGTCCTGCAAGTTCCCGGAACTTGACCCAAACGGGGCTCCCACGCCCGCTGGCCCGCAGGTTCGCCTCCAGCACATGGGGCAGCAGGGCCGCGCAGGCGGCGCCATGTGGAACTGGAGCTAGGCCGCCCAGGGGAGCCGCCAGGCCGTGGACGGCGCCCAGGCCAGCGTTGGCCAAGGCCAGGCCTCCCAGCAGGCTGGCCAGGGCCATGTCCTCGCGGGCCGCCAGATCATTGCCGTCGGTCCAAGCCCGTTTCAGGGACCGGCCAACGCGCCGGACGCCTTCCAAACACAGAGCGTCCGTGATGGGGTTGGCCTTGACCGAAAGTTACGGCTCGATGAGTTGGGTTAGTGCGTCCAGTCCGGTGCTGGCGGTGATGGCCGCGGGGACGCCTACGGTCAGCGCGGGATCCACCAGCGCTACCGCCGGGAGCATCCAGGGGTGGCGCAGGCTCGCCTTCACCCCGTGGTCCGGAGACGCCAGCACGGCGTTCCGGGTGACCTCCGAACCGGTGCCGGCGGTGGTGGGGATGGCGATGCAGGGCAATGGATGCTGGACCAGGGGACGGCCCTGGCCGATCACTTCCAGGTAATCGAGGGGATCGCCTTGGTTGACCGCCAAGCCTGCGATGGCCTTACCGCCGTCCAAGGCGCCACCGCCGCCGAGGGCGATGACGAGGTCTGTCTGCCCGGCCCGGGCCCGGGCGGCTCCTTCCCGGACACCGGCGAGGGTCGGTTCACCGGCCAGGAAGAAGTGGGAGGGCTGGAGCCCCTGGGCTCGGAGCAGTTCCAGTAGGCCATGGCTGCGGGTGGTATCGCGTCCGGTCACCACAAGGGGCCACCGACCCAACCCTTTGGCAAGGGTCCCCGCTTCCGACAGCACCCCTATGCCGAAGATGATGCGCTGGGCAGTGGCGAACTCGAACCGCATCACCAGCCTTCCTCTCCGGGGAAGACATTGGTGTATTTCAAGGCAGACCGCGGTTCCGCCATCATGTCCCCCATCGCCCCGGCCCAGGCCGCATAGTGGGCCGTGAGCCGGTGCCTGGCTTGATCCTCCACTGCGCGGTAGACCTCCACCAGCACGAACCGGGTGGGGTCGTCCTGCTGCTGGACCACATCGAACCGCACGATGCCGGGCTCCTGGATGCTGGCCCGGGCGTTGGCCAGGGTGGCCACCTGGAAAGATTCAATGCAATCTGGCTTCACTCGGATCTGGACATGGATGATGTGCATAGCATCCCCGCTCAACAAGTCCATTCCAGTATATGCGTATGGGCCAAGCCTGGCCGCGGCGCAGGAGCACACGGAGAGCGCCCTGGGCTTCCGCTCGGCGTAGTTCTGGATCCCCTTGAGGCAAGGGGTGATGGATGCCGTGGAGACAAGCCTGCACCATCTGCATGGCTCGCCGGACCTCCTCCGATCCATGACCGCCTTCCCGTGGATTATCGAATCCGCAGCCTGATTACTCTATGATTGACTGCGAATTGGTATGAAACCAGCTCATCCGGATCACGCGCTGAGCCGATCGGGCCAGACGACGTCCGCCTTCGGATCCTTCTTGATCCGGTCGAGCTGCGCCTTGCAGGCATGGATCTGCTTCTTGAAGGTGCCGACCTGGATGTTCAGGGCGTATTTGCCGGGGCTCACGGCTGCCTTCAACTGCGCCTGGGCCATGTCCAGCTGCTCCTTGAGGGCGGTGATCCGCCGGGTGATCTGTTCGATGGCCTCGGCCTTGGGTACTCGCGTGATGGTGGGGTCGATCCTGATCTGGCTGTTCTTCATGGCGCTCTCCTGAATCCCATTGAGGGGCGCGCAAGTATGGGGAAGAGCGCGGTCAAGGGAAGATGCGGAAATCGTCGAAACCCATCAAGAATCCGTCAAGGCCGGGCGAACAGTTCCGGCCGGGCATAGAGCCCGGCGCTGCCGCCAGTGTGCAGGAACAGCACGTTGTCATCCTTGCCGAAGCGTCCGGTGCGGGCCAGGTCGATGAGCCCGGCCATGGCCTTGCCGGTGTAGGTGGGGTCCAGCAGGATGGCCTCATGACGGGCCAGCATCTGGACGGCTTCGAGCATGCCCGCAGTGGGGAGGGTGTAGCCCGCCCCGAGATAATCGTCCAGGCAGGTCACCTGGCCGGCGGGCACCGCGGCGGCGCTGCCCAGGAATCCGGCGATGGCCCGGATCAGCTCCAGCGCCGTGGCTTCGGCGCCGGCCCGGGGCTGCAGCACGGTCACCCCGGTCACCGGGATGGCGCTGTGGCTGGCGCGAAGGCCGAACAACAGGCCGGCCAGGGTGCCGGCGCTGCCCACGGGCACGACGATGTGCTGCAACGCCAGGCCGGACTCCCGGAGCTGCGCCAGCAGTTCCAGCGCGCAGGCCACGTAGCCCAGCGCGCCCAGGGGGCTGGAGCCGCCCAGCGGGATGAGGTAGGGGCGCCGGCCCTCGGCTTCGGCCTCGGCACCGGCGGCGCTCAGCGCGGCCTGCAGGTCGCTGCCCCAGGGCACGGTGGTGATCCGTTCAACCCCCAGCACATGGTAGAGCAGGACGTTGCCATTGCCGTCCGGTTGGCAGGCGCCGGGCGTGTCTTCGGCCAGCACCAGCCGGCAATGCAGGCCCTCCCTGGCCGCGGCCGACAGGGTCAGCCGGCAGTGGTTCGACTGCACGCCGCCGCAGGTGATGAGCGTATCCGCGCCCCGGGCCAGGGCGTCGGCCACCAGGAACTCCAGCTTGCGTGTCTTGTTGCCGCCGCCGGCCAGGCCCAGCTGGTCGTCCCGCTTGATGTACACGTTGGTGCCAAGGACCCGGGACAGCCGGTCAAGCCGCTCGATCGGCGTGGGTCCAGGGCTGTAGGTGCGTCGGGGGAACCTGGAGAGGTCCATGGGGTGTCCTTCCAAAGGGGGGTATCGACCATGTTACTATCCCAGCGATGAATGCACCCGCGTCCGCGCGCACCGGCCTGCTGGATCCCCTGCGCTCCAGGTTGTTTCTCATGATCTGGATCGCCAACATGGCCTCCAATATCGGCACCCAGATCCAGAGCGTGGGCGAGAAGTGGCAGATGGCGCACCTCACCACGTCGCCGCTGCTGGTGGCCCTGATCGAGACCGGAAGCACCCTGCCGGTGCTGCTGCTGGGGCTTTCCGCCGGGGCCATCGCCGATATCGTCGACCGGCGCAAGCTGCTCATCAGCACCCAGGTGTTCATGCTGGCCTGCGCGGCAGCGCTGTCGGGGCTCACCTTCCTGCACCAGATCACGCCGATGGTGCTGCTCACCATGTCCTTCCTCATCGGCGTCGGTTCGGCCCTGAGCATGCCGGCCTTCCAGGCCATCGTGCCGGAGCTGCTGGACCGGGAGAACCTGATCGGCGGCGTCGCGCTGAACAGCGCCGGCTTCAACATGAGCCGCGCCGTGGGGCCGGCGGTGGGCGGGCTGATCGTTGGGCTCATGGGCGCGGGCTGGGCGTTCAGCTTCAACGCGGTGTCGTTCCTGGCGGTGGTGGTGGCGCTGCTGGTCTGGAACCGCCGGCCGACCAGCGCCAGCCTGCCCGGGGAGCGCTTCCTGGGCGCGCTGAAGGTGGGCTTCCGCTACGCCCGGCACAGCCGGCCGTTCCAGGTGATCCTGCTGCGCGCCCTGGGCTATTCCTGGTTCTCGGGGGTGATCTTCTCGCTGGTGCCGGCCCTGGCCATCCATGACCTGAAGCTCGGCCCCGGGGCTTTCGGCGGACTCATGGGCTGCATCGGCGCCGGGGCGGTGCTGGCGGTGTTCATGCTGGGGCCGCTGCGCCGGCGCTGCAGCACCAACCAGATCCTCGGCGGCTTCAGCCTGCTGGCGGCGCTCTCCCAGGCGGTCATCGCCTATGTGCCGCACACGCCCACCGTGGCGCTCTGCCTGGTGCTGTCCGGGATGAGCTGGCTGGCCATCCTGTCCACCATCAACACCGCCATCCAGCTGTCGGTGCCGCCCTGGGTCAAGGCCCGGGCGTTCGGCACCTACCAGACCGTATGGGGCGGCGCCTTGGCCCTGGGCGCGGCATTCTGGGGAGAAGTGGCGCTGAAGCTGGGGCTGCGCACCGCCATGGGGCTGTCCGCGGCCGGCATGCTCGCGTCCCTGGTGCTGCTGGGCCGGCTGCGCATCACCGCGTTCGACCAGGACCTGGACCTGAGCCCCCACCGGGACTCGCCCCACCGGCCCACCGCGATCCCGCTGGAAGCCGGCCCGATCCTGGTGCAGATGGAGTACACTGTGCCCCGGGCCGACCGGGAGCCGTTCCTGGACGCCATGGACCCGGTGCGCCGGCTGCGGCTGCGGGACGGCGCCATGCGCTGGGCGCTGTTCGAGGAGCCGGACCAGCCCCCGGCCGGCGGCGTCCGCTTCCTGGAAACCTACCTCAGTTCCACCATGGGCGAGCACCTGCGCCAGCATCACCGCGCCACCGCCCTGGACCGGGAGGTGCTGCGCAACGCCTACCGGTTCGCCGCGGGCGGCCGGCCCACGACGCGCCACCTGGTGGTGGTGGAGGACCATGATTCCAGCCTGCTGCAGAAGATCTGGCAGGGCTGGGTCGGGGAGTGATTTCGGGTTGACACTCCCGGACCCCCCGGCCACCCTCGAAGAAGGTCATGGACCAGAAAGGGGGTTGAGATGGAAAACCGTGAACAAAGCGAACCTCCGTCGTGCAGCCTCCTCCCGGGGTCCTGAACTATTTCATGGTGGATGAGCCAGGGGCTGGTTGGAACGGCAAGGGCTGCGTCTGACCGGTAGGCAGTGCGGAAGGGTGAAACCCGATCTGTCCTGTTGGCGAACCATGGAGCCGAGGACACCGGGCGGAGGACTCACCATGCTCTGGAACGGGAACGGCGCGCCACCGGCCGGAGGTTCCTGGCCGGAGCCGTGGGCCTGGCTCCGTTCGTCCATTCAATCCGACCTTGAAAGATTTCGTCATGACCAACCAAGACCTTTCCCAGAACACGCCCGGGGACTTCCTCAGCCGGACCCGTGTGGTGAAGTCCCCCTGGATGGTGCGCGTGCTCACCTTCCTCATGGTGTTCGGCCCCGGCCTGATCGTCATGGAGGCGGACAACGACGCCGGCGCC
>Ga0181535_10002331_pt1 | contig 23408 bp, 21 predicted proteins | sample PEATcosm2014_Bin_44_FD_119774 | JGI IMG/M metagenome (GOLD analysis project Ga0181535, IMG submission 119774) | Peatland microbial communities from MTU Mesocosm Facility, Houghton, MI, USA - PEATcosm2014_Bin17_30_metaG | ecosystem: Environmental > Terrestrial > Soil > Wetlands > Peat | place...
AAGCCAGCTGGTCGGCTATTGCAGGCGGAAGTTTGACACGCTTCGGTTCTCCTTTTGCCGCTGCGTAGGGTCCGGTTTGGCCGTCTCCGGAGCACCCGATGTAAGGTACCGAAGTCTGAGCGTTTGCCAACAAGCTGGCTGCGGCGAAGGTCAGAAAACATGCGAGCGAACGGGCACGAGAAGGTTTCATTTCTCTCCGAGGATGTCATAGACAGAATAAGTCCTGATTAACGCCGCAGAGTCCAGGAAACTCTTGAAGCCTTCTCTCGCTCGGCCGGACCAATGAACTCTCCTCCAGCCCGCTTTGCAGATAAATACGATCCGGCAGGGCATAATGACCGCATGTCCAACCTAGGCCAGATCGATCTTCGCCGCCATGGGCTTTTCCTCTTCCCTGTTCCCTTGTCTTTACCCCCCACCCCCCTCTATTTATTATCTAAAACCTGCGGATAATTATTTCGTCAATAGCATCAAACTGGAACTAAGCAATAACCAACTGGGAATCAATGATTTCCGCGCAACTATCTCCCGCCGCAACGGTGCGCCAAAAAGTGCAAGTAACCATCGCTCCGCCCAAAAATCGGCCCCGAAGACACTCTTGCCCTCTCTGTTCTCGCCAGTTCCGCCAGCAGATGAAACCGTCTCGACCTCCGGTTACTGCCGTCGCGTCAATGCCTTAGAATGCCTTCTAGCGCCTAGCGCGACCAATTGACGAGGAGCAACCGATGCGCCTTCCCGCAGCCCTTGCCGTTCTTGCACTGAGCATGGCGACCCTTGCCGCCGCACAAACCACCGCTCCCTGGGACTACACCGGCAAGCGCGGCGAGCTGAACTGGGGCAAGCTCGACCCCGCCTACCAGGCCTGCTCGAAGGGCCACGAGCAGTCGCCCATCGACATTCGCGGCGCACGCCTGAACAAGGCGCTCCAGCCCATCGAGTTCCACTACATTGCCGGGCCGGTGACGCTCGTCAATACCGGCCACACCGTCGAGGCGCGTGTCGATCCCGGCAGCTATATCGTGGCCGGCGGCGTGCGCTATGACCTGGTGCAGTTCCACTTCCACCACCCCGGCGAAGCCCCTGTGAAAGGCAAGCTGACAGACATGGAAGTCCATCTCGTGCACAAAAGCGCCGATGGAAAGATAGCCGTTGTCGCCGTACGGCTGGTCGAGGAGGCCGGCAACCCCAACGCCGTGCTGGCCGCGCTCTGGCCGCATCTGCCCAAGACCGCCGGGGCCACTGAAAAGGTCACGGAAATGATCAGCGCAGCCGGACTGCTGCCCGCCGACCGCGGCTACTGGACCTACACCGGATCGCTGACCGCCCCGCCCTGCACTGAAGGTGTACGCTGGTTCGTCTTCGAACAGGAGTTGAGCCTGAGCCGCGACCAATTGCGCGCCTTTGCCGCGCTCTACAAAATGAACACCCGCAGTTTGCAGGAAGCGCACGGCCGCCGCATCGAAGCCAACGAATAGCACCTGCGGTGCGGCCAGACGCTCGCTCTTCGCTCGCACAGGGTTGTTTGAAGTCCGTGTAACACTGCGGGGTGTTGGCAGGCATTATTCTCACGCATGAATTGCTCGGCATGGGAGACCTGCAGCCCGTACACTCTCTCTATGCCGCATCAAGCCAAGTCAAGCTCGCGCCGTTTGACGGCTGCGGCCAGAATCGCAGTGCCCACCATAGCGGCGATACTGGCACTCTCCTCCGCCATCCCGGCTCAACAGGGATCGAGCATCGCGGGCGACTATGCCACAGTTATTGGTTCTCAACAGGCCACACTGCATCTGATGATCGACACCAATGGCGCATTGAAAGGCACGATCGACCATCTCGATCCGCGCGCGCCGTGGATGTTCCATCTCTCCAGCCTGCATTATGAAGGGCAGAGCCTGAGCTTTGCCATTCCCGAGGAGGATGTCACATGGAAAGGCGCCGTCTCGAGCGATGGAGCAACTCTCTCGGGAACATGGACCGAGAGAGGCGGCTCGGGGCCGGTGAACTTCGTCCATCAGGAATTCATCCCCGCCGCCAAACCATCGCCGGTCGACGGCATCTGGCTGGGCGTGGTTCCGGTTGCCGCCAACGTATCCTCGCGTGTACAAGTGGTAGTCAAGAGCGACAGCAGCGGCCGTGAGTTCTGTACGCTGGATGCTCTCGATACGCATTACATGGACAATCAATGCGCGAACGTAGCCCTAAAGGGCGACGATTTTTCCTTCGACATTCCCGGCGGCGGCGAACATTGGAGCGGCAAGCTCTCAGCGGACGGAAAATCGCTCACCGGAAATCTAAGCGCAAAACAGATCACGGACAAAGGAACCCAGGATTTTGTGATGCCGATGGACTTCGCCCGGCAAGCGACGCTTTCGGCCGAGAAACCCATTCCTCCGCCCACCTATGATGCGGCCATGCCGCCGGTGTCGGCCGGCGAGTTGCAATCGGTGCTGGACCGTGATCTTGCCGTGGCGCTCAAGAGCGGAGAACTGGCGCCAGAGACCGGCTCGGGAGTTTCCATCGCCGTCTACGAGCATGGCGTAAGGCGCATCTTCAGTTATGGAACGGCCAAGCCGGATTCGATCTACGAAATTGGCTCCATCACCAAGACGTTCACCGGCCTGATGCTCTCGCAGATGGCTGCGCAAGGCAAGGTGAAGCTTGATGAGCCCGTCCGTGAGCTTTTGCCGCCAGGCACTGTGGCCAAGCCGGTCGGTCAGGAGATCACGCTGCTCGATCTGGCAACGCGGCGCTCCGGGTTGCCGCCCATGCCCGACAACATCAACCTGGCCAATATGGACAACCCCTATGCCGACTATCATGCCGCCGATCTTTTCGCTTTCATCGGCAAGCACGGGGTCGCAAACCCAACCCGCGCTTCCTCGCCATTCGGCAGTCTCGGCTTTGGGCTCCTCGGGGTGGCGCTGGCCAATCGCGCCGGAACTTCCTATGCCGCACTTCTCAAAGATGAGATTGCCGATCCGCTGGGAATGAAGGACACAACGATGTCCCTCAACGCCGAGCAACAGCTTCGTTTGATCGCGGGGCACGACCAGTTTCATGGCCCGGCCAAGGCCTGGGATACGGATGCCCTTTCCGGCGCAATCGGAATTCGCTCGACAGCCGGCGACATGCTCACGTACCTTGAGGCAGATCTGCATCCGGAAAACCTGAAGCCAATTCCCGGCTCTGCCGGCGCAGCTACGCTCGCCGCGGCTCTGCGCCAGGCTCTACAGCCTCAATCGGAGGTTTCGCCGGGAATGCGCATTGCCCTCGGCTGGCTCTATCAGGAGGAGACGGGAAACTACTGGCACAACGGCGCTACCGCCGCCTACAGTTCTTATGCCTTTTTCAACCCTAGAGGAGACTATGCGGCCGTGGTTTTATTGAACGCATCCCCCGGCGTGTATGGCAGTTTCGTCGAGGTGCTCGGCCGGCACATCAGCCAGAGACTATCGGGTAAACCAGCCATCTCGCTCGCCAATTGATGAATGAGGCGCCCGAAAGCGCGAAGCGGAGATAAACAGGAATTCCGCAACGTATTCTCGGTCGCGGTTGGCCTGAGAGACTCGCTCCCAGTACACTTTCTCTATGCACGTCCACGCGGCGCCTTCAGGTCCAGGTGCAGATAGAACTCAATCCGTGCTTCGTTTTTCGCTGGCGGCCACGCTTGCCTACGTGGTGGTCACTTTCGTGGCCGGGCTCCGCGCGCACTCTCTCGCTCTGCTTTCCGAGTCGGGCCATAACGCCTCAGACTTTCTTGCCCTGCTGCTCAGCTTTGCCGCCGTGTATTTCCAGGCGCGGCCTGCCGACGACTCCAAGACCTTCGGCTATCAGCGGGCCGGCGTGCTGGCCGCCTTTATTAACGCAGCCACGCTCATCATCATCTCCATCTGGATCGGCATCGAAGCCGTCCATCGGCTCTCGGCACCCGTGGCAGTGCAGCCTCAACTCATGATGATCGTTGCCGCCGCCGGCGTGGTGATGAACGGCGTCATCGCGGCTCTTTTGTGGCGCGTGGCACGCGACGTGAATCTCCGCTCGGCCTTTCTGCATATGGCCGGCGACACGCTTTCGACAGCCGCTGTCATCGCCGGCGGCGCGGGCATCCTGCTCACCGGCCGCAACTGGATCGACCCCGTTCTCTCGCTGGTGATCGCCGCCTTGATCCTCTGGACCAGCCTCGGCATCGTACGCGAGAGCCTCAACATCCTCTTGGAGGGCACGCCCCGCGGCATCTCGCTGCTCGCCATTCGCACCGGCATGGAAGAGGTGGAAGGCGTCATCAACGTCCACGACCTGCATGTCTGGAGTCTTGGCTCGAACTCGAGCGCTCTGGCCTGCCACGTCACCATTGCCGACATTCCGCCGTCAGAGAGCGCCTGCATCCTCGTCAAGCTCAACCACGTGCTCAAAGAGCGCTTCCACATTCCCCACGCCACGATTCAATTCGAGCATCTGGGTTGCGAGGAGTTAAAAGGCTGCGTCGTTCCAATGGAAGAGATGACCGGCAGCCAGGGCCACGAACACCATCACGGGCACACGCATTAACTTGGATCTTGAATTCGTTTGCAATTGGGTGTCTGTTCGTCAGGATCGAAGTTTACTCTGGAATAGAGACAGACGGGATCAAGCAAGGGGGTAAGCCAGTGGTTCGGAGTGGAAAGTTAGATCATGGCCGCAGTGCCGGCCCCGGCCTTATTCTGGTCGATCCAAAGTATCTTCACAATATTGCGGCGGCGATTCGAGCTGCCTCCTGCTTTGATGTCACGCGGCTGGTTTGGACTGGCTCGCGCGTCGATCTGAATCTGCTCGAACGGCTGCCCAGGGAAGAACGCATGAAGGGCTACAAAGACGTGGTCTGGACGCACGACAAACTCGATAAGCCGTTCAATCTCTTTGTGCCGGATATCACTCCGGTTTGCGTTGAACTTCTTGAGAAATCCGAAGCTCTGACCACCTTCGAGCATCCTGCCAATGCGGTCTATGTCTTCGGCCCAGAGGACGGTGGAGTTCCGCAGGTCATCCGTCGTTTTTGTCATCGTTTCGTGCATATCCAGGCAAACCATTGCTTGAACCTGGCAGCCGCGGTCAACGTTGTGCTTCACGACCGGAAAGCCAAGCTTCAACTAAGCGGCCAGATGCCGATCCTGCCAACAGGTGAGATGCTCAAAGAGAACCGCGGACCGATGGACTTGAGCTTTCCCGGCTGGGATGGCAATTGAGCGAATACTTGGACGGCGGACTCGACTGGCAACTCTCGTTGCGGTTTGATGGTTTTTTAAGGAATCGGAGGAAGCCCCTGCTTGATCTCCCGCCGCGTTGTTCTTTTCGCTCTCGCGCTCACTCTGCTGTCGTGCGGTTCCGTACTTGGGCAGGCTGCGTCACCAGCCCCAGTTGCCAAGCCCACTGCCTCCCAGTTCGAGATTCTCGCTGGGGAGTATACCAATCCCGATGAACCTGACACGCCAATCAGTTTCTACGCAGACCGCGGCCAGCTCATCGTCGAAACCGAGCGCAATCTCCCAGTCGAACTGAAGTCGCTCTCTCCCGTCGAATTCAGCCTCTCCGACTCGAACAACGCCTACCGCTTCACGGTCGATGAAGCCGGCCACGGCGCCAGCATGATTCACTCCGTCGAGCCCGACATCGTCTACCACCGCACCGGACCGCCCATTCATCATCTATTTCACGATTACCTACGCGCCGAAGCGATGATTCCCATGCGCGATGGCGTCAAGCTGCACGCGGTGATCCTCAAGCCCGCCGACATCGCCGCACCGTTGCCCTTTCTGATCCAGCGCACGCCGTACGGCGTGGACGGAACCAGCCGGGCGCTATTCTCTTTTAACCGGCCCGAACTGGCCCGCGACGGCTATATCTACGTCGCTCAAGACATTCGAGGCCGTTACAAGAGCCAGGGAAAGTTCATCATGAGCCGGCCGCTCGCCGACCATCACAACCCCCAGGCAACCGACGAGAGCACCGACGCCTACGACACCGTCGCCTGGCTGCTAAAAAATGTCGCAGGCAACAACGGCCGCGCGGGCTTCATCGGCACCAGTTATCCAGGCTTTCTGGCCATGATGGCCGGCATCGATCCTCATCCGGCCGTCAAGGCAATCTCCCCTCAGGCGCCGATGATCGATGTCTGGATGGGCGATGATTTCTTCCACAACGGAGCCTTCCGGCAGAGCTACGGTTACGACTATGTTCTCGGTTTGGAGTCCAGTAAAGAGGAGACCGATGTCAGTTACGGCAGGGATAAGGACGGGAAATCGCGCGACGGCTTCGATTATTTTCTTGAGCGCGCCAGCTTCTTCGAGGATGTGAAGCAATCCGGATCGAAGATGCTGCCCACATGGAAGCTCTTCCTCAAGCACCCTGCCTATGATTCTGTATGGTTCGCGCGCGGCGTCGAGCACTCGCTTGAGACCGTCGCCGTGCCCACCCTCACCGTCGGCGGCTATTACGACCAGGAAGACATGTTCGGCCCGCAGATCGAGTACTCCGCGCTCGAACCCCATGACGACCACCACCAGAACTTTCTTGTTCTCGGCCCTTGGCGGCACGGCTCATGGTCCCAATCCTCTCGCCGCCTGGGAAACCTCGACTACACCGAACCAATCGGCAAGGAATTTCGCTCGCAGATCGAGGCGAGATTCTTTGCACATTATCTGAAGGACGAGCCCGGCGAAAACAGGGCGGGCTTTGATCTCGAAGACACGGCCAGTTTTCAGACCGGCTCCAACACCTGGAAGCGCTACACCCACTTCCCGCCCCCAGAGTCCCGGCCCACCAGCTTGCATCTCGCGGGCTCGGGCCTGCTGAGTTGGAGCAGCTCTACCGCCGAGGCCCAAACCAGCTACCTGAGCGATCCAGCGAATCCCGTTCCTTACCGCCATCGCCCCATCCAGCCGACCTATAGCGACGGCTCGCAGTGGTACAACTGGCTCACGGAAGATCAGGTCTTCGTAACCAGCCGCAAAGACGTAGTCGTTTGGAGGCTGCCTGTTCTCAAGCATGATCTTGTGCTGACTGGCGAAGTGATAGCCGACATCTATGCCGCCACCAGCGGTGCAGATAATGATTTGGTCGTTAAGCTAATCGACCAGTATCCAAGCGACGATCCCGATGAAAAGATGCGCGGCTACCAGCTCATGACCAATGAAGAGATCTTCCGCGGACGCTATCTGGACAGCTTTGAAAAGGCAACGCCGCTCAAAGCGAACTCGATCCACGAATACAAGTTCAGCCTGCACGATGTAGACCACGTCTTCAAAGCCGGCCACGCGGTGATGGTCGAGATTCAGAGCACTTGGTTCCCGCTCTACGACCGCAACCCGCAGAGTTTCGTGGAGAATATCATGACCGCAAGGCCAAAGGATTTCAACTCCGCAACGATCACCATTTACTCCGGTCCCGGCCACGACTCGTCATTGCAAATTCCGCTGATGAATGCCTGCGATCCCGCCGCGTGCTTTTGATCCAACGGCTGGAAACCGCACTTCGATTCACAAGGAATTTCGCCGCGCGATCTCACCCAACAATCGGGCACTGGGCTTAATCGTCCTCTGCTGGGTCTTGAAGTCAACCGCGATAAGTCCGAATTTAGGCGTATAACCACCGTGCCATTCGTAGTTATCGATGAGCGACCACGCCACATAGCCCCGAAGATCTACCCCGTCGTCGATGGCCGACTTGAGCCCCGCCAGCGCGCGTCGCGTGTACTCCACACGGCGCGTGTCATCCTCAGTTGCGACTCCGCTCTCGGTGACGATGATCGGAACGCGAGCCTCTTTTGCCGCGTAACGTGCGACTTTCCCTACGCATTCAGGATAAAACTCCATGCCGGTTTGGGTTAGTTCGGCGCCTTTCGGCGGCAGCTGATCCATCTTGCCCACAAACGTGCGCGTATACGGCTGTACACCCAGATAGTCGCAATGGCGTGCCGCCTCCAGCCACGGCCCATAGACTTCCTCCCGTTTTTGTGCGATGCGGCTCTCACCATCGGCCGGTTGATCGTCGGACATGTTCAGGGTGAAGCCGGTCGGCAGATCGGGCCGGACCGCTTTGATCGCATCTTTCCCCTTTGCATGCGATGCGAGTAATCCATCGCGAGTCCTCTTCGCATTGCAAAGCAGAAGGTTGGAAAAACCCGGCGCACCAATTTGCATGCGTATCCGTAGCCGCTCAAACCGCAAAGCAAGAGGCAGGCTGATCCACGCAGGCAGTTGCGACGGCGGCAGTTTAAGCCAATTCATCATCTGCGGGGTATTCGGCTCGTTCAGTGTGGCAGCGTAGCCGATCAGGTCGCCTAGGTGCCGCGTGGCCCGCTCGCAAAAACGCGCAAAGCGATCGGCGGCGGCCTTCTGCTCCCATCCGCCTTGCATTGCAAACCACCGCGGCAGCGACAGGTGGGAATAGGTGAGCATGGGCGTCAGGTTGTGCTCGCGACAGGCGCCCAGCATGCGACGGTAGTGCTCCAGTTGCGCCATGGAGAAGAAGCCTTCTTCCGGCTCAATCCGCGCCCACTCCAGCGAGAAGCGGTAGGTATTGAATCCCAGCGAGGCAAGCATTTCGATATCCTGCGGGTAGAGGTGATAGTGATCGCATGCATCTCCGGAAGGCTCATCGAACATGCTTTTTGGCAGGTGTTCAAGCATCCATATATCGCTGCTTGTATTGCTGCCTTCAACCTGGTGGGCAGAGGTAGCGCATCCCCAAAGGAACCCGGCCGGAAAGGCGCCGTCTTTGGTGCCTGAGGCCACTGCCTCAAGAGCTTCGAAGGATTTGAATTTGTCCAGCCCTGAAACGACGGCAAGAGCGGAACTCCCGCGCAGCACCTCCCGCCGTGAGATGCTCGATCTTGCGATTCCATTCATAGGTTCCCGCACCTCGTTGATTCGGACTCACGACGGCAAAATCTGGTGGCATCCCTAATTCGACTTCGATTTCAATGCCGACGCGAACGTGATGAGTTCCACCGGTGCCCCATTATCGACGATCATCGCCACCATAATTCCCTCCCCAGGACTGTTCGGAGGCGTAAGAATCTCTTTCCCTTTGAGCGCCGCCTCAAGGTCGTCTACTTCAAAGGCCACGTGTGGTACGGTCTTGATGAGTTCCGGATAGGGCGCATCGGCATCGAAGCGCATCCACTGAATGCCATAGGGACTGGATTCAAACCCCGACACATGTATCTTGAGGCCTGGAAAATACCGCTCCCCTGGACGCGGCGTTTGGGTTGGGATGCCCAGGTGGTGGTATCGCCACCCCTCGACTGCAATCGCCGATGGAGCCTCGTGATCGGCTCGCACAGAGACGTTTGAAACATTGGAGTTTTTCATTTTATTGGTACTCAAGCACATCTCCATTTCGCCGAATTCATCGGCTAGGTCATGGTACCTTGCCTGCGCATATTCTTGCGACTTTCTTATTCGCTAAGGCGATTCCTCCATTTTTGATTCCGGCCACCCGGCTTTCGCGCTAGAATAAAAGGCAGTATGGCTCTCCATCATCCCATCCCGGCCCTCCTCTAGCGGCGCCCGCCGCCAATACTTGTTCCCCGCCCATTTTCAGACTCCCAAGAGAATTCAGAAAACAGCCCCCAGCGGGCAAGTGAGGCATCGCCGTGATTGATCGTTTGGAACAGATGGAGCATCGCTACGAAGAGCTCTCACAGCAGCTTTCGCTCCCTGAAGTGGTCAACGACCGCGAAAAGTATCAAAAGGCCGGCAAGGCACTCAGCGATCTCGAAACCCCGGTGATGAAGTTCCGCGAGCTGAAGGTGGTGCGTCAGGCCCTTGCCGAATCGCGTGCCCTGCTGGCCGAGAGCGACCCCGAGTTGCGCGCCATGGCCGAAGAGGAAATCGCGAAGCTGGCCCCGCGCGAACCTGCTCTTGAAGAAGAGATCAAGGTGCTGTTGTTGCCCAAGGACCCCAACGACGAAAAGAACGTCATCCTCGAAATCCGCGCCGGCACCGGCGGCGACGAGGCCTCGCTCTTTGCCGCCGAGATCTTTCGCATGTATCAGCGCTTTGCCGAGCAGCATCGCTGGAAGATCGAGTTGCTCTCCATGTCCGAATCGGGCGTAGGCGGCTACAAGGAAGTGATCGCCATCATCGAGGGCGAGCGTGTTTACTCGCAGATGAAGTGGGAGAGCGGCGTGCATCGCGTGCAGCGCGTCCCGGCGACCGAGACGCAGGGCCGCGTCCATACGTCAGCGGTGACGGTGGCCGTACTGCCCGAGGCTGAAGAAGTGGACGTGAAAATCGAGGCCAAGGACATCCGCATCGATACCTTTTGCTCGTCGGGCCCCGGCGGCCAATCGGTCAACACAACTTATTCAGCCGTCCGTATCACCCACATTCCCACCAATACCGTGGTCAGTTGCCAGGACGAGAAGTCGCAGATCAAGAACCGCGAAAAGGGACTGCGCGTTCTTCGTTCGCGGCTCTATGAAATGGAAATGGACAAGCAGAATGCCGAGCTGGCCAAAGAGCGCAAGCAGCAGGTGGGCACCGGCGACCGCAGCGAAAAGATCCGCACCTACAACTTCCCACAGAACCGGCTTACCGATCACCGCATCGGCCTCACGCTTCATCAACTGGACCTGGTCATGGAGGGCCGCCTGCAGCCCATCGTCGATGCGCTCATGACTCACTACCAGGCCGAGCAGTTGAAGGCCGACACGCACCAGGCCGCCTGAGTTTTGGCCCCGATCAGCAGCTTCGTTCTGCATGGCACGGCTCGCTTGAACGCCGGCCCGCACCCTGAACGCGCTCGGGCCGACGCGGAGCTGTTGCTGCTGCATTTACTTGGAAAAGGCAAAGCCTGGCTGATGACGCATCTGGACGAAGAGCTTGCCGGGAACGCCGCAGCACGCTACCTTGACTTGCTCGGACGCCGTTGCAAGGGTGAGCCAGTCCAATACATAACCGGCGAAACCGAGTTCTATGGACTGCCCTTTCACGTAACGCGCGACGTGCTCATTCCGCGGCCCGAGACCGAGCACCTGGTCGAAAGAGTCGTCGCCTTGGCCGCCGGCTTGAGTACGCCAAGCATCGTCGATGTGGGCACAGGCTCGGGCTCGATTGCTGTCACCCTCGCACACAAGCTGCCTCGAATCCATATCACCGCGACCGACATTTCCGCCGCAGCGCTCGCCATCGCCGCAGAAAACGCGCAACGCAACGGAGTCGCCGTCCGCTTCCTCCAGGGTGATTTGCTCGTGCCGGCTGCAGGCGAGCATTTTGACCTCGTCGTTTCGAATCCGCCCTACGTTCCAAGCCCCGACCGTGCCACGCTCTCCGTCGAGGTACGCGACTACGAACCCGCTCTGGCACTCTATGCCGGAGACGACGGACTGGAAATCTATCGCAGCCTCATCCCCAACGCCTTCGACGCACTCAACCCCGGCGGCCATATAGCGCTCGAAATAGGCTGCGGCCAATCGACCGCTGTCGCCGAATTGCTCATCCGATCGGGTTTTGAGCAGATCGATTTCACCTCTGATCTGCAGGGAATTCCCCGTGTCGCATGCGCCCGGCGTCCCTGATCCCTGGTCCCTTCATCTTCCTGTTGTAGAATTCACTCCGAAAGGATTCCATTCATGCCCGCATCAAAAGGTTATGGCACGCAGAGTGCACAATCCCCGCTTGGTCCGTTGACTTTTACCCGCCGCGAACCCGGCCCCACCGAGATCGTCATCGACATCCTCTACTGCGGCGTCTGCCATACTGACCTGCACATGGTTCGCAACGAGTGGGGTCAATCGAGCTACCCTCTCGTTCCAGGCCACGAGATCGTAGGCCGCGTAACGGCCATGGGCAGCGCAGTGACCAAATTCAAGGTGGGCGGCATCGCTGCCATCGGCGTCATCGTCGACTCCTGCCGCAAGTGCGCCCCCTGCAAGCGGAGCGAAGAAAACTACTGCGATGAGGGCCCGACGCTTACTTATGCAGCAAAGGACCGCGTTGACGGCTCGATGACCATGGGCGGCTACTCTTCGAATTACGTCGTAGACGAGCGCTTCGCTCACCATGTTCCGGCGAACCTCGACTTGGCCGGCGTTGCCCCGCTGCTCTGCGCCGGCATTACAACCTATTCGCCGCTGCGCCACTGGAATACGGTCCCCGGCAAAAAGGTCGGCATCGTAGGCCTCGGCGGCCTCGGCCACATGGCGCTCAAGTTCGCCCACTCACTGGGCGCGCACACGGTCCAGTTCACCACCAATTTGAGAAAGAAGGAAGACGCCATGCGCCTCGGCGCCGATGAGGTTGTGCTATCCAGCGATGCAAACGCCATGAATGCTCATGCAAATTCCTTCGACTTCATTATCGATTGCGCCGCCGCCCCGCACGCGGTCGATCCCTACACCGCCTTACTCAAGCAGGACTCCACCATGTGCCTGGTCGGCCTGCCTGACAAGCCCCCGGCGGTCAGCATCTTCAACCTGATCTCGCGCCGCATTTCGGTTGCTGGATCAATGATCGGCGGCATGACCGAGACGCAATCGATGCTCGGCTACTGCGGAGAGCACAACATCACCGCCGACGTTGAAGTGATTCCCATCCAAAAGGTCAACGAAGCCTACGAGCGCATGCTCAAGCAGGACGTAAAGTACCGCTTCGTAATCGACATGAGTTCTCTCAAGTAACTTCGTCAAACCATTCGTCCGGGTGCCCCACCCTCGCCGCGTTTTTGTTCTTGCGGCTAGGGTGGGATACAACGAAACCCAAATGAATAGGCCGTGGCGTTGCCCTAATGACTCCCATCCCCAGTACCGAGCAAATCCCCCAGCCTATCCAGACGGCGTTCCCACACCGAACGCCGATCTCTGATCCACTGCTCCATTGAGTCGAGGCCGGTGGGTTCGATGCGGCAACTGCGCACCCGGCCCACCTTCTCGGTCTGCACCAACCCGCACTCTTCCAGCACTTGCAGATGCTGAACGACCGCAGCCAGGCTCATGTCGAAAGGATCCGCCAACCGCGAAACCGACATGGGACCTTCGCTAAGCCTCACCATCATGGCCCGGCGCGTAGCATCGCCGAGGGCGTGGAAGATACGGTCGATATCTGGTTTTCTTTTCTTCATGACTCGCACCTTCCGCGCCGCAATCAGCTTTCAAGCACCTTTGCCAGCTTGTCGAGCAGTCCACGCCACCCGGCCTCCCGCATCTCGGGGCCATCGGCACCCTCCAGGAATGCGCTCTGAAAAGTGAGGATCAGGCCTGTGCCTTTTCCCGAGGGCAGCAATTCAACCGTGCCCAGTGACACCGAGATGCATTTGTCCGCCAAGGCCATTGTCGAGGTGAAGATGATGCGTCGGTTCGGGACGATCTCCCGATACACATTCTCGCTCTTGAGCGAGAGACCCGCCAGCGGATGCCCCTCTTTGAAGCCGAGTGCGTAATGCTCCCTGCCTCCAACGCGAAAGTCCTGCTCATAGCTTTCGACCCGGTTCCGATCGCTCTCGACAAACCAGCGGCGCTTCTGTGCCGGATCGGCGAAGGCTGCGAAGACGCGCTCCGGTTTGACGGGAAAGCTGCGCTCGACGACAAACGTGTTGTGAACTACGGGTTGCTTGTTCATGGTCTTCTCTCCTCCCAGGGTAATAGTTAAGTACACGGTTAAGTATCAATGGGTTCGATTTGTTTGTCAAGTGGATACTTAAGTATTATTTTTTTCGCCAGTTTCCCTTCTTCAGGGTTGGTTTCCATTTCAAACCGCAATCCGTCATCAACCTTTCCGTACGAGGTCAAATAGATCGCTCAAAACTGGTGGAAAGGAAAGCCGGCCTGGAACCCAAGCTGTTGCCATTAACCCGAACCGCCGGTCTTGTTCAGCTTTCTATAAAATCCAAGGTCCTTTCCCGATAGATTCTTGGCAATGTAAAGGATCTGCCCGTAGTGCATCCCGAAGTGCTCTACGACCTGATACACGGCGTATAAGCCAGTCACGTGGTAGCCCTGTATCTCGTAGGGAGCGAGCAAGTCGCCCTCGGTCAAGCGCGCCAGCACCTCCGAGGCATCCTGCATGGTGGCATTGAGCTTTTCGAGCAACGCCGAAACAGCGAGTCCGCCCTCCGCCGCAAATTCCGCGGGCCGGTCGCGTCTGTCTTCCTGGTGATTAAAGGAGTCCACCAGCCACTGGCGCACGTTGCCGTTCAGATGCAGGATGAGATTGCCGATACTGTTCGAGGCCTCGTTGGGCCGCCACCAAACCTGGCTCTCGCTGAGCGATTCAACGCATCCCCACAGCCGCGGCCAATACTGCTTCAGCAGCTTGTGCCGGGAAAAATCAAGAAAGAGGGTGGTCACACTTATGTTATTCGCAGTCATCGGAAAGAGTAGCTCCTTTGCGTATCGCTCATCTGGTGTTCATTTATTCTGCAACCGGCCGTCCGACCTCCCACGGGTGCCCGAAAGGATCTGTAACACGTCCCACACGCCAGCCATGTCCTTCACTGACGGGTCGGACCGCAGAAGCCCCGGCCTGCACGGCCTGCGCAAAGACAGCATCCGGATCGGCAACTGTCAGGATCATTCGTACAGCACTCCCGCCGTCAGACTCAGGGCTGACATTGCCGCGCTCGGGAGCCTCGTCGCTCACCCAGAACTCCGCCCCGTCGACCGACAGCCTGGCGACCAAATTCCCGTCCGGATCTTCGATGCGATAAACCACCTCCGCTCCAAAGGCCGCTTTGTAGAATTCCACCGCCCGCGCGCCGCCTCGCACCGAGAGCCACGGCGCGATTGTCGTTGAAACAGATCCGCTCTCCGCCGAATTCGCAATCATACGCCACTCCTTAACGATGAATCCTAACAAAGAGCGCAGCGTCATTGCCGACAATCGCGCGGACGGCATAGAATCTCGTCTGAAACCGTTTTCAAAAAGGATCAACCATGCGCATCTCCGCCTCGCTCGCCATTGCCGCTTTTGCATTTGCGTCTCTCACCGCCTCATCCCAGGAACCTCTCGCGCCAAGGGCGCAGTTGGCCGCACCGCAGGTGCTGCCGCCGATGGGCTGGAACAGCTGGAACTACTTTGCCGGAAGGGTTGACGACAAAGGCATCCGCGCCGCCGCCGACCAGCTGGTCTCGACCGGGATGAAAGATGCGGGCTACACCTACGTGAACATTGACGACACGTGGGAGGGCGAACGCGACGCGAATGGCGTTCTGCACGCCAACGCAAAATTTCCCGATATGAAGGCGCTGGCCGACTACGTTCACTCGAAGGGGCTCAAGATCGGCATCTACTCCTCGCCCGGCCCCAAGACATGCGGCGGCTACGAGGGCTCGCTGGGCCACGAAGAGCAAGACGCGAAGATGTACGCTGAGTGGGGCATCGATTATCTCAAGTACGACCTGTGCAGCTTTATCGGCGACGTGATGGAGAAGCAGGCGCCCAACGACCACGCCGCCCAGATGCGCCTGATGATCGACGCCTTCGCCAAGATGGACAAGGCTCTGAAGGCCACCGGCCGGCCCATCGTCTATTCGCTTTGCCAGTATGGCTGGGACTCGGTGTGGGAGTGGGGACCCTCAGTGGGCGCAAATCTGTGGCGGACGACCGGCGACATCACCCCCGACTGGGATCGCATGTATGTGATCCTCAGCCAGCAGGAGGGCCTGGAGAAGTACGCGGGACCCGGCCACTGGAACGATCCCGACATGCTCGAAGTGGGCAACGGCAAGCTCGGATACGGCGAGAACCGCACGCACTTTTCGATGTGGGCGATGCTGGCGGCGCCTCTGCTGGCCGGCAACGACCTGCCCAACATGAAGCCGGAGATCAAGGCCATCCTCACCAACCGCGACGTCATCGCCATCGACCAGGATCCACTGGGCAAGCAAGCTGCGCGCGTCTACTCTGATGGCGAAGTCGACGTCTGGGCGCGCCAACTCTCCGGCGGCGCGCTGGCCATTGCCGTGGTCAACGCGGGCAGCGATCGGTACTCCACGCATCCCTTTCACCTGAACCTGCGCAAACTTGGCCTGGCCGAAATGCAGACGGGCAAGGATCTATGGACGGGCAAGATGATGGATTTAAAAGACAATATGGCGCTGGAACTCGTCAGCCACAACATACTATTGCTGCGCATCGACGCGCCCAGGCTCCTTGCTGCATCATCAGAGCCGCAACCCGCGGTTGCCAGATAAACCGCCAAGAGCCTATCCAGAGCGGGCAAGTCTCTTGTTTTGAAGAAGGGCGCGGCTTCACAAGCCGCGCCCTTTTTTTGGTCCTCCTGTGCCCAATCCACGTTTCATTCATCTGACTTCGTCGCCGTGTCCCAGGTTGGGAATGAGCGCCTGTCAGCCGCAATAGGAAGCGCATTCGGCGAATCGTTCGATTTTGGTCGTCACGCTTTCTCGTTTGGTGTTTTAATGCAAATGTAACATTGATCGTGTATAGAGTCCCGATTCCTTCGTCAGGAGGGAATATGCGCATCGTGGAAGAACACCGCTGGTTGTCGGCTCTGGCAGTTTTGGCAGCCCTCGTACCCTTATCGCCAGATCTCTTGGCGCAGCCCGCTGCAGAGGCACCGGCTAGCGCGCAGCAATTCAGCCAGGCGACAATTACGTCGCAAGCCCCACCGACTCCTGAAGAAATCGGTGACGCGCTGATGACGCACCAGCGCTATCAGGCTGCCATTGCGGCCTACCAGAAGGCTCCCAGCAACTCGGCCGGGGTGATCAACAAGATGGGAATCGCCTACCAGATGATGTTCAACGTTGAAGAGGCCATGCGTTGTTACAAGGCATCCTTGAAGATCGATCCGGCCAACCCCCATGTCTATAACAACCTGGGCACCGTCTACGACGAGATCGGAGCATATCGCAGCGCCGAGCGCATGTACCGAAAAGCACTGAGGCTCAACCCCAGCTCTTCGCTGGTTTTGAAGAATCTCGGTTCAGACCAGTTTGCCCAGCACAGGTTCAAGCAGGGTTGGGAAACATATAAGGCCGCCCTGGCTCTCGATCCGACAGTATTCGAGGACAGCGGGGCCAAAATTCGCGTTACCAACCCGGCCTCGATCTCCGAGCGCGGCGCCATGAATTACTACATGGCCAAAGGGTGCGTTCGAGCCGGCATGACCGACCGCGCCATTGAGTACCTGCGCATGGCGCTCAACGAGGGATTCACCAACCCCAAGAAGATCATTGCCGACAGCGAGTTCGCGGGGCTGCGCGGCTTGCCGGCCTTTGAACGGCTCCTTGCCGCCCAGAGCAACCCTTGAAGTGAGCTAATCGTGGCCTTCCAGGCGATTCCAACGTCTATTGTTAGGGGGTGTCTCATCACCCCCTGGAGTTGCCATGAAGATTCGCCTCAATCCCTCGCTCGCCCTCCTCGCCCTCCTCGCCCTCCTCGCCCTCCTCACCCTCGGTCTGGCGCTCAGTGCCATCCTCTCCGCTCAGGATGCGCCTTCCATTCCGCCGACAAGTCAAGCTCCGTCTCAGGCCCAAGGCGCCGACAACCGGCAAGGCCATCGCGGCGGACGTGAAGGGTGGGGCTCTGGCGGATTGGCTGGAGGCGGCTTGGTGGGAACCGTCACGGAAGTCGCCGCCGACCATTACTCCATCAAAACCGAAGCGGGCGAAACCTATGTGGTCCACTACAGCCCAAACACCCGAATTCTCAAGCAGACGGCCCAGAACCGCGGCGAGGGCGGCGAAAGAGGTGAGAGAGGCAATGGCCAAAGATCCGCGCCGGAGCCCATCAAGCCCAGCGATATCAAGGTGGGGGACGCGATCATTGCTGCCGGTGAAACCGACGCGGCCGCCAAATCCGTCGGTGCTGTTGTCGTGCTGCAGATTGACCCGGAGCGCGCCAGACAATTCCGAGAGATGCAGGCCAATTACGGCAAAACCTGGCTCATGGGCAAGGTAACGGCCATCAATGAAACCAAGGTGACGCTGCACGGCACGGTCGACAACACCGCCCACATCTTTCAGGCCGACGAGAATACAACCTTCCGCAAGCACCGCGAGCCCGTCACGCTGGCCGACGTTCAAGTAGGCGATACGGTGCGCGTCGAGGGCGCGGTGAAGGATGGAAGTTTCATGGCCGCGTCGGTCTCGGTGATGGGTACACCGCCCGACGGAACCGTGAGAGTGCCGCGCGACGCTCAGCCCGCACCCGCTCCGCAAACGAACCCGGCACAACCGAAGTAGTTCGGCACCGACAGAACCTGAGGCCCAGCGCCCCTCAGGCCGCCGAGCTCAGCGCCGCCTCCGCCCACATCACGGCCTCGGCATAGCAGGCAGCCATAAACTCGTCGTCGAGACCATTGATCTGGGCCGCGGCATCGCAAGCTGCCCAGTCGCCGCGCTCGCGGTGTTCCAGCCACTCGAGCAGAATGCGTTCTGGGTTGGCTTTGCCGATCAGCGCCTCGCGAATCTCGTCGCGCAACGGCAGCGCCGGTGCCAGTTCAGCCATGGGCAGGCGCATCATGGCCGGAAGCAGGCTCATCATTCCCAGCAGGTACTGCTCGGTTGAGTCCAGTGCGCACAGGCCCGCTGCCAACTCGCAGAATCGTCCGCGCATAAAGGCCATGCGCAGAATCTCTGCCGGCTGCCCGGCGTTGAGCTCGCTGGCAATAGCCAGCGCGGCGATGTGACGGAAGGTCTCCTCGCCGACGGCGATGAGCGCTGCCTGAATCGAGCTCACCTCCTGCCTTATCGCGCACATCGGAGAGTTCACCAGCCGCAACAGCCGGTAAGTGAGAGATGCATCGCGCTTCACCAGTTTGGTCAGCTTTTGCAGATTGATCGATTCGCTGCGCAAGAGTTGAAGAATCTCGATGTGTGAGAACCGGTTGGCGGGAATCTTCCGGTTTTCGAGCAGCACAGGCCGGCAGAAATAATATCCCTGAAAGAGCGTGAAGCCCTCTCGGCATGCCTGCTTGTACTCCTCCTGTGTCTCGATCTTCTCGGCAATCAGGGCCACCGTGATGTGGCGCAGCCGATGGAGCAAATCCTTCCGCGCCATGGCGTCGCTCACGATAAAGTCCACCTTGATGAAGTCGGCCATCTCCACCAGGGGATCGAACTTCGGCTTCCATGTGAAATCGTCGAGGGCAAGCCGGAATCCCGATGTCTTGAGCTTGCTGCATGTCTGGATCAGCTGGGACGTCGGTTCCAGGCTTTCAAGGACCTCGATCACCGTCATGCTGGGCGGCAAAACATGCACCAGGTTCGGGGTCAGAGTCTCCGCAGTGAAGTTCACAAAGGCCGGCAACCCGCCCGTCAACCTCTCCAGGCCGAAGATGACCGTGTTGTCGAGCATGGTGCGGGTGGCCGAGTCGCCGTCGCCGCGAAACGTCGCCTCCGGCCCCGCCCTGAAGAGCAACTCGTAGCCGTAGACACGTCCTCGCAGATCCAGAATGGGCTGGCGGGCCACATAACGGAGCCCGCCCGCAATCTCTGGAAGCACAGGCTGCGAGTTCGAAGCCCCATGAGTCACGGTTGCCATGCGCGCCATCTCGAAGTGTTCATCGGCGGGACGGACGCACATCATGAGGAATCTTCAGCGATTGTGGTGGGAGTTGGGGGCCTTAACCCCCTGAAATTGCGTCAAGGACACGCGCCCCCAGGCCCAGATCAGCGCTTCCAGGAAAACACGGCTGGGGCATCAGCCCATGAACATTCCGCCGTTCACGTCGAGCACGTGGCCGGTAATGTAGGACGCCGCATCCGAAGCCAGGAATGCCACCGCCTGCGCAACGTCGAGGTCCGTCCCTCGCCGGGCCAGCGGGATATTGGCCAGCATCGCGGCGCTCACCTTCTCGTCGAGCACGGCGGTCATCGGCGTCTCAATGTATCCCGGCGCCACGGCGTTCACCGTGATTCCCCGCGAAGCTACCTCGCGCGCCAGCGACTTGGTCATGCCGATCAGTCCGGCCTTCGAGGCGGCGTAGTTCACTTGGCCAGCTTGACCCGCACGGCCCACTACACTGGCCATGTTGACGATCCTACCCCAGCGATTCTTGATCATCTGTCGCAGCAGGGCCTGCGTCAGAAGAAACGGTCCAGTCAGGTTGATGGCGATCACCAGATCCCAGTCGGAGCGCTTCATGCTCATCATTAGGGCATCGCGCGTGATGCCGGCGTTATTCACCAGGATCTCGACCTTGCCAAAGCGTTCCAGCACGGCTTTTGCGCCGGACTCGATCGATTCCTGATTGGAAACATCGAGCTTGAACGCCGCCGCCGTGCCGCCCAGCGTCTCGACCTCGGCCACAACCTGAGCCAGCTTGACCTCGTTGATGTCGGCCAGCGCCAGCGTCGCTCCTGCCTTCGCCAGCTCCAGCGCAATCGCGCGCCCAATGCCCTGCGCCGCTCCGGTTACCAACGCAATTCTTCCCTGTGGATCTGCCATCTTCTCCTCGACCCTCGCGCCCGAAACCCGCGCCCTTTCGAAGCCAATTATAAATGGCTTGATCAAGCCTTCGCGGAGGCCAATTCGACTCTTCCCAACCTCACCGCACGATTGACGGCGGTCAGAATGGCATCGAGCGAAGCAGTTACGATATTCGGATTCATTCCCGCGCCAAAAACCGGTTCCGACGATCCAAACTGGATCTCGATGAATGCCATCGCGGTGCCGGAGGCGCCTTCGCTGATGGATTGCTCCTGGTAGTCAACAATCTTGATGCCAAGACCGAAGCTCCGGTTCATGGCTCCGACAAATGCATCGATGGGACCATTTCCGTTCTCGGCGATCAGGTGTTCCGCGCCGCCGTCCTTCACGGTTGCCGAGATATGCACGATTCCCGCGCTGGCGCTCTCGGAGTATTGATTGCAAGAGAGCGGAATCCGTTGATTGAGATACTCCGCCCCAAATGCATCCCAGATCTCCGCCGGGCGTATCTCGCGGCCTGTCTTGTCGCTGATCTGCTGGATGACGCGACTGAACTCAATCTGCAATTTGCGCGGCAAACGCACGCTATAGTCGCGCTCCAGCAGATAGGCCACACCGCCCTTGCCCGACTGGCTGTTGACCCGGATGATCTCCTGATAACTCCGGCCAATGTCGTTCGGATCGAGGGGCAGATAAGGCACAGCCCAAGCAGCCTTGCCGGCCTGGGCGGCAAAGCCTTTCTTGATGGCGTCCTGATGCGAGCCGGAAAATGCAGTAAAGACCAGCTCGCCGGCATAGGGATGCCGCACATGCACAGGAATCTGGGTGCAGGCCTCGGCGCACTCGATGATGCTCGGAATGTCAGATATCTCGAGACCCGGATCGACGCCTTGCGTGTAAAGATTCAGGGCCAGGGTAATGAGATCGACATTGCCCGTGCGTTCTCCGTTTCCAAAGAGCGTGCCTTCGACCCGGTCCGCGCCTGCCATCACGCCCAACTCCGCCGAGGCAACCGCGGTGCCCCGGTCGTTGTGTGGATGAACGCTGAGCACAATCGAATCGCGGCGCTTGAAGTTGCGGCTCATCCACTCGATCTGGTCGGCATAAACATTCGGCGTGGAGTTTTCAACCGTCGAGGGAAGATTGACGATGGCCTTGTGCTCGGGCGTAGGCTTCCAGACATCGAGCACCGCCTCACAGATCTCTAGTGCATAATCCAGCTCGGTACCGGTAAAGCTCTCCGGCGAATACTCGAAGATCCACTCGGTTCCGGGATACGATGCAGCAATATCCTTGAGCATCCGCGCGCCGTCGACGGCGATTTTCTTGACGCCCTCGCGATCGAGCTTGAAGACCACCTCGCGCTGCACCGTCGAGGTCGAGTTATAAAGATGAACGATCGCGCGCGGCGCACCCCGCAACGCCTCAAACGTGCGATGAATCAGATGTTCGCGCGCCTGCGTCAGCACCTGCACGGTAACATCCGCCGGGATGCGGCCTGTCTCGATGAGCTCGCGGCAAAAATCGTATTCGGTCTGCGACGCGGCGGGAAAGCCAACCTCGATCTCCTTGAATCCCAGCCGAACCAGCAGATCGAACATGCGATGCTTGCGCTCGGAGTCCATCGGCTCAATCAGCGCCTGATTGCCGTCGCGCAGGTCGACGCTGCACCACACAGGCGCCCGGTCGATAGTCTTGCCCGGCCATTGGCGGTCATTCAGCCGAACGATTGGAGTCGGAGTGTACTTAGCTTTTGGAGCTTTCAATGTCGGTCCCTTTTCGCTCTGCCGCGGAGCTTGCGTGTCGTGAGATGTTCTCAATCTACTTCGATGCCGCGGCTGAAAGGAAGACGCGCCAAACGAGGCAGGAGGCTCCGGCCCACACAACAATTCTAAATGGGGCGATTAATGGAGCAAGCAGCGCCGTTCCTCACGGAGGGAGGAGACGATAATAGCCCAGGGTGAAACCCTGGGTCAGCGTTCGACCGAAAGATTTCCGCCCTGGAGGGGCGGTGGGAGATCCCTGCTCGGTCGTTGGATTCAGCGATCGATGGCGAATGCGTTCGATCCGCCCCTCCAGGGCGGATGACTCTACTCTTGCCTCATTCCCAGGGCTGCGCTGCGCTTGCCCTGGGCTATTCTCGACGTCTCCCTACGGGAGCAGACCAATGAGCCGCATATGCGATAAGCCGATGCGAAGGTCCACTTAGAATTCCTGAGTCCGCACACAACAATTCTTGAGGAAAAAAGTCTAGAGGAATAGGACGACGGTGACTCCGAATCTCGCTATCCGCTACTTTTCGATCACCTCAACGCGGACGCCTGCTGATTCGACGGCACCATCTTCTTTGCCCCAGATCATGCTCCCTGCAAAATAATTGCGCGGAAGTGGCGGGCTGTAAATGCATTTGATCGTGTATGTGCCGGGTCCGGGGACTAGCAGCCTTACGGGAATCTGGGTGTCAAATCCTGTGAAAGTGTCTCCCCCTATCGTAGTAAGTTGTCCCTTCCCCGTTTCGTCAGGTGGCACGAGGTCAAAAGATTGAGTGAAGCGTTGTGTAACCTCACGCCCAGAAGAGTCCAAGACGTGAAGATACAAACCAGTCGAACCATTCCACCCGAATGCATTCCACATCGTTACCGGTCTCTCTGAGCTACGAAAAAAGACGCTCACAACGATCTCATCCTTTAGCTGCACACGATCAGAACTTGTGCGGACGTCTACCCTTAATCTACCAGCGCCACAATGTGCGAGCGGCGGTGCGAGCAGGGTGACCGAGCCAATAGCTAGAACTGAGAACAGAATCGCGGGCTTCATTCCCCTTCTCCTGAAATCCTCACTTTACAGTTGAGAACATCGCTTCAAATATAGCGAATGCATCTCTGATAACGCATGTCCTGAGAGGATGGTTGCCGGGTGCCCCATGTATGACAGCTTCGGCTTCTGTCAAGCGCGATTTTTCTTTCGCGCGCGACATCTCCCTCTGGTGGTCGGGACCGGGTCAAGGGCGCCGCACTTTGGCGTTCATCTTGACCCTTG
>Ga0181535_10002334_pt1 | contig 23385 bp, 20 predicted proteins | sample PEATcosm2014_Bin_44_FD_119774 | JGI IMG/M metagenome (GOLD analysis project Ga0181535, IMG submission 119774) | Peatland microbial communities from MTU Mesocosm Facility, Houghton, MI, USA - PEATcosm2014_Bin17_30_metaG | ecosystem: Environmental > Terrestrial > Soil > Wetlands > Peat | place...
CGAAACGAAAGAATTCTCTCTTCCACTCTCGGTGTCAGTCCGGAGTTGCTTGCCGAGCTGGCCCTCGAAGCGCAAGCCGGCGGACGCCCGCTGCACGACGCCCTGCTTTCCGCTCGAGGATGGCCGGAGATTCCACTGGATGGCCGTTTGCTGATCACGCATCAGGATGCGCTGTTGCTGGGCGGGAAGGTCCAAGCCATGGCGGGATTTGCCGATCACGTATCGATCCGCAACCCTCAGCTTTGCGCCGAATGCACCCAGAAGACTTGCATCTCCATGTGCTCAGGCCAGGCACTGACAAATGGCACCGACGGTGTACCCAATTTTGAAAGGGAAAAATGCATCCACTGCGGCGCATGCCTGTGGAACTGCGCCCAGGCTGCAGGCAACCGATCAAACATCGATTTCGAAGCCGGCGCGGGCGGGCTGCATTCCGCGGAAAACTGAAGGCTGAGAGCTAAAAACTTAAAGCACCTGAGGAATCTACAAATGCCAACTCCACTCCACATCGTTGTTTGCGCGGGCATCGTCCCTGATCCGTTGCAAACGCTGGAACCCATCGCAGGCCCCGCCGGCCCAGGACTCAAAAACGAAATGGTCCTGCCTGCGGTGCTCGACCCATGGGCCGCATGCGCGCTGTATGAAGCCGCAGCGCTGGTCGCAAAGTATCCTGGGTCAAAACTCTGGCTCGTCTCGCTCGGCCCCAAAGCCAAACTGCAGGCCGTGATGATGACGGTGGCTCAGAAAGTGAGCTTTGAATTCGTCCCCATCGACGGCCCAATCGGCGGCTTTCCCGACGCGCAGGCAACCGCCGCAGCTCTGGTCGAAGCCATTTCGACGATCCAGGGGTTGGACAACGCGAAGCTTCTCCTCTTCGGCGGCTGGGAGTCGGCCACTCGAGGTGCTGGAGTCACTCTCCAACTCGTCGGCGAGCGCCTCGGCATCACCGATCAGTTTCAGGGTGTCGACCAAATTGAGTTCCGCGCCGATGGCAGCTTTGAGGTTCTGGAACGTGTCGAAGGCGGCAAGCACCAGGTCTCAACCTGCGCAGGAACACCCGCAGTCCTTGGATGGGCCACTGGCAATCTGGCGGAGCCGCGCAACAATCCCCAGATTGGCATGGCCAACATGCGTACCGTCATGCCCGCGCTGCAAAAGGCCAAATCGATCTCCATCCCCGCCGACGGTCTGCACTATTCATCAGTGACCCTGCCCAAACAACAGCGCACGACGAAAGTAGTAAAGAACCTCACCCCTGAAGAGATCGCGCACGAACTTGTCGCATGGATTGGAGCCGAGTAACTGCTATGGAATACATCTTGGCACTCACGCACGTTGACGATACGGGATATGCACTGACCAGGGCGTCGCTTGAAGTTGTGGCTGCGGCGTTAGCCCTGGCCAACCAACTCGAAGCGCCTCTGACTGTTGGAATTATCGGTGCCAATGCCGCTTCTGCGGCCAACGTTCTCGCCTCTAGCGGAGCGCGCCTGCTGGTTGTATCCGGCGAGCCATTCGCCCAGGCTCGTTACGCCACCGACGCGGCCGCGTGCGAAGCGCTATGCCGCACCGCCCGGTCAACCATCGTCCTTGCCCCGGCGAGCGCCCGCTTGGCCCGGGTCGCGGCGGGTGTCGCCCACCGTCTCAACGGGTTCATCGATACACATATCGGTTCGATCGCCGCCGGTGACACCATCCAGGTAACTCGTTGGTTCTATCGTCAGCGAATCGAAGCCGTTCTGACCCGCGACACACGCCCCTGGTTCCTGCTTCTTGACGCAGGAACGCACGTTGCCTTTTCTGGTCACTCTGGCCCAGCCCAGGTTGAAGAGGTAGTGGTTTCCCTCCCAGCGCTCCGCACTACAGTCGCGGGACTCCGCGAACCCAGGCAGGATCAGCAAACGATTCGCCCCGACGCCAAACTGCTGCTCGTTGCCGGTGCAGGCTGGACTAAGAAACAGCCAGACGGCCAGATCCATGCCACAGAAGCCGGGAGCCTCATCCTTGGCTTCCTTCACGCAACCGGTGCATCTCTCGGCAGCAGCAAATCCCTCGTCGATCAGGGTGGTGACGGAAGCTCAGTTCTTCCTTTCCTTACGCATCTGAATCAAATTGGACAAACCGGCGCAACTCCGCGCCATGCCAAAGGGCTTTCCACCTGCTGCCATGGCGAAGAGCCGCACGTTGTTGGCTGGCGTTTCATTGCGGATCGGCGAGCCATCTCCCTCGATCCAAACTGCGGCTGGACCCGCGGCAAAGCCGACGTGGTTTACGTTGCCGACGCCTTCCACGTGATCGCCAAACTGAATTTACTGCTAGAGGCAAAGAAGCTTTGAGCTAGAGCATTTTCGTGATTGGTGTAGACCGAAGCCAACTCCGTGGCTTCAGGCAGGTTCCCCAATCTTGAGCACAGAAGGAAGCGAGAGGGTTTCCATGATGTCCTTCATGGCCCCCTCGTCGTTGCCGATCGTCGCAAGCAGCCTATCCTTCAGCGCATCGCGTTGGGCATAGAGGCGGAGCGGCTCGGGTGGGTGATGGAGCAAATTCTTCCCCACCAGCGCGCGAACAATGAAAGGCATGTAGGACGAGTAGTCGCCCTGCATGCTCACTGTCTGCGTCGCGTAAGTTTCAGGATTGACCTTCCCCCAGGACACCGCTTCGGCTGGCGCGCATGAGGACAGGCTACCGTCCGTCACCGGCGATGAAACAATCTGGGCGTCGTAGTCATAGCCGCGAATATCCCTGAGGAAGAAGATCTGCGAGAGCGTCGGCTCCGGCTGCAATGAGTAGTTCTTGGGGACCCCGCCTCCCAGAATCAGAATGGCCAGCGATTTCGATTCGGATTCAAACAATCCCCAGTGATGGTAGGCGCACGATTCGAAAACGTCTTCGTGCAGGTCGTAATCGAAGCCATACTTGATCTTTCCCAGCCGCGCAAGTGTCCAGAGTTTTACCGAGTTCAGGAAAAGGCTGCCATCCGCGGGCGCTCCGATGAAAACCGGCAGTTGAAGATCGGCGCAGGTGCTCAGCAGTCCCGGTCGAATGCCCAGCGCTTTTTCACGCTCGCCAAATTGCTTGCCCAGCAGATAGTTACGCTCGGTGGTGGTCATGCGCTTTTGAAACTCAGGACTCTGCAGAATCTCGGTCGCCACTGCGTCCTGGTCAAAGAGAACCTGTTCATCGAATCCGGTATCGGCGACGCGAATCACACCATTCTTGCGCAGCTCTGCATCGTCGCCGAACAGTTCCACCTCGCGTATCGGCCGTTCAACGGTCCTCCGCAGGCAGTCATGTCCATCGTGGTAGCAGATCGCGTCGGTCACTGTGATATACGCCGTGTTCGCGGCCCTCAGCAGCGGGATCAGCCACGCCCGGTGCTGATCGGAAACCGTAACCGGTCCGGCGCACGTGACGACAAGCGGAATTCGCTTGTTGATCACATTCTTCATCACGTCATACACCCGCCTCAGGTAGGCGCCGCCAAAAGCCGGAAGAGATGCTGCGAATACCTCGTTCAGATCCTCGCACTCTGTAACCGGCTTCCCGGTCACCGCGCTGCCCATCAGCCCCTTTGTCGCGGAGCATTCGCTCATTCCACTGCCCTCATATGAAATTCAATTCGGTATCAAGTCCCCGCAGACTGTCCTTCGGGAAGCCATCCCCAATCATACCTTCACGGCCGTTAATTCCTGATCACAGCCGCCTTCCTGTGGCGAAAAGCGCGCAGAATTCACAAGCGAGTCCGACGCCTCCATCGTCGCGCCCTTGATCTTCGCCTACCTCCTCGACTAGTAGCCTAAGCCCGACCGATATTGAACAAGCAGGTGCCGATGCCTGCATGCAAATTCCAAAAATGGATCGCGCCCTGAAACGCAATCGCCCCGCCGGAAGAGGTTCCTACGGCGGGGCGTGCTTTACTTATCCCAGCTCAATTTACTTCTTCGCAATCACCACAAACGGCCCTTGCCCGTCGCCGCCGGCAAATGCCGCCTGGCCCAGCGCCGGCAACCCAATCTCCCACTGTGGCGAAGGCAGTTCCGGCATCGGTTTTGCCTTGAACAGTCGCTTGCACTGGCGAGCCATCCACTTTGCCGTTGCCTTGGACTTCTTCCGCCGCGCACTGTCTGTCGAAATCCCAGTGCCGGCATACATCTGCCGATAGAGCTTCGACAAAAAGATGAACGCGATCCGCGACGTGATGTTCGGGCAGCAAGCGGACCGCTTCCACACCGGACCCCAGTCGTAGAACTTGTCCCACACCGCCTGTGTTCGTTCCCTGATCTCATCTGAACTCATCGTCGGATGCGGCGTAAACATCTTGGGGCGCACCGCCGTGGGAATCAGCCAGTACCGCGTGATGGGCACATCGCCAACCATGGTCGGGTTCGCAGCCTGTTCTTTTTCCCAGCGTCCAAAGTCCACGGTTCCGGGGAAGGGCGTCATCATCACGAACTGCGCGAAGGTCACTCCCGCTTTCATTGCCATGTCTACCGTCGCGTCGAAGGTCGCCGGCTTGTCTGACGGCAGCCCGAAGATGAACGAGCCCAGCACATGCACTCCGTGCTTCTTGAAGGTCTGTAGCCGCTTGGCCAACTCATCGCCAGAGCAGTTCCAGTCTTTGAAAACGTTCTTCAACCCCTCTGGCGTTACTGCCTCGACGCCCACCAGTGCGCCCTTGATGTTCGCTTTGCGCATTGCATCCAGGTACTCGCCATCTTCACCCGCCTCCATCGTGATTTGGGTAAAGAACACCATGTCTTTGGGCAGCTTGGCCAGCTCTTCCATCAGTTGGAATCGCTCAATCCGGATAGCTGTCAGCTCTTCTACTTTTGCCGTATTGTTCTGTTCGCGCGCCAGGCGCAGATCAGTGAGAGTCACGGGATAGAAATTGTCATCCGCCAGGGCGATGAACTTGAATCCGATTCGCCGCAGGTTGACGATTTCGTCGATCACGCTTTGAAACTTCCGCTGCCGGGGCTTCTGTCCATCCGTCCGCCACACGCTGCAGAACGAGCAATGCTTGGGGCAGCCGCGAATGGTCTGCACCGACGCCCACATGTATTTCTCAGGCTTCATCAGGTCCCAGCGCGCTGCCAGAAACTCACCGCCCTCGATGCGTCCACCCTCGTAGATCCGCTCCGGCTCTCCGGCCATGCAGTCCGCAACCGCTTTGCCCCAGGCAATATCTCCATCGCCCTTTACCACTGCGTGGGCTTCCCCGCGGTCCAGCGCCTCCTCGGGAAACAGCGTGGCGTGGATTCCGCCGTAGACCACCCAGGCGCCCCGGCCGCGCGCCATTCTGCCTACCTCGTAGCCGCGCAGCGCGTTTCCGGTATGCACGCTGATGCCAACAATGTCCCCGGCTTGAATGGACTCAGGCACAATCTGCTCAAGTGACTCGTCCACTAAAATGGGGTCGCCCGCCATTGCCGGCGTGGCTGCCGCAAGCACAAAAAGCCATCGAGGAGTGATGACGGCTGTGCCAAAGGAGTTGTCGCTGGGATTGACCAGATGAACGCTCATCCAATCCTACCTTTCCTCGTACGAGTTTCGGTGGCCTCAGAGAGCGTCTTCGTGATCGATCGGGTCGTTTCCGGAAACTGATTCCGCACGATGAACGATGTCGATTTTTCCCGCCGGACAGCTTTGCCAATCTTACAGGGTTCAGGTCACCCTTGGTGGTCAATATTGACCACTATCCTCTTATATTTCTTGAAAGTATCCAGCACCACTTCGGTGCAGGCAGTGCGGCAGCACATGGCCTATCCTACGCGGCTGCATTCCCGCACTGGAATCGCCACCTGCTCAACAATCTCCAGCCCGAATCCCTCCAGTGCGGGGATATGCATGGGTGTATTCGACAACAGCCGAATCCGCTGAATGCCGAGATCCGACAAGATCTGACCGCCCAGGCCAATGGCCCGCAGAATCCTTCCAGAGCGAGCCTGCGACCCCTCCCGTTCGCGCAATTGGGGATGCAAGAGGAGGCGTGCCTCACTTGCTTCCCGCTCATCAGTGCGTACAGCAGCCCCGCCCGCATCAAATGCCTCCGTGCGAAGTGTGCTTGGCATTTCGGAATTGCGATCGATCTCGAAACCCCGCGACGTATTGTGCAGGTAGAGCACTGCTCCGCAGCCCTCTTCGGCGATCATGCGCATCGACTGGTCCAGAATTTCGCGGCAATTGCAGTCGGCCGCAAAGACATCCCCGGCCGTGCAGCGGGTGTGCACGCGCACCAGCACTGCGTGCGCACATGGCTTTCTCGATTCGCCTTGACTGCGCGTAGCCAATCCCGGGTCCGAGCCAGGCGCAACCGAAAGTCGATTTGCGGGTCCACAATGGACCGCAGGGCAGCCTTCGCAAAGATCCCCACGCACCAATGCAATGTGGCTTTCACCACCATTCACTTCGCTCTCGTAAGCGATCATCCGGAACTCGCCATACCGGGTTTGAATCTTGCTCTCGCCCGCGCGGACGATATACCGCTCATTGCGCAGGCGGTAACGGATCAGTTCCGCCACAGTCAGAATCAGCAGCCCGTGCTCTTTACAGAACGGAATCAAGTCTGGAATGCGCGCCATCTCTCCGTCGTCGCGCATGATTTCACAAATCACTCCAGCCGGATTCAGCCCCGCCAGCCTGGCCAGATCCACCGATGCCTCGGTCTGACCTGCGCGCACCAGTACGCCACCCTTGCGGGCACGCAGGGGGAAGATGTGCCCCGGCCGCGCAAGGTCTGAATAGCTTGTCCGCGCATCGATCGCGGTACGAATTGTGTGCGCCCGGTCAGCGGCTGAAATTCCCGTCGTGACGCCTTCGCGCGCCTCAATTGTCTCTGTAAACGCGGTCCCGAATCGCGACGAGTTCTGCTGCGTCATGGGGAAAAGCCGCAGGTAATCTGCCCGCTCTTCGGTCAGCGTCAGGCAGATCAGCCCACGGCCAAACCGGGCCATGAAGTTGATCGCCTCGGGCGTCACCATCTCGGCCGCCAGTGTCAGGTCGCCCTCGTTCTCTCGATCCTCGTCGTCCACCACGACCACCATGCGCCCCGCACGGATCTCCGCCAGCGCGCCGGGCACGTCGGTAAATGGAGTCTCGGAGGTGCGTGAACTGATGGGCATCGTCATTTCATTCTCGCCCATGGCGGGCACAAACGGCAAAGCACGGGTCAGAGTTGCAATGAGCAACTCCCTCAATTCGGAGCGGCGAAGGCGTATTGAACGTCTACTTTCCGGCGAGTCATTTATTGCCTGACTCCTTCTTGTCTCATCAAGGTTCAGCCGGATAAAATCCCGAACATTTCCGGAGCCAGGAAGCAACTACGGGCTCTGAGACCAGGAGGGCATTTCAATGCCTGCTTTCGGAAGAAGAATGCAGATCGCTGCAACTTTCCTCGCAGCCGCAATTCCGGTGCAAATGGCCCGGGCCTCTCAACCGCCTGCAGACGTGTGCTCGCTGCTACCCGCTCCAAAAGTGAGCAAGACCCTTGGAAGCGACTACAGTCCTCCGGAAAAGCATGTAGCTCCGCGGCCGTACCGCGACACTGTCGAAGGGACTGACTGCACCTACCGAGCAACTGGCGCCGGGGAAACACTGCTGTTCAGAGTGTATTTCGATCCCTCTCCCTCCGCCGCAACCGATCTGTTCGCAAAGTTGAAGATGTTTTATCAGCCGCCGACCCCTGTAGCCGGCATTGGAGACGAAGCGTACTTCGACCCTCGCTTTGGTTTGCACGCGAGGAAGGGCAACGTTCGCTTTTTCCTCAGTTTCAGTCATCTGAGCACGGTGTCCCAGGCCCAGGCGAAGCAGCTGAAGGATCTGACTGCCGAGGTCGCGGGACGGCTCTAGGCGGTGCCGATCGCGAGCGGTTATCAGAAGGGCTCTCAAAACGCAAAACATGTTGGCCTTCCGCCGCATTCATACGCGAATCCTGCCCCAAACAGCAGAAGCGCCGCCCAAAGGCGGCGCTTCTGCCGGTAAAAACAGACTGAGGCCTACAACGTCGATTCGATCTCAAAACCCCAGGCCTCAAGAAGGGCCTCCGGGATGTACTTTGAGTTCTTGTTCCTGCGAGCCCATTCCCGTAGCCGGGTTGACCGGATGTACTGATCCGGGCTGAGCTTGAACTCCTTCACAATCTGCTCGAAAGAGGTCACTGTGGGCACAACCGGTCCGATGGGCTCCGGTTTGCCCCAATTTGGATTTCCACGACGCTTTGCCATTGATTTGGTTTCCTTAAGAAAGGGGTGAATTGCGCTTGCAACCTCGGAAACGGGCTGGGGAACCTGTCTTTCCTGAGGTAACTCTAGGGTCTTATTTTACGGATTTTTACTTCAAAAATCAATAGTAAAATGAGCTTTCCTCGATTCCGGTCCCGGTGCAATATTTCAAGCCGAATCTGGGCTTTATATTCTTGCCCTATATGGCCTTAATGGTCGAATCTCCGTGCAGATCCCCGCTTGATTTGGCTGCCTGATTCCTTCAGACTGGGCACACAGATCCCAATTCCGGGTCGTGACTCTTATTACAATAGCAAGTTATGAGAAAATCCTGGCGAACTTTGGCCTGCGGCCTGCTGCTCGTCGCCGCTGCACTGCCGCACTGCGGCGCTGTCGAACTCAAGGTAAGCCGGGACGCCATCGAGCGAACCCTGAAACTCAAGCTCTTCAGCAGTCCCGACGGCCGCTATTACCTGAAGGGCAGTCCTACCTCCGCCTGTTCGGTGTACGCCGAGGATCCCCACCTGAGTTTCGTAGACGACCGAATTGTCGTAAAGCTCAAGACTCACGCCAAGCTTGGAAAGGCAGTTGGCGGCACTTGCCTGGGCATCTCCCTCACGCTGCCGTCTGAGGTGTCGCTCGCCCCGGAAGGAGAGGGCGAATCTGTCGGCTTTCGCGATGCCCGCCTGGATCGTGTCAGTGACCGTCAGGAACTCAACTTTCTATTGACCCCTTTTCTGAGCCACCAGATCCCGTCTTCAATGAAGGTGAATGCCGCCGAATTGCTGCGCGCGGCACTTCAAGGTTCCACCGCATCCTCCGGATACAAGGTTGCATTGGAAAAGCTGAAAATCCATTCTGTCCAAGTCGAGGGCGATTCATTGGTCGTCGACGCCGACGCCGATTTGAGCGTGCAATAGGAGCCCTCACCGCAGGTCGAAGCAGATGTCTGTAGAACCTGGATCTGCGCGCCGGTCTTTCGTTTTTTCGTGCGCTTTCAGGCACAGGCCAACCTTCCTTAAGGAAAGGTACAATCCATAGCCATGACGCTTACTCGCAGGGATTTCGCCAAACTTGGAACACTCAGCCTCGCCGCCCGCTTCGCGCCCGCTCTCAACGCCCAAGCCGGAACCAAGAAAGTAGGCTACGCCGTCATCGGGCTCGGCCGCATCGCCGACCATTTCATGCGCGGCGTGCTCGAAACATCGAACTCGCAAACCACCGCCCTGGTCAGCGGCCATCGCGACAAGGCCGACCGCATCGCGGCTCAATATAGCATCCCTTCGAGCTCCATCTATAACTATGAAAACTTCGACGAGATCGTGCACAATCCCGCGGTGGATGCTGTCTACGTAGCGCTTCCCAACTCCATGCATGCCGAGTACACCATTCGCGCGGCCAAGGCCGCCAAACATGTGCTCTGCGAAAAGCCCATGTCCACCAACGTGGCTGAAGCTGAAGCGATGATCGCCGCCTGCAAGGCTGCCAACGTCAAGCTCATGATTGCCTATCGTTGCCACTACGAGCCCACGAATCTACGAGCGATCAAGCTCATTCGCGACGGCGCACTTGGCAAGGTCCAGGCCATTGAAAGTACCTTCGGATTCAACATGGCTCCAGGCGAGTGGCGGCTCAACAAGAAGCTTGCTGGGGGAGGCCCGCTCTTCGACGTCGGCATCTACTCCCTCAACGCCTGCCGCTATCTCACCGGGGAGGAGCCGGAGGACATCAAGGCCTTCGCCTCAACCATCGACCACGATGGCCGCTTCAACGAAGTCGAGGAAAATGTCTCCTGGACGATGCGTTTCCCCTCTGGAATCGTCGCAGCGTGCAACACCACGTACGGCGCTCCCATGGAAGGCTACTACCGCGTACATGGCTCCAAGGGCTGGCTCCACGTCGACGAGGCATTCTCCTACGATGGCCTCCGCCTGCATGCCGACTTTTCCGGTACCCAGCTCGACGAGCCCAACCCGTCAAAAGATCCTTCGCACTTCAAGGCCGAGGCTGATCACTTTTCGCATTGCGTTCAGAACAATCTTGAACCGAAGTCGCCCGGCGAAGAGGGGCTGAAGGACATGCGCTACATTACCCAGATTTATCGCTCCGCAGGCATTACCATCTAACGCCAAAGCACCCAAGATTGGCTGTGCTACCGACGGGCGCGCAATCAATTGACTGTGAGCTTATGCCAGGCGCGGCTCATGATCGGTATTCCGACCGCACGAACGTGTTGGCTACCGGGTCAGTCCAGCCCCAGGACCTTGCGATTGCGCGCCTGGTCCGCTCCGCCGCCGGCAAAATCGTCGAATGCCCGCTCCGTGACTCGAATGATGTGATCGCGGGTAAAGATCGCGCCCTCTGCCGCACCCGATTCGGGATGCTTAATGCAGCACTCCCACTCCACCACCGCCCAGCCCGGGAAGTCATATTGCGCCATCTTGCTGAAGACTGCCTTGAAATCGATCTGCCCGTCGCCCAGTGAGCGGAACCGCCCTGGCCGGTCTATCCAATCCTGGTAACCGCCATAGACTCCCGACCGTCCGCTCGGCCTGAACTCGGCATCCTTCACATGGAATGCCCGAACGCGATCATGGTAAATGTCAAGGAAGGCCAGGTAATCCAACTGCTGGAGGATCATGTGGCTCGGGTCGTAGAGAATATTGGCCCGCGCGTGCCCTCCCACAGCCTGAAGAAAACGCTCGAAGGTTGCGCCGTCATGCAGGTCTTCGCCCGGATGCAGTTCGTAGCAGACGTCCACACCGACCTCATCGAAGGCCTGGAGAATCGGCAGCCATCGCCGCCCCAAATCCGCAAATGCTTCGTCGATCAGTCCGGCTGGCCGCTGCGGCCAGGGGTAGAAAAACGGCCATGCCAGCGCACCCGAAAAAGTAGCATGCGCACTCAGTCCGAGTCTCTTGCTGGCCTTGGCCGCCCACAAGAGTTGTTGCACTGCCCATTGCTGCCGACCCTTCAAGTCTCCCGCGAGGTTCGCCGGTGCAAACCCCTCAAACAAAGCGTTATATGCTGGATGCTCGGCAACCAGTTGTCCCTGCAGGTGTGTGGAAATCTCGGTCACAGCAAGTCCTGCCCGGCTGACCACGCCGAGAACTTCGTCGCAGTATCCCTGGCTCTCCGCGGCAAGCTTCAAATCGAAAAGCCGCTCGTCCCAGCTCGGAATCTGCACCCCGGTAAAGCCCAGTCCCGCGGCCCATTGCGCCATCCCAGCCAGCGTGCTGAATGGGGCCGCATCCCCCGCAAACTGCGCCAGAAAAATCCCCGGCCCTTTGATCGTCTTCATCCCATCTCTCCTTCAACCGCCCTGGACCGCGTTAGAATTCCACCCAGTTTCCGCTTCGATTGCTCTCGATCGCGCGCTCCACAAACCGCATCCCGCGAACCCCAGCCACGATCCCCGGCAACGTCGCCGGCAATGAATCTGTCTTGCCTTCTCGCCACGCAATCAGCCCGTCTGCAAACTCCCGATAGAGCACTGCGAACGCTTCAATGTACCCTTCGGGATGACCGCCCGGCAGACGCGTAACGGCCCGTGCATCCACCCCCAAATAGCTTCCGGAGGCATGGCGAATCTCTTCCGGGCCATCCAGCCACTTCACCCGCAGCCGGTTGGGATCTTCCTGTTGCCAGTCAATCGATCCATTCTCGCCATAGACGCGGAGCCGCAGACCATTTCGCTCGCCCGCCGCTACCTGCGAGGCCATCAACACGCCGCTTGCCCCGTTCTCCAGCCTTAGAATGGCATTGCAATCGTCGTCAAGCTGCCGGCCAGCTACGACGGTGCGCAGAGTGGCATGCATGCTTGTGATTTTCAGCCTGGTCACATATTCGGTGAGATGAAAGGCATGGGTTCCGATGTCTCCAATGCAGCCTCCGGGGCCATTCAACACCGGATCGGATCGCCAGGCAGCCTGCTTTTGCCCCGACTTCTCCAGCGGCTGGCTCAACCACCCCTGCAGATACTCCACCGCAATCTTTCGAATGGCGCCCAGCTTTCCGCTTGCGCAGATCGCCCGCGCCTCGCGAACCAAAGAGTACCCCGCATAGGTATGCGTCAACCCGTAAGGCAGTCCTGCCTTCGCGACAGCCTGCTCCAGCGCCAGCACCTCGTCGTAGGTAGCCGTGGCAGGCTTGTCGCTCATCACGGCCAGGCCCGCCTCAAAGGCAGCTGCGGCAACCGGCAAGTGCAAGTGGTTGGGTGTGGCGATTACCACAAAGTCGATTCCATCCCCCCGCTTCCTCTCCGCCCGGAACATCTCCATGTAGTCCGCGTAGGCCCTGTCCGGATCGATTCCGAAACTCTGGCCAGCAGAGCGCGACCGCTCCGCGGACTGCGAAAACGCCCCGGCCACCATCTCGATCCGGCCATCCAGTTCAGCAGCCATCTTGTGTACTGGACCGATAAACGCTCCTGGCCCTCCGCCGACCATCCCCATGCGCAGCTTCCGTTCCACTGCCATAATTGCTTTCCCCTTCCGCACCCGCAGTCTGCTCAATCTCTACCAGACCAACGGCGCCAAACGATATCTCACCCGGTCGCGGTAGTCTGCATATCCTGCCAGCTTGTTTGACAGAAACTTCTCTTCGCCAAGAAGCCTCCAGATGATAACTCCTGTCATGGGAACAATGGTCAACAATCCCCACCATGAACCAAGGGCCAGGGGCACGCCCAGCAGCAGGATCAGCGCACCCGAGTACATCGGATGACGAACGATTGCGTATGGCCCCTTGGATATAACTGTCTGCTCATCCGCGACCTCGATGATTGCTGACGTATAACTATTCTCTTTGAACACCAGAAACACGATCAAGAATCCGAGCAACACCAGCATATCCCCGGCCACCACTGCGTACGTGGGAATCGGGCGCCATCCGAAGCGGTGATCAAGCGCAGGAAGGACAATAGTTGCCAGGAAGAAAATCGCCGCGAAAGCCTGGATGATTTTTTGGCTCATCTCAGTCTCCGCCGCCGCACCTGCCTTCACCCGTCGCTCAAGGAGCTTGGGATCTTTCTCCATCAGGTAGACAGTGATTGCCAGCGACGGCAGGAAGAATGCTGCCAGAAACACCCACGCCTGCCAGTATCGAAGCGACCATGCTGGAAGAAAGATAAGCAGGGACATGCAGACAAGAAGATTCAGGAGTCCGGCGCATGCCCTCTTGTTCAAATTGTTCATCGCTGCACCCGGTGCTACAACACTTTCACTTCTGGTGTTTACAGAATCCATGCTGTGGCGTGGCGTTTTCATTAAAAAAAAGCCACCTTTCATGCCGATGCAATGTCAGCACGTGAAGTGAAAATGCCCTGTCTACCAATCCGTCAGCGTTCCATCCAGCTTTCGGTTGATCGGCAGATACGCCCGCTGATAGGGATACTTCGCCGCCAACGTCTCCTCCAGATCGACCCCCAGCCCCGGCCCGTCACCCGGTACCATCATTCCATCCTTGAAGCTGTACTGGTGGGGAAACACGGCATCCGTCTCATCGGTGTGGGGCATCAGCTCCTGGATCCCGAAGTTATGAATCGCGGTGTCGAAATGCAGCGCAGCGGCCATGGTCACCGGAGACAGGTCCGTAGCGCCGTGGAATCCAGTGCGCACGTGATATAGCGCAGCAAAGTCTGCAACCTTCTTCAGGTGAGTCAAGCCGCCGCCATGGACAATCGTCATGCGCAGATAGTCGATCCACTGGTTGCGAATCAGGTCGTGGGCATCCCAAACCGAATTGAACACCTCACCCACCGCGATCGGCGTGGTGGTGTGGTCGCGGATGACTTTGAAGCCTTCCTGCAACTCGGCCGGCGTCGGATCCTCCATCCAGAAAAGATGAAATGGCTCCAACTCTTTCCCCAGCCGGCCCGCCTCGATGGGCGTCAGCCGGTGGTGGCAATCATGCAGCAGGTGGAGTTCATCGCCGAAGACCTCGCGCACCCGGGTAAACAGCTTGGGAACATGGCGGAGGTAAAGCTCGCTCGACCACTCATATTCCGATGGCAAGCCGCGCTCCGCGGGCTCGTAGCGTCCCGGACCCTTGGAGATGCCATAAGTCGATGACAGCCCAGGAATCCCGCTCTGCACCCTGATCGCTTTGAAACCCATTTCCTTGTGACGCGCAACGTCTTCAAGCGCGAGATCCATGTCTTTACCATTGGCGTGTGCATACACCATGACGGCTTCCCGGCTCTTGCCGCCCAGCAGGTTATATACCGGCGTATTCAGCGCCTTGCCCTTGATGTCCCACAGGGCCACATCCACCGCCGCAATGGCCGACATGGTCACAGGCCCACGCCGCCAGTAGGCCCCGCGATAGAGATACTGCCAGAGGTCTTCTGTCTGAAACGGATCGCGGCCGATGATGCTGGGGATCACATGTTCTGTCAGATAACTCGCCACCGCTAGTTCGCGGCCATTCAGAGTCCCATCGCCCAGGCCGTAAATGCCTTCGTCGGTTTCAATCTTCAGGGTGACAAAGTTCCTGCCCGGTGAAGTGATGTTCACGGTTGCTTTTGTAATCTTCATTGCAGCACTGGCTCCTGGACTCCGATTAAGTATAGGTTGCGCCCTGGGATAGATATTTCGACTCGCTGGCCTGGTTTCCCGTGTTATTGATTGACCCCGCTGGCCAGAAACCCACCGTCGACAGCAATCACTTGTCCGGTCACAAATGAAGCCGCTTCCGACGCCAGGAAGATCGCCGTCCCAACCAACTCGATGGCTTCGCCAAATCGGCCCATCGGCGTGCGCAGCAGCAGCTCATCTCCACGCGGCGTTCCCTCAACCAGCTTGGCGTTAAGCGGTGTGGGGAAGATTCCAGGCGCAATCGCATTCACATTCACGCCCTTCTTCGCCAACTCGATGGCCAGTGATCTGGTTAAAGAAGCAACCGCCGCCTTGCTGGCAGAATAGGCCGCGACCTCGTAGAAGGCCACAAACGAAGAGAGAGACGCGATGTTCACGATGCGCCCATATCCTGCAGCTACCATGGTTGACCCGAAAATCTGGCACGTGCGAAGAGTCCCCGTCACGTTGGTATCCATCACCTGCAGCCAGTCGCCCTCTTCCACTTCCAGCGTAGGCGCCTGCTGGGTAATCCCGGCTGCGTTGACAAGGATGTCTACTTTACCGAACCTTCCCAAAACTGCATCATGCAGGCGCTGCACTGATGTTCTGTCCCCAACGTCGCTTGGCATTGCCAGTGACTGCCGTCCCAGGGCCTTGATCTCCGCAGTTACGTTTTCCACTTGCTCTTCGTGCCTGGAACTGGCCACGACGTCTGCGCCGGCTTCCGCCAGTCCCAAGGCAATCGCCTGCCCCAGACCTGTCGTCCCGCCAGTCACCACAGCGATCCGGCCACTCAGATCAAACTTAGTTCGTGTCATAAACTAAATTGTCTCATCTTTTCCCTCCGAACAGCCTTCAATATTTCCGGCGCGCTTGACAGTCTTTGCCGCAGCATTATTTGTAAAAAAGGAGTCCGGAGACCATTTCATGATTGCCGATCATCTGCTTGCGCATGCAGTCACGGTCCCAGGTCGTGTAAATGCGATAAAGTTTCAAAGGACGCCGGACACACTCTATGGACACAATCGTGATTCCCGATTCTTCTCGCCGCTGGGACTGCCTAAGCCTTGGCGAAGTCATGCTTCGCCTCGATCCAGGCGAGAGCCGAATCCACACGACACGCCAATTCTCGGCCTGGGAGGGCGGCGGCGAGTACAACGTCGCTCGTGGTCTCCGCCGCTGCTTTGGCCTTCGCACAGCCATCGCCACCGCCCTGGCCGACAACCCGGTGGGCCGGCTCGTGGAGGACCTGATCCTTCAGGGCGGAGTCGATTATTCCCCGCTCAAATGGATTCCCTACGACGGCGTTGGCCGGACTGTCCGCAACGGCCTCAACTTTACGGAGCGCGGTTACGGCGTTCGCGCCGCAGCCGGGTGCTCAGACCGCGGCCACACAGCAATCAGCCAGGTCAAGTCCGGCGACTTCGACTGGAATTCGATCTTTGGCCTCGAAAACGGCTCTCGGTGGTTCCATACAGGGGGCATCTTTGCGGCGCTCTCTGCTTCCACCGCCGCCGTTGCCGACGAAGCCATGGGTGCCGCCCGCCGTCATGGCACTCCTGTTTCGTTTGACCTGAACTTCCGCGACTCGCTTTGGAAGTCCATCGGCGGCAAAGCCAAGGCACAGGAAGTGAATCGCGAACTTGTTCGGAAGGTCGATCTCCTGCTCGGCAACGAAGAAGACTTCTCCGCCATGCTCGGCGTTCAGATCAAGGGCGTCAGCGATGACTTCGCCGAGTTGCCCATCGCCGGCTACGAAGAAATGCTGCGCGAAGTGGCTGCTGCGTACCCGAATCTGAAGTGCATCGCCAGCACCCTGCGCACAGCGCAAACAGCCAGCCGCAACGCCTGGGGCGCCATCGCGCTTTACGAGGACAAGATCGTCCATGTTCCCCAGCGCGATATCGACATCTTCGACCGTGTTGGGGGCGGCGACAGTTTTGCGTCCGGCCTGATTTACGGACTTCTCGCCGCCAAACCCATCGAATGGGCGGTCCGTTGCGGCGTTGCCCACGGCGCACTTGCGATGACCACCCCTGGCGACACCAGCATGGCCACACTGGCCGAAGTGGAGCGCATCATCAAAGGGGGCTCAGCCCGGATTGCACGGTAGCTCGAATCGCAGGATCGAGGAGCATATGTCCGAAACCACAGCCGAAACCATTGAACGCGTGGGCCTCATTCCCGTTCTCCGCGCCAAGAATGCCGTCCAGGCTCATGCCGTCGTCAAAGCCATGATCGCCGGCGGTGTCACCGTGGTGGAAGTCACAATGACTGTCCCCGGCGCAATCGAAGTGCTCAAAGAGCTCAAAAAGGAGTACGGCGATCAACTGCTTCTCGGCTCGGGTACAGTCACCACTGCCGAGCAAGCTGAGGCCACCATCGATGCTGGCGCAGAATTCGTGGTCAGCCCCAGCCTTCATCCCGCAGTGATTGAAATGACCAAAAAGAAAGGCAAGCTCTCTATCCCCGGCTCGCTCACGCCGACTGAGGTAATTACCGCGTGGGAAGCAGGCGCGGACTACGTCAAGATCTTCCCTTGCTCGGCCATGGGCGGCGCCAGCTATCTCAAGTCGCTCCTCGCACCCTTCCCGTACCTCATGCTCATTCCCACGGGTGGCGTGACCCTGCAAACCGCTGAGACATTCCTGAGCGCCGGGGCCCGTGCCCTTGGTGTTGGAAGCGACCTTGTCAATCTTACCGCCGTCGATGCCGGAAAGGCGGGGACCATCACTGAGACCGCGCGCGCCTATCTTAAAGTAATGTCCCAGTTCCGCAATGCGCGAAGCGTCTGAAGTGTGCGCCGCCCGCGCAGGTATACTTGGTTATTACCTCTGAATCAGGCCAGATACAACTACATGATCAAGCTGACTCAATCCAAACGTGACGCTCCTGCGACCCAGGCCCCGCCCCAACCCCCGGCTCCGCCTCAGCCGCAACCCGAGCCCCAGCCGCAGCCGTTTCGGCTTGACAACCGCCATGCCCTAGTTACCGGCGGCGCCAGCGGCATTGGCGAAGCCACGGTCAAGGAGCTCGTCCGCGCCGGTGCATTTGTTTGGGTCGCAGACGTAAACCTCGCCGCGGCCGAGGCATTGGCAAAATCCGCCGGCTCCGCCAAGGCCGTGGCTCTCGACGTGACCAGTTCCGACTCCGTTGCCGCAGCCGCAGCTCAGATCGATCGCCTCGACATTCTCGTCAACAACGCGGGAATCGGCCATGTTGGTTCCATTGAGACGACCGAACACGAAGACTTCGATCGCCTCTACAACGTCAACGTCCGCGGCGTTTACCTGGTCACCCGCGCGTTTCTACCTTTGCTACTGGCACACGCCGACAAACATATCGGCGCCATCGTGAATATCGGCTCTGTTTCCGGCCTGGTCGGCATCAAGCAGCGCTTCGCTTACTGCACAACAAAGGGCGCGGTCCTGGCCATGACCCGCCAGCTCGCCGTTGAGTACCCCAAGATCCTCCGCGTAAATGCCATCTGCCCCGGCACCGTGCAGTCGCCATTCGTCGAAGGCTATCTCGAAAAATTTCATCAGCATAATAAGGAAGATGTGCGCGCTGAGCTCCGTGCCCGCCAGCCCATCGGCCGTCTCGGCCAGCCGGAGGAGATCGCGTCGATGGTCCGCTATCTGGCCTCTGACGAAGCTGCATTTATCACCGGGTCCCTTTTCACCATCGATGGCGGATGGACCGCAGCCTGATCGCTGCGATCATTTCTTGGCCCGCACGATTCCGGAGGCCTCATGAAGCTCGTAACGTTCATTGCCCGTGATGGCAAAACCTACACAGGATCCCTCGATGAGCCGTCGGGACTGATCATCGGCCTCAGTGGCGTCGGCTTCCTTTCCGCACTCGAAGTCATCACCGCAGGCCTCACGCAGCCTCCCGAGGACCGTACCTGTCCCGTCTTCAAGCTGGAAAATGTCCGGTTGCTGGCGCCCCTGCCCAACCCACCCCGCGTCTTCGCCATCGGCCTCAACTACCGCGAACACGCCGTTGAGTCGCGCCTGCAGATTCCAAAATCGCCCGTCGTGTTCTTCAAACTGCCTACCGCCATCATTGGCCCTGGTGCGCCCATTGTGCTCCCCGCTAATTCCAATGAGCCCGACTACGAGGCCGAGATGGCTTTCGTGATTGGCCGGGGAGGTTACCGCCTCGCCGCCGACGAATGGCGTTCGCACGTCTATGGCTACACCGTTGTCAACGATGTCAGCGCACGCGACGTGCAAAACGCTTCTTCGCAGTGGAGTCTTGCCAAGAGCTTTCCCACCTTCTGCCCGCTCGGTCCCGCCATTGTCACTGCCGATGAAATCGCTGACCCGCACGCGCTGGACATCAGCCTGACCATCGACGGCGTCACCCTCCAGAACTCCAATACTCGCGAACTGATCTTCCAGATTCCTCAGCTTGTCGAATTCATCTCGTCCATCACTCCGCTGCTCCCCGGCGACATCATCTCAACTGGCACGCCGTCCGGTGTTGGTCTTGGCCGCACTCCGAAGAGGTGGCTCAGGCCCGGTGAATCCGTCTCCGTGATTGTGCAAGGCCTGGGCACATTGACCAATCCCGTCATAGCTGAGTAAGGACGTTACTTTGTAAGCGTTGTTAGAAGGAAAAGGCCCCAAGTTGGGGCCTTTCGCTTGTTCGCCAGCTCCGATTCAATTCACCTGTCTCTACCCTGGCTTCTCCCGCACCGCAGGCGCTTCGCCGCCGAACCAGGCGTAAAGTGCTACCGCCGCAAAGCAAACCACGGGCACCAGGTAAGCCACTTGCAGCCCGCTTGAGTCCGCCAGCATCCCCATCACTTTGGTCAACGCGGCGCCGCCCAAAATCGCCATCACCAGCAACGACCCGGCGGTCTTCGTCTTCTCGCCCATGCCCTTCAACCCCAGCGCAAAGATGGTGGGGAACATGATGGACATGAACAGGCTGGTGGTCAGCAAACACATTGCGCCCACCCACCCCGGCCACAGTACTGCCACCATGCTCAGTGCCACATTTACGACTGAATAGATCCCCAGCATCGTTCGCGCATGAAAGTGCTTCATCAGCCATGCCGAACTGAACCGGCCTACGGCAAACGCGGCAAGGGTTCCCGTCAGCATGTATCCAGCCGCCTTGTCACCGACGCCTGTGGCCGAGCGCACATAGAGGATGAAGTAACTCCAGGTGCCCACCTGCGCCCCCACGTAAAGGAATTGCGCCAATACGGCCAAAACAAAATGACGCTGGAACAGGGCCACATGCTGCGGCGGCCCTGCGTCCTCCCGCGAAACATCCTCTTTCGCCGTATCCGGGAACCTGGTCATCAGCACCATCAACGCCCACATCAAAGCCACCGTCCCCAGCACCAGGTAGGTTGGAACCACCCGCAGCGTCTCCGAGTGCAGATACGCCTGCATGGTTCCCGCGGCCCTCTTCGCAGCGGATTCAGCGCTGCTGAACTCTACACCGGAGAAGATAAACACCGTACCAACCAGCCCGGCAGTAATCGAGCCGAGAGGATTGAAGGCTTGCGACAGATTCAACCGCCGCTCGCTTGAAGCCGTTGGCCCAAGTTGCGCAATGAAGGAGTTCGCACCGGTTTCCAAAAACGACAACCCGCATCCGATCACAAACTGCGCCGCCACAAAGAACAGATATACGTCTGAATGCGCTGCCGGCCAGAAGAGCCAGCATCCCCCGCCCATGAGGATCAGCCCGGTCACCAATCCTGCCTTATACCCGAAGTAGCGCATGATCTGGCCTGCGGGAATCGCCATCAGAAAATACCCGACGAAAATGCCAATTTGGAGCTGCGCCGCGCCCGAACGGTTGATCTCGAACGACTTCATGAACTGCCGGATCAGAAAATCAGTGAGGTTATTGGGAATGGCCCACAGGAAGAACAGCGGCGTGACCACAAGAAATGGAATGAGCCGCCCATGCGGTATCAACGGAGCTTCCAATTCCACATCTTGCGAATGCCTGCGTTCTGATTCAGTCGATCCACTGGAAATGCTCAAGATTCCCTCACCCTCTTTATCGGCAGCATGCGAAGCTTCCACGCATACGCGAAAGCGCTTTCATTCACGCGTCTTCACTTCTTGATGGAAATTCGCTTCAGCATTTCTACTCAATTCACACGGCTACTGGCAAATCAACTGAATCTGTCGTCTTAGCGAGCAAACGGCCACTTAGCGCTCACTGAATGCGCGCCAGCCACTTGCCCGTGTGCGAAAGCAGATTTCCTGCAATCTCCTCGGGCGTGCCTTCTGCGACAATTCGCCCGCCGCCTTCGCCGCCCTCCGGGCCCAAGTCGATCACCCAATCCGCCGACTTGATCACGTCGAGGTTGTGCTCGATCACAATCAGCGAACCGCCCCCGTCAATGAGCTTGCGGAATGCCGTCAACAACTTCGAAACATCGTCGAAGTGCAGACCGGTCGTCGGTTCGTCCAAAATATACAGCACACGGCTCGCCTGCGATGGCTTGGCATTGGCATTGGCCGCACGCACCTGCGAAAGGTGTGCAGCCAGCTTGACGCGCTGTGCTTCGCCACCGGATAGCGTTGTCGCCGACTGCCCCAGCCGCAAATACCCGAGCCCAATTTCGTCAAGCACTGCTAGCTTTTCAAGCAGCCGCACCTGTCCAACGAAGAAGCGAAGCGCCTCCTTCACCGTCATCTGCAGCACTTCATGGATATTCTTGCCTTTGTATTCCACCTGCAGCACCTTCGCCTGGTAGCGCGTGCCGTTGCAGTCTTCGCAGGGAAGCTCCACATCGGCCAGAAACTGCATTTCCACCGTTACTGTTCCGTCGCCTTCACAGGTGTTGCAACGCCCTCCGGGAACGTTGAAGGAGAAATGTCCCGGCGCGAGCGAAAGCCGCTTGGCTTCGGGCTGCGAAGCGAAGAGTTCGCGCACCAGGTCAAATCCCTTGATGTAGGTAATCGGATTGGAGCGTGGTGTACGTCCAATAGGCGTTTGATCCACCAGCACCACATCGTTCAGCCTTTCTGCACCTGAAAGCGATATGTAAACAGAGGAGGGATCGGCCCCGTCGCTTTGGCCCAACGCCCGCATGACTGCGCGATACAAAACCTGGTGCACTAATGTGGACTTGCCCGACCCTGAAACCCCGGTAATCGCTACCAAAATGCCGAGGGGAATCTCGACGTCAAGCCCATGCAGGTTGTTGGCCTCGGCCCCACGGAGCACAAGCTTTTCTTTGCCCGGTATGCGTCGGCGCGTCGGCACAGGGATGGAAATCTTTCCAGAAAGATACCGTCCCGTCAGCGAATTTGGGTTGGCTTCGATCTCCGCCAGAACTCCTTCGGCGAGCAGCTTACCGCCGAACTCGCCCGCTCCCGGGCCCAAGTCAAGCAGGTGATCGGCGGCCCTGAGAACATCCGCATCGTGTTCGACGACAAGGATAGTGTTTCCGAGGTCACGCAACTCGCGCAGAATCCGAATCAGCCGTTCGGTATCCCGAGTATGCAATCCGATCGATGGCTCGTCCAACACATACAGTGCCCCAACAAGCCGTGACCCCAGTGATGTCGCGAGTTGAATTCGCTGCGCCTCTCCGCCGGATAGTGTTGAAGCCAGCCGGTCCAGCGTCAGGTACTCAAGGCCAACCGAATCCAGAAAGCTCAGCCTCTGCCGCACTTCATCCAGAATTGGTCCCGCGATCTCTTCCTGCATCGGGGTCAGCTTGAGCGCGGCAAAGAACTCCTTCGCCTGGGAAATTGTCATTGCCGTTACCCGGCAAATGTTCTTCCCGCTGATGCGAACGCTTCGCGCCTCAGCCCGCAGGCGTTGTCCACGACAATCCGGGCACTCCGCATACCCGCGATACTTGCTGAGCATCACCCGCACATGCAGTTTGTATTTCTTTCGCTCCATCTGCGCAAAGAAACCAAAGACCCCTGCAAAGCTTCCCTTGCCCCGCAACACCGTTTCCCGGGTCGCCTCGGGCATCTCGCGCCATGGCACATCCATCGGGATCCCGAGCTCTGCCGCCTGCTTGCGCAGATCAGTGAACCATGGCCGATATTTTGGCCGTTCCCAGGGATCAATTGCGCCTTTGTTCAGGCTCAATCCCTTGTCGGGAATCACCAGGTCCATGTCGAAGTCCACGGTGTTCCCAAACCCCTGGCAGCGAGGACACGCGCCGAATGGATTGTTGAAGCTGAACAGACGTGGTTCCGGCTCCTTGCCGGGGCGATGGCAACTTTTGCACTCGTATGCCCCAGAGAAACGATGCCGTCTAGCTGTTTCTTGTTGCGGCTTCGAAGTCTCCGACGGGTCCTGGTCAGAGAAGCGAGGTACTTCTTCAAAGGTCACTTCTCCGCCTTCGCGGTAAGCGATCTCTGCCGCATCTACAATCCGTGAACGGTTCTCGGCGCTGACCACAATTCTGTCCAAAAGAACAAACACTGGCAGTGTAAAGTCCAGGTCAAGCAGCGACTCAGGCGTCGAGAATTCAACGATCCTGCCTTGCTGGTAAAGGCGGTTGAATCCGCTTGACCGCAACTCGGTCAGGCGAGCCTTCAATGTCTCGGTGTGCGGCGAGTCGCCTCCGTTTACCACCGGCC
>Ga0181535_10002336_pt1 | contig 23375 bp, 24 predicted proteins | sample PEATcosm2014_Bin_44_FD_119774 | JGI IMG/M metagenome (GOLD analysis project Ga0181535, IMG submission 119774) | Peatland microbial communities from MTU Mesocosm Facility, Houghton, MI, USA - PEATcosm2014_Bin17_30_metaG | ecosystem: Environmental > Terrestrial > Soil > Wetlands > Peat | place...
ATCGAAATGGACGCCGCCTCGCATACCGGGATCGATGATGTGCGCGAGATCATCGAGAGCGCACGCTACAAACCGGTTATGGCGCGCACAAAAGTCTATATTATCGACGAAGTGCATATGCTCTCCAAGCAGGCTTTCAACGGACTCTTGAAAACCTTGGAAGAGCCTCCCGATCATGTGAAATTTCTGTTCGCGACGACCGAGATCGAAAAGGTCCCGGTCACCGTGCGCTCGCGTTGCCAAAGGTTCGATCTGCGCCGCGTCGAGGCGCATGTGCTGACGGCTTATCTGGCCTCGATCTGCGTCAAGGAGGCGGTCACGATCGAGGACGAGGCGCTGAGCCTTATCGCGCGCGCGGCGGAAGGCTCGGTGCGCGATGCGCTATCGCTCCTCGATCAGGCCATCGCGCATAGTGCGAGCGAGCCCGGCGCGACGGTCGCGGCGGAAGCCTTGCGTGCGATGCTGGGGCTTGCCGATCGCGGCCGGATTATCGATCTTTTCGAAGCCCTCATGCGCGGCCAGATGGCGGAGGCCCTCGGCATCCTCAAGGACCTCCATGATTTTGGTGCCGACCCGGCCGAAGTCCTAGCTAGCCTTGCGGAATTCGTCCATCTCGTCACCCGCCTGAAACTCGTGAAAGAGGCCGCCCAGGATGTCTCGCTGACGCCGGACGAGCGCGCCCGTGGCCAGCAGTTTTCGCAAGCTCTGTCGATGCCGGTTCTAACCCGCGCCTGGCAATTGCTTCTGAAAGGTCTGCGCGAAGTGAAGGATTCACCGCGCCCGCTCGCCGCTGCCGACATGGTTCTGGTGAGAATCGGTTTTGCCGCTGATCTGCCGACTCCGGACGAGGCGTTGCGCAAGCTTGCCCATACGGTCAGCGGCGAAGCGCCGGAAGCACCGCAACCGCGCGGCCCGGACCCTGGCGCGGCGCGTGGGCCGATCGCTGTCTCGGCTGCCCGTGTGGCCGTGGAACAAGCCCCGCGCAACGCTGCCGCCGCGCCCTCGGTTTCGCTCGCCCGTTTCGAGGATGTGGTAGCGCTCGCAGGCCAGCATCGCGACATTCAATTGAAGCTCGCGCTCGAACGCGACGTGCGCCTTGTCCGTTTCGAGCAAGGGCAGATCGAGTTCTCGGTCCTGCCCGGCACCTCGCCGCAGCTTGCGCAAACGCTCGCGCGCCGATTGCAGGAATGGACCGGAAGCCGCTGGATGGTCGCGGTATCGAACGCGCCCGGCGCCGCGCTAAGCCTCAAGGAGCAAGAAGACGCCAAGACGCAACACGCTTTGTCCGGCGTGCGCGCCGAGCCCTTGGTCCAAAGTGTGCTCGCCGCTTTTCCGGGCGCCGAGATCGTAGCGGTCCGCGCCGCCGGGCCGGCGCCCGAAGCGGCTCCGTCCGCCGCGACAGACGCCGGGGCGAATGATGAAATTGCCTTTAACGACGGCATCACGATGGAAGACGAGCTTTGAGCAGGGATCGCGCTGCTCACCACATATCGCAACAAGGGGACAGCAGATGGCCGACATCTTGGGTTTGATGAAGCAGGCGCAGGCCATGCAGGCTAAAATGCAGGAGATGCAAGCCGAGATGGAGCGGATCGAAGTCGAGGGGCAGTCAGGCGGCGGCATGGTTCGCGTGACCCTCACCGCCAAGGGCCAGATGAAGGGGCTTTCGATCGACGACCAGCTTCTCAAGGCCGACGAAAAAGTGATCCTCGAGGATTTGATCGTCGTGGCGCATGAGGATGCGCGCAAAAAGGCCGAACGCCTGATGGAAGAAAAAATGAAGGGTCTGACCGCTGGCCTAGCCCTGCCGCCGGGTATGAAGCTGCCATTCTGATGGCACTCGTTTGCTGGTTCCGCCGCGATGGCTGAAAAAGTCGCGGGTCCCGAGATCGAGCGGCTCATTCATTTGCTGGCGCGTTTGCCGGGGCTTGGGCCGCGCTCGGCGCGCCGCGCCGCGCTGCATCTCATCCGCAAGCGCGAAGAGCTTCTGGCGCCGCTCGCCAACGCCTTGAATGTGGCCTGCGAAACAATCGTGACATGCCGGACTTGCGGCAATATCGATACATGCGAACCCTGCACCCTTTGCCGAGACGAGCGGCGGGACAGCGGCACGCTAATCGTCGTCGAGACGGTTGCCGATCTCTGGGCGCTCGAACGCGCCGGCGTTCTGAGCGCGCGCTATCATGTGCTTGGCGGAACCTTGTCGCCGCTCGACGGCATTGGCCCAAAGGATCTGAACCTCGCAAGCCTTGGTCCCCGCGTCGCGCAGGATCGCGTCAAGGAAGTGATCCTTGCGCTCAACGCCACCGTCGATGGACAGACGACCGCGCACTACATCACGGGGATTTTGGCGGATTCAAAAGTCATGATCACGCGGCTCGCGCATGGCGTTCCGGTCGGCGGCGAGCTTGACTATCTTGATGAGGGGACACTCACAGCAGCGATCAAAAGCCGGACGGTGTTCTGACAGTTCGTTTCGCGATATCCATCACGATATCGTCACGATGGGGGATTTACCTCGCGCCATGCCGTTAATTTGCGGCGAAACCACCAAGGAGCAGATCATGGCAAATCCTTTCGTGCATGTTGAACTCACTACAGGGGATCCCGATAAGGCAAAATCTTTTTATGGCGCGCTGTTTGACTGGAAGCTTGAGGATGTGCAGATGGGGCCGGGCTTCACCTATACGATGGTTCGCCCTGGCGAGGGCACCGGCGGAGGGATCATGAAAACGCCCGCGCCCGGTGTTCCAACCGCTTGGCTGCCTTACGCGCTTGTCGAGGATGTGACGGCAGCCACCGCCAAGGCGAAATCGCTTGGCGCCACCGTGTTCAAGGATGTCACGGAAGTGCCGAACGCGGGCTCTTTCTCGGTCATTATCGATCCTACCGGCGCCGCGATCGGCCTCTGGCAGCCCAAGGCCAAATGACGCGCGGCGTTGCTTTTATCACCGCGGAGCGGCGGAAATTCATTCTGCCGCTTTGTCGAAAGGCTCAGTGGCAATCTCGGCTAGGGGTGTCGAAAAATCCATCCGGTCGATCCGGGTGCCGCGTCTGGCGATCTTGCCGGCGGAGGTGATGATCTGATCGACATCCTCTTGCGCGAGCTTGAAATGCCCATCCAGTTTGGCGACTCGCGTTTGCAGGCGCTCCACTTCCTCGACAAGGCGGCGCACTTCGGCTTGGATCACATGCGCTTCCTCCCTGACCCGCGCGTCGCGGACAATCGCCTGCATGACCTGCACTGCCATCATGAGCAAGGATGGCGAAACGATAATGATGCGGTGCTTATGCGCCTTTTGAACGATATCCTCGAAATATTCGTGGAGATCGGCGTAAAGCGATTCGGACGGCACGAACAAAATCGCGATATCCTGGGTTTCCCCGGGCAGAAAATAACGATCCGCGATATCGCGGACATGTTTGATGACATCGGTGCGCACCCGTGCCGCCGCGTGTTTGCGCGCCTCTTCGTTTGCTGCTTCCCTCAGCGCCGTGAAAGCTTCGAGCGGAAATTTCGCGTCGATGATCATGAGCCTAGGGTCGCCCGGCAAGCGGATCACGCAATCGGGGCGGGTATTGTTGGAGAGCGTATATTGGAATTCGAAGGCTGCTGCGGGCAGGCCGTCTTTGATGATGGCTTCGAGGCGGCCCTGGCCGAAGGCGCCGCGCGCCTGCTTGTTGGCAAGAATATCCTTGAGGCCGACAACCTCCTGGGTCAGCGCGGCGACCCTTGCCTGCGCCGCATCGATCACCGCAAGCCTTTCGTTCAATTTGGCGAGATGTTCGCCGGCGGTTTTGCCGGAGGCTTCGAGACCGGCGCCGACCCGCGTCCCGACCGCATCGAGCCGGTCGGCAACAAGCCGTGCCAGATCGGCCTGACGCGAACCCAAAACCTCGGCGACGCTGCGCACTGATCCGTTGAGCCCGGCGTTTTGCCGCGAAATCTCTTCCATCGCGTGAAACATCTCGCGCTGGCGCTCGGCGGCGGCAAGCGTCTCCCGGCTGCTCGCGCGGGCGCGGGCGGCTAGGCTCCAAGCCATGATTGCAAGCAGCACTAAGGCAAGGCCAGCGGCGCCAAGAAGAAGATCGGCCACCGCGATCCGGGTGCCGTTGAGATAAAACAGAACACGCTCCATACGGCGATCTCTAACTGATTCGCGGGGCGATTGGAACGAATAACGAACATCATGGGATTCGTACAAAACCAGGATAAGGTTCCCATTTGCGGGTCCTCCACAAAGGACTTACCCCTCGCGCGGAGGCCTCCAACGCATGCGCTTTATTTTCTGGATCTTCTACGATTCCGTGATGGGCTTTTTGGAGGATGATGGCTGGGCTATCGCCAGCTATATCGCCTTATCGATCCTAACATCGCTGTTTCCTTTTCTGATCTTCGTCACCGCGCTCGCCGGATTTTTCGGCACCAAGAGTCTGGCGAATGAAGCGGTGAATCTCATCTTGGAGACTTGGCCGCAGCAGGTCGCGGCGCCGATCGCAAACGAGATTCAGAACGTCTTGACGAATGCAAGGAGCGGGGTCCTGACGATTGGTGTCGTGTTGGCGCTCTATTTTTCGTCGAACGGCGTCGAAGCGATAAGGATCGGGCTCAATCGCGCCTACGACGTCAAGGATACAAGGGCGTGGTGGCTTTTGCGGCTTGAATCTATCGGTTATGTTTTCGTTGGCGCCCTGGCGCTTCTGACCCTCGCTCTTCTGGTCGTTTTCGCCCCATTGCTATGGTCTGTGCTGCTGCATTTCGCGCCCGGTTTCGAACCGCTCGATCGCCTTGTCACGTTCAGCCGTTTCGCGATCGCGACTTTCGTGCTTGTGCTGGCGCTGATCCTTGCGCATAAATTTCTGCCCGCCGGGCGACGATCGTTGGGCGGCATTGCGCCGGGAATTTTGCTGACATTCGGCATGTGGATCGCCGCCGGCATTGCCTTCGGCTCCTACCTCACCGAATTCGCCCGCAATTATGTGACGACTTATGCGGGTCTCGCCTCGGTCATGATCGCGCTCGTGTTTCTCTATATGGTGGCTGCCATTTTCATCTTCGGCGGCGAATTGAACGCGGCGATCATGCGCGCCAACGATGAAAAGCGCGGAGATCGAACGGAGCCCAACACTTAATGATTGCCTCGTCCTGCGTGCGCCGCCAGGTTAGACGCTCTGCAGGCGCGCGGCCGCACGGTTTCTCGCGAGGGAATTGGGCCGCCGGCCGTCGTGACCGGCGCGTGCGAGATGCCAGACCACGAAAGTGCGCGCCGTAGCCTCGACGCATTCATGCGGGCACGCATTGTCATAGTATAGTTGTAACGCAAGGACGCATAATTGCGTTAGCTCCTCCAGACTGGCAGACCTATTATCCAGCCTTATCTCAGCTGTGTGCGTCAATATTTTATTTATTCTAATTCTTTCTTTAATAATATCGCACATGCCTTTGCTCCATTGTTATGGAAGCGAATGTATAAGTAAATAAACGCGTAGTAACAACAAATATGATTTTTATCTATTCTGATTCTATTCAATAGTGGGATTGATCTCGGCGCTCATCTGCGCGAGCGTGCGCTTTGCGCAGACGATTGTCATCAATCCGTTCATCGCAGCGATCGGAGGGCAGCGGCGTCGACTCCCAGGCGCTCGCAATCATCGGCAAGGCTGCCGCACGGCAAAGCTTTTGCCTTGGCCAGAAGCATTTGCCAGAAGCGTGTAATCTTGTAATGGATCGCCAACAAGAAACATGGATCAAACCTATGTGCTGGAATGGGGAGGCATCGGCCGTCTTGGCGGCGGCGGGCGTGGCGAGCGCGGCCTACGCCGCCTTGAAGCGCGATCCGGAGCCCCCAGCCCTGTGGGGATGCCTTCTCTATTTTTCCAGCATGGAAGTTCTGCAAGCTGTGAGCTATACGGTTGTCAATCAGTGCGGCAACCCGCTCAATCAGATTCTGACGCTGTTCGGCTATCTGCACATCACCTTTCAGCCCTTTTTTATCAATGCGGTCGCGCTGTATTTCATGCCGAAGGATTTAGCATCGCGGATCGCGCCCTTTGCTTATACTGCCTGCTTTGCCGGTGCGATCTGCATGCTGGTGCAGCTTTATCCGTTTGCCTGGGCGGGGGCCTGCGAGACTGGCCGGCCCCTCTGCGGAAAGCTCCTCTGCACCGTTCGCGGCGAATGGCATTTGGCGTGGCTCGTCCCCACCAATGGCATCGGAAACAGCCTCACGCATGTGAATTGGCTTGGCAACGGCTACCCCGCCTATCTCCTCACGGCGTTCGCGATGCCGGCCCTCTATGGCAGCTGGCGTTTCATCTTGTTTTCCTATCTCGCCGGGCCTTTCGCGTCACAACTCACGACATCCAACATCAATGAATGGCCGGCGGTCTGGTGCCTGTTCAGCATCGGCCTTTGCTTGACCATCATTAAAACGCCGCTCCGTTATCATCTCTACATCGTAATCCCTTATTGGCGGCGCATCCTCTTGCTGTGCCGCAAGCCGGACGCGCCAAAATTGAGCCGCGCGATCGATGAGAGCGGCGAGTCCGCAGTCAAAGAGCCCACGTAACACCATCGTCATGAACGAAGCACGCAGTGGCCCGCGCCTTTGCGTAACGCGCCCGAACCGATTAGTTTAGCCGGAGCTGGAGGTCCAACCCATGAATTTGTCCCTAATCCCTTTTTTTAATCCGTTCGAATCACCCCGCGTGGACCGGGCGCTTCCTCGCCTTCGCGTGTTTTTTGTCGTCGCACTTCTCGGCATCGGTGTTTCCGGCTGCGGTTACAACACGATCCCCACGCTTGAGGAGCAGGCCAAGGCCAAATGGGCCGATGTGCAAAATCAATATCAAAGGCGGGCCGATCTCATTCCCAATCTGGTCGCGACCGTGCAAGGCTATGCCAAGCAGGAAAAGGATGTGCTCACGTCCGTTGTCGAGGCGCGCGCCAAGGCGACATCCGTCAGAATCGACGCCTCGCAATTGACCGATCCCGACAAGCTCAAGCAATTTCAGGATGCCCAGGGACAATTGTCCGGGGCACTCGGCCGGCTTCTGGCGGTCAGCGAGAATTATCCTGATTTGAAATCGAACCAGAATTTTCTAGCCCTACAGTCGCAGCTTGAAGGCACCGAAAACCGCATCTCCGTCGCGCGGCGCGATTACATCGAGGCGGTCCGCGCCTATAATCTCAGCCTCAAGACTTTCCCGAGCCTGCTTTGGGCGGCGACCTTCTTTCGCGGCAACAAGCCGCTGGCCGAATTCGCCGCCAGCGAGACGGCGCAGGCGCCGCCGCAAGTCAAATTTTGACGGCGGGTTTTTCCGCACGCCGCGTAAGGATGACACACTTGGCTCGAGTTTGGCGCCGCGACAAGCTCTTGCCATGCCGCGCGGAAAATGCCGCTTGGGCCGGGATTAGGCTAGCCGTAGCTCTGCTTGCGGGTTTTGCCTTCGTCAACCTCGCGTTGGCGTATAGTTTTCCGCCGCTGACCGGGCGTATCGTCGATGCCGCCAACATCATTCCGCCGGCGGTTGCCGGCAAACTCACCCAGAAGCTTGCCTCACTCGAAGCGAAATCCGGCATTCAGCTCGTCGTGGCGACAGTGAAATCGCTCGAGGGCGACGAGATCGAGCCTTACGCCAACGCGCTGTTTCGCGCCTGGGGGCTTGGCGAGAAGCAAAAGAACAATGGCGTGCTGCTTCTCATTGCGCCAAACGAGCACAAGGTGCGGATCGAGGTCGGCTACGGCCTCGAAGGCACGCTCACCGACGCCTTGTCGAAAATCATCATCACCAATGCGATGGCACCGCGCTTTAAAACAGGCGATTACGGCGGCGGCATCGAGCGCGGCGTCGATGACATCATCACCGTTCTGACGACGGATTCCTCGGAGTGGCAGAAGCGCCCGGATCTGCGCGTCGTCAGCCAGGATTCGACCTTGGACGAGCTTGGCCCCTGGATTGCCCTCGCCCTCTTCGTGTTCATCTTTTATTTGCTGACGCCGCCGCGCGAGCGCGGCAATCTCCTGTCGTTTCTGCTTGGCATGCTGATGAGCTCCGGGCGGGGCGGCGGCGGTTGGGGGAGCGGCTCCGGCGGCGGCTGGTCGGATGGCGGCGGCTTTTCCGGCGGCGGCGGCTCATCGGGCGGCGGCGGTGCCTCGGGGAGCTGGTGATGGCGTATTTCCCGGAAGACGATCAGCGCCGCGTAAGTGCCGCGATCAAGGCGGCCGAGGCGCAGACCTCGGGCGAGATCGTCTGTGTGCTGGCCCGCGCGTCCACCAACACAATGGCCTACGCGACCGCCTGGTCGGCGCTTCTGGCCTTGATCGCGCCTTGGATTCTCATCGCTGTGACCAACCTTTCCGTACGCGAGATATTTTTGGCGCAGATCGTTCTTTTCGTGGTGCTCTTTCTCGTCCTGTCCGAGTCTCCCTTGCACCGTTACCTTGTCCCCCGCCAAGCCCGCCGCGTCGAAGCCCACCGCGCCGCGATGGAGCAATTCATGATTCGCGGAATGGCGCGCAAGAAAAACCGCGCCGGCGTCCTCATCTTCGTCTCGCTGGCCGAACATTACGCCCGCATCGTCGCCGATGACGGCATCGCCGCCAAGGTCGATCAAACCGTCTGGCAGGACGCGATCGACACCCTTCTCGAATGCGCCGCCGAAGGAGAGATCGCGGAAGGCTTTATCGTCGCGGTCGAAAAATGCGGGCGCGTCTTGGCCCAGCATTTTCCACCCGAGGACGGCAGCGAGGACGAGCTGCCGGACCGGATTTATCTTATCTGACGAGCCTTTTCGGAAATTTTATGAGCGTGAGCTTGCCGGATTGACATCGGCTCACGCCGCCCTAACTGCCTAGTCATGAGAAAAAAGCAGGGAGGTGCCGCCTATGTTTCATATCGAATTTGTCGGGACGCTGCGCGAAGGCGCCCCGCCCGAAGTTCTCGACAGAATGACGACGGATCTCGCCGATCTTCCGCATGTGGTGACCCACGCCAAGTCGCTGTACGCCAACGTCATTATTCAGCGGGTTCACAAACCGTTGCCGCGCGGCTTCCGGATTTTGGACATCCAAGGCTCAGAAGTCGCCCGTTGGAGCGTTGATGATTCCTAGCGCGGGATGAGGAAAAGTGGAGACCGGTATCCCGCCCGCATCCCGCTCTAGACTCTAAGATTTGATCACGTTCATGATTTTGGATTGCATAAATCCAAAATCATCGGGATCGAAATAAGCTTGCGGCGGGATCACCACCGGATAGACATTTTCATGCGGAGCGTGGCGCGGCGTGTTCGGGATGGCGCCCGGCCAGATAGCTGTGGAGCTGCGCGACGACCGCCGCCCCCTCGCCAATGGCCCCGCCAACCCGCTTGACCGAGCCCGAACGGGCATCGCCCACAGCAAACACGCCGGGGATATTCGATTCGAGCGGCAGCGGGCTACGCGTGCTCCCCGCTGCCTCGCGGGTCATGGCATGCGAACCCGTTGAGACAAATCCCTTCTCGTCAAGTCCGACGCCACAAGACTGCAGCCAGCTGGTCGCCGGATCGGCGCCGGTGAACAAAAAAACATTGCGGATCGCCCGTTCCGTTTCTTGCCCGCTTGGCGCGTGGCGCCAGCGCACCCGCTCCAACCGTCCTTCCGGCGTGCCCGTCAGCGCGACGATTTCGGTCTGGCACAGTAGCTCGATATTCGGCCGCGCTTCGATCCGTTCGATGAGATAGCGCGACATCGAGGAGGCAAGGCCGTTGGCGCGCACAAGCATGGATATTTTGGCGGCAAAGCCGGAGAGATAGACTGCCGCCTGGCCGGCCGAATTGCCGCCGCCGACAAGCGCGATCTCCTCTTTCCGGCACATCCGTGCCTCGATCGGGGACGCCCAATACCAGAGGCCGCGCCCCTCGAAATTCTGCAGGCTGGAAATGGCGGGGCGCCGGTAGCGCGCTCCGGCCGCCACGACCACCGCTTGCGCCTTGACGCTCCTGCCATTGGCCAAGCTCAGGGAAAACGGGGCGCCAGCGCAATCGAGCCCGGTGACTTCCATGGGAATGGCCATCTCGGCGCCGAATTTTTGCGCCTGCACGAAGGCGCGGCCGGTCAGCGCCTGGCCCGAAATGCCGGTTGGAAACCCGAGATAATTTTCGATACGGGCGCTGGCACCCGCCTGTCCGCCGAAGGCGCTGGCATCGAAGACGATCACTGACAAGCCTTCCGAGGCGGCATAGACAGCGGTCGCAAGTCCGGCCGGTCCGGCACCAACAATGGCGACATCATAGGTGCGATCCGGGGCGTCGCATGTGATCATGCCAAGGCAATGGGCGAGCTTCGTTGTGCTCGGATTTTTGAGAACGGTTCCGTCCGAACAAACGGCAAGCGGCAGCTCCGAGTGTTGCGGCGCATAGCGCTCGACCAGCGCCTTTGCATCCGTGTCCTCGTCAGGGTCGAGCGTCTGATGCGGGTAGCCATTGCGCGCGAGAAAATTTTGCAGGCGCACCATGTCCGGATTCAACGCGGGCCCGATCAGGACCGGACCGCTGGTGCCGTTCTCGATCAAGGCGACCCGCCGCAAAATGAGCGCGCGCATGATCCGCTCGCCGAGTTCGGCTTCGGCGATGATGACGCCGCGCAGATGCTCAGGGGAAATGAGAAGCGCCTCGACATCCGATGTTGCGCGCGCGTCGACAAAGGAGGGGCGGCCCGACAATTGGCCGACTTCGGCAAGGAAGTCGCCTAGCCCTTCCTCGATGATCGGGACCACATGGCCCAAACCGTCCCTGGTACAGACGGCAACCGTGCCCGCGATGAGCACGAACATACCGGGGCTCCGTTCGCCGGTCACAATCAAGAGATCGCCAGCTTTATAATTCCGGACCTCGCCGAATCTTTGGAGACGCGCGATCTCCTCAAGCTGGAGCTTCGGGAACATCTGATGGCGGCGCGTTTCTAGTATCGACATGATCGCACCCCGCAGCGTTCGCAGATCATGGTTTGATGTATAGCACGATTTTGCGGTTTTCGCCGTGGGAGCCTTTCATCCTGGGGAGAAGGCGAGGCCTGAGTCTCGACGGACGAGGCGGCCTTTGGTTCCCGATCGAGCATTCGTGCGCGCGCAACCCAGCTTGAAAAAAGCCCGGCTGCAAAGCCGGGCTCTTGAAGTGAGGGCCGCGAAGATCACCAATGGCGGTGCCAATGACGATGATGGTGCCAATGATTCCAGTGGCGCCGGTGGTGCCAGTGACGACGGTGATGCCAATGCGCTTTCTCGATTCCCGGTACCGTCACGGCTGTGCCGGCAATGGCTTGGGCCGCGGCGGGCATAGCGGAAGCGCCGCTTTCCCCGAGGGCCAAGGCACCGAGCGCAACACTGGCTGCGACAGCGAATCTGGCGAGGCTTGTACTCATAAGAAATTCTCCTGGATGAATGCTCTTAACGCAAGGAATGTGGCAGCTCTGTCCTGAACCTCGGCTGAAGCGAGCCTTCATTGCATGTTAAGTTGTATGGGAAGATCGCGTAAGATAAAGCCCCGCCACCGCTTTACCCACATGAATGGGCGGCTTCACTTTCCGCGCAGTGTGGCGAGCACGGAGGCGCAGGCGCGCCCATCCGGATGCAGGCCCGATTTTGCTTGAAAATCCGAGATCGCTTGTTTCGTCTTGGCGCCGATCACGCCGTCCGCCTTGCCGTCGAGATCGTAGCCGCGCTTCATGAGAAGAGCCTGCACCTCGCGCCGGTCGGCGCGCGACAGGCCGGGGTCGTTCGTCGGCCATGCCGCGACAAGCCCGTGCCGCCCGCGCAGCCGGTCGGACAAAAGCGCGATCGCCAGCGCATAGGACTCGGCCGCGTTATAAGAATAGATCGCATCGAAATTGCGGGTGACGAGGAAAGCCGGTCCCGTGGGGCCAGCGGGCAGCAGGAGGCCTGCGCTGCCGCCGCCCGGCAGCGGCTGGCCATCGATGCGCGTCAACCCGCGCGCCGCCCAAGCCGCCATCGGCTCTTTATGGGTCCGTCCGGAAGGGCCCGCATAGTGCTCGGGCAGACGGACCTCATAGCCCCATTCCACGCCGGCAACCCAGCCGCCCTTGCGCAGATAGGCGGCGGTCGAGCCGAGCGCGTCGGGGACGGAATTGATGAGGTCCCGGCGGCCGTCGCCATCGAGATCGACGGCAGTCCTAAGAAACGTCGAGGGCATGAATTGGGTATGGCCGAAGGCTCCCGCCCAGGAGCCGTTGAATTGGGCGGGATCAATGTCGCCATGCTGGATGATCTTGAGTGCGGCGATGAGTTCCGAGCGGAAATAGCCTGCCCGCCTATTGCCGCTACAGGAGAGGGTGGCGAGCGATTGTACGACCGGGCGGGTGCCGAAACTCCGGCCAAAATCGGATTCGACGCCCCAAACCGCCGTGATCGTGGCCTGATCCACTCCGAAACGGCTTTGCGCGAGGGCGAGCGCTTGGCCATAGCGGGCCATCATCGCACGGCCGTCGCTCACTCTTTCCTCATCGACGAGTCCGGCGAGATAATCCCAAATCGGCGTCTTGAATTCCGGCTGGGCCTCGGACAACTTGAGCACGTCGGGGTCGAACGTGAGCCCGCGCGCCGCTTTGTCGAATGTCGCCGCATCGACACCGTCCGCGAGCGCGGCGCCGCGAATATTCGCGAGGCAGTCCTCAAAACTGGCGGCACCGGCCTTTGTGGCGATGAGGAGGGTGAGGCAAAAAGCGAAGCATGCGAGGGATCGCCGCATCATGCAAACATCGTTTTTGGTCAAAGTTTTTAGGTTCCTGTCAAGCCGCCGGTTTTCTCTGTCGCGAATCATGGGGTAGCGAGACACGCCTCGCTTGACAAGCGTTGCCCAGGACAAGGGCCTGGCTCAGGCGGCTAGCAGGCGCTGAACCTCGTTCACCAGATCCTTCAAATGGAAGGGTTTCGAAAGGATTTTGGCCTGCGGCGGAGCGTTGTTATCGGGGTTCAGCGCGACCGCGGCGAAACCGGTAATGAACATCACCTTGATGTCGGGGTCGAGCTCGGTCGCCCGGCGGGCCAATTCGATCCCGTCCATTTCCGGCATGACGATATCGGTCAGGAGCAATTCAAACGGCTCCTCGCGCAATCGGTGATAGGCGGACAAGCCGTTGTCAAAAGAGGCGACGTCATAGCCCGCGTTCTGCAGCGCCTTGCCGAGAAAGCGGCGCATGTCGTGATCATCCTCGGCCAGCAGGATCTTGTAATTGATGGGAATCCGCGTCTCGTTCATGGGAGGTCCTCGCTACTTTTGCCATCAAACCGCCATCCGGGTAAAAATCGAGTGAAAATTTGTGGAGTTCGGTTTATCCGTTAATTTTCTCATGGACTGTTGCCGAATTGCGATAGTTCTGGACAGAATGACAGGTCCTTGCCAAATTGGTTCAGATCCAGGGGTTTCGCAGGCGCGCGGCGTGGCGAGGCAGCCCCGATGACTTCAAAGCCGTCCGCGACGGCTTCCGGGCAGGACACACAAGTGAACCTCAACTCACTCCATGAGCCGGAACTCGATCCGCCATTCGAAGTGGTGGAACCGGTCCGTCTCGCCTGTCCCTTGGTTTTTTCCTCGCCCCATTCGGGGAACGTCTATCCACGCCGGTTTCTTGAAGCGACCAGGCTCGAAGAGGCCGTGCTCCACCGCTCGGAAGATGCTTTCGTCGATGCTTTGTTTGGCGGGGTGACGGCCCTTGGCGCCCCCCTGATCAAAGCCAGGTTTCCGCGCGCCTATCTCGATCTCAATCGGGAACCTTATGAGCTGGACCCGCGCATGTTCGATGGACCGCTTCCGGCGTATGCGAACACGCGCTCGCTGCGCGTCGCCGGCGGCCTTGGGACGATCGCCCGTGTGGTCGGCCAGGCGCAAGAGATTTATGCGCGCCGCGTACCGGTCGCAGAAGCGATCGAAAGAATCGAAAAGCTCTATAAACCCTATCACGCCTGCTTGCGCGGGCTTATCGATAGGGCGTTCCAAACTTTCGGAATAGCTGTCCTGGTGGACTGCCATTCCATGCCTTCTGGCTCTTTGCGTCAAGGCAAGGCTTTATTCCCAACAACTGCCGAAGTGCGGCAAAAACCGGATATCGTGGTCGGCGATCGCTATGGAACGAGTTGCACCCCGGATTTGGTCGATGTCGTCGAATGTGAGCTGCGTCGCCGCGGATATGAGGTCCAGCGCAACAAGCCTTATGCCGGGGGGTTCATCACCGAACATTACGGCGATCCCGCGCGCGAGTGCCATGCCATGCAAATCGAAGTGAGCCGGGCTCTCTACATGGACGAACGGTCGGTCAGCCGGTCGGAGAGATTTGGGGAGGTCGCCGCCGATCTGGCGAAGATCGCGGGTGCCCTGGCGGACGCAGCCTCAACCCGCCGCGACCGGCATCGCGCTGCCGCGGAATAATTATTCGGCTGGCTTTCTAAGAAGGGTTTGTCACGCGGAGAGTTCGTTGGCGCGCGATCCAAGCAAACGAAAGTAAATGGTTGGGGAAAGAGGCCGCTTGAGTTTCCGCAAGCAGCCCAAGTCTTGGGAGGAACGCCCAAGGAGGGCATTAGCGGCAAGAGGCTTACCGCTAAGTTTGTAACGTAACTTGACAAACATCATTCGTCAAACGCCAATCCATGTTTTTGCACAGAATTGAGACCGCCGCTGGCATGCGAGCCGAATCCTGGCCTGCTGTCCATGGCGCCGCAGGCAAAGAAATGGCGCCCACCGCAAAGAAAGAGGCCGCCTGCGTTACCACAAGCGGCCCAAGTCTAGGGAGGAAACGCCCAAGGAGGGCATCGGCGGCAACAACCTTGCCGCGTTGCAACAATATGCACGTGCGACGCACAAAGCGCAAGTGATGCTGCCCTATTTTCCGGGCACACCGGACATGAAGTTATCTAGTTGTTTTTACTTGATTTTTAAAGACACATGGCCAATAGTGAAGAGGGTGCGCTGATTTGTCCAACAGCGGAATAGCCTTTTTCAGGGCCGAACGGTGGCACGCGAACGCCCGGTCTCTCGGACAGGTTTAGTCTGTTGCCGCGCCGACGAGAAGACATCTTTGCCGGGCAGGCGGACCAGCCAGAGCGAACCCCGACGGACCTCGTTTTCGTATGCTTTCAAATCGAAAATATTCGTTTTCGTCATCTTGGGCACGCCTCTCCGCATGGTATTGATTTCCTGAACCATGTCCCGGTAGCGGGACCTCTGTCACGGATCGGGAGCGGCAGCATGGCAATGCGATCCATCTTCCTCTCATTCCTTCTTGCAATCGCGGCGACCGCCGCTTCCCGCGCGGCCTCGCCGCCGCCAGCCGATCCGGTTCTTGCTGAAGCAAGCGGCCTCGCCGGTCTCGTCATGTTCGTCAATTCAGGCGCTCCCGGCATGGTCCTGGTGATCGTGCGCGGCGGCCATAGCCTCGTCCTCGGCTTTGGCGAGACCGAGAAGGGCAACAAGCGCGCGCCGGACGGCAACAGCCTTTTTCGCCTGAATTCCATCACCAAGGTCTTCACGACGGAGGTGCTGGTCTCCCTCGCCGCCGACGGCAAGCTCAACCTCGCCGATCCTCTGCAGCGTTTCGCCCGCGGCGCCAAGGTGCCCGCCTTCGGCAGCCGCCCGATCACCCTGCTCGATCTCGCGACCTATACAGGCGCCCTGCCGCGCGAGATGGGAGAAGCCCCGGAAGGCGTGTTTTCCCGCGCCTGGCCGACGCGCGAGGATCGCTGGACATGGCTCCCCGGCTACAAGCTCCCCTGGGCACCCGGCACCATCGCCGCCTATTCCAATGTCGGCTTCGATCTCCTCGCCGATGCGATCGAAACAGCTGGCGGACAAGCCTATCCCGATCTGTTGCGCAAACGCGTCACGGCCCCCTTGGGCATGGCGGACACCGGCTTCGCGCCAACGCCCGAGCAATGCGCCAGGCTGATGACCGGCGGCGGCCTCGGCGGTGCCGGCCCCTGCGTCGATACCCATGCGACGGATGGCAGCGGCGGTCTTTACAGCACCGGCAACGACATGGCGCTCTGGCTGCGCCACAACATCGAGGACGCGGACGGCGCCCTGGCGCTGAGCCACGCCATCTATCGCCAGCGCCAGGCCCTGCCTGCGGCAATCGGCTTCGATGAGGCAGGCCCGATGGCGGGCCTTGGCCTTGGCTGGGTGAGCGTGGCGGCCCAGGGCATCCATCCGGCGCTGCTGGCGAAAAGCGGCGGCGGCGCCGGTTTCATGAGCTACATCGCCTTCGCGCCGGGGCGCAACGTCGGCGTGTTCGTCGCAGTGAACCGGGTCGATTTCGGGATGTTCTCCGGCCTCGCCGAAGCGGCGAACGCCATGATCGCCAATCTTGTCACCCGCTGATTCGCCAAACAGCAGCGAGCCAAATTTCAAAATGTTTCGCGGCCCGTGGCGGGGGCAAATTGACCTCGCGCGGCGCCGGTATTATCTCATGGTCATGGCTTTACGGACAATCATTACCCTTCCGGACCCGCGGCTGCGCCGCAAATGCGCGCAGGTGCCCGCGATCGACGCGAGCATCCGCGCGCTCATGGATGATATGCTCGAGACCATGTATGCCGCCCCCGGCATCGGTCTCGCCGCGATCCAGATCGCCGTGCCGAAGCGGGTCCTCGTACTCGACGTCGCCAAACGCGCAGATGAGAATGCCACGCCGGACCCGCATTGTATCATCAATCCGGAAATCGTCTGGGCCTCGGAAGAGCTTTCCACCTATCAGGAAGGCTGCCTGTCGATCCCGGACTTTTTCGAGGACGTCGAGCGCCCGGCCCGGGTGCGCGCCCGTTATCTCGATCAGCACGGCCGCGCCCAAGAGATCGAGGCGGAGGGGATTTTGGCGACCTGTTTGCAGCATGAGATCGACCATTTGAACGGGATTTTGTTCATCGATCATCTGTCGCGGCTGAAGCGGGATCGCATCACCCGGAAATTCGCCAAGACCGCCAAGCTCGACGGACCCTCTCGCAAGAGCGGGGCGGGTAAGCAAGACGCAGCTGCCGGACCCGAGGCCTAAGCCTCGCACCGCCCACGAGATCAGCGCCAGGATTAGGCCGGACCATTGCATATCGTCTTTATGGGGACCCCTGACTTCGCGGTGCCCACGCTCGCCGAAATTATCGGCCAGGGTCACCAAGTGGCGGCGGTCTATACGCGGGCGCCACGGCCGGGCGGCCGTCGCGGTCTCGAACTTGTGCCGTCCCCGGTTCATGCGGCGGCGGCGCGGTATGGCATAGAGGTCATCACGCCGCGAACGCTGCGTTCCGAGGATGCGCTCGCGGAGCTGCACGATTTCAAACCCGATGCCGTGATTGTCGCGGCCTATGGCTTGATCCTGCCGAAAGCCATTCTCGATGTACCGCCGAAGGGCTGCCTCAATCTGCACGCTTCGCTGCTGCCGCGATGGCGGGGTGCGGCGCCAATCCAGCGGGCCATCATGGCGGGTGACAGCGAGACCGGCGTCATGGTGATGCGCATGGAAGAAGGTCTCGACACCGGCCCGGTCGCCCTCACGGAGCGCCTCGCGATTGGCCCGAAGACGACTGCCGGCGAACTATCCGAGAGACTTGCCCGCGCGGGCGCCGCTTTGATGACGCGGGCTTTGCTCCTGCTGGAGGATGGCGCGCTCATCTTTACGCCCCAGGCGGACGAAGGCATCATCTATGCGCATAAAATCGATAAGGCCGAAGCACGGATCGATTGGGCGAAACCAGCGACGGATTTGCACAATCTCGTCCGGGGTCTCACGCCAGCGCCGGGCGCGTTCTTCGAAGCCGATCTTGGCAAGGGATTGGAGCGCGTGAAAATTTTGCGCACGGAGATCATCGAGGCAACTGGGCCGCCCGGCCGCGTTCTCGATGCGGATTTGACGATTGGCTGCGGGCAAGGCGCTTTGCGCCTTCTCGAAGTGCAGCGTCCGGGCAGGGCGCCGATGCCGGCCGCGGATTTCTTGCGCGGCGTGCGGCTTGGCGAGGGAGCCTTGCTCGCCTCGAAAACCGATGCCGCGCTTTAAACTGACGCTCGAATATGACGGCACCCCCTTTGTCGGCTGGCAGCGGCAAACAAACGGGCTTTCCGTGCAGGAAGTGATCGAGACTGCGATCGAAGCTCTGTGCGGCGAAAGGGCGCGGATACGCGGCGCCGGGCGCACCGATACCGGCGTCCATGCCCTGGGGCAGGTCGCGCATGCGGATCTTTCCAAGGATTGGCGGACCGATGTCTTGCGTGACGGATTGAATGCGCATATGCGGCCGCAGCCCGTCGCGATTCTATCAGCCGAACAGGTGCCCGGTACTTTTGACGCGCGATTTTCAGCAAAACGCCGGCATTATCTTTATCGGATCGTCAATCGCCGGGCGCCTTTGACGGTGGAGCGCGGCCATGTCTGGCTAGTCAAGCGCAAGCTCGATTCAGCTGCCATGCAAGAGGCGGCAAGCGTTCTCCTCGGGGCCCATGACTTTTCGACGTTTCGCGCCTCGCAGTGCCAAGCGGAAAGTCCAGTGCGCACCTTGGAACGGCTTGATGTCGTGCGGAAGGGCGAAGAGATTCATGTCTTGGCGAGCGCGCGGTCGTTTCTGCATAGCCAGGTCCGTTCGATCGTTGGCTCGCTCGAACATGTGGGGTCCGGCAAATGGAGCGTCGCGGATATGCGCGCGGCGCTTGAGGCGCGCGACCGCTGTCGCTGCGGCATGGTCGCCCCGCCCGAAGGGCTATATCTGGCGGGCGTGGACTATGGTCCGGCGCCGTAAGAAAGCCGGTGCGTGGATTGAGGCTCCCTGAAATTCAATGCCTTGATGACGAGGGGCGGCGCCAACCGATCGACTTTCTTGAGGGCATGTCCTAGAAATGCGGCGGATCGGGGGGACGTGCCATGCCAAAGTTGCAGTGCATCGATCATTTTGTGGTGTTGATGCTGGAAAATCGCTCGTTCGATAATCTTTTGGGGGGGCTCTATCCTAAGTCGGCGGCGTTCGACGGCGTCGATGGAAGCGAAAGTAACATTGGCCGCGACGGCACGGTCTACCCATTGCGGGCAATGCCGCCCGAGGCGAGCATCGCTAATCTCACCGTGCCTAATCCCGATCCGGGCGAGGCGTGGTCTGATATCAATCTCCAGATCTTCGGGCCCCGTCAGGTCGAGTCGGTTGCAAATTTAAACCGTCCGAAGCCGGATGCCGCCGCCGATATGAGCGGCTTCGCCGAGAGCTATACGGACGTCAACGGCGACCCGCCGCGCGGCGATTACAACCCTCAGCACATTATGAGCCGCTACGATCCGGCCCAGCATGTTCCGGCCTTGGCGCAGCTCGCGAAGGCCTTCGCAGTCTGCGACTGCTGGTTTGCTTCGGCGCCATGCCAGACATGGCCGAACCGGTTTTTTCTGCATACGGGGACGGCCGCCGGTTATGAGAACAACCAAACAGGCAATGTGCTTAATTTCACTATGCCGACGATTTTCAATGCCTTCGACAATGCCCATCAGCGTGACGGCTGGGCGATCTATCATCACGACGTTCCGCAAACGCTGACACTATCGAAATTGCGCGGCAGACTGCAAAATTTTCATATGTTCGACAAGTTTTTGAAGCAGGCCGCCGATGGAACCTTGCCGCATTATTCCTTTATCGAACCGCGCTACTACTCGGATATCGGCGGTTTTCCTCCGCGCTTCAATCTTCCCAATGATCAACATCCGCCTCATATCGTGACGTTCGGCGATGAACTCGTCGCGTCGATCTATAAAGCCTTGCGCAGTAATATCGAAGCCTGGAAAAAGACCATGCTTATCATCATCTATGACGAGCATGGCGGATGCTATGATCATGTTGCGCCGGGCAGGGCGGCGCCTCCAGGCCATGTGCCAGGCGATAATCCAGAGCCTGAGTTCCTTTTCGATCGCTACGGCATCCGCGTGCCGGCGGTCATTGCGTCGCCTTATATCCAAGCGGGCACGGTGCTACGGCCTTCGGACGAGTATCCGCGCGACGGCGCCACGCCGTTCGACCACACATCCGTCATCAGCACGCTGCGCAGCAGGTTCAATCTCGGCAATGCGTTGACCGCGCGCGACGCCGCGGCGCCGACCTTGGAGCGTGTCTTGAATTTGGATCTGCCCATCAATTTGGGTCCCGAACCGGATGACGTGAAGGCTGTCGCCTTCGATCCCGGGCTGGCTTATAAAGTGAAGATGCTCTTCGAGCCGTGGAATGATTTCCAGAACAGCTTGCACGACCTCGCGCGAAAATTACCGCAGGCCGACCATGGCCGGGCCAATCTCTACCTCGATCGTCACAAAACGACGACAAATCCTAATGTGGACGATGGCGTCAGCAATGGCATCACGGCGATATTGGCGCACGCGAAGCACGTTGTGTTGCAAAAGTTAGGAATAGGAAAATAGATTTCGCGGGGTCGTATCAGGTTGCGCGCAGCCGCTGCTGATATCATTGATGCGACTTCACTGTGATTGTAATGTTTTGCAAAATTTTAGCGTTACTTAACACATTCAATGAATGTGACGGGAGGGTGTTCCAGAAAGCTTGACCAAAAATCTCGACCATAGGCCGCTTCGCCATCAAGAGCTAAAAGAGGCTTATGCCAACGGATTTCACGAAAGCCAGCTGATCGGAAAGCTTCTTCATGAATTGAAACATCAAGGAAATAGTTTTCGATCTCGAACGAACCGTCTTCCAGAAAAAAAGTCCAGGTAACCGGAGAACCTTGTGCAAGACCGCCGGCGACGCGCGCATCAAATCCGTATTTGCGATAGGAGGGTGCGCTTCGAAAGTCCAAAGCCGGGTTACAGTTAACTGTGATGAAGCGGCCGGAGGGTCCTAAACAGCGTGCGATGGAATTGCACATGGCCCCCAATTCGTGGCGATCTCGAGCATAGTTCAATAGATAAGCGGCGACCGCAAGATCATATTCCTCCCCTTGTGCCAGCTCTCTCCCATCCCCCACGATATATTCGATCCCCAGTCGATACTCTGCCTCCTGCGCGCGGGCCAATTCAATCATACGCTCGGAGCGATCGATGCCAACAACCTTTCTCGCGCCACTTTTCCGGAGAAGCCGGCTATAAAAACCCTCGCCACAGGCGATGTCGAACACCGACTTCCCATGCGGATCGCCTATGATTTTCATGAGCGTGAAAGACTCAATGTAAGTTCGCCACGGCTGCTGTTTTGACCGTTTATATTGCTCCGCGATTGGGTCGTAGTTCGTGGTCATGCATGACTCTTTCATTGTGAATGAACGACTACACCGATTGGATAATGTAACACACCACTTGCAAAAATATAAACTACGGCAAAGCTTATTAAAGGCAGCACAGTACATGCGGGGATCCGGCAAATGGAGCGTTGCCGATATGCGCGCGATCGTTGCCGCTGCGGCATGGTCGCCCCGCTCGAAGGGCGTTATCTGGCCGGCGTGGAGGATGGTCCGGCGCCGGGAAAATGAGGTAAAGCGCTCTGGTTGCGCGGGTGCTGCCCGGGGATCTGACGCAAGAACATTTCGGTGCGATTCCGAATTAAATGTCCGGTCAATCAGGCTTGCAGAAGACGGGAATTCCGGTGCGATCAGCGAATCGCTTCCGAATTCTTTTGCCACCCTGTTACAAATAACTAGTAATAAAAAACAGTTGCCGATTGTTATCATTAGATGCAGATTTATAATGGTTTGATTGAGCCGAAGACCGTCTCGTGCGGTTTCAGCGGAGCAGGGGGGATTTCCGACTATGACCCATAAATTCGTGCGTCGTTACGGTTGTCGAAAAATTCTCTCGGGAATTGTCGCTAGGTTATTAATGACTGGCTTGAGTGCTGTCATTGCCGGAGCCGCGGCAGCCAACGCCCAATCGTACTCGACTCCAACACTTCGCTCGCCAAGGCTGGGTGCAGTGTCCGGTGTTATTGGACTAGACTACACGCCTGAGGCACGCTGCAGTGACAACAACTGGTCCACTACGACCCCGGTTGCCTGCAACCCTCAACTCTCCTTCTCATGCACCAACCCGTCTCTCAGCTTTTGCCCGGCTTCCTGTCAGACGTGCTACAATGATGATCTCACGTTTCTTCAAAATAATCTGAACGTCTCAACCATTACGGCGTACCAACCCAACTACTACATCCTCACAGCAGCTCACAATCTGAACGTCCATGTGATGCAGGGGCTGTTCAACGACGCCATCCCAAGCCTGGCGGCGCCCAACAGCGCGACCAATTGCACTTTCGCCGGCTCCCCCATTCCCCTTTGTGGATCCAACTATGCGGCCGCCATGCTCGACGGCGCGTGTGGCGCGACCACGCCTTGGAATCCAGCAACCTTCTGCAGCGGTGGGGCGTATGTGGAACCGCTCGGACCGTTTATCCAAGCTGGCACGATCTTCGCTATCCAGCTTGGCAACGAGGCCTTCAACACAATGGTCAACAATCAGTTGGTCACCGTGTCGATGATCAGCAGCGCTGCGAATACCCTTCGTACGGCGCTGGACGCACGGGGATTCAACAATATCCCGATCGTCGTGTCGCTGGTGCTGGGCCAGGAAAAGACTGTCTGTGCGACCGGTTCGCCGCCCGCAGGCGTCGATTACATTGCTTCTCATCCATATTGCAACTTCGTCGCGAGCGTCCCGCCAATGTGGCCCAACACCGGGGATCAATGCTGGCAGCAGGTTCAAACGCTTTTCAGAACTAACTCGGTGAATTACTGCGGGGCGTCGCACACCTTCATCGGCGAGACCGGCTATAACACCGGATGCCCTAATGACATTAGTCCGGCCCCCTCCACACTAGTGAGCTATGAACAGGCGTTCATTAAGGATCTAGTGTTAACGACCTGCGGCAAGGTTTCCGTGTCAGGCTTTCCGACCTTCCTTTTTGCGTACTCGGACGTATGTCCTGCGGGTGGCTGTCTCCCAGGCTGCAGTGGAGAACCGAAGGAAGGTAACGGCTATTTCGGCATCTTCCACACCCAGGGCTACGGGACGCAGGGTCCATTGGTGGCGAAATTCAGCCCCGTTCCATCGCTGGCCTGTTCTACGCCACTAAGATAGCTTTGAATTCGCATCTTCGAGGACCCAGGAGGGCGTGTTCAACTGCGGCCGCCCGATCTTTGCGCGAAGGCCCGCGCCGCTTCCACGAATTCGCTCGGCATCATGATGATCGTCATGGTGTTTTGCTCGGCGCCGGCTTCCGTGATCATTTGCATACGGCGCAATTCGAGCCCGTCCGGGCTTTGCATGATCGTCTCCGCCGCCTGCCGCAGCAGCGAGGCGGCTTCGAGTTCCGCCTGCGCCTTGATCTGGCGGGCGCGTTTCTCGCGCACCGCCTCGGCTTCTTGCGCGATGGCGCGTTGC
>Ga0181535_10002337_pt1 | contig 23372 bp, 21 predicted proteins | sample PEATcosm2014_Bin_44_FD_119774 | JGI IMG/M metagenome (GOLD analysis project Ga0181535, IMG submission 119774) | Peatland microbial communities from MTU Mesocosm Facility, Houghton, MI, USA - PEATcosm2014_Bin17_30_metaG | ecosystem: Environmental > Terrestrial > Soil > Wetlands > Peat | place...
GGGAGCTCGCTACTCCAATCAAGGCCGAATACATTCGCGCAGACCAATTCTGTCATCCTCATTCTTCGCTTGCAAAACGGCGGCGGACCATACATCCGGTTAGGCGGTCATCCAACCAGATCTACTGTGCGGGCGGCGGGGTAGCGGGTGGCGCGGCATTGAAGTCAGTCTGCTTGGTGAAGTGGAAGTCGCAGGGGCGGCCGAGGATTCCCGCACCTTTGTCGCGTGTTCCTGTTCCCGTCGTATCGGTGAACTTGGCCTCGATATAGTAGTCGTATTTGTTGCCTTTGAGTTCGGTTACGATGCCTGCCTTTCCTGCCTGCACCGTGCCTTTGGCGTGCAGTTTGGCGCTGCCGTCGTTATTGATGGGACCGTCGATAATGAGGTAACCGGGACCGTGCTCCTCGCCATGCTGCCCATGGAAGCTGCCATTGGCAATCGTGCTCAGAAATGTCCATTGGTAAGCCGGCATATGACTACTCGCATCGCAGGCCATTGTCGTGGTCCATGTGCCGTCAAAACGCAATCCTGAAGATTGTGCCCACAGCATTGGGGCAAAAGCTGCAAAAAGGCAGACCAGTTTCTTCGTTCGCATGAATGACCTCTCTGGGGAGAGAATTAACCGATCCGCGGAGATATTGGCAACGAGTTTTTCAATTCATTCTTCGAGTGAGTTGAGCCAGTGCCAGGGACGGACTTAAGACTCTGCGGTCGTTTCCGCGTGAATGGTGCCGTATTCGGCAATTACTCCATGGTGAACATCCCTCCGATTGAGGTTCCTCGTTCTGCTCCCCGTCCTGCTGGCACCGTTTGGTGGCCGCGCGTTGACCCCTCGCCCGCTTTCCCGTAGACTAAGAGACTGCGAGGGAATGCGGTTGAGCTGCATTGTGCCCCGCATCATTTCGAGCCCCTCGGCCCCATCCTGAACCGGGCCAATTCTGAACAACAGGGCTTAAGAGAAGGAATTGCAATGGCAAACCATGTTTCCGCGCTGAAGCGCGTCCGTCAGACCGCACGCCGCACCGAGGTGAACCGCAACAATCGCTCGCGTGTGCGCACCAGCCTGCGCTCCCTTCGCGAGGCGCTCGTCAAGGGCGACAAGAAGGCCGCCGACGAGCAGTACCGGGCGACGGTTTCGCTCCTCGACAAGAGCGTGCAAAAGGGCGTTCTGCACTCCAATACCGTCTCCCGCTACAAGAGCCGCCTGAATGCACGGCTCAAGGCGATCGGAACCACAACCACGACCAGCAAGGCTGGCAAGGCGACGGCAAAGGCAAAGTGAGTTGGGCCCCGCAAGGGCTCGATATGCAAACGGCCGGGAGCGATCCCGGCCGTTGCTGTTTGTAGAACGAAGACAAGTCACGCACGCGTTCCAGCCCTGCGCCTGGTCTGAGGTCGCTTGGCATCCCATCCGCCGAGATCGAGCGCGATGGCTGTGCAAGCGGTTCGCAACTCGTCGGCCAGAGTTCTGTCCTCCACGGTGCGCGCGACGATCATCCCCCCGATCGACAGGGCCGCAATGGCTTGCGCTTTAGTGTGTCTTCGCCGGCCCTTTTCCGCCATGCTTCGTTCGAGGACGCTCACCATCGCCTTGAACACAGTTTCAAAGGCTCGCCTCGCGACTTCGCCGCTGCGCGCGACGTCCGTTGGCAGAGCAACCATCGGGCAAGAATCCTCTACGTTCTCAAAATGCTGGCGGGAGAGATAGGCCCGGACGACTTGCGCACCGACATCGGTCGACGAGAGATCGACGTGCACACCTTCCCAGCAGTTCTTCCATTCCGGGTCGGTGAAGAAGCACTCCAGAACCTCTGCGTACAGGTCGCTCTTGCTGTGGAAGTAGCTGTAAAACCCGCCGTGCGTCAGACCCGCTCCCGCCATAATCTGGCTGAGCGAGACGTTCTCAAAGCCGTGCCGATTGAAAAGCCTTCGTGCACTCTCGACGATCTTCTTTTTGACCACGGCGCGATGTCCGGCGGGATAGGCCATGCATTCCTCCTCCGCTCCTCAAGAATTCAAGCATGACTTGAACGGCTGACCCTTTGAAATATGTTCTTGATCATATTTCGGCTCGCTGTTCTTCTCGGATGGGATGATTCCATTGTTCGAGGTGGGGAGAGACGATCATGTGGGAGTATGTGAAGTCGGAAGCGCGCATCCACCGAGTGGGGCGGCGCCAGGCGATTGGGGCCATTGCGATGACGTTGGGTGGAATGACCACCAGCGCAACCACCGCAACGGCAGAACCAGTAGAAGAGATATCTCATTCGGCAGAGGCCATTCATCAGGAGTCTGTTTTCAAGGCCAGCCGCAAACGCGTCTACGAGGCGCTTACCGACACCAAGCAGTTCGACCGGGTGATCGAGTTGAGCGGCGCAAAGAAGTCGATGGCGCTCGGCAGCGAGCCGACTCAAGTCAGCGGCGAGGTGGGAGGAGCGTTCGTCCTGTTTGGCGGACACATTGTGGGCCGGCAGATAGAGCTCGTGCCGAACGCGCGGATCGTTCAGGCCTGGCGCGTGGTTGACTGGGAGCCTGGAATCTACTCCATTGTCCGATTCGAGTTGGTCGAGGACGCAGGCGGCACCAGAATCGTCTTCGATCACACAGGTTTTCCGAAGGGACAGGGCGCGCATCTGGCTGCCGGATGGAAAGCCCACTACTGGGAGCCGCTCACGAAACTCCTGACTTAGCGACCCAGTGGCGCCAGGACAGGTCGGCCCGCCATCACTTCTCCGCATTGCGAAGAATTACCTTCTTCCGGCCTACACTGGATGGGATGGAAGAAATGTCTGAGCAGGGGGAAGCAGGTACCCCCCTCCACCCAGGGCAAGGGCCCCCCTCCTCCTCCAAGGGGCTCCAGAAACAGTGCAGTGCCTCGGTGTTGGTGCAAACCCACGGTACTTCGATAACGGACTTCCGCCTCGCGCAGCAAAGGCACGCAGACGGACAGTAACCATGCAGTTACGGAGCCAACCTCTCAATTCAGCCGCTCAAAGATTCCTGCCGCGCCCATGCCGCCGCCGACACACATGGTCACCATGCCGTAACGCACGTTACGGCGCTTCATCTCCTGGAGGAGTGTCGCAGTCAGTTTCGCTCCAGTGCAACCCAGCGGATGACCGAGCGCGATCGCGCCGCCATTGACGTTGACCTTCTCCAGATCGAGCCCAAGTTCGCGGATCACCGCGAGTGATTGCGCAGCGAAGGCCTCGTTCAGCTCAATCAGGCCGATGTCATCGAGCGTCAGTCCTGCCTGTTTCAGCGCCTTGGGCACGGCAAAGATTGGGCCGACACCCATTTCTTCCGGCAGACATCCGGCAACCGAATAGGCGACGAGGCGCGCCAAAGGTTCGATTCCGAGTTCCTTCGCGCGCGCTACGTCCATCAGCACCGCAGCGGCCGCTCCGTCCGACGTCTGCGAGGAATTCCCGGCAGTCACCGAGCCTTGTGCGTGAAAGACGGCCTTCAATCCGGCCAGGGCTGCAGCCGAAGTATCGGCGCGTGGGCCTTCGTCCGCATTGAACGCGGTCTCGGTCACGAGCGGTTTGCCGGCCGTCGTTCCTGGGACCGCGGTCGTGACCTTCACAGGGATCAGCTCCTCGTCGAAGCGATGCGCGGCCTGCGCAGCGAGCGCCTTCTGATGGCTGGCAAACGCAAAAGCGTCTTGCTCTTCGCGCGAAATCTTGTAGTGACGCGCGATGCGCTCGGCGGTGAGTCCCATGGTAAGCAGCGAAGCCGGATAGTTTTCCGCGAGCCACGGATTCGGACTGGGCTTATTTCCGCCCATCGGAATCATGCTCATGGATTCAACGCCTCCGGCAACGACGACGCGCGCGATCGCCGCTTTGATCCGCATATCGGCCTGGGCGATGGCTTCGAGGCCCGAGGCACAGAGCCGGTTCACGGTCGCACCGGGAACATCGACGGGAAGCTGGGCGCGCAGCGCGGCGAAGCGGGCAACGTTGAAGCCCTGCTCGGCCTCGGGCTGGGCACAGCCGAGAATCACGTCGTCGATTTCGCTCCTGTCGAGATTGGGCACTCGATGCAAAGCCCCGCTCAAGGCAGTTGCGGCAAGATCATCTGGACGCGTGGTAGCCAGAGCGCCTTTGGGGGCACGGCCAACGGGAGTACGAACAGCACTGACAAGAACGGCTTCGGGCACGCAGAACTCCAACTGAGGTCAGTGAGGAGATCGGAATTGACGGCGAACCGCGCTGTCAATCCAAGGACCACTCCGAGTAGTCCATAGAGGACAAACGATCCGCCAAACAAAAACAGAAAGGCGAGGATAGCGCCGAAACCTTGCGGCGCGGCAGGATTGTCGCCCCAAAGCGCCAGCGTCGGCAGAAGGTAGCGAAAGATGGGTGGGTCGATGTGAGAAACATAAGCCAAAACAAGGGCCGCCACGATGTCGAGGATGCCGAATCCAATAAACCAGGCGATGAGCGGCGTTCTGCGTCTTGCTGACGTTTCAGACATATTGCTCCCACTCAGCGGCTCGTCGGCATGCAATTGCCCACAGGCATGAGCTTATTCGGGTAAGTCTACCAGCGTCCACTTGCCCTTGGAGTAGAAGTGATATATGGTCTTGCGATCGATCATAGAATCTGCCAGCGCATCGTGGTCGGGAGCCGCAGGCCTGTGTTTCATGCCAATCTGCGCGTCGTGGACCTGCTCGGGCGAAGCCGGATCGATGCCCCAGTTGAAGCCAAGCACTCGACTGGGATCGTGCATCTGCAGTCTTTCGGTTTCGGGCGCAGTTGCCAGCACCATGGGCCGCTCCGCTGCGCTGGCGAAGAAGACCATGAGCGAGACAGTGTTTTTGACCGAGCAGAGCAAAGCCCAATCCTGAGCGCCGGAGCGCTCGAGCGAAGCCTCAACGACGTTTTCCGGCCGGTGCGCTTGATAGGTTTGTGGGATGAGGCAGCCGCGTTGGTTGAGCAGATCGGCAATCGGCGCGGGCAGATCGGGAAAGGAGCTCGGCTGCAGGCGATGGATCACGTACGAAACTTCGTGGCCGTTGGTCGTGACCTGTCCCGACTCGATGAGCGAATCGGCATTGGGGCGCGGCAACGGCATTTGGCCGGCGGCGAGGACTGCTCCCAACCCGAGAAGCGAGAACAGCGAGATAGGAATCTTGCGCTTCATACCGAAGCTAGTTCCTCAGACATCAATTCCTGAGTGGTTTGCCGGTCTTCAGTGTATGGGCGATACGCTCCTGCGTCTTGCGCTCGCCGCACAGCGAGAGAAAGGCTTCGCGCTCGAGGTCGAGGAGATACTGTTCGGTGACTGGCGTTCCAGAGGTGATGCGGCCGCCGCAGAGGATGTACGCGGCCCATCGCGCTACCTTCTGGTCGTGCTCCGAGGCGTATCCAGCTTCACCCATGAGATAAATGCCGGTCTCCAGCGTGCCGAGAGAGTTCAATCCTGGAGCAGGGATCTGCGTGCGCGGAACGGGCGCCGCGTAGCCCGCTCCGGCCAGCGCGGATACGACCGCTTTGGCGTCGAGCAGCAGGCGTTCGCGGTTCAGTGTGATGCGGTCGAGCGACGCGAGAAATCCGAGCCCGCGCGCCTCCGCCGCCGAGGTCGATACCTTAGCCATCGCGATGGTTTCGAGGGCCCGCTTGAGTCCGTCGGCGACTTCAGCCGACTGCGCAAAGCGCGAAGGCGGGTCTTTCGGATCGGGCGGGGCGAGGGCTGCGGCGCTGTCGAGTGCGCGCAAGAGCATTTCCTTCGTTCCGCCGCCCCCAGGAATGAGGCCGACGCCCGACTCGACCAGGCCGATATAGGTTTCGGCGTGCGATTGACGTCGCGCCGCATGCAGGCAGATCTCGGTGCCGCCCCCGAGTGTCATGCCGAAGGGCGCGACCACCACGGGGCGCGGGCAGAACTTGATCGCGGCCGTCATCGCCTGGAAGGCCCGGATGGCGAGGTCTACTTCGTCCCAATAGCCCTCCTGCATGGTGAGAAGCAACTGCATCAGATTTGCGCCGACGCTGAAGTTGTCGCGATCGCCGGTCAGGACGAAGCCGGTGAAGTCGCGGACGGCATCCGAATCGGGTCGCAGAACAGAGGCGGTTAGGGCCACCACGTCGCCGCCGATTGCGTTCTTCATCGAGTGCAGTTCGATGCAGCCAATGCCGTCGCCGAGATCGACGAGGGAAGCTGCGGAGTTGCCGCGAACCACACCGTGGGCGCGGCGGAAGTCGGCGACGCGTGCGTGCCCGGGCTGCTGCGGAATCGTTTCCCATGCGCCGGTTGAAGGATTGAAGCACTGCGGTCCGTCGGGCGAGTACCAGGAGAGTTTTTCGGCCCCGGGGGTCGCATCGAGAAGATCGCGCACCGCGCGCGAGACAGGGATATTCATCGTCTCCATGCGGACAACGGTCTCGCGCAGTCCGGCCGCATCCCACATCTGGAAGGGTCCGAGCTCCCAGTTGAAGCCGGCGCGCATAGCGGCATCGATTGACGGTACGTCGTCAGAGATTTCGCCGATGCGGTCGGCCGCGTAGTTCCAGAGTGAACTGAGAAACGGCGATAGAAACTTCGCCGCCTTGTCTTTCGCGGGATCATTTGCCAGCAGCAAGCGAAGGCGCTCTTCGACGGTCTGTGCGTTCTTGGCCATCTCGAGCGAGGGCAGGGAGGCCTTTGCCGCCGAACGATACTCAAGCGTTTTCAGATCAAGAACGAGGCGTTCCTCCCTTCCATCAGAGCCGCGCGCCTTCTTGTAGAACCCTTGGCCAGATTTATCGCCGAGCCAGCCGCGCTTCACGATCTCAGCCAGAATCTCAGAGAACTTGCTCGGCACAGCGCCTGCGGGAAAGTTTGCCGCCACGTGCTCCAGGACATCGATGCCGACCATGTCGGCGAGACGAAATGTTCCAGTGCGCGGCCAACCGATGGCCGGGCCGGTAAGTGCATCGACTTCTTCGATGGTGAGGCCCTGATCCAGCATCAGACTTGCCGCGGAAAACATGACTGCGACACCGATACGATTGGCGATGAAGTTGGGCGTGTCGTTGGCGAAGACGATCTGCTTGCCCAGCAGCCGGTCGGCGAACGCGGCAAAGGAAGAAACAACGACCGGATCGGACTCTTCCGTCGGGACGATTTCGAGCAACCGCATGTAGCGCGGCGGATTAAAAAAATGAGTCCCGAAGAAGCGGTCGTGCTTTGCGCCCAGCCCCGCGGCGATCTTCTTCACGGGCAAGCCCGAGGTGTTGGTGGTGAGAACAGCCTTGGGACCGAGATAGGGCACGACGCGTCCGAGGAGCGCCGTTTTGATCTCGAGATTCTCGGCAACAGCCTCGATGATCCAATCACACTCCGCGACTCTGGACAGGTCGTCATCGAAGTTGCCGGGGGTGATCAACGCCGCTTGCGAGGCGTCATAGAACGCCGCGGGCCTGCTTCTTGTCAGAGCGGTGAGCGCAGTATTCGCCAAACGGCTGCGCGGGCCATCGCCCTCGGGAACCATGTCCAGGAGGAATACAGGAATGCCCGCGTTGGCCAGATGAGCGGCAATACGTGAGCCCATCGTTCCCGCGCCAAGGACTGCGGCGCGGCGCACAAGGAGCGGTTGCGTGGCGACGCCGAGGCAAGATGCTGCAGCAGCGCTAATCATGCGATTCTCCTCGGGCGTGGTCGTTTACGATGCCGCCCCGAGCATACGGAAGCGCGCAGCAGCGGGTCAAGGATACGGGACCAGCCCAAGAGGTCGGCCGGACATCATTTCTGCAGCAGCTTGAAGGCGTGCGACCATTCGTTGCGCAAGAATCCGGGAATGCACCACAACATGCACAGCGGTTCGATCGCGCGGGCTGCTTCGGCGGAGCCCATGTCGGCGCTTTCCCAGCCGAACTGATCGCAAATGTGAGCGACGGTCTTCTTGGCAGCTTCGTGGTTGCCGCAGATGAACATGGTCGGTTTGCCATCGGCAAAATGCGGATTGACCATGAGGTCCTTTCCGACCGAGTTGAACGCCTTGACGAAGTGCGCGTCGGGGAACTCGCGTTGAAGCTGTTCCATCAGCGAATCCGTCTGGCTGGTGTAGAACTGCAGGACGCCGTGGACCGGCGGCTCGTCCGCGATCGGATTGCAGGCATCGATAACTGTTTTGTCCGTGAGATGTCGGGCGCCGGCTAAATGGAGTGCATCGGCGGCGACATTGCCTTTGACGGCGAGCACGAGCAGTTCGCCAAACTGGGCAGCCTGCGCAAAAGTGCCAACTTCGACTCCAGTGCTCTTGGCGGCCCAATCGGCAAGCTTTTCAGGAGAGCGTGAGCCTATCATGACCAGGTGCCCGTGTTTCAAGAAGCCGGAGGCCAAGACCTTTGCCACCTCGCCCGAGCCGAGAACTCCTACCTTCATCGCCTGACTCCTTGCGGTACGGATTGGCTTTCTGACCGGCAGATTACACCAAGATGGGATATGTCCCGTATTGACATGCTGTGAAACCGTCGCGCGATGAGGCGTTCGCTGCGACCCGCACCTGCTGTATCCTGATCGTGGAACTCCCACAAAGGTGGAGTTCTGGCCCCTTGAAATGACCCTTTTCATGCCGAGCACATGGGAAACCGCCTCTGCGCTGGTGTTGGCGGCATCGGCGGCTGCTGTTGCAGTGTGGTGGTTCCGGCGCCGTCGTCCAAGCGCCGACGAGATCGAGCGGGCGCGCCGCATGAAGCTGGCGCTCACCGGCCGCCTTGTGGATGGCATGCTTCTCGACGTGCGCACACTGGCGGTCGGGGATGACCGCACTCTTACCATGCTCGAATACAGCTATCGCATTGGCGGCGTGGAGTACGAGTGCTCTCAGGACGTTACGCAGATGCAGGAGATCGTAGATCCAGCCCAGGTGCGCGCTGGCTTTCCGTGTTCGGTGCGCTACCTGCCTGGGAGCCCGCAAAACAGCATCGTAGTAGCGGAGGAGTGGTCCGGGCTGCGGGTCACTCTGCCTGAGCTGCCGACCCAGGGTCCATCGCTTCGACGTACCCCACCCAAACAGAGCTCGCAGGCGGGTTGATCCGGCTCCCGCCGGATCGATTTGAACTACCCAAACTAAGGTGATGGAGAGCGGGGTTTTCATCTGCGCATCGCCCTGCGTCGATTTCGGACGGCGGTTACACTGACTTTATGCATGTCCACGCGGCGCCCGCCCAGGGTGCACCTCGGACACAATCCGTACTTCGTATTTCGCTGGTTGCCACAGCTGCGTATGTGGCGGTCACGTTCGTGGCGGGGTTGCGGGCCCACTCCCTGGCATTGCTCTCGGAAGCTGGGCACAACGTTTCTGACTTTTTGGCCCTGCTGCTGAGCTTTGTTGCCGTCTACTTTCAAACGCGGCCTGCGAACGATTCAAAGACGTTCGGATACCAGCGCGCGGGGGTTCTGGCGGCTTTCATTAATGCGGCGACGCTGATTGTGATTGCGATTTGGATCGGCATCGAAGCGATCCATCGTTTAAGTGCTCCAGTGGCGGTGCAGCCCAAGCTGATGATGACGGTTGCAGCCGCCGGCGTGGTGATGAACGGCGTGATCGCCGCTCTGCTGTGGGGTGTAGCCCGTGACGTGAATCTGCGCAGCGCCTTTCTGCACATGGCGGGTGACACGCTGTCGACGGCGGCAGTCATCGCAGGCGGCTTGGGCATTCTCCTCACCGGCGAGAATTGGATCGATCCGGTGCTGTCGCTGTTGATCGCGGCATTGATCCTATGGTCCAGCTACGGCATTGTGCGGGAGACACTGAATATCCTGTTGGAGGGTACGCCGCGCGGTGTGTCCCTGATTGAAATTCGCGCCAGCATGGAGGCGGTGGACGGTGTGGTGAATGTGCACGACCTGCACGTCTGGAGTCTTGGGTCGCATTCCAGCGCACTCGCGTGCCACGTGACGATCGCCGACATTCCCCCGTCGGAGAGCGCCTGTATCCTGGTGAAGCTCAATCACATTTTGCGCGACCACTTCCACATCAGTCACACGACGGTGCAGTTTGAACACATCGGCTGCGAAGAGCTGGCAGGCTGTGTGGTACCGATGGAAGAGATGGCCAGCAGCACCGAGGGCCAACACGGCCACGCACACTAGCAGGGTTTCCAAGGGGGATAGATTTGGTTCGACGCTTCAGCGTTTTCGCGGGATTGTGTGTTGCACTCTTGCTCGCACGTTCTGGCGCACCGGTGCTGGCTGCAACGGAGCTAAACCTTGCGCAACTGCAGGCGTTGGCCGGCGAATACACCGACCCGATTGAGCCCGACACGCCGCTGAGTTTTTACGTCGAAAACGGAAAGCTCATCGAGGAATCAGACCGGCTTGTCCCGACCGAGCTGACAGCTCTTTCTGCAACCTACTTCAGCCTGCCGGCGTCGAAAATGACGGTTCGTTTCACACTCGACGGACAGGGGCATGGTGCAGGGTTGAGCGTGTCTTCTGAGCCCGACCATCCCTACCAACGTACTGGTGACCCGGTTCATCATCTCTTCCACGAGTACCAGCGGACTGAGGTGATGATTCCGATGCGCGATGGGATAAAACTGCACGCCGTGGTCCTGAAACCCGCCGACATCGCGATCCCGCTGCCCATTCTGATGCAACGCACGCCGTACGGTGTCGATGGCACCACGCGCGCGTCCTTCTTCTCGCAGCGGCCCGAACTGGCACGTGATGGTTACATCTACGTTGCCGAGGACATTCGCGGGCGCTACAAGAGCGACGGCCAGTTTGTGATGAGCCGACCCATAACGGATCACCGGGACTCGAAGGCGATCGACGAAAGTACCGACACTTATGACACTGTGGACTGGCTGATCAAGAATGTGCAGGGCAATAACGGCCGTGTCGGCGTAGTTGGGACGAGCTATCCGGGATTTCTGGCGACGGCGGCGGGCATTGATCCGCATCCAGCGGTGAAAGCCATCTCTCCCCAGGCCCCGATGATCGACGTGTGGATGGGCGATGACTTCTTCCATAACGGCGCGTTTCGGCAAACCTACGGCTACGACTACGTGATGGGCCTGGAGTCGAGCAAGGAAAGAACGGACGTCGCCTACGGAAAGGACAAGGACGGGTTCGACTATTTTCTGGAGCGCGGCAACTTCGTCAAGGACGTGAAGCGCTCAGGCTCAAGGCCGCTGCCTACGTGGAGGCTGTTTTTGGAGCATCCAGCGTACGACTCGGTTTGGTCGTTGCGCGGCGTCGAGCATCATCTGACGGCGGTGACCGTGCCAACGCTGAGCGTAGGCGGCACCTACGACCAGGAAGACATGTGGGGTCCGCAGGAGGAATACGCGAAGCTCGAGCCCGAGGATACGAAGCACGAGAACTTTCTGGTGCTCGGACCCTGGCGGCATGGGTCATGGGCGTTGTCGTCCCGGCATCTGGGGAACCTTGACTACGGCGAGTCGATCGGCGACGAGTTCCGGTCGCGTATCGAGGCGAAGTTCTTCGCGCACTATTTGAAGGGTAAGGCGGGCTTCGATCTGCGGGACACAGCGAGCTTCCAAACTGGCTCAAACACCTGGAAGTATTACGCCCACTTTCCGCCTGCCGAGGCAAAGCCGACGGCTCTCTATCTCGGAGGCGATGGGAGACTGAGTTGGCACAAGCCAACCGGAATGAGCAAGACGAGCTACATCAGCGATCCGGCGAACCCGATTCCGTATCGCCGCAGGCCGATTCAGCCCACCTATTCTGAAGGTTCGCAGTGGTACAACTGGTTGACTGAAGACCAGCGCTTCGTGACCGATCGCGAAGACCTGGTGGTATGGAAGCTGCCTGTACTGAAAAAAGACCTCGTTGTCACGGGAGATGTGGTGGCCGATATCTTCGCTTCGACAACGGGCACGGACATCGACATGGTGGTCAAGTTGATCGATCAGTATCCGACGGATGATCCCGACCCGAAGATGCGCGGCTACCAGCTGATGACGAATGCGGAGATCTTTCGTGGGCGCTATTTGTCAAGTTTTGAGAAGCCTGTGGCAATCCAGGCAGGCGCCGTGCGTGAGTACAAGTTCAGCCTCCACGGGGTGGATCACGTTTTCAAGGCGGGGCACACGATGATGGTCGAGATTCAGAACACGTGGTTTCCGCTTTACGACCGTAACCCGCAGACCTTCGTCCCGAATATCATGAAGGCCAAACGGGAGGACTACAAGAAGGCGACCATCTCGGTCTATGAGGACGCGGAACATCCGTCGCATATCGAAGTACCGGTGATGTAAAGGGTTGAGTCAGACCCGGCTCTTCAGGGTCAGATCGGGCGTTCAGCTACTTACTGGCTTGAATCCTTCGTGTAGGCTGGACCATCTGAGAGAGTGAAGTCGCGGTAGAATAAATCTGTAGGTATGAAGCTCCACCAGCCCATCTCGGCTCTTCTCTAGCGGCGCCCGCCGCGTACATCCCTTCCGCGCTGATTCTGAAGCATTGAACCCACTTGCAAGTCTGCCCCTTTGGGTCGCAGGACGGAGAGCCACCATGATCGATCGCCTGGAGCAAATGGAACAACGATACAACGAGCTGCAAGGGCAGCTGGCGCTGCCCGAGGTCCTCAACGACCACGAAAAGTACACGAAGACTGCGAAGGCGGTGCGCGAGATTGAAGTGCCGGTCGAGAAGTTTCGTGAGCTGAGGCAGGCACGCCAGGGACTTGAAGATGCCCGGGCGATCCTTGGCGAGTCGGACGCGGATATGCGCGCTATGGCCGAGGAAGAGATCGCCGCGCTGGAGCCGCGCGTCGGCGCGATTGAGGAAGAACTCCGCCTTCTTCTCCTTCCGAAGGATCCGAACGACGAGAAGAACGTGATCCTCGAAATTCGCGCCGGCACCGGGGGTGATGAGGCTTCGCTGTTTGCCGCGGAAGTCTTCCGCATGTATACGCGGTTTGCCGAGCAGCATCGCTGGAAGGTTGAAGTGATGTCACTGTCGGAATCAGGCGTGGGCGGCTATAAGGAAGTCATCGCCATCATCGAAGGCAATCGTGTCTACTCGCAGCTGAAGTGGGAGAGTGGCGTACACCGCGTACAACGGGTGCCGGCGACGGAGACTCAGGGTCGGGTGCACACTTCGGCGGTCACCGTTGCGGTGCTGCCCGAAGCCGAAGAGGTCGATATCAAGATCGAGGCTAAGGACATCCGCATCGACACATTCTGCTCCTCGGGGCCGGGTGGCCAGTCGGTTAACACCACGTATTCGGCCGTACGCGTTACTCACCTGCCGACCAACACCGTCGTTAGCTGTCAGGACGAGAAGTCACAGATCAAGAATCGCGAGAAGGCCATGCGCGTGCTGCGTTCGAGACTCTACGAGGTGGAGCAGGAGCGGCAGAATGCCGAGCTCGCCGCCGCGCGAAAGTCGCAGGTGGGTTCCGGCGACCGCAGCGAGAAGATTCGGACCTACAACTTCCCGCAGAACCGGCTGACCGATCACCGCATTGGCCTGACGATCCACCAGCTCGACCTGATTATGGAAGGTAAGCTGCAACCAATCGTCGATGCGCTGGTCGCGCACTACCAGGCTGAACAACTGAAGGGTGGCGACGACGGTACGGTTCAGGCGGCCTGATGACGCTGCGGGAAGTTCTGGAGCGCAGTACTGTGCAACTCGGGGCAGGACCGCATCCAGAGAAAGCACGACTGGATGCCGAGACGTTGTTGCTGCACCAAATAGGCAAGAATCGCGCCTGGCTGATTACACATCGGGACGATGACTTTGCCGGCTGCCGTGCAATCGGCTATGCGGCTCTTTTGGAGCGACGCGCCAAGGGCGAACCCATTCAGTACATTCTGGGCGAGTGCGAGTTCTTCGGGCTACCATTCCGCGTTACGCCCGATGTGCTGATTCCGCGGCCAGAGACCGAACTACTGGTTGAGAAGGCCGCGCAGTTGATGCCGGTCTTCGATCGCAGCTGTGAAGGATTCTCACCTCGAGTTCTCGACGCGGGAACGGGCTCCGGTGCGATCGCGATCAGTATTGCTCACGACTGGGGCCAAGCTGAGATTACTGCGGTCGACATTTCGCCAGCTGCGCTTGAAGTCGCCCGCTCCAATGCGGAGCGCCTTGGCTTCGCCGAGCAGATTCGCTTCCTTCAGGGAGATTTGCTCGCGCCCATAGCCGGCGAAGTCTTCGACCTGATCGTTTCGAATCCGCCGTACGTTCCAGCGGCCGATCACGATTCGCTTGCGGTCGAAGTGCGCGGCTACGAGCCCAGATTAGCCCTCTTTGCGGGGGTCGACGGCCTCGATGTCTACCGGCGCCTGATTCCCACTGCGCATGCGGCTCTCAGGCACGGAGGATACATCGCGCTCGAGATCGGCTACGGTCAGGCGGACGCGGTTCGCGATCTGTTGCAGGCAGCGGATTTCGAGCTGATTGAATTCACGCCAGATTTACAGGGTATTCCGCGTGTCGTCACTGCGCAGAAGCTCTGAGGCGGCCGTTGATACCGATCCGAGAAACGAACAAGAAACCTGTGCGATTCGAGCGCGCTTCAAGCTGTCTGACTCGCTAGTCGTTCATTTATTCTGCTTTCCGAAAGGAAATCTTGCACATGCCGGCTTCAAAAGGTTATTCCGCGTCCGACGCGAAGTCGCCGCTTGCACCGTTTGGGTTCACACGCCGCGAACCTGGTCCAACGGAGATCACGGTGGACATTCTCTACTGCGGTGTCTGCCACTCTGACCTGCACATGGCACGCAACGAATGGGGCCAGTCGATCTATCCGCTCGTGCCAGGTCACGAGATTGTCGGTCGAGTCACTGCGGCGGGCAAGGACGTGAAGAAGTTCAAGAAGGGCGATGTGGCTGCGGTGGGCGTGATCGTCGATTCGTGCCGTCACTGTCCTGCATGCAGTAAAGGAGAGGAGCACTTCTGCCGCGAAGGCGCCACGCTGACCTATGCCGCGAAGGATCGTGTGGATGGCTCGATCACGATGGGTGGCTACTCCGATAACTATGTGGTAGACGAGCGCTTCGCACACACCGTTCCTGCAAATCTTGATCTCGCCGCCGTCGCACCGCTGCTGTGCGCCGGAATCACGACCTATTCGCCGCTGCGTCACTGGAAGGTCGGCGCGGGCAAGAAGGTCGGCATCGTGGGCCTGGGCGGACTCGGGCACATGGGGCTGAAGTTCGCGCACGCGTTTGGGGCACATGCCGTGCAGCTCACCACTTCGCTCAAGAAGAAAGAAGACGCGCTGAAGCTGGGCGCGAACGAGGTAGTCGTCTCGACAGATGCGGACGCCATGAAGGCGCACGCGAGTTCCTTCGACTTCATCCTTGACACGGCTTCCGCTCCGCACGATCTCGAACCGTACCTAAGCCTACTGAAGCAGGACGGGACCATGACCTTGGTGGGCCTGCCGGAGAAGCCTCCCGCGGTGAATGTGTTCAGCCTGATTACCCGGCGCGCATCGGTCGCTGGATCGATGATTGGCGGAATGCCCGAAACGCAGCAGATGCTCGACTACTGTGGCGAGAAGAACATTGTGGCCGACGTCGAAGTAATTCCGATCCAGAAGATCAACGAAGCGTTCGAGCGCATGCTCAAGCAGGACGTGAAGTATCGCTTCGTCATCGACATGAGCTCGCTGAAATAGCCGCGTTCGTTCCGTCAGCTGCCGGTCCAGGCGAACTGGATCGGCAGCCGCGGCGATATGTTTTTCAACCAGTCCTTGACATGCGCTCTGCTGCGTCTTTATGGTTGCCCAAGCCGCACACGCAGCCGGCAATCCCTGATGGCATTCACTGAGCAGCCGGAAGTTTTCCCCAAACGGTCTTCGTCGAGGATTGCAGCCATCCTCACGGACAGCCATTTCCTGATCCCAGCCGCGGTTTTTTGCGTCGGACTCACACTGCTCATCACACTGCACTGATCGATGAGCCAGCCGACCAAGTCCACCGCATCCTTTGGCTCGGCGCACGGGCTGGGCGTCTTGTGTGGGCTTGGCGCGGGTGTGTGGCTAGGTGCCGCCGAGGCGCCAACGAAGCTGGTCAACACGGGACTTTCGCCCTATGCGATCTCGTTGTGCATGGTCGCCGGCGTCTTCACCGCGCGATGGACCGTGCCCACGCTCCTGAAGGGCACTCGGCAGGTGTTTGCCGATCTTTCCGAGCACAGGCATCTCATCCCCGTGGCGATCATCGCTGGAATGCTGTGGGCCGTTGCCAACACGCTGACGGTCTTTGCCATCCGCGATGTGGGCCTGGCCATCGCGTTTCCTCTTTGGAATACAAATTCGCTCGTTGGCATCTTCTGGGGTCGTGTTCTCTTTGGCGAGTTGAAGGGCGCGAGCCGTACGAATGTCGCCAAAGTCGTGCTCGGTGCGTTGGCGATTGTGGCAGCGGCAGTCATGCTGGGTTTCAGCACGATCCACGGAGATGGGGCGAATGCCAGTCACGCGGCAGGAGGAATTCTTGCGGCGGCGGGCGCGAGCCTGTTGTGGGGAACAATGTATATCCCGTATCGCAAGGCCTATGTCAGCGGCATGAATCCGCTGTCGTTCGTCACAGTGTTCACCGTGGGTGAACTGGGCGCCGTCTTGGCGCTGGCCTTCGCGCTCGATCGCCATTCAACAGAAGCAGTCTTCTTTTCGCCGGTGCTGAGGCCGATGCTGTTCTGGTTGTTTCTTGGCGGCTTTGTCTGGGTGGTGGGCGACATCTTTCAGCAATACGCGACCAAGTTTCTGGGCATCGGACGTGGGATCCCATTGTCGAACACGAACCAGCTGTGGGGGCTGGCCTGGGGCGCTCTTGTCTTCGGCGAGCTGGCCCACGCCGACCGGGCGCACCAATTGCTCGTGGTTGTCGGATCGATCGTGATGATCCTCGGAGCGCTTGCTGTCAGCACGGCCGTCGCAACCGAGCGCGAGCATACGTCGACCAACAATGCGCTGCTGCGCGAGTGCGATCGCTACGAATTGGATTACGCGCGAGTTCTGAGTGCGTACAGCGGGGCTCCCCAAGAAGGGCAATTCCATCGCTCGGGATGGGATTATCTAATTCTCGCTGGCGCCACAGGCGTCTTTCTGGCTCTGGGCCTTCAGGCGCGCCGACCACGACTGGCGATGGATCTGACCTGGACAGCAATTCTGGGTGTGCTGATGGTAGTCTCGGCGGCCGTCTGCGCCTGGAAGCTATGGAAAGTGACACGGTTCGCGTAGCACGTACAATGGACTTCATGGGCGAGCTGTCGCTGGTCGATTTGGTGGGTGTTGGACTGAATGCGACAGACACGCTGATCCCTCTCTCGAAGTTTCCCGAGCGCGGCTCCAAGGTCGAATACAGGCAGGCGTCGATTCTTCCGGGCGGGCAAACCGCATCGGCTGTGATCGCCTGCCAGACTTGGGGATTGACGACTCGTTATGTAGGCAAACTTGGCGAGGACGATGCTGCGCGGTTGCACTGCCGCGAGTTTGCGCGCACCGGAGTGGATGCACGCGTCCTTACGGCACCTCATGCCGCCAGCGCACATTCGCTCATTCTGGTGGACAACGGCGGCGAACGAACAGTTCTTTGCCAGCGCAACGAGCAGGTTCTTTTGCGCCCCGAGGATCTCAGGCAGGAGTGGATCGTGAACGCCCGCGCCCTGTTGGTGGACGGGTTCGAGACGGCGGCAGCGGTGCAGGCCGCGTCCTGGGCGCGAGAAGCCGGCATTCCCGTGATCGCCGATCTCGACGAGATGTATGACGGCGTCGAACGCCTTGCCACCAAGGTGGACTATCTGGTTGTGAGTCGCGATTTTCCCACGCGGATGACGGGCGAGCGCAATCTCGAGCTCGCCCTGCACAAGATGAGGAGCCGCTACGGGTGTGCGGTGACGGCGGCGACATTGGGTCAGGACGGAGTGCTGGCGTGGGATGGCGAGCGCTTTTATCTGCGTCCGGCATACTGCGTGAACGTGGTCGACACAACGGGTGCAGGCGATATCTTCCATGCAGGATTCATCTACGGTTTGCTGCAGGGTTGGCCGCTTGCGCGACAACTGGATTTTGCCTGTGCTGCTGCCGCGCTTAACTGCACCAGAACCGGCGCGCGCGGCGGCATCGGTCCGGTCGAAGAAGTGGAGAAGCTGATGGCCACGACGCCCCGTTATGCCGAGGCGCCTGCGGCGGACTGAAGGAGCCTGCTCGATGCCTGCCAACAAGAAGCGCTGCGCATGGACAGGAAGCGATCCCCTGATGCAGGCCTACCACGATGAAGAGTGGGGCGTGCCGGAATTCGATAGCCGGATGCTGTGGGAGACGCTGATGCTCGAAGGCTTTCAGGCCGGGCTCGCTTGGATCACAGTGCTGCGCAAGCGCGATACGTTTCGCAAGGCGTTCCGCAACTTCGATCCGAAGAGAGCGGCTCATCTGGGCGAGAAGGATATCGCCCGGCTGCTCGAGAATCCAGGCATCATCCGCAGCCGCGCCAAGATTGAGGCGACCATCCAGGGCGCTCGAATCTACCTCGACATGCAGCAGAGCGGAGTCAAGTTCTCGGATTTTGCGTGGAGCTTCGTTGATGGAAGACCGATTCAGAACAGAGGACCGCTTCCTGTCACTACTCCGCTGGCAGGGACGATCTCGAAAGAGCTCAAAGCACGCGGATTCAAGTTCGTGGGTCCGACCATCGTGTATGCGTGGATGCAGGCGGTTGGGCTGGTGAACGATCATGCCCAGGACTGCTTCCGGCGCGGTCCGTGTGCACGGGTGCGGCGGCCAGCCTCATAGGCGCGCTCGGGTTTCACAGGCCGAGCGTCCTCGCCGCAACTTCCGATTGCCGGACCAGCGTAGGGACGCGTAGTATTCCCGCTGAAATCGTTTTCAATGGAGATTTGTCATGAATCGTCTTGTTCCGTTGCCGCTTCCCGTTGCCCTTCTTGCCATCGTGATCCTGGCGCCAGCCGTGCCCCGGGCGCAGCAAGCCCCATCGCAGGTTGTGGCGCAAACGCCGCCCATGGGTTGGAACAGCTGGAACTACTTTGCCACCAAGGTCGACGACAAGGGCGTGCGCGCAGCTGCCGATGAAATAGTTACCTCAGGCATGAAGGACGCCGGTTACATCTACGTGAACATCGACGACAGCTGGGAAGGTGAGCGCGACTCCAATGGCGTGCTCCACACCAACTCGAAGTTTCCGGACATGAAGGCGCTTGCCGACTACGTGCACTCCAAGGGGCTGAAGATAGGTATCTATTCAGGCCCTGGCACAAAAACCTGCGGCGGTTATGCGGCTTCGTTGGAGCATGAAGACCAGGATGCCAAGATGTACGCCGAATGGGGCATCGATTATCTCAAGTACGATCTGTGCAGCTTCATCCCCGACGTGATGGAGAAGCAGGCTCCGAACGACAAGGCAGCCGAGATGCGCCTGATGCATGAGGCCTACGCGAGGATGGGGAAGGCGCTGAAGGCCACTGGCCGGCCTATCGTGTACTCGTTCTGCCAGTACGGTTGGGATGCGGTATGGGAGTGGGGACCGGCGCTGGGAGCCAACTCGTGGCGCACCACGGACGACATCAACCCGCATTGGGATCGGATCTACGCGATCCTGGAGCAGCAGGAAGGTTTGGAGGAATACGCCGGGCCGGGGCGTTGGAACGATCCCGACATGCTGGAGGTGGGCAACGGCAAGTTGTCGCTCGATGAGAATCGCGCACACTTCTCGATGTGGGCGATGCTCGCAGCGCCGTTGCTTGCAGGCAACGACCTGACCAACATGAAGCCGGAGGTCAAGGCGGTTCTGACGAACCGCGACGTGATCGCGCTCGACCAGGATCCCCTCGGCAAGCAGGCTTCGCGCATTTACAGCGAGGGCGAAGTCGAGGTGTGGACCAGGCCGCTCTCCGGCGGTGCGCTTGCAGTTGCCGTGCTGAATGCGGGCGACAACCGCTACTCGACGCATCCGTTCCATCTGGACTTGGCCAAGCTGGGACTGCACGGCACGCAGCAGGGCAAAGATTTGTGGAGTGGCAAAGCGGTTGAACTGACCGGGAACATGCCTCTCGAGATCGCCAAGCACGAAGTGCTTCTGGTGCGGATCGCCGCGCCGAAATAGTAACGTGAAGCGACCAGGCGCTCAGCGGCTCGAGGGTTGTGGCCGGGCTGCTGAAAGTTGCCCAAAGACGTTATACTCCCGCTCGCTCCAGCGCCTTTCGCATCAGCGTTGAGTGGATTCCCATGGCCTCGGGCCGATCGCTTCCCGATGGGCTCAGTCGCGTGTAATGTCCACTCGAATCGAGCTCCCAGGCCTGTCTTCGGTCGCGCAGGCAGAGATCGAGAACCTCCCATAACTTCGCCTTCGCATGCGCGCCATGCACCGGCGTGACCACCTCAATGCGTTTGGAAAGATTCCGGTACATCCAGTCGGCGGAACCGATGAAGAAATCGCCCTCTACCGGGTTCTCGTTCCCGTTGGCGAAGTGAAAGACGCGCGAGTGTTCAAGGAAACGCCCGACGATTGAACGCACGCGTATGTTCTCCGTGCGGCCGGGAACGCCCGGCAGGACGCAGCAGAATCCACGTACGATCAAGTCGACGGAAACTCCCGCCGACGATGCCTCGCAGAGTGCGCGAATCATCCCGGGATCTTCGAGCTGATTCATCTTGGCGACGATGCGGGCCGGCTTTCCAGCCTTCCGGTTTTCGATTTCACGCTGGATCAGGGCGAGGAAACGATGGCGCATCGTGTAGGGCGCAACAAGTAAGGCGGAACATTCTGGCGCCTGCGCATGTCCGGTCAGATAGTGAAAGAGATCCACGACATCCCGTGTAATCTCCGGATCGCAGGTGAGCAGCCCGAAGTCCTCGTAGAGCCGGGCCGTCTTCACGTGATAATTGCCGGTTCCTATGTGGACGTAGCTACGCATTCGTCCGCCTTCCTTGCGCACCACAAGCGCCGTCTTCGCATGCGTCTTCAAACCATGGACACCAAACGTGACGTGCGCGCCTACTCGTTCCAGCTCGGCCGCCCAATGAAGGTTTCGCTCTTCATCGAATCGTGCCTTGATCTCCATCACGCAGGCGACCTGCTTGCCTTGCTCGGCGGCGCGGATCAGCGATCGAACGAACGGCGTGTCATCTCCAATCCGGTAGGCAGTCATCTTGATCGCGACTGTATGGGGGTCATCGGCTGCAGCGCGGATGAAGTTTTCTACGGTCGCATCGAAGCTCTCGTAGGGATGATGCACGAGGATGTCGGCTTCCTGAATTGTCTGGAAGATGGGTCGTTCCGTGAAGCAGTGCTTAGCCAGCGGCGACCACGGCGGATCCCGCAGTTCAGGCACGGGCAGGGAAGCGATCTCGAAGAGAGTGGTGTAGTCCACCTCACCGCTCAATTCATAGACATCCGCCGATGTCAGTTCGAAGCGCTCCCGCAACATGTCGCGGATGCCCTTGTCCCACCCCGGCCCAAATTCCAACCTTACCACCGGTTCGAAGCGCCGCAGCCGGACCTGCTCCTCGACCTGCAGGCGGGCTTCGCCTTCGAAGGGGTCTCCCAGTTCCACCTCCGCGTCGCGCGTGATCCGCACGAGTGTCATCCCGGAGATCGTCATCCCACGATAGAGCTTGTGCATGTTTCCACGAATCAACTCGTGAAGCGGGATCAGCAGTTGGTCTTCATCCTCAACGTCCGCGCTTAGCGGAATCCACTGTTTCAGGCTGGCAGGGACCTTCATCCGCGCTACCATCTGCTCGGCGCGTTCCGGGTCGTATAGCCGGAACGCCCACGAGGTGGAGAGGTTCGAGAGGAAGGGAAAGGGCCGTTCCGGATTAATCACCAGTGGCGTCAGAGCCGGAGAAATGTCTTCATCGAAGAAGGTCGAAGCCTCTTCTCGCTGTGCATCGGTTAGATCGTCCCAGCCGCAGAGTCGTATGCCGTGTCGCGCGAGGCCGGGAACGATGGCGTGCCGATAGCAGTCCGCTTGTTTCTGCAGAAGGGAGAGAAGTCTTTGGCGTAATCGAACAAACTGCGCAAACTGTTCCGTGGTATCTCCGGCACGCCGGGCAGAGACGCGCTTCATGAAGAATTCGTCGAGATTTGACGTGAAAATGGCCAGGAATTTAGCGCGCTCCAAAAGGGGAGTGCGCGGATCGGCTGCTTCGGCCAGGACGCGTTCGTTGAAGGCGATCCAGCTCAGGTCGCGATCGATCCAGACATCTGCCAGCTCCGGCCTGAACTTTTTGCTCAGAGCTTTGTGATCTCCGCTGGACGCGAGGACAGGATTTGCCGTCGAGGTCGTCATTCTCTTCCTTCAGGGGACGATGGGAAGGCACACGCCGGCGCGACACGGTGGTGGGGCTTCGGCTTCAATCAGGATAGACTACATACGTGCAACTCGTACGCTCAGTTCAATGAGCGGAACCTCTCGGATCGGATTCTAGAAGAGACTTCTCGTATCGTCGGGCGCGAGAATCCTCTGCTGAGCAAGTCGAGTCCGCGCCGTGTCCCAGGAAGTCTGGAATCGCTCCGCGACTTCACGAATCAGGGCAGCGCCATCGAGTGAGCGTTCCGACAACGCGGCGTGATCCAGGTCCCTGGCATGGCGAAAATCCCGCACGTGCGCGACGAGCGGGCCGATCGGCATCAGCAGGGCTCCGCAGACATATCCAGCCTGCCACTCCATCCAGTCGTCGTCGCCGAGCGGCATCATCGAATCGCGACGGCAGCGGTGCAGCCTTGGGCGAGTGTCTGGAAGACCCTCGAACAAACTCAGCCACGATCCTTCCTCTGTTTGGAAAAGAAAATCGTGGAAACGCACATGACCATACTGGTGGGCGAGAACAGCACGGAGCCGTTTTTCAAGACTCGGCACTTGCGCCAGGCTCGATGCGATCTTCACCGCAGGCTTGTGCCCTCGTCTGAACTCGGTGCAAGCCTCTACTTCACCGCCGCCCTCTTGCCCGAGACGAGCGTCAAGAGTAAGACTTTCAGATTCCATTTCGACAAAGAGTCGAAGATCGGCGGTACGAATCGGGAAGGAGGCTTCGCCGTGCTTCCTGCGCAGGTAATCGGAGACCAAGGCTTGGCACTTCTCATCGAGTTCTTCAGACGTGTATTCCGGCCTCATGCGGAAGCGCTGCGTTCTATCCCAGACCCATCTCATCTCTCTTCAGGGTCTCACGAAGACGGCTATGATGAGCGGTCGCTGTTCAGTGCGTTACCAATGACTTCACGTAGGTGATAAAACGGTTCTAACATGCGTGCACGCGTCTTGTTCGTTCTCTGCAGCTTTGCCCTGATTGCGGTTCCAGTACCGGGGGCAGAACCGCCTCTATCGATGATGGCGCCTATGCCGGTCTGGGTCGCGAGCTGGGGTGCTTCGCAGCAGATTCCGGAGCCACAGAATGCGTTACCGGCGGACGATTTACGGGACGCGACGGTACGACAGATCTTTCA
>Ga0181535_10002339_pt1 | contig 23351 bp, 18 predicted proteins | sample PEATcosm2014_Bin_44_FD_119774 | JGI IMG/M metagenome (GOLD analysis project Ga0181535, IMG submission 119774) | Peatland microbial communities from MTU Mesocosm Facility, Houghton, MI, USA - PEATcosm2014_Bin17_30_metaG | ecosystem: Environmental > Terrestrial > Soil > Wetlands > Peat | place...
AGCATGAGCGAGTCGCCGCGCGGGGCCAGCGACAGCGCGGGCCAGCCCTCCCAGCCCGTGGACAGCGACTGTCCATAGGCAATGACATGGTTCAGCCCCGGCATGGGTTGCCCCAGCCGCATGCCGTGCGGTGTCCCGGCCCGCATGCTCAGGCGCCCATCCGGCTCGCCAGGTCCTCGATGTCGGCGGCGACGACCGTCCAATCGCTGTCGGCGGCGAAATCCCGCAGCTGGTGCGGGCCGTACTCGGTGGGTCGCGGGAAGAACGCGGTCTGCAGTCCGCAGCGCCGGGCGGCATGCAGGTCGCCGTTGTGCGCCGCGGCCATCATCACCGCGCCGGGAGCCAGCCCGAGCAGGCGCGCGGCCCCCAGGTAGGTTTCGGGATCGGGTTTGTAGTGCCCGAACAACTCGGTGGCGCACACCATGTCCCAGGGCAATCCGGCGTGCTTCGCCATGTTCACCAGCAGCGCCACGTTGCCGTTGGACAGCGGCGCGATGATGGCGCGCCGCTTCAGCCGGGTCAGCCCGGGCACCGCATCGGGCCACGGACGCAGCCGGTGCCAGCCGCGGTTCAAGCTGTCCAGGTCCGTCGCGGTCAGCCCGGCGATGCCGAATTCCACCACCAAGCGTTCCAAGCTGGCACGATGCAGGTCGTCCAGGATGGTCCAGGGCAGGTCACCCCGGCGCACCCGGTCCATCGACGGCGCATAGGCGGCTCGCCAGGCATCCACCAGCCCTTCCCAGTCCGCCGCGATACCGCGGGTCGCGCCGAACGCGGTCATTTCGTCGATCAGGCTGCCGCGCCAGTCCACCACGGTGCCGAAGGTGTCGAACAGAATGGCCCGTACGTCCTGCATGGAGCAGCCCCTCCATTCGTTGCGGCTCGCTTTTCCCAGGACCGCGCTGCGCCGGCAAGCATCAGTTCTGGCTACCGCCGCCCGGCACAGCGACACCGCCGCCGGTCGGGGTGTCGAAAATCCCGAACACCCCGCGCAGGAAGCCCGGTGTCAGCGCCGCCAGCGGGTTCACCGTCACGGCCGGGTCGCGGAGCGCGCCGCGCATGGAGTAGGTGGCGGCGAACAGGCCGCCGCCCCGCTCCGGACTGAACAGCCGGCCGATCAGCGGAATATTGCCCAGCAGCGTGTTGAAGAAGTAGGCCGGCACGATGGTGCCCTCGACCGCGACGGTGTTGCGGGCGAGGTCGACCTGCCCCTTCGCCGTCATACCCAGCGAGGCGCTGAAGGCCCGTGCATCGGCCAGTTCGAGCACGTCGTGCGACAGCCGGAACGGGGCGATCAGACGGTTGAACCCGAGCCCCGGGCCTTGCAACACCTCGACCAGCCCATACAGGGTCATGGCTTGCAGCAGTTTGGCCAGTGCCGGGGTGTTGCGCATGCGGAAGTCGGCGATCTCGGCGGTGCCTTGCAGCGGGTGGCCAGGCGCACGGTCGTCGTAGGAACCATGAACCGTCAACCGCCCACCACGCATGTCGTCCACCAGGTGGAACGCGTTCAGCAACCCGCCGGCATCCTCAGCACTGGCGGTCAGCGTGCGCGCCGAGTTGCCGGGGACGATCTCGATGTGGAAGGCGGTGCCGGGCGACGGCTTCGCCGCGCCGGTCTGCCCGGTCAGCCGGCCCTGCCGGATCGCGTGTCCGTCGCCCTCGGCGGTGCCGGCAACCGCGGTCAGCACCCGGTTGGCGCCGCCCAGCACGATCCGGTCGAAGTGCGCCTCGACACGCCAGGGCGGGCCGGCCTGCTCCTGCTCGTCCGAGATCGGCCTCGCGGTGTTGTCGTCATGGCTGAATTCAGCCGAAACGTCGATGCTGTGGCCGCTCAGCGTGGCCACCCAGGGGGCGCCGGGCCGGTCGGGGAAGCGCAGATCGCCGCTGGCATCGGTCGTATCGCCGACCCGGAACCGGTCGAAATGGGCGCTCTGCGCGCCGCCGTCGGCGAAAGCGAGGCGCCCCGCCACGGCAATCCCCTCGCCGTCGACGCGCAGCCCGTCGATGGCGGCGATCCGGTCGTGGTCCAGCACGACGTGCATCTCCCCGCTTGCCGGTTGGCCCACCGGCTTGCGGAAGCTCAGCCACGGCAGCACCAGCGTGGCCCGGCCGAGGTCGCCCCGCACCAGGACCTCGCCGCTGCCGTCGCGGCGTGTCTGCTGCGTGACCCGCAGCGCCGCGGGTCCGTCGAGCAGGCCGGCGGTGTCCAGACCGGCGGCCGCCAATTGGGCACCGGTGGCGGTGCCGGTCACGCTCACCTTCTGGATCACCTGCGTCGCGCGGCCATCGCGGAAATCGAGTTCGGCCTGCACTTGCGCGGCCATGCCGGCCAGCAGCGCCGTGCCGGTCACCTTCAGCCCGTCATTGTTGGCCTGGAAGTCAAGCGTGCCGTCATCGAGGTCGCGGCCAGCCGCGATCGCGCCGAGATGCAGGCTGGTCAGCTTCCCGGCGGCCTGGATATGCAGGTCGTCCACCGTCAATCTGTGGTCCAGAAACAGCCGGGTGATGGTCAGCTTGCCCGCCACGTTGCCGGTTGCGTCGCGGATGTTCAGCGGGTGGCGATCGAGCAGCCGCAGCCGGGGATGTTTCAGCACCGTCAGCAGATCGGCCGCCGGACCGGCGAGGTCGGCGTCGATGGTCATGTACTGGTCGTGCACCATCAGTCCGGTGATGAGCAAATGCCCGGACTGCACGGCGACGCCGCCCTGCGTCCCGCCGGCCTGCCGTGCGCTGGTCACCGCGATCTCCAGTGCGTCGGGCGAATCGAAGGTCAGCCGGCAGTTGCCGTGCTCCAGCGGCGGCACCGGGCGGAGCCAGTGCACGGTCAGGTCCTGCCCGTCGAGGCCACCCGACACGTTGGTGATCGTCGCATCCGACAGATCCTCGGGCGCCGTCAGGCTCAATTCCACATGGCCGTTACGGGCGATGCCGTCGGTGATGTTTCCGGTGATCCAGGGGCGCAGGCCGGAATCGCCCAGCCCGGTCGGCCACAGCGCCGGAAGATCGGCGAAGGCGACCTGGTCCAGTTCGCCCGTGATGGTGGCGGCCAGCTGCCCGGCGGCGCGCGTCGCCCGCACGCTGCCGCGCAGCACGGTCCGCGGACCGTCCGGCCGGGGCACCAGTTCCAACCGCTGCACCGTCAGCGTCGCGGCGGTGAACGACCCTTCCACCTCGGCCAGCGCCCCCACCAGCGGCACGCTGCCTGTTCCCAGCAGCAGGCGCCCGGGGCCGACGCGCGCCTGAAGCTTCATTTGCGCCGGAACCAGATCCGCGCCAACGGCGGCGGTGGCCGACAGCGCGACCGGCGCGTCCACTGCCTTCAGGGCTGCCAGTCCCGGCGCCAGCACCGCCAGGCGCGCCGGCGTGATCGGCGTCAAATGCGCCTGCACGGCGGCGCTGTCCCCGCCGGCCGGCAGGCTCGCGCGGGCGGTGACGTGCACGCTCTGGTCGCCCAGCGCCAGTGTCAGTTCGGCCTCCGCCTCGGCCCCCCCCTGGGAGCGGCGGACAACGTCGAGCCCGACCTGACTGGCGCGCCAGGTCGCGCCGAGCTGGCGGTCATCCATGGTCAGGGCGGCGTCGCGAATACGCAACCGGCCCAGCTGGCCCCAGGGCGATCGCCGCGCGCTGCTGTCGGTTGCGGCCGGTCGCGCCATCTCGCCCAGCAGCGCCGCCAACACCCCGGTCTCGGCGGGCGCCGGCGTCGCCGCGTCCTCGGCCAGCCGGCCCAGATCGATGCTGATCCGTCCGTCCTCGCCGCGTTGCCCGCGCAGCCTGGCGCCGTCCAGCTCCAATGCCCGCGGCACGACGCGCCCCAGCATCAGCCAGCCGATCGACAGCGACACTTCGGCCCGTGGCACCTCGGCGATATTGGCCCCACTACCGTCGCGCAGCGCCAGCCCGGTCAGGCGGATGTCCAGCGGGCGATCGGCGCCCCGCGTGAACCCCTCCCAGGCCAGCGCCGCACTGCCGATCACCAGCACCGGCGGCGTGCCGCCCGCGTTCACCGCCGCCTCCAGCCGGCGCGTCAGCCAGCCGATCTCGAGCGGCCCCTGCGCCAGCCGCCAGGCCAACGCGCCGCCGGCCACCACCACGGCGAGCGCCACCGCGATCGTCACATGCAGCAGCCGATGGACCGTGCGGCCGCCATGCGTCACGGCATGACCGAGCAGGCGACGCACGACTTGACCAAGCCGGCCGCTCACGACCAGCCTGCGGCCGCATGACCGTGCCGCCTCCCACGCCCCGATTCCGCCTGCCGACGGACTGGCCGGTTGCCGCCGATGCCGCCGCCGGCGAGCGGCTGGTGGAACGTTTCGCCGCGCTCGGACGCGCCGAGGCGCGGCTCGTCCGCGACCCGGCCGCCGGCGCCATGCTGCGCTCCCTGGGTGGCAACAGCCCCTACCTGGCCGACCTCGCCGTGCGCGAGGCGGCGGCGCTGCGCCTGTATGCGCAGTCCGGGCCCGCGGCGCCGGTGCAGCGGGCCATGGCGGCGATCGCCGCCTGCCCCGCGACGGCGCCGCGCGCTAGGCTGGCGAGCACGCTGCGCGCCGCCAAGCGCGTCATCGCCCTGGTCACCGCCATCGCCGATATCGGCGGCACCTGGGACCTCATCCGCGTCACCGAAACGCTGTCCGACCTCGCCGAGGCGGCCCTGCACGCCGCGGTCGCGCATCTGCTGCGCACCGCCCACGACAGCGGCGAACTGCGCCTGCCCCACGCCTGCGAACCGGAACGGGCATGCGGCTTCGCCGTCCTTGGCATGGGCAAGCTCGGCGCGCGCGAGCTGAACTATTCCAGCGATATCGACCTCATCCTGCTGCACGACCCGGACTCGGGAGTCTACCACGGCGACGCCGCCGGCGCCTTCTACACTCGCATGGCGCGTGATCTCGTGTCCCTGATGGAGGCGCACGACGCGGACGGCTACGTGTTCCGCACCGACCTGCGGTTGCGCCCCGACCCGGCGGCCACGCCGCCGTGCATCGCCGTGCATGGAGCCATCACCTACTATGAGAGCATGGGGGAGAACTGGGAACGCGCGGCCATGCTGAAGGCGCGCCCGGTGGCCGGCGATCTCGCCCTCGGCGCCGGTTTCCTCGACGCCATCCGTCCCTTTGTCTGGCGCCGCCACCTCGACTTCGCCGCGCTGGCCGACATTCACGCCATCAAGCGGCGCATCGACGCCCACAAGGGCACCGCACTGGGCGGCGGCGGGGACGGGGTTGCCCGCATCGCCGGCCACAACGTCAAGCTCGGCCAGGGCGGCATCCGCGAGATCGAGTTCATGGCTCAGACCCTGCAACTGGTCTGGGGCGGCCGCGACCCGGCGCTGCGCGCCCCGCGCACCCTGGACGCGCTGGCGCTGCTCGCCCGCGCCGGCCACCTGCCGCGCCGCACCTGGGGCGAACTCGGCGCCGCCTACCGCTTCCTGCGCCGCGTCGAGCACCGGCTGCAGATGATGGCCGACCGGCAGACCCACCTGCTGCCCGAGAAGCGCTCCCAGATCGAAGGCTTCGCCCGGTTCATGGGCCACCCCGGCGCCGCCGGCTTCGCCACCGTGCTGCTGCGCCACATGACGCGGGTGCAGTCCCGCTACCTGGAGGTGTTCGAAGGCGTCCCCGACCCCTACGAAGACGGCACGCCGCCGCCGCTGGACTTCAGCGGCACCGGCGATGCGTCCCCGGCCACGGCGGCGGCGCTCACCGCCATGGGCTACGCCGATACCGGCCACGTCGTCGAGGCGGTGCGCGGCTGGTCGGCCGGCCGGGTGCGCGCGCTGCGCTCGCAACAGGCCCGCGACGTCTTGCACGCCGTGCTGCCCGGTCTGCTGGCCGCGCTCGCCCGCCAGGCCCAGCCCGACGCCACCTTCGCCCGCTTCGACGCCTTCCTCGGCCGGCTGCCGACCGGGGTGCAACTGCTCTCCCTGTTCCAGCGCAACCCGGCCCTGCTCGACTGCGTCGCCGGCGTGCTCGGCGCCGCGCCCTCGCTCGCCGACTATCTGGCGTGCACGCCGCAAGCGCTGGAGGGGATGCTGCGGCCGACCGAAGCGGACGACCTCGCCCGCACGCTGCGCACCCGGCTCGCCGACGCGCGCGACCTGGAGGAAGCCATCGACATCATCCGCTCCACCGTCCGCGCCGAGGATTTTTCCATCTCGGTCGCCACCATGGAGGGGCACATCGACGCCAACACCGCCGGCGAGGCGCGGGCGAAAATCGCCGATGCCGCGCTGGCCGCCTTGCTGGCGCGCGTGCTCGACGACTTCGCCGGGCGCTTCGGCCGGGTGCGCGGCGGCGCCATGGCGGTGGTGCTGCTCGGCAAGGCCGGCTCGCGCGAAATGATGGCCGGCTCCGACCTCGACCTGATGATCGTCTACGACCACCCCCCCGGCGTCACCCAGAGCAGCGGCCCACGCCGCCTGCCGGCCAGCCAGTGGTTCATCCGCGCGGTGCACGCCTATGTCGCCGCGCTGACCGCGCCCGATGCGGTGGGTCCGCTGTTCGCCGTCGACATGCGGCTGCGCCCATCCGGCAACAAAGGGCCGGTGGCGGTCTCGCTGGCCGCTTTCGAGCGCTATCATGCCGAGCCCAATGGCGCGTGGACCTGGGAACGCATGGCGCTCACCCGCGCCCGCGTGGTGGCCGGGCCGCCGAAGCTGCGCGCCCGCGTCGAGAGCGCCATCCGCACCGCCATCGCCAATGCCGGCCTGCCCTCGCGCATCCGCGCCGACGCCGCCGCCATGCGCGCCCGCCTGCTGCGCGACCTGCCGCCGGGCGGCCCGTGGGACGTCAAGCTGCGGCCGGGCGGGCAGATCGAGGTGGAGTTCATCGCCCAAACCCTGCAACTCGTGCACGCCGCGGCGATGCCCGAAATCGTCCACCCGACCATCCGCCGCGCCCTGATCGGGCTGCGCGACGCCAACCTGCTGGCCGACGACGACGCGGCCCTGCTGATCCGCGCCGACCTGATCTGGCGCACCGTGCAGGGATTGCTGCGCATCACCTATGGCCACGCGCCGGCCGAGAAGCTATCCGAGGCAGCCGGGGCGGCCCTGCTGCGCGCCGTCGCGGCCGCCGGCCTCCGGGTCGAAGAGCCCGGGGGCATGCCGGCGCCGGTTGACTTGACCGCGCTGCGTGCCACCTTGGATGCGCTGGCGCACGACGTTCGCGCCGCTTTCGTTCGGCATGTGGGAGAGATCGGGTCATGAACGTTCAACCGGGCGACACGGCGCCTGCATTCTCGCTGCCGGCGAGCGGTGGCCGTACGGTCAGCAACGCGGCGCTGAAGGGCAAACCGTACATCCTGTATTTCTACCCGAAGGCCGACACCTCGGGCTGCACCAAGGAGGCCTGCGCCTTCCAGGAGGCGCTGCCGCAACTGGGCCGGCTCGGCCTGCAAGTGGTCGGCGTATCCCCCGACCCGATGCCGCCGATCGAGAAGTTCGCCGCCAAATACAACCTCACCTTTCCGCTCGCCTCCGACGCAACCAAGGCGACCGCCGAGGCCTACGGGGTGTGGGTGGAAAAATCCATGTACGGCCGCAAATACATGGGCATCGAACGCTCGACCTTCCTGGTCGACGCGGCGGGGAAGATCGCCCGCGTCTGGCGCAAGGTGAAAGTCGACGGCCACGCCCAGGAGGTTGCCGCCGCGGCGCGGTGAATTACACCAGCACCCCGGCCGCCCGCAGCGCCGCCACCTCGGCCTCGCTGTAGCCCAGTTCCCCCGCGATCTCGGTGTCGTGCTGTCCCACCGTCGCCAGATCGCGCCGCACCCCCAGCCGCGTCCCGTCGAGCGCCAGCGGCAGCGCCGGCAGTTTCGTCTTCCGCCCGTCCGCCAGCGTCACCGGCAGCAACCCGCCGGAGGCGTTCAGGTGCGGGTCGTCGAACAGTTCCACCGGGCGGACGATCGGCGCGTAGGGCAGGCCCAGCGCTTCGCATTTCTCCATCAGCCCGGCTCGCGTGTAGCCGCGCAACACCGCTGCCACCCGCGGCAGCGTGCGTGGCCGCTGCGCCACCCGTTGCTGCCGGGTGGCCAGCCCCGGGTCCGACGCCAAATCATCGAGGGCGAACGCGTCGCAGAACACGTGCCACTGCGTGTCGGTCACGGCGCCGACGAACACCTGGCCGTCGGAGGTGTCAAAAATGTCGTAGATCGGCCACGCCGGCTTGCGGTCGGTCATCGGCGCCGCCTCCTCGCCGGTGACGGCGAACTGCGCCATGTGCTGGGCCACCAGCAGGACGTTGTTCTCGAACAGGGCGGACTGCACCAGCCGGCCCAGCCCGGTCGCATGGCGCTCGTTCAGGGCCGCGAGGATGCCGATGGCGCCGAACATGCCGCCCATGATGTCGTTGACGGAACTGCCCGCCCGCAACGGCCGGCCCCGGTCGCCGGTCATGTAGGCCAGCCCGCCCATCATCTGCACCACCTCGTCCAGCGCCACCCGGTGCTCGTAGGGACCGGGCAGGAACCCCTTGCAGGAGCAATAGATCAGGCGGGGGTTGAGCGCGTGCAGCGCATCCCAGCCCAGGCCGAGCTTGTCCATCGCGCCGGGGCGGAAATTCTCGATCAGCACGTCGGCGCTCGCGAGCAGCCGGCGCACCAGCGCCATGCCGTCCGGCGCCTTCAGGTTCACCGCCAGGCTGCGCTTGTTGCGATTGGACATGACGGCGAACCCGGCCCCCGCGCCGGCCAGGCGGCGGGTGTTGTCACCGTCCGGGGCGGGTTCGACCTTGATCACATCGGCGCCGAGATCCGCCAGCACGAGGCCACAGGTCGGCCCCATGACCATGTGGGCGAACTCGACGACGCGGATGCCGGCAAGCGGCAGTTTGGACATGGCTCAGACCCCGTCAGGCCGCGCGGAAGGTTTTGGGGATGCCGGCGCGCGGCACCTGCCCGTGCATCGGCTCGTCCGGCACGCCCGCGTGCAGCAGGTCGCGTGCGGCGATCAGTTTCTCCAGCGCGATGCCGGTGGAAAAACCCATGCTTTCCAACATGAAGACCAGATCCTCGGTGACGATGTTGCCGGACGCGCCGGGCGCGAACGGGCAGCCCCCCAGGCCGGCGAGGGCGGCATCGAAGGCGCGGATGCCCTCCTCCAGCCCGGCCAGCGCGTTGGCCAGACCGAGCCCCATGGTGTCGTGCAGGTGCAGCTTTCCCAGCTTCGGCCCGATCGCCGCGCGCACCGCGCGCACCACCTCGTGGATCAGGGCGGGGTGGCCGTAACCCACCGTGTCGGCCAGCGCCACGCTGTCGGCGCCGGTCTCCGCCAAGCCCTCGGCCACCTTCACCACCGCGGCGGTCGGGATGCGCCCGTCGATCGAGCAGCCGAATGCGGTGGCACAGGCCGCGTCCACCGCGACCGGCCGGTCCTGCGCGCGCAGCCAGGCGACGATGCGGCCGACCTCGGCCACCTGCTCGAACGGGCCGCGGTTGGTGTTGGCGCGGCTGTGGCCCTCGCTGACCGACACCGGAACGACGATCCGGTGCGCCCCGGCGGCATAGGCGTTCTGGGCGCCCTTCAGGTTGGGTGCCAGGGCGTTCACGGTCAGTCCGGGCACCGTCAGGGCGGCGCGCACGATCTCGGCGGTGTCGGCCATCTGCGGGATCAGCTTCGGCGGCACGAAGCTGCCGACCTCGATCTCGCGCACCCCGGCGGCCGCCATGGCGGCGATCCAGTCGGCCTTGGCGGCGGTCGGCATGATGGATTTGGCGATCTGCAAACCATCGCGCGGGCCAACCTCGCACACCGTCACCCACTCGCCCATCGCCACTGCCCTCCGGAAATTCACGCGCGCAAGAATCGCAAGACTGCGCCAGCGTTGCAAGGCGCGCGGCCCGCTTGCCGCACAGGTCCGCCCCGGGCTACGCGGGGGCCTAGAGCGGCATGACTTCTGATAGACGAAGTCATCCCGCTCCAGCCCTTTGTTTGATCGCGTGATTCACGCCCTCGGCCGATTCCGATTCGGGCGATCACGCTCTACTCCTTCCGGTGACGGTGCATGTGGGCCTTGACCCTCTCGCGGCCCGACTGGAACGTCACGTAGAGCATCGGGATAATGAAGATGCCCACCGCGCTGGCGGCGATCATGCCGGCGAACACCGGCGTGCCGACCGCGCGCCGGCTCAACATGGCCGCGCCGTGCGCGGTGACCAGCGGCAGCAGGCCGAGCACGAAGGCGATCGAGGTCATCATCACCGCCCGGAACCGCGTCTTCGCGCCGAGCGTCGCCGCTTCCCGGATCGGCTGGCCGGCCTCGCGCTGCTCCTTGGCGAATTCCACGATCAGGATGCCGTTCTTGGCGGCCAGCGCGATCAGCACGACCAGGCCGATCTGGCCATAGAGGTCGAAGGCCAGGCCACTGAGCAGGAGACCCACGAAGGCACCGACACCGCCGACGACCACCGACAACAGCACCGGCACCGGGATGGTCCAGCTCTCATACAGCGCGACCAGGAACAGGTAGGCGAACATGATCGCCAGACCCAGCACGATGCCAGTCTGCCCGCTCGCCTGGATCTCCTGATACGCCGTGCCGGTCCATTCGAAATCGTAGCCGCCGGGCAGCGTGGCGCCCGACACCTGCGTCATGGCGGCCAAGGCATCGCCCGAGGAAACGCCGGGCGCCGGGCCGCCGTTGATGGTGATTGCGCGATAATTGTTGTAGCGGCTGATCACCTGTGGGCCCAGCGCGATGCGCAGGTCGGCGATGGAACGCAACGGCACCATCGAGCCCTTGTTGTTGCGGATGAAGATCTTCCAGATCGCGGGAATGTCGGTCCGGTCGAGCGCCTCGCCCTGGATGATGACCTCCCAGACCCGGCCGTACAGGTTGAAGTCGTTGACGTAGATGCTGCCGAGCGTCGCCTGCAGGGCGGTGAACACGTCGTTGATGTTGACGCCCAGCGCCTGCGCCTTGTCGCGGTCGATATCGAGATACGCGCTGGGGTTGCCGGCGGTGAAGGTCGAGAAGACCTGGGTCAGCCGCTTGTCCTGGTTGGCGGCGGCGAGCAGGCCGCCCATGACGCTGGCCATGTCGGCCGGATCGCGGCCTTCCAGGTTCTCCAGCTCGTACTCGAAGCCCCCCTGCGTGGACAGGCCGATGATCGGCGGCAGGTTGGCCGGAAAGATCGTCGCGGTACGGATCCGCTGCGCGCCCATGAAGGTTCGCCCGATCAGCGCCTGCGCGCCGTCGGCCGCCGTCGTGCGGTCGGCGAACGGTTTCAGCTTCGCCACCATGAACGCCGCGTTGCTCTCCACGCCGCCGTCGAGCAATGAGAAACCCACGATTTCGATCACGTTCTGGATCTGCGGCATGCTCTTCAGCAGCGCCTGGATCTGCGTCACCGTCTCGCGCGTGCGTGGTATCGCGGCGCCGTCGGGCAGTTGGACAAAGATGAAGAAGGCGCCCTGGTCCTCCTGCGGCAGGAATCCGGTGGGCGTGTGCTCGAACAGCTTATAGGCGCCGAACCCGGCAACGACGACCATGACGACGCCGAGAATCGCCACCCGCACCAGCCGGCGCACGACCGCGGCGTAGCCGTCGCGAACGTTGTCGATGCGGCGCAGCACCCAGCCCATGACGCCCCGCCGCGGCCCGCTATGGCGCAGGAACACCGCGCACAGCGCCGGCGACAGGGTCAGCGCGTTCACCGCCGACAGCAGCATGGCAACGCTGATGGTGACGGCGAACTGGCGGAAAAGCTGTCCCGACAGTCCGGGAATGAACGCGATCGGCACGAACACCGACAACAGCACCAGGGTGATGGCGATCACCGGCCCGGTGATCTGCCGCATCGCCTTCTTGGTCGCCTCCGCCGGGCTCAGATCGGGCTCCTCGCCCATCACGCGCTCGACATTCTCCACCACCACGATCGCATCGTCGACGACGATGCCGATGGCCAGCACCAGCGCCAGCAACGACACGGTGTTCGCCGTGTAGCCGAATGCCAGCAGTATCGCGAAGGTGCCGATCAGGCTCACCGGGACGGCGACAGCCGGGATGATGGTCGCCCGCAGATTCCCCATGAACAGGAAGACCACCAGCACGACGAGCGCGAACGCCTGACCCAGGGTCCGTTCGACCTCGGTGATGGTGTCAGCCACGAAGGTCGAGCTGTCATACACGACGTTCTCAGTCAGGCCCGGCGGGAATCGTTTGGCGAGGCTGGCCAGTGTCTGCGACACCCGCGCCGACGTCGCCACCGCGTTGGCGCCCGGCGAAAGATAGATGGCGATGGCGATCGCCTGATCGCCGTCGAGACGGGCCTCGGTATCCTGCGTCGCGGCGCCGAGTTCCACCCGCGCGACGTCGCTCACCCGCAGGATCGATCCATCGGGGTTGGCGCGCACGGTGATGTTGCCGAATTCCTCCGGCGTGGTCAGGCGCCCCTTGGTCACCAGGTTGACCTGGAACTCGGTATCGTTGCTGGTGGGCTCGGCACCGACGCGGCCCACCGCGGCCTGCACATTCTGGTTCGCGATCGCACTCAGCACGTCGGAAGGCACCAGCCCGAGGCTGGTCAGCCGGTCGGTGTCGAACCAGATGCGCATGGAGTAGTCGCGGTTGCCGAACATGTAGGCTTGGCCGACGCCGGGAACGCGCGACACCGCATCGAGCACATTGATGGTGACGTAGTTGCTCATGAACAGCGGATCGAGCTTGTTGCCCTCGCTGTGGAACAGCACGAACTGCAGAATGGAGGCTGAGCGCTTGCGCACCGTCACGCCCTGCTGCTGGACGATCGCCGGCAGCCTGGCCAGGGCCGCCTGGACACGGTTGTTGACGTTGACGACGTCGATGTCGGGGTTGGTGCCGAGCGCGAAGCTGACGGTCAGGCTATAGCTGCCGTCGTTGGCGCTGCCGGATTTCATGTAGATCATCTGGTCGACGCCGTTGACCTGCGCCTCGATGACCTGGGCGATGGTGGCTTCGACGACAGCGGCGGAGGCGCCGGGATAGCTCGTACTGACCTGCACCTGCGGGGGCACGATATCGGGGAACTGCGCCACCGGAATGCGGGTGAGCGCGATCAATCCGGCCAGGGTCATCACGATCGCGATGACGATGGCCAGACGCGGACGATTGACGAAAACCGCTGAAATCACGGGCTCAGTTCCGCGCCGGAGCGGCGGGGGCGGTGGCCGCCGCGGGCATCGGGTTCACCTGGATGCCCGGACGCACCCGCTGGATGCCGTCGGCGACGACCGTCTCGCCTTCCTTCAGCCCGTCAAGGACGACGGCGATCGCCGGCGTCGATTGGCCGAGCTGGATCCGGCGCTGCTCCACCTTGTTGTCCGGCCCGACCACGTAGACATAGCTGCCCTGCTGGTCGGTAAGCACCGACGCGCGCGGAATGCCGAGCGCCAGAACCGGCTTCACGCCTTCGACGATGACCGAGACGAACTCGCCGTCCACCAGTTCGCGGAAGCCCCCCTTGCCCGGCGGGTTGGGGATGCGGGCACGCAGCATCAGCGTGTCCGTATTGGTGGCCACCGATGGGTCGGTGTAGTCGAGCTGTCCGCTCTGCGCATAGATGCCGCCTTGCGGCAGACGAAGCTTCACGCGGATGGCACCGAACCCGCCCTTGTCCGCATAATGGTCGCGCAGATCGAGCACCGCGCGGACCGAGACCGGAAACAGCACGTACATCGGGTCCTGGCTGACGATGGTGACCAGCGCGCCGGAGTTGGGGCTGACCACGTTGCCCACGGTCAGCGCGGTGCGGCCGATCTTGCCGGAAATCGGCGCGTGGATCTCGGTATAGTCCAGGTTGATCTGCGACGACCTGAGCTGCGCCTGGGCCAACAGGACCTGCGCGGCCAGGCTGGCCTGTTGGGCCTGCGCGTCATCCACCGTGGAGCGTTGGCCGGCCGGCGTGTTCAGCAGCGCCTGGGCGCGCCCGAGCGTGATGACGGCGTTGCGCAGCAAGGCCTGCTCCTGTGCCACCGTCGCCTGCTTGGCCTGCAGATCGGCCTCGAACGGCGGCCGTTCCAGGCGGTACAGCAGATCGCCCTGACGCACCTCGGCGCCCTCGGTGAACGGTTGCTGCTCGATGAAGGCGGTCACGCGGGCGACGATGTCGACGCGGTCGGTCGCCTGGACGCGGCCGACAAAGTCGCTGCTTTCGGTGACCGATTGCGTCTGCACCTTGGCGACGCCAACCACCGGCGGGCCGCCCGGGCCGGGTTGGGCCTGAACGGGGGCGGCGACAGCAACCAGCAGCGCGGCGACAACGGCTTTTGCGGTCCAGTGGTTACGCATACGAGATCCTCGGCATCCGGTTGGCTGTTCGCGGGCAAGGCCGGGCTTGCGCGGGTCTGCCGCGTAAGGGTGAAACTGTCCTGGCGGCACCAGGTCCGTTGCGTTGCACAGCATGGCGGGAGATGGCTTCCTCAGATCACGAAGTGCTCGGCGAGCACGGCGACGCGCGCTTGCAGCGTCTCGATGGAGGGACGGTCCGTGATCAGGCCCTTGAGCGCGAGCCGGAACACGTCCGCGGCGGCAGCGTCGTCGATCACCGCGGCCAGCAGTTGCTGGGTCCGCTCACGGTGAGTGCTTTGCACGCTTGGCGAAACTGCCAGTGCCTGATCGAACAATTCATCCCCCTGCGGAGAACTCATGAGATGCGCGAGGGGGCCAAGCAGCCATGCATCAATAATCATCAGGAGTTTTGCTTTTCTTTCGATGTCAATGTCCAATATTTTTTTCGCAGACACGAAATTCTTGTCCATCATTTTTTCGATTGCGCAGCTGAATAACTCACGTTTATTGGCGAATTGCAAATAGATCAGCGGCCGGGACAGGCCGGCCCGTTTGGCAACGTCCTCCAACGAGGTCTTGGCATAGCCATGCTGCAAGAAACATGACCACGCCGCCTCGATGATCGCTTCACGCCGTTGCGGGTCGTTACGGACAGCCATTGTCCTTTGCCAGCACCATCCGGGTGCGCCATAACAAATGGACAAAAATTGTTAAATTGTCAACCCGAAGGCAACCGGGAGTTTGGCGAACACGCGGGCGGGCAGCGACAGGATTTTCCGCTCCGGGCGCCGAGGGGCTATATTTGGCCATCGGGCCGGATCGGGGGTCGGCCGGGAGGCAGAAATGAAGGAAAGTCCTGACATGGCGCTATCGCGTCGCGGCCTGTTTACGGTTTGCACCGGGCTCGGGGCGGCGTTCGGGCTGCCCGGCTGGGAACGGCCGGCACAAGCACAGGCCGGCGCCTCAGCATTGCTCACCCGCGCCATTCCGCGATCCGGCGAGGCGTTGCCGGTGATCGGCCTGGGCACCGCCGTTGTCTTCGACATCGGCGACGATCCGCAACAGCGCGGCGCCCGCGCCGCCGTCATCCGAAGCCTGGCCGCTGCCGGCGGAAAGGTCATCGATACGGCGCCGTCCTATGGCCGCGCGGAGGGCGTGGTGGGCGACCTCGTCGCCGAGGCCGGATTGAGGGACCGTATCTTTCTCGCCACCAAGCTCGAATCCTACGATCGCAGCACCGGTCCGGCGCAGCTGCAAGCGTCATTGCATGGGCTGCGCACCGACAAGGTCGACCTGATGCAGCTCCACAATGTCAGCGATCCGCGCCAGGACCTGGCGATGCTGCGCGACTGGAAGGCGCAAGGCCGCTGCCGTTACACCGGTATCACGACGACCTACCGGGGTGCTTTCGACGCGGCCGAAGCGGTGTTGCGGCGCGAGAAGCCGGACTTTCTTCAGATCGATTATTCGCTGGAGGATCGCGAGGCGGAAAAGCGGCTGATCCCGACGGCGGGCGAGGTCGGAGCGGCGGTGCTGACGGCTTTGCCTTTCGGTCGCGGCCGCCTGTTCCGCGCGGTGCAGCAGCGGCCCGTGCCGGAATGGGCCGGCGAATTCGGCGCGGTGAGCTGGGGTCAGTTCTTCATCAAATATCTTCTCGGCAATCCGGCGGTGACCACCGTCATCGCCGGCACGAGCAATCCCGACCATATGGCCGACAATCTCGGCGCCGGACGGGGCCGACTGCCCGACGATGCGGAGCGACGGAAAATGGTCGAGTTTTTTGCCTCGCTCCGCTAAAACGCTGCCTCAACACGATGCGCTCCAAGGAGCCGAAAATGACCCAAAATCGAAGTTTCGCCGGCGATCGCCGCGGATTTTTCCGCGCCCTGGCCGGCGTCACGACGCTGGCGGCGCTGGCGGCCTCGCCGCTTGCCGCCTTCGCGCAGACCGCGGGCACCGCGCCGCTCAAGATCGGCATGATCGGCTCGGGCCGCATGGGCAGCGCGCTCGGCGCGGCATGGGTGAAGGCCGGCCATCCCGTGATGTTTTCGTCGCGCCATCCCGAGGCGTTGAAGGATCTGGTCGCCGGCCTCGGACCGCTGGCGCAGGCCGGCACGCCGGCGGAAGCCATCGCGTTCGCGGATGTCGTGGCGCTCGTCGTGCCCTATGCCGCGGTGAAGCAGATCGGCCAGGATTTCGGGCCGGCGCTGGCGACCAAGGTGCTGGTGATGGACGTGAGCAACCCGATCGTGCCGCGCGACGGCGAGATCGGGACCTGGGCGCGCGAGAAGGGCGCCGGTCTGGCAACGGCGGAATTGATCCCGGGCGCCCATCTGGTGCGCGCCTTCAACGCGGTCGGTTTCACGATGGTGCGGCAGAACGCGAATGCCGAGGAACGGCATTTCGGCGTGCCGATAGCCGGCGACGACCCGGCCGCCATCGCGGTGGCCTCGACGCTGGCGCGCGACGCCGGCTACGAGCCGGTGCTCGTCGGGTCGCTCGCCATGGGCAAGTACCTGCTCCCGGGAACGCCGCTCGCGGGCCAGCATACGCCCGACGAGATCCGACAGATCGCCGCGGGCCTGAAGTGATCGGGCCTTGACCGACCACGGCCGGACCGCCCCGGAAACCCCGGACGGCGGTCCCTTCTATCGGCTGCTGAGACGGGTCATCGACGTCCGGCCCGAGGAAGTGCGCGTTGTCGGCTGGTGCTGGCTTTATATTTTCTCGGTCCTGTCGTCGTACTACATCATCCGGCCGATCCGCGACCAGATGGGAGTCGCCGGCGGCGTCGACAACCTGCAATGGCTGTTCACCGGCTCGCTCGTCGGCATGCTGCTGCTGAACCTGCCGTTCGCCTGGCTGGTCGCGAAATTGCCGCGCAGTCGGTTCATCCCGATCACCTACCATTTCTTCGTCGTCAACATCCTGCTGTTCGCCGCCCTCCTGCACTGGTCCGACCCGCATGCGGCGGTCTGGATCGGGCGAATCTTCTTCATTTGGGCTTCGGTGTTCAATCTGTTCGTGGTCTCGGTGTTCTGGCAGATGAACGTCGATCTGTTCAGCCCCGAGCAGGGCAAACGGCTGTTCGGCATGATCGCGGCCGGCGCGACGGTCGGCGCGATCGTCGGCTCGAGCGTGACCGCCTCGCTGGCGCATTACGTGTCGCCGATCTTTCTGATGCTGGGCTCGGCGACTTTGCTCGAGGTCGCGGTGTTCGCCGTCGGACGCCTGTCGCGCCTGTCGCCGACCCTGCATCGCCAACCCATGGGAAGCGGCAGGGAGACGGCGATCGGCGGCGGCATTTTCGGCGGCATCGTCCACTCCTTCCGCTCGCGCTATCTCGTCAATGTCGGCGTCTTCCTGCTGCTGTTCTCGCTGACCTCGACATTCCTCTACATGGAGCAGGCCGGCATCGTCAGCCGCAGCTTCAGCAATCGCGGAGCGCAGATCACCTTCTTCGCCACCGTCGACCTGATGGTCAACGTCCTCACGCTGGTCATTCAGCTCTTCCTGACCGGACGTATCCTGTTGACGTTCGGCGTCGCGCTGTCTCTCGGTCTGCTGCCGGCGCTCACCATCGTCGGTTTCGGCGCGCTCGCCCTGGTGCCGACGATCGTGGCGGTGGCGGTGTTCCAGGTCCTGCGCCGCGCCGCCGATTACGCGATCGCACGGCCGACCCGCGAGCTTCTCTTCACCGTCGTCGCGCGCGAGGACCGCTTCAAGGCGAAGAGCTTCATCGACACCATTGTCTACCGCACCGGCGATCAGATCGGCGCCTGGTCCACCGCCCTGCTTCGCGGCTTGGGTTTGGGCAACTCCGAGCTTGCCCTGGTGGCGATTCCGATCGCCGCCCTGTGGCTCGTTAACGGGCTGTGGCTCGGCCGCCGGCAGGAGCTTCTGGCGCGGCAGCAGGCGGTTGCGCCGCCAGCCGCCGCCACGGCGGACTGAACGGCACCGCCCCGTCCGGCATGGGAGGGGACCGGAAAGCGCAATTGTGCACTGCACCATACGGGCGCCCGCTCGTCGGTGAGCGCTGGTGATGGGGGGCCAGGCGCGGGAAGGAGAGACTGCAATGGCGAACGACAGCACCGTCGTGGTCGAGGTGCCGATGACGCTCCGTGTTTCCGTCGCGTTCCCCGATCAGGCGCCGAACGATCCGCAGGCCGCGGCGACGGCACTCGCCGGCTGGATCGCCGACCGGCTGATCCACATCAGCCACGCCCAGATCGACGCATGCAATGAGCTGAACCGCCTGTTTCCGCACGGCGTGGGTGTGGTCACCGACGTCGATGCCCGCGTCCGTCCGGCCGCGTCCGCGTAGCGCAGCGAGGCGCGGGCAGGTCGGGCCGGAGATGTCCGGTCTGACGACGCGGCTGTCGGATAAGCGGACAGGCGCCGCCGTGCCGCAGCCCTGAAAGGCGCGGATTCGCCGGGATTCGGGCTGGCACGTGAATTGCCTCCAGGGGATCGCTTTCCCACCGGAGGTGCGCTCATGAATTTCGTCTCGCCCGCCCGGATGGACGGAACGCCTTCCGGCAACCTCACGCCGGTGTTCCTGCACACGGGCTGGCGGAGCCGCGGCACCTGGATCTGGGCCGGGCTGCGCGCCGATCCGGGCGTGATGGGCTTCTACGAGCCGCTGAGCGAGGCGATGGCCGGGCTGACCCCGGAGGTCATCGCCGCCACACGGCCGGATTCCTGGCCCTCGGGCCACCCGTCGATGCCGCCGTACTGGAGCGAGTTCGCCGGCATGCTCCGCCCCAACGTGCCGGGGGTGCCCGGCTACCGGACGACATTCGCCACCGAGCACGCCTTCGCCGGCGCCGCCGGGTCGCAGCCGGAACTGGCGGCCTATCTGCGCGGAGTGCTGCTGCATGCCACCACGGCGGGGCGGACGCCGGCCCTTAAGTTCTGCCGTTCGATGGGGCGCGTGGCCTGGATGCAGGCGACCTTTCCCCACGCCCTGCATGCCGTCGTGCTGCGCCGCCCCGATGCGCAATGGGCCTCGGCGCGGCATCAGATGGAAGTGCACGACAACCCGTATTGCGTGACGATGCCGCTGCTGACGCTGGCCCGCAACGCCGATGCGCCGGTGGTGGCCCGGGTCTGCCGGGCGCTGCGGGTCCCCTTGCCGCGGCTGCGCCAGGCCGACCCTGCCCGCGCGGCCGAGGCGTGCCGGCAGATGGTGGATCATCTGTCCTGGGCGGACCGCTACGGCGCCTTCCTGGCGCACTGGATGGCCGGCGCCCTTGCCGCCCTCGCGACCGACTGCCTGGTGCTGGATGCCGACATGCTGCTGTGGTCGGCGCAATATCGGCGCGACATGACCGCGGCCGTGGCGCGGCGCAGCGGGCTGCGGCTGAATCTCCCGATCGACCCGGAGCGAACCGTCACCACGCCCCCCGCGCTCGATGGCGAGGAGACGGAGGCGCAGCAGGCCGCGCTGACCCTGCTGCAGGAGCATCGCACGGCGCTGGCGCCGGAAGGCTACGGGTTGGCGTGGAACCTGCTGGCGGCGGCGTTGATCCGGCCGGGCGCGGAGGCACCGCGCGACGAGGCCGCGGCAGCGGAAGAGCCGTCGGCGTTGTCGTCGCCCCGATCGTGGTTTCGCAATCCCTGGGCCCATCGCGAGGACGCCGACGCGACCCGATGACAGCGGCGCCGGCCCGGATGCTTGAACCGCGGAGCCACCGATCCCAGTTGTCCTGTCGCGGACTCGCAACGTCGCGCGCCGCCCATCCACCGGGACAGATCCATGGCTGCACGCGATCCCTACGAGGTTCTGGGACTGAAGCCGGGCGCGAGCGACAAGGAGATTCGTGGCGCCTACCGCAAGCTCGCCAAGAAGCACCATCCCGACCTGAACCCCGGCAACAAGCCCGCCGAGGAGCGCTTCAAGGAAGTCTCCGCCGCCAATGAGTTGCTGTCGGATCCGGCGCGGCGCGCGCGCTACGACCGCGGTGAAATCGACGCCTCCGGTCAGGAGCGGCCGCAGCGGGGGTCCTGGCAGGGCCATGCCGAAGGGCCGCAGGGCACCCGCTACCGCCCCAACGGCGAGGCGGGCGTCGACGAGCAGGAAATCGGCGACATCTTCGCCGAACTGTTCCGCCGGGGCGGCAGCGGCGCCCCGCCGAACATGCGCATGCGCGGGGGCGACCTGCAGTACACCCTGGCCGTCGATTTCCTCGACGCGGTCAACGGCGCGACACGGCGGCTGACCCTGCCGCAGGGCAAGCACCTCGACGTTCGCGTGCCGCCCGGCATCGAGGACGGCCAGGTCATGCGCCTGAAGGGCCAGGGCCAACCCGGCCACAACGGCGGCGCCGCCGGCGACGCGCTGATCGAAATCCACGTCACCCCGCATCCGTTCTTTCACCGCGACGGCAACGACATCCGCTTCGAGGTCCCGGTCACGCTGGCCGAGGCGGTGCTGGGCGGCAAGATCACCGTGCCGAGCCCATCGGGCAGTCTCAGCGTCACCGTGCCCCCGCATTCGGACACCGGCGCGCAACTGCGCCTGCGCGGCAAGGGCGTGCCGGCGCATGCCGGCCAGCCCGCGGGGGACGCCTATGTCACCCTCAAGGTCGTGATCGGGGCGGTCGACGACAAGCTCGAGCGTTTCCTGCGGGACCGGGCGCCCGACCCGGCCGGCAATCCGCGGCGCGGCATGACGGGGGACGCATGATCACCATCGACGTGCTCTGCGGCAGTGTCGCCGGGCTGCAAGCGGGCGAGGTGGAGCAATGGATCGGCAACGCCTGGCTGCGCGCCGAGGGGCCGCCCGGGCAGTATCGCTTCCAGGAGATCGACGTCGCCCGGGTCCGCCTGATCCGCGAGCTGCGCAACGATCTCGGCATCGACGACGAGACCCTTCCGGTCGTGCTCTCCCTGATCGACCAGCTCTATGCCGCGCGCCGGCAGATGCGCAAGCTGCGCCGGGCCGTCGAGGAAGCGGCGCCGGACGACGTGAAACAGGCGATCCTGAACACCCTGGCTGGCTGACAGCCGGCGGAGGCTCGTGATCAGGTCAGGTCGGGCACGAACGGGTACGGGCCGGGAAAGCGATCGACCAGGGCCGTGTGCGAGACGATCCCGCCGCCTTCGATGGTGACGTGGACCTGAAAACCCGGCGGTTCCAGCGTCCACTGGCCCGGATTGTCGGTGAACAGATCGAGATCGACGATATGCGCCACTCCGGGGCCGGTGCTGGCGATGGCCTGCGCCACGTTGGTGGTGATGACCCGGTGGTGGTGGCCGCAGATGATGCGCTGGACCTGCGGGTGCCTGCGCACCACCGCCTCGAAGCCGGCGGGTTCGCGCAGGATGATGATGTCCATGTGGCCGATGCCGCAGAGAAACGAGGGGTGGTGCATGGCGATGATGGTCGGCTTGTCCGGTTGCGCGGCCAGTGTCCGGTCCAGCCATTGCAGCCGCCGCGGGCACAGTTCGCCGTCGGATTCGCGCGTAATCAGCGTGTCCAGCATGACCAGGCGGACCGGCAGGTCCTCGACGGCGTACTGCACGAATTCGGGGTCGCTGGTCACCCCGGGCAGGTGGCGCAGCACGGTTCGGAAGTTGTCGCGGTCGTCGTGGTTGCCCGGAATGACGTAGACCGGGATATCGATCAGCCGCGCCAGCATCTCCGCCAGGTTCTCGTATTCGGCCACCAGACCGTTGTTGGTGAGGTCGCCGGTGATGACCATCGCGTCGGCGCGCGGACGGAAATCGCGCACGGCGCGCAGCGCGCGTTCGGTCAGCGTGTTGGTCTCGCACGTCCGCATGGCGGCCAGGCCACGCGGGCGGACATGCAGGTCGGTAATTTGAATCAGGATCATGGTGGTCCAATCATGGTTCCGGGGGAGCGGTGATTCCTGAACGGGTGGCGGCGGGCCATCCAGGCCGCCGCGTGGATAGCGTGGCAGCTGCCATCAGAACGTCACCACGGACCGGATGCTCTCACCGCGGCGCATGAGGTCGAAACCTTCGTTGATGCGCTCGAAGGGCAGCACGTGGGTGATCAGGTCATCGATGTTGATGCGCCCGTCCATGTACCAGTCGACGATGCGCGGCACGTCGGTGCGTCCGCGCGCGCCGCCGAACGCCGTGCCCATCCACACCCGGCCGGTGACAAGCTGGAACGGCCGGGTCGCGATTTCCTGCCCGGCGCCGGCGACGCCGATGATGACGCTACGGCCCCAGCCCCGATGCGCGCATTCCAGGGCCTGGCGCATCAACGTGGGGTTGCCGACACATTCGAAGGTGTAGTCGGCGCCACCCTTCGTGAGGCTGACGAGGTGGGGCACCAGGTCGCCCTCGACCTCCTTGGGGTTGACGAAGTCGGTCATGCCGAACTTTTCCGCGATGGCCCGGCGCGCGGGGTTGATGTCGACGCCGACGATCTGCTCGGCGCCGACCATGCGCAGGCCCTGAATGACGTTGAGCCCGATGCCGCCGAGGCCGAACACCACCGCGCGGGCGCCGGCCTCGACTTTCGCCGTGTTGATGACGGCGCCGATGCCGGTGGTGACGCCGCAACCGATGTAGCAGACCTTCTCGAACGGGGCGTCCGGGCGGATCTTCGCCAGCGCGATCTCGGGCAGCACGGTGAAGTTGGAAAAGGTGGACGTTCCCATGTAGTGGTAGATCGGCACGCCACCGGATGAAAAACGGCTGCTGCCGTCGGGCATCACGCCGCGACCCTGAGTGGCCCGGAGCGTGATGCACAGGTTGGTCTTGCGGGACAGGCAGTATTCGCACTGCCGGCATTCCGGCGTGTAGAGCGGGATGACGTGGTCGCCTTTTTTCAGGCCGGTCACGTTCTTGCCGACGTCGACGACGACGCCGGCGCCCTCATGGCCGAGAATGGCCGGAAAAATGCCTTCCGGGTCGGCGCCGGACAGGGTGAATTCGTCGGTGTGGCAGATGCCGGTTGCCTTTATTTCAACCAGCACCTCGCCCTCGCGCGGGCCCTCCAGATCGACGGTCTCGGGGCTGAGCGGGGCGCCGGCGGCGCGGGCAACGGCGGCTCGGGTTTTCATCGGCGGGTTATCCTGCTGACGGTCGGGCGCATGGTGCGGG
>Ga0181535_10002344_pt1 | contig 23312 bp, 23 predicted proteins | sample PEATcosm2014_Bin_44_FD_119774 | JGI IMG/M metagenome (GOLD analysis project Ga0181535, IMG submission 119774) | Peatland microbial communities from MTU Mesocosm Facility, Houghton, MI, USA - PEATcosm2014_Bin17_30_metaG | ecosystem: Environmental > Terrestrial > Soil > Wetlands > Peat | place...
CACGCCCGACGGAGCAAATTGGTCGGAGCCCGCGGACGTGTTTCCACGTCAGCTGTTCGCGTGGCCAGCCGAGCAGGCGATAGCGACCTTTACCACCGAATCAACGTCGGATGATCGATGAGTATAAGCGTCGTAATTCCAACCTACCAGCGCCCTGATACGCTTCTCAACTGCGTGTCAACGATTCTTGCGGGATCGCTAAAACCCGATGAGATTATCATCGTCGGACGCAAAGGTGACGCAGGAACTGAAAACGTGGCCGCGGATATCGCCGCTAAGCAATACGCGAAAGTGACGATTCGTTCGGAGTGGGTCGCCGTGCCAGGTCACATTCCGCCCGTCGAGACGGGAGTCAGGAGTGCGACAAGCGATTGGGTAGCGGTAGTGGACGATGACGTGACAGTGACACACGATTGGCTGTTGTCCGTAGCGCCGCATTTTACCGCAGATGATGTGGGCGTTGTTGGAGGGCGTGTGCTGTTGTCGGGTGCAACCCCGGCCAAACCCAAGGGCAAACCGGGATGCATTTCATGGTACGGTAAAATTTGGGGCAACCTCGGGAGCATGGATGGGCCAACCGCGTGGGAGGTGGACACGGTGATGGAGGGGAACTGTGTCTGGCGACGCGATCTGATCACTTCACTGGAGTTTGATCCCGTGTTGAATTTTGACGATGCTTCGATGTACGGTCTCGATCTTTGCTTGCAAGCGAAGAAACGCGGATTCAGGGTAATCTTTGAGCCGCGCGCATTGGTCTACCATCATCCGGCGCCACGTCCACCGGAACTTCGCCGCCACGAACGCGGACCAAGGCTTTACTGTTATTGCCGCAACTATACATATATCATTTTAAAGCGGTTTCCGACGTGGCGCCGTCTTGTGTTTGTCGGTTGGTGGTTTTTTGTCGGTGAGCGAGATGCGTGGGGGCTGGCCTCACTGGCGTTCGACAAACTGTTTGGTGAGTGGCGCAAGAACAGGCACGTGGCACAAGCATGGGCCGGAAAGATCAAAGGCGCGCGTCTGTGGCTAGCAGGATGACATTAGTGATCGTACGGTCAGTCCCTTCATTCAACCCGTTTGGAGCAAAGCTTTGAGACTCAAGGCTCTCGAGGTTCTCGTGTGCCTGAAGTGCGGTGGGCCGCTGCGAGCAACTTCCGTCGTTCTCGAAAATGAGGAGACACGCGACATTGTTGAGGGCTTGCTCGAATGTCAAGTGTGCCGCGCGGAGGTACCGGTCGTTCGCAGTGTCCCTCGATTTGTATCATCCGAATCTTATGCAGCCTCCTTCGGTTTTCAATGGAATCGATTCGACCGACTTCAAGTTGACAGTGCGATGCACAATGATCTGAGTCGCAATCGCTTTTATGCAACGACAGGCTGGCCGCCAAGTCTCAGCGGAGAACACATCCTGGAGGCGGGATGCGGGACCGGGCGGTTTACGGAACTGGCTCTCGAAACTGGGGCCGAAGTGGCGTCGTTTGATTTGAGCACTGCCGTCGAGGCTGCTTGGCGCAACAACCATGACAAGCCGCTCGTGACTTTGTTCCAAGCAAGCATCTACGAGATACCTTTGCGCAAAGAATCATTCGATAAGATCTTCTGTATGGGCGTCTTGCAGCATTGTCCAGATGTTGAGGGGGCCTTTCGCAGCATGCTTCCCTTCCTCCGGCCAGGTGGTGAGATCGTGATTGACGTATACGAAAAGTCGACCGGTTTGCCGCCGCTGAAGTATCTTGCGCGTCCGTTCCTTAGGCCGTTAGGAACGAGAGGTATTTATCGCTTACTATCTTGGACCATTCCGCCGGCCTTTGACCTGAAAAAGGCTCTGCACCGGGTCCCCTTCATAGGCGCACAGATCGGCCGACTGATTCCGATTGGTCCCATTTCACACGCGCCCCGATTAAGGTACGACGATGAGGAATTGAAACAGGTGAAAATCTTGAGCGCTCTCGACATGCTATCTCCAAAGTATGACCAGCCACAGCGGATGGAAGACGTTCGGCGATGGTTCGAGCAGGCTGGGCTCGTGAATGTGCAGGTCAAGCGTGGATATAATGGCATCAACGCCAAGGGCATGCGTCCGAATTGAAGTCGTGATTGAACGATGTCAACCACCAACATTGACGGCGAGGAGCGGCGGCCTATCCACACACTTTTCGTCGGCTCGCATCCCGTACAATACTCAGCACCTATCTTCCGCCGCCTCGCGCAACATCCCCAATTAGAGATTCAAGTCGCGTACTGCGGCATGCAGGGGGCGGAGCTTAAGCTGGATCCTGGGTTCGGAATCGACGTGAAATGGGACGTGCCGCTTCTCGAAGGCTACGAATGGGTCGCGCTGCCGAATCGCTCGCCAGTTCCGAAATCGGGTTCGTTTTTCGCGTTGTTCAATCCAGGAATTTGGCGCCTGATTTCGAGGGGCAAATTCGACGCCGTAATCCTTTACACGGGTTACAGGTGCGCGACGTTCTGGATCGCACTCGCTGCTGCGAAATGGAACCGGATTCCGATCCTGTTCGGCACTGACGCCCACGAACTCGCTCCGCGTGACCGTAAGGACTGGAAGCTGTGGGTGAAGAAAATGCTCTGGCCCCGGCTCTTCAGACTCGCCGATGTCGTTCTGGCTCCATCGAGTGGGACGGTCGCATTGATGCGTGGTCTTGGAATACACGAGGATCGTATCGCCTTAACGCCGTATTGCGTAGATAATGACTGGTGGATTGAACAGTCAGCCAAAGTGGATCGTCGAGCGGTACGCGCACGCTGGGATGTACCGGATGACTCTTTCGCGATCCTTTTTTGCGCGAAACTACAACGCTGGAAACGGCCTCAGGATCTTTTGTGTGCATTCGCAAAAATAGCCGATGCGAATGCATATTTGGTGTTCGCGGGGGAAGGGCCGCTGCGATCTGCACTCGAATCCGAGGCGCATTCACTCGGCATCGCCGACAAGGTTCGCTTTCTCGGATTCGTCAATCAATCGGAACTACCGGGGACCTACACCGCGTCGGACATTTTGGTGCTTCCTTCCGAGCATGAGCCTTTCGGCGTGGTCGTGAACGAAGCGATGCTGTGTAAGTGCCCTGTAATTGTGAGCGACCGGGTTGGGGCCGGTTTTGATCTGGTGCGTGAGGCGGAGACTGGCTTCGTTTTTGCGGTAGGCGACGTGACCGGCCTAGCTGTGGCCCTCCGGCGCGCAATGAGTGATCGCGACCACTTGCGAGAAATGGGGGAGGCATCTAACCGCAGGATGGCAGAGTGGTCCCCAAGAGACAACATTGCAGCATTCGTCCAATCGGTGATGCGAGTGACAAAAATCTGCTCGGGATCGGCGACGACAAAAACTCTATGAACTCCAAGTCTTGCGAGTTCAAGATTCTTATCTACGGCGAATATTTTCTGCCCGTAGTCGGTGGCGTTCAAACTTCGATGAACCTCCTGGCAAAGGGGCTTCTCGAACAGCATTCGAACCAAGCTAACAGCCCCCACGAAGGGAAAATCGACGTGACGGTTGTTATCGGGACCGCGTCCGATGGAGCGGACGACTCCAGCTTCCCGTTTCGTGTTGTCCGCAAGCCAGGGCTGGGGCGATTGACCGAACTGATTCGCGATGCCGACGTGATTCACGTGGCGGGGCCGTGTCTGCTCCCGATGATGATTGGCTGGCTAATTCGCAAGCCAGTTGTCGTCGAGCACCATGGCTATCAGGCAATTTGCCCGAACGGACTACTCTTCAGGGAGCCTTCGAAAACGGTGTGCCCAGGATACTTTGGGCGAAGACGATACGAAAAGTGCGTGCGGTGCTCTTCGATGACTATGGGACACTTAGGGGCGCTTCGCGCCCTGCTGCTCACATTTCCGAGACGTTGGCTGAGCGGGAAGGTCGCAGCAAATATTACAATCTCCGATCATGTCGCCACACGGTTGAAGCTGCCTTGCAGCCGCACTATTTATTACGGAATTGAGGAATCTTCCGTTGTCCAGGGCAATGTTGAACCGCCTGCTAGCAACTCCATTCGTATAGCCTACGTCGGACGCCTTGTCGCAGAGAAAGGTCCAGCCCTGCTTCTAGAGGCAGCGAAGCGCTTAGCAGATGACGGGGTTTGTTTTCAGCTCTCGTTCATTGGTGATGGGCCTGAGCGGGCTAGGCTCGAGAAGTTGGCGGGAAGACTGCAGTTGAGGAATTACACAAAATTTACTGGTGATCTTCGAGGATCTCAGCTTGAGGACGCCGTCGCCAAAATTGATCTGGTTGTAATGCCGTCGCTATGTGAGGAAACAGCCGGTCTAGCTGCAATCGAGCAGATGATGCGAGGGCGCGTTGTGATCGTGGCGGATATCGGGGGCCTCAGTGAAGTTGTCGGTGAGGCCGGTTTGAAGTTTGTACCGGGCGACTCGGCGGACCTCGCGGCATGCGTCCGAAAGGTGATCGACAACCCAAGCCTTTTAATGTCGCTTGGCACACTGGCGCACGAGCGCGCGCGGCAACTCTTCAGACTCGATAGTATGATTGAAGGGCACGTTTCTCTGTACCGCGAAGTGTCGCTCGGAGAGTTGCAAGAACGCGGTGCGGACGGCGTCGAGCGACGTGACGAGATTTAGAGAATATCAACATGTTCAATGCTCGCATGCCCGCGATGAGAAACCAGGGATTGATTGGTATCAGCGTGTTTGTCCTAGGCGTTTGGGCGGCTTGGCAAGTCGGAAACAAGCTAGCTGGTGGAGATGTACAGTGGCTGCTCTTTGCAGCGCTGGGGCTTGCGGCGTGCGTCGTGGCCGTCGCGATATTGCGGAATTGGCGCTCGGGGTTCTACTTCTTTCTCGTTTGGCTGTTGTTTGAGGACCTGGTCCGGAAGTATCTTGGCAATGGCACGGCTCTCTTTTTCGGCAAGGACATTCTCCTTGTTCTTGTCTATATTTCGTTCTTCGTCGCTCTTCACCGACGAAGAGAAAAGACTTTCCGACCACCTTTCCTGTTTCCGCTTGCTTTCTTCGTTTGGCTCGCCGCAGTACAAGTCTTTAATCCAAACTCTCCAAGCGTTCTGTATGGCTTGTTAGGGTTCAAGCTGTACTTCTGCTATGTGCCCCTGATGTTCGTCGGGTTTGCAATCGTGAGAAACCAGGAAGAGTTGCGAAAGTTTCTAGTTGCGAATGCTCTTCTTGCCGCAGTGATTTCGGTGTTGGGAATTATCCAGGCGATTGTCGGTAATAGCTTCTTGAATCCGGCGCACCTGGCTCCCGAATTGGAGGATTTAGGAAACCTGTATAAGACCAGTCCTCTAACGGGGCGCCTCGTGTCGCTTCCGGACTCTGTGTTTGTAAGCGCCGGCCGGTACGGACTGTATTTGATTTTTGTGACTATCTTCATGATCGGGGCTGCCGGCACCATGGTTTTTTACACGAAACGTAGCCGAGATTTCATTCTTATCGTAATCGGGATCGTCGGCGCCGCCGTCCTGCTCAACGGAGCCCGAGGACCGGTTATGTATTCGATTGGAAGTGCTATGGTTCTAGCGTTGGGACTCATGTGGGGTGCCCCATGGCGTCATCGGCAGGCCCACCAGTCGCTTAAAGCCGTTCGCCGCTCTGTAATCATGGTGACGCTGGGGTTGGCTGCTATCATCTTCATATTCCCGGACGAAGCAGGCTCGCGAATCGCCCTTTATTCTGAAACCCTGTTGCCAAGTAGCTCGGCATATGAGGTCAGCGCACGAACCTGGGACTACCCGATCGACAATCTCCTCGAAGCCTTTAGAAAACCGAACTGGGTATTGGGGAACGGCACTGGTGTCGCCTCCCTCGGCACTCAGTATGTGAGTAAATTGCTCGGGCAGCGTCCGCCGAACCTAGGAGTTGAAGAGGGCTACGGCACCATGATCGTCGAGATGGGCGTTCTAGCGCCGTTTGCGTGGATCTTATGGACTGGAGCACTGGTGTATCACACTTGGAAAATTGTCACTCGTTTGCGAGGGACGCACCTGTTCCCGATAGGATTCGCTATTTGGTGGTACACATTTTTATTGCTCTACCCACTCACGTACGGGGGACTCACCGCGTATCAAAATTACGTCAACAATGCGTACATGTGGCTGCTCCTGGGAGTGCTCTACCGCCTGCCCGAGCTTCTGACTGCGGCGCCGGTACCTTCCGCTGTAGCTGCTCCGAGGACGACGACACGCGGCGGATTCGAGTTTTAGAAATAAGGAGCGCGGAATGTGCGGCATCGCAGGGATTGCTTCCCGAAAAACGGATCCGCGTTCTACAGCTTCCACCGAGCGCATGGTGACCGCCATCGCTCATCGGGGGCCCGACAGCAACGGAGTGCAGGATATTGGCTACTGCGTCCTCGGTAATACCCGACTCGCGATCGTAGACCTGAGCGAACGTGGGCGCCAGCCGATGTGCAACGAAGACTCGACCATCTGGATCACCTACAACGGCGAATGTTACAACGCAGACGAGTTGCGTCCGCTTCTTTTGGCGCGTGGCCATCGGTTCCGCTCGGAGACCGACACGGAGGTCATCCTACACCTTTACGAAGAGTTCGGGGATCAATGCGCTGAGAAGCTGCGCGGGATGTTTGCTTTCGCTATATGGGACTCTCGCGCTCGAAAGCTCTTGCTGGTACGCGATCGACTGGGGATCAAGCCCCTATATTACGCTCTCAGCCCCGACGGCATCATTTTCGGTTCCGAGATCAAAGCTCTCCTCGCCTCCGGGCTTGTGCCGCGCAAACTGGACGGCGCGGGCATACGCGCGTACTTGGAACTGGGACACATCCCGCCACCGTGGACCGCGATTCAGGGGATTACGCCGCTCGGGCCCGGTCACACTGGAATCTGGAGGGAAGCGAAATGGCAAACAAAGCCCTACTGGAAGCTCCCGGTTTCGTCAAACCGATTCTCGCACGAGATGCCGGAGAAAATTACCAGTAATCTCCGTGAAATTCTTGTTGATTCGAGTCGCCACCAACTGATGTCGGACGTCCCAATCGCGCTTTTCCTAAGCGGCGGAGTCGATTCCGCGGTGATAGGCGCTTTGATGCGTGGCGCGGGCGCAGATCGCTTGACAGCTCTGACGATCGGATTCGAGGAAGAAGCATTCGACGAATCGGCGGCAAGTCGACGAACAGCAGAGTTGCTCGGCATTTCCCATCGCGTTCTTCGCATCCCGGCGTCTCAGACGCTGGATTCAATCGATCACGCGCTCTGGGCCATGGATCAACCGACGATGGACGGCTTGAACACTTACTGGATTTCGCGGGCGGCTGCGGAGGAAGGTTTCAAGGTCGCGCTTTCGGGTCAAGGCGGTGACGAGTTGTTTGGAGGCTATTCTTCCATCGCTTGGTTCAATCGCTTCTCCCGAGTGGCGGGTTGGTTGCAGCACCTTCCTCAATTCGTTGGGCGTGGGTTGTTCGATCACCGCGCTCTACCGTATCGGTGGCGGAAACTGTCTTATCTGGTCGGCGCGGATGATCCGTTCGTCGCAGCCCAGTTGGCAGTACGAATAATGTTCCTTGAGCGAGATGCACATGACATTCTGACACCTGAACTTGCTCCGCCGAATGCTCCATTCGAAGGGCAGGAGTTTCTCGCAGAAATGGCACAGCCGACGAAGGGGAGGGATTTGCAGGAAAGGATCGCCTTCTTAGACTTTCCCGCGCACCTCGAGGCGCGGCTGCTCCGTGATGGCGATGCAATGAGCATGGCGAATAGTCTCGAAGTGCGCCCGATCCTGCTAGATCACTCCATCGTTGAATACGTACTAGCATTGCCGTCGGGAATGCGACGCCAAAACAAGAAGCTGCTGCTTGATGCTACGCGAGAGTTCATGCCAGAGGGGCTGGTTGCTGAGCTGATTTCGCGGCCGAAGCGAACATTTACGTTCCCGTTTACCCGCTGGCTTGATGGGCCATTGCGTCCAGTGATTGACGAGGCTTTCCGTCTCGATCGCCTTGCGTCAAACGGCGTCCTCAACGCGAAATCGGTGAGGAGGCTCTGGCGAAGATACCTGGAGGACCCCGCATCGGTAGGTTGGTCGCGTCTCTGGTGTGTCTTTGTGCTAGCCCGCTGGTGTGAAACGGTGCGGGCTGAGGTATGACGAGTGAATACCTTGAAAGTCAAGCCGCGCTTAGCCGTTGTCTCTCCGTTCCTCGATAAACGCCATGGAACCGAACGCCGTGTCGTCGAATGGGTTTCGCAATTGGCGGCTGAGTTCGAGATCCATGTCTATAGCCAAAGAGTGGAAGATATCGATCCATCGGGCTTCACCTGGCATCGCGTCCCAAGGCTTCCAGGACCCCATTTCGCGAATTTTCTGTGGTGGTTTCTCGCCAATCACTTATGGCGTGCGTGGGATCGGTTGTTCGGGCATCTTCGTTACGATCTGGTCTTCAGTCCTGGCATAAATTGCCTGGATGCCGATGCGATCTCCGTGCATATCGTGTTTGCCCAATACGTAAAACAAATGAGATCCAAATCAGAACGGGCACGGTGGGTTGCGTCACACTGGCCGCAGCTCCTTCATCGCAAACTTTATTATTGGTTCATCATTTTGCTTGAACGGCGTGCCTATCCTCGCTCGGATATTTCTCTAATCCTCATCGCCAAAAGGACGCGTGTTGCGCTCGAAGAATTTTATGGCAGACACGATCCGTGTCCGGTCGTCTACTTAGGCTTAGATCATCAAGTCTTTAACCCGGGCCGTCGCCGTGCCCTCCGACAAGAGTCCCGTCGAGGGTTGGGGCTTTCCGACGACAGGTTCGCTTTACTTTTGGTCGGCAATGACTGGCAGAACAAAGGGCTCCCGGTTCTTCTCGATGCTATGGAGTTGCTTGGCGGCCTTCCGATTGATTTGTTCGTCGTTGGCAGTGATGATCCAATGCGCTACCGATCAACCGTGCACGCCAAATCGTTGGACGAGCACGTCTATTTCTTGCCCCCAAGACCGGACATCGAATTTTATTATGCGGGTGTTGATGCGTACGCTGGGCCGTCGCTGGAAGACACCTTTGCGCAACCCCCCGCGGAAGCAATGGCGTGCGGTTTGCCGGTTATCGTATCAGCGACAAACGGGACCTGTGAGATCATCACCGATGGCAAGGATGGCCTGATTCTATCTGATCCGACCGACGCGACTGTTCTATCTGCTATGATTCGTCGCCTGTTCGAGGATATAGAATTTCGACGCAGTCTCGGCATGAACGCTTCGGAGACTGCCCGGCAATACACTTGGGAGCGCAACGGTCGTGAGCTGGCTGCGATTTTTAGAGACATCCTTTTGCGTAAAACAGAGTCCGTCATGCGAGAAAGGGTGCCAAAGCGCCAAACCAATGAAGACGCCAGACGAGCGGAATGAAATCACGCCCTTCACGGGAGCACTCGGTGTCCAAGGCGGCAATTGTTGCGTGCTCGATCACTCGCGATCTGAACCAGACATGCATGCCGATTCTGTTCCGTTCGTTAATCCGCGGATTAAAAATGTGCGGTTTCACACACTCTGGCGTGTCATGATGTTACGTGCGGTCCAACTGGCGAACGAATCCGCGAGCCAGGCCGCGGCTCTACCCGCGGGCTGCATCGAGTCAAGAGGCACAGATTTCGCAACATGACAATCGACACAGCTCGCGCGATCCTTTGCTTAGCGCCGGAGCGCAGAGCTGACACCGCGCTCCTCGGGGGAAAACAGAGCCGCGTTTCGCCTCGTGACCGGACGCTCGATTACCTCGCTGACGTCGCAGTCGCTCAGAGCGCTGTGGCGTCGCTCCGCGTTCCAGCCGAGCGAACAAGAGTCATGCCGTCCATTGGTCGCACGATTGCAACGGGATCAATCCGGGGATGGGATAAGCACATCACCCCCCGAGGCTGGATCGTCCACGCCAGAGCACGCGACACGCGACTGACGGGGTGGTACGGCCAGAGGTGCCTCGCGATTGAAAGCCTATCGGATCGCTCTACAAAGACGGGATTTGCGCGAAACGAATATCCCTCGAGTCTCATTTCCGTCTTCCAAGTGTCGCCGTCTTGGCGCGCATCGACGCAGGTTAGTAGGTTGCTGCGACACATTGCGGCGTTGATATCAGCATGGGCCGATCGGATGGCCGAATTGATCCGCCTTACCTGGTTCGCGACTGTTGGTCTTTTCGGCTCTCGAACGTAACCGTGCAAGAATCCACAGGGTGCGTAACACGAATTATCGGCCTATTTCCCGCGTTGCTCGGAACGGGAGGAATCCAACTGGCCGGGAGGCTCACAGCGACTGCGCTCGATGCGATCACATTTCGGAGGGGATGGTCGGAGGAATTCTTCAGCCTGAATGATCCAACCGGCCCACGAATGCTGGAAACTGGCCAACGCACCATTCCTTTCCGCGGTTTTGGGCGCAAGAAAATCCGCTTTAGTTTCGCTGGAGTTCGAGCCGCGCGGTCGTTTCGGAGGAAGGGCGCGGGCATCGTTCTCGCGGCCCATCCGAATCTCGCCGTAGTGGCTCACTGGATGCAGAGGATATCACCTCACCTGAGGACAATTGTGATGGCGCACGGCGTGGAAGTCTGGAAGCCCCTCACGTTACTTCGACATGCTGCGCTCGATCGGGCACAGCTTGTAGTCGCGCCGAGTAGTGACACTGCGCAGAAACTTATCGACATACAAGGCGTCTCACCGGAAAAGATCCGAAAGCTGCCCTGGCCGATGAACCCGAACTTCCTTCGCTTGGCCAGTGCGCGCGTAGACTTGCCGGTACCGAGATCGTTTCCTCAGCAAGCCCGTATCATACTGACGGTAGGCCGCTGGGCCGCGTCCGAGCGATATAAAGGCGCGGATGAATTGATCCGTGCCGTCTCGCAACTCGTTATAATCGTTCCGGACTTGCACCTGGTGGCGGTTGGAAGCGGCGACGATCTGCCGCGCCTTAAACGAATTGCGATCGATCTCAATGTTGCCGATCGCGTACATTTTTTTGAAAACCTCTCGGACGAGGAAGTTGCGGCTTGCTATGCGCGCGCAGAGTTCTTCGCTTTGCCAAGTACAGGTGAAGGATTCGGATTGGTTTTTCTCGAGGCCATGGCTTTCTCGAAGCCCGTGGTCGCCACCGCTAGCGGAGGTACGCCCGACGTGGTCCAAGACGGCGTCAACGGCTTGTTGGTTCCACCCGGTAATGCTCGCGCACTCAAAGAGGCTTTGGGCCGATTGCTCAGCGACGAATCACTCCGTAGGGACTTGGGCAGGCACGGCGAGGAAATGGTTCGGCAAAAATTCCGATTCGCCGCGTTCCAATCCACGCTCGAGAGAATTCTCGAAGAAAGTGAATCGGGAGCTGGCGAGCCGCGCACAGCGTAAGAGATACTGCAGTATTGTCTAACGCGGAGGATCGATACTTGGCTGGGCTCAGGGTAGGATTGATCGGATCGGGATTTATCGCTAAGCAAAAGCATTTGCCGGCATGGAGAAAGGCCGGGAAAACTGCTCAGGTGGTCGCCTTGTGCGATCCCAATGTGGCGCAGGCAGAGGAGCTTGCCAAGGCGCACGGAATTCCCAAAGTCTACGAGGATTTTCGGCGGATGCTCCAGGTCGAGCGGCTCGACGCCGTGGACATCTGTTCTCCTCCCCGAACCCATGCCGACATCGCGGTCTGCGCGCTGAAAGCCGGCGCTCACACACTTATTGAAAAGCCTATGGCCATCAGCACAGAAGAGTGTGACAGCATTCTTGCGGCAGCCCATGAAACCGGGTGCAAGATTTGCGTTGCGCATTCGGATCTGTTCTACCCGTCGTTCCTCAGGGCCCGTGAAATTCTGGAAGCGGGAACCATCGGTGAATTCCGGGGCATGCGTATCTTCCTATCCACACCGATTGACTACATCACATCCAAACCCAACCATTGGGCGCACAAGCTCCCAGGCGGGGTCATCGGCGAAACGGGCCCGCACGTGATTTATATGACTCTCGCGTTTATTAATCCGATTCGCGCTGTCCGTGTTGACGCCCGCAAACAAGCAGCGGAATTTCCTTGGTCGCCTTACGAAGACTACCGCGTCGAACTAATCGGTGACCACGCTTCCAGTAGCATAGCACTTACATACGCCACAGATCGCTGGGCAGTTCAGATCGATCTCTGGGGCAGCGAAGGTCATATGAAATTCGATCTCGAAACCCAGACCGTCGTCGTTCACGGCCGGGCGGATCTCAAACCCGTCACGCTGGGACTCTCCACATTGAAAGAAGCGGGCCAAATGCTTCGTGGTACGGTTAGTACCAGCCTGAGTTACGTCGCCGGAAAATTTGAAAGTACCCACGAGCGCCTGATTCGAGAATTTGTCGAGAGTCTTCGCAATGGTTCGTCAAGTCCTGTTCCTCCCGAACAAGGCCGGGAAGCGGTCCGCGTGATGGGCTTACTTGTCGACCAATTGCCATCGGTAACGGACTGAGTGTATGTGCGGAATCTCCGGAATCGCGACTCAGCGCCTCGACAGAACCGAAGTCCGAGGTTCGATCGAGCGGATGGGCCGCGCAATTCAACACCGCGGCCCAGATGGATTTAATTTTCGTTGCTTCGTGCCGCCCGTGATTTCGCAGAACGTCGCGCTCGCCCACAACCGACTCGCCATTATCGACATATCTGCAGCTGGGGGCGAGCCGATGTGCAATGAGGACGGAACCATCTGGCTCGTCTTCAATGGTGAAATCTATAACTTCCAGGAATTGCGCTCGCGCCTTGAATCTCGCGGTCATCGCTTCCATTCACACACCGACGCCGAAGTCATCGTACATCTCTACGAGGAGGCTGGGGCCGCCTGCGTTGGGGAACTCAACGGCATCTTCGCCTTCGCCATCCTGGATCTCAAACGCGACCTGCTGTTTCTGGCACGCGATCCCATCGGCGTCAAACCTCTTTTTTACGCGACTACCCCGGATCACTTTTTATTTGGGTCGGAAATCAAAGCACTTCTTGCCTCATCACTCCTCACGCCTGCACCTGATTGGCAGGCAATTTCCGACTTTTTTACGTTTTTGTACGTCCCGGGTCCACGGACAGCCTTCAACGGCATCCAGCAGCTTCCTCCAGCCCACAGTCTCACATTGCACCTGGAAAACAATTCGATTTCGCTGACTCGCTACTGGGACGTTGCTCGCCGCGAAGATCTGGAGTCTTCTCCGTACGAGGAACTAAAATCTCAAATTCAAGAAGTCCTCACGGAAGCCGTGACTCAGCAGCTGGTCAGCGACGTTCCACTCGGTGTCCTTCTCAGTGGCGGAATCGATTCAACGATCGTCGCCGGCCTTGCGAAACGAAAAAAGAAAGATATTCAAACCTATACTCTGGCTTTCGCCGGAGAGGAATACCGCTTCTTCAATGAAGCCGAGACGGCCCGCGCCGTCAGTCGCCATCTCGGAACCGAACACTTCGAACTATCGGTCAAGTTCCCCGATCTTTTCGAACTCCTCAAAGTGGTGGAATTATTCGACCAGCCGTTCGCCAATCCGACTTCCTATCTGATGCATCAGTTGTCCCAAACAGTGCGCGAGCGCATTACCGTCGCTCTGTGCGGTGCCGGTGGCGACGAGCTGTTCGCTGGCTACCCTCGATCTTCCGCCGTCCGCATGGCCCGCCGCATGAAGTGGTTCCCTCGGCCGCTGTTGCGCTTCGGCGCGAATGCAATGCTGATGCTGCGTGATTCTCATCAAACTCCCTACCTTCGACGGGCTCGAAAATTTCTCGCCGGTCTTGACTCCGATTTCTTTGTTCAGTATGCCAATTGGACTTATTTCTTGAACGAGGATCAAAAGCACCGCCTCATGCATTGTGGCCTTCGTGGAGTTTCCCCATGCAGCGAGCTACACTCATCTGTCGATGCCCTGCGCTCGGCCTATGCACAATCTCGGCTGCGGGATCAAGACAACCGAACCCTTCAGATGGATTTGAAGACCTTTCTGGTCGATAACATCCTCGCATACACTGATCGGATGAGCATGGCGACGGCGCTTGAAGTCCGTGTTCCACTTCTAGACACCGCATTCGTCGAGATGAGCCTGAACGCACCGTTCGCGTACAAATGTCGAAACGGCGACTCGAAAGCTATTCTTACTGACGCCTTCGCTGAGTTCTTCCCTCCGGAGACTCGCCATGCTCCCAAGCGAGGCTTTAATGTACCCCTCGGATTGTGGGCCGGAAAGCTCTTCGACCCTTATTTCGATGCCAGCCTGCATGGATCCCACCCTCTCCGCAAGCGGCTGGGTGACGATGTCGGCGCAGCTTGGAACGACGGAATCCTGGATTTGAATTTCGTGCAGCAGCTTCGGTGGCAGCATCGTCACGGAAAGCGCGACAACTCACACGAATTGTTCGCATGCATTCTTTTTGACGTCTGGTGGCGAAAATACATGAAGAAATGGCAGCCGGCCCGAACGTAGCCATGCGCATTCTCAAGGTAGCCCAGACTTACTTTCCCTACGTCGCCGAAGGAGGTCGCCCGGCGAAGGTCCGTGCTCTCTCGCGCAAGCTTGCCGAACGCGGGCACAGCGTCACGGTCCTCTCGGCGAACCTGGGGATGTCCGAATGGTCCCATGCCGGGTATCAAGCCCAAAAGACGACGATGGGCCTGCAGGCCACAGACGACGGTGTTGTCGCGATTTACCTGCCCACCCTAGCGCGTTATCGCGTTCTCACGATCAATCCCCGTGTGATACGATTCTGCCGGGTCCATCTCAGCCAGTTCGACGTCATTCACTTTTACGGTCTCTACGATTTGCTCGGACCAGTGATCAGCCATTTTTCTAGGCGTAAGGGGATCCCTTACGTAATCGAACCAATGGGGATGTACCTACCAATCGATCGAAGCATTGCGCTTAAGATAATTTGGCATAGAACTGTCGGCGGCGCCTTCTGGCGGCGCGCGGCTCAGATTATCGTCACGTCGGAACTGGAGCAGCGGGAGCTTGTCGAAGCCGGAGTACCGCGCGCGAAGATTGCGATTCGCTACAACGGAATTGACAGTGATCCGCGGATGATCACCCGTGTGAAACATCGCTTTCGCTTCCGATGGGACATACCGGAGACGGAGCCGCTCATAGTCTTTCTAAGCCGCCTCATCCCTCGCAAGGGAGCCGATTTATTAATTGATGCGTTTGCACGCGCGTGCCCGGTTTTTGGCCGGCTCGTGATCGCCGGACCTGAGGGTCAGACAGGCTATCGCGCGCAACTCGAAGAATGCGCACGGATGTCCGGCGTCGCAGATCGGGTACTGTTCACAGGACCGGTATACGACGACGAAAAAAGCTTTCTCCTCGCGGACGCAGACATTTTTGTACTCCCCTCGCGGTATGAGAATTTCGCAAACGTGGCCGCGGAAGCTATCGCGTATGGCGTTCCGGTAATCATTACACCTTTTTGCGGGATTTGCTCCCTTGTTGATGGCTGCGCTGGTTTGGTAGTTGTCCCGGACAGAGAAGCACTGACTATCGCGCTTAAACGGTTACTTCAAGACAAGTCACTGTACGCTCATCTGAAAGAAGGTTGCCGGGAGGTCACATCAAAATTAAGCTGGGATCACTTGACCAGAAAAATGGAAGGTTATTATCAAGGAGTTTTGGCAGGCAGCGATGGTCTCCGATAAACAAATGCCATTTTACGATGAGCACCCATTCGATTGGATAACCTTCGACGATACGACGAAAATCCGATCCGTGGTATCACCTGCCCTCGTCGAGTTCATTGGAACGCTCGATTCACGCTCTGTCATTCTCGATGTCGGCTGTGGCCCCGGAAGAGTCCTCGGATTTCTCGTTAAGCGCGGCCTCCGGTGCATCGGCATTGATCGCAGCAGCGTTTCCGTTAGCCTTGCGGCGACCCGGTGCGGAAGTCCGGCTGTTGTCGCCGATAACCTATGCCTTCCGGTCGCCGACGCGGTTGTCGATGTCGTCATTTCCGACGGAGTGATTCATCACACCGAAGATCCCTACGCTGCCTTCGTGGAAAACTTGCGCATCCTCAAACCCGGGGGACGCATGTATCTGGCAGTCTACAAGCCCTATGGGCGCTATCCGCTGCTCTACAGATTTCCCGGTTCGATCATACGGCGAGGCTTGCAGAGTGGATGGTCCCAACCTTTGGTGACCGTTTTTGCGCAGGTGCCGTATTTTCTCGTGCATTTCGTCCGTTCCGCGGGAAAACGTACTTGGGCCGGAGCGACCAATCTCTTTTTCGATTACTTTGTGACACCAAAGGTTGCGTTCCTGGGGCGGAAGATCGTCGAAGAATGGTGCGTAATGCAACAGGCTTTCATTGTCCGGTATGACGAGAGTCAAAGACAAAATGTTCACTCCTTCGTTATCGAGAAGGGATTGCCTTTGATGAGGCAGGCGGGTGAGGTCGAAGGCGCGACGGAATGAATGCAGATTACAAGCGGCAAAATGTCATATGAGTGAAGATAAGAATGTGAAGAAAGTTCAAACAACTTTGCGTTTCGAGTCGGTACTGCGGGCCCCTCGAGAGGCGACGGAAAAATGCGGTGACCGGCCCAACCGCGCAGCACCTCAGAACCACTGGCTTTTCCATACGCTCTGGTTCATGGTGAATGGAATATTGGTCCTGTCGGTGTTCTTCGCGATATATGCGGTGGGGTGGGAGTATTCGACGCGGAGATACCTAACGGGTTTTTCCGACGCTATCGTTCCCGCCACTGCGCCAGGTGAAGAAAAGATTGAGGCTATTTTGAACTGGATGGCCCATGGCCCCGCTCGTCGAGCCTCAACTCCGGGCGGGCTTATGCCCGAACGTGATCCGACCGATACCCTGAACTACTACGCGCTACTTAAGGTTTGTGGGACAGCTACGAATGCATTTATCAATCTTCTGGACACTGGAAATATGGAGGTGCGCAGGCTCCTTCTATTGGACTCGCGCCAATTGACTGAGCATGTTGTCGCAGAGGTTTTGGTGAACGGCCGGTGGATCGTCGTCGACCCGGCGTATCGTGTGGTCATGCGCACGCCAGACGGAAAGGCGCTCACCAGTAAGGAGCTGAGTGATCCTGCAATTCTAGCTGCAGCTACGCAGGGAATTCGGCAATACGATCCAAATTATTCGTTCAACAATACGACCCATATTCATATGGCCCGTTTGCACTCTCTCGGCACGTCGCTTCAAGGAATTCTTGACCGCATCGTACCAGGTTGGGACGCGTCACCCGTGATGACCTTGTTCGTTGAGCGCGAATCCTTTGCCGCGATGGTTTCTGCAGCTTTACTGCTCATATTCCTTGTCCTCTTGAGAATTGCCGTTCGTTGGTATGGAGAGAGTCGCCTAGGCATTCAATCCACGCGAATCCGAGGACAGCTCCGTCGAGCTTGTGACTTGCTTTTGAACACATCTGCGTGATATCGAAGACCTCTCGGAGATTACCTCAGCAAGTGTGCATGAGAGCGTAGTGAAAAAGTTGGCGCAGCATCCGGTTGGTCACGATTATTTCCATGCAATTTCATCCATAGGTGATGCCAAATGGTCCGGATGCTTTCACACGACGTCCTAGGCCATCCGTCGCGGTGCCCTGCGAGCGCTTCTTGGGGTGAAATGAAATTACGGGCAACCGAAGAGGATAATTCTAGACGGGTTAACTGGTGCGCTCCGAGGCTAACGCGCACTCTGGGTTTTCTGTTTTTTTCCTGTCTGGGGGTTGCCAGCGCGGTATCGGGACAACTTGACCACAGCGCCAAGCCCGCGACGGGCGAGGCGATCCAATTTGTCTCGCAGACTGGAAATGACTCCGACGACGGCCGAAGTTCGGTTTCCGCAAAGCATACGATATATGCGGCCTGGAGCGCACTACCGAATGCTTCGTGCAATTCTGGTTTGAGCACTTGCGGCGGAACAATCTTCATCGCAAACAATGTTACTTGGGGAGGGCCCGTTCCAGGACAAGGATTACGAATCTTGGGAGCGAAAGATCCGAATCGATTGTCTCCCCCAGCCGGCTGGCTTGTGGAAAAGCCCGTCAAAATGGAATGCATCGGTCCTAGCCAATGGGATTCAAATCAAGCTGCTCCGTCTTGTATAGTCACCGGCGAAAGTGGAACTCAGCCCGCTATATGGATTAGCGGGAACGCGATGCCAATGGAATTCGATGGAATCAAGGTTCTGAGTGGTTCGGGTTCCGTTCTGGGAAAGGATTCGAACGGACTCTTTGAGAATAATGCAGGCGTCACCAATATCACTTTCCGAAACTGCGCCTTTGGCTTGAACAATAACAAGAAAACAAATGGCCCCGGTTTGAGAATCGGTCCGAATTCTTTCGAGAATTACTTCTACGGGAGCGTGTTTGACGGGAACCCAAATGCCACGGGCGGGACAGAAGCCAGACAGGCGGTTGTGCTGGACCCAGGAAGCTCTGCCAATAACGATTCCGGTGAGATCTATCTCTCAGACAGCCACCTCAACGGTGGTGCTCTGGAAGTCAATCCAATCGGGCAAGGAAGCGCGGGAGCCGTTGTTACTAATTTGGTTTGCGAAAACCAAACAGACGGCCACGGCTGTGTGTGGATTACAACTACCGGCCCAACGCTTTACTTCAATCTCACAAATGTTTGGACTGCTGATGCTTCTCCCGCAAACGTGGCGGTAGAAGTGGATGGAAACGGTCCGCCCGACTCCGTAACGGTAATTAGTCCGAACGGTGGGGGAGTCGGTGCCGGTGGAGCGGTTTCCGGACCAGCAATTGTAATTGGATCCCCACCCGGTTCTATCCTTGAGACCGAGGTGAGTCCGGATCGCCAACATCAAACCGGATTTTTGAGCGGGCGCGTTCTAGGACAGACGGACGCTGCCCGTCGCGGGTTTTCTCCTACTGCCGTGCGGTTCGCGAACCTTGCGCATACGGCTCCTTCCAGCTGGACCACCGCTGGCGGGGGGGCAATCACGAAAGATATCGCGGCGCCGGATGGCACCCTCGGTGCCGCGACCTGCTCTAGCACCTCTCATGCTGCTAATTGTTATTTCTATAATGCCAATCAGACCTTTGCGGTAGGTGACGCCATCGTAGTTGGGGCGTGGGCGCGCGCGCGGAACGCCGGAGGCTTCAGCTCCAACCAAGTTCTGGGATGGTCCACTCCCTTTTGCGGCAATCGCTGTGGGTTCGTGGATATATCCGGGAAGGGCGGAGTAAATTCGGGATTTGTCAGTTCTTATATTCAGGGAGACGGTTCAAGCGGGCATCCCCCGGCTGAATGGGAGTGGTACTGGAAGGTCCTGAAGGTTACCGCCGCTAGCGGCTCGCCAGTAACTGTCCAGTTCGTTGCGACCGTGGACCCCTCGCATCCAGCTGATTACTACGGGCCAATGTTCTTGCACGTCGCGGCGAATACGATCAGCGACAACGAAGCGACAGAGTTAGGGCTGAATCTGCAACCATACGAGTCGTCCTGTGTCGTCGGGAGTCTTTGCGGCTTGCCCGGACAGACGGAGTCGCCTGCACATCTGGGACAAATGGCAGCGAATCAGTTCGCAGGAACCGCGAAGTTGTCTAACGGTAGTGCTACCGTGATTTTCCCGACGCCGTATCATAACGCCCCGATCTGTGTAGCAAATGACACGACAGCGACGTCGAACGGGATCAAGCCAACACCATCCGCCACTAGGGTGGAGTTCTCAGGAGCGGGTATGGACTCGATTGCCTACATCTGTATCGGAAATCCGAACTAGCGGGACCGCGTTTCTATCGCTTTGCGCCTCGGATCAGATCATTTTTCCGGATCCAGAAGACCGACCTCCGAGGGAGATTGAAGCAATATCCGCTTGTGCCGCGCTCCGTGACGTTCGCCTTAGCGATGACATTCACGGAACCCATACTCCTCGGTCTTTCCGTTGTATGGAAATCTCAGTGCCGACTGCCTTGTTAGTTCGCTTATGACGCGCAGCCATTAAATGGGGATGCGCTCAACTAAGGCGCGCGATGCAATTCGTCGTGACAGCGGGCACATAGAGTAATAAGGTTCTCCAGAATATCACCGCCTAACAAACCGCGAAATTGTATATGCTGAACTTGCAGATGGCTCTCGCATCCGCGGCTCTGACCTCTCCAGCCATGACGATCCAAAACTTGCCGACATAGTTCTGTAAAGGCGTCTGTCGCAATTTGACTCTCGGGTGTTTCGGGAATCTTGCGCTCATGTCGTTTCTTTCAGGCTTTGAATCAATGCCATTCTTTCGGGGACCGGGAGGAATTCAAGAAGCCCTTCGAATACCGTGTCGTTGGGCTCGAAACGGGGCGACCGACTAACCCAACGATCGCCCTAAATAGCAGGCAATTGACTTCTGGCTTGGCAGCGCCAACCTGCACCTGTGAGTACGTTCTGCGGTCGCGCGTGTGGCAGCTGAAGAATGTTCGTTGGGAATACGGGTTCACATTCGGAACGAAACTCCCAAACTGAAATGCAGTTGTCCTTGGGAGGAATCGGCCCAAACCGCACGGCGATCACAAGGGGCTCGCTTCCAAATGGTCGGCCACCAGAAAGCAGTAAAGCGGTCGCAACGCCCGCGGCCGGCCTATCTCACGCGAGCCCCCTGGTATTCGCGCCGTGCTTCATTTTTTGAGGATTCTACGGGATACGACGCGGTCAAGTTGCGGAGCGAGCGCAGTGTGGGAAGCCAGTCAATTCGCACGTATAGCTCGCTCAGGCGGCATATGCGACGATTGCAATCATGCTGCGGATTCATTTCGATCAGGAAATACCGATGCGCGAGCCTTTGAAACCAACAGGCAGCCTTACCGTCCAAGAATTTTCCGATATCTTTGGATTCACTTCCAGGGCTCTCGTCGCGGCCATTGAAAAACAACACCTGAGGCTTTCAAAACCATTCTACAGCTTCAACAACCAGGCTGCGCGTTAGTGTTGCACACAGCAGAATATCCACAACGTCTTGCGACGCTAAGGAGTGGAGGTATTGGATCTCACCGTGGAAAGCAAATCGCGAGGCAGGAAAATCGTGTTCCGCGATTCAGTAGAGTGCATCGAAAAGCAGCTTACAAAGGTTATGGCAAAGTGAAAAGAATTTGTCCAAACCTCCGAGAGGTGTCGATGTCATTTTCGTGTCCGAATTGCTAGCCAACTTCAGCATTTTGATCACACGACTACTGAACGAGTCATCGTCGCGGCCGAAGTATCCTCGTTTGGAGGCTTGGTACTGATTCGGAACGCAATTCCCACACTGAAACGCAGCCACTTCCGCGGCATGTTGGACACAACTGTAATGCAAGAATGAGAGCCCTATTACGAAGGGTTCAGCCGCTACCATCTTACAGCCGCCTTGACGTCAACTGCTCACGTGCAAACTCGCTGTGGTATCTGAAGTGCAGTCAACTTTGTCGACATGCGACAACCAACTCCCAGCCACCACCGGCGGCATCGGAGTCGAGCGGTATGGAGATAGTGAAGATCCTGTGGTTGGGGGCTGTGATTCTCGTCTGCGCGTTTGTCTGTTTAGTGGTTTGGACCGAGTTTCGGATAGTGACAAGCCGTTTGGAGGTCCACTACTCGAAGCGCAAGAACGTTTAGCCATCAACCAGGCCGTCAAGACCGTGGCTTCGTCGGAGCCCGACCTAGGAACGCAACCGCGTGATCGACACGGATTCGGCCATCGTCAAGCCGCAACGCATTCAACGACTCTGGGCGGCGCTTAGCCGAACTGCCTTGAGAAAGCTGATCAAGAGAATCGCTGGAGAATTCCCAAGGATTGCCAGCGGAGTCCCCGATCTAGCTCCCCCCTTTCTTGCCTGTCTTGTGCGGCACTCGCCCAAGACGATTCGCGCAGCCTAACTGATAAACGCGGTTGCCGGAGAGGTGAAGTGCTGCTTCAGACGGACGGTTACGCGACGCAATATAAAAAGGGTGCCCCAATTGGAGTAGGTTTTGAGTGTCGGCTCGATCCCGCCTCAGAAAGGAGCGCCCTCTATGGATAACGTGAACTGTATCGGGATGGATGTGCACAAGGAAGCGATCGGTCAAGTAAAAATCCGTGAACATACGGCCAGCAAGCGAGAACGGCAAAACCGGAGGCACTTGCCATTCGAAAGAACGGCCAGGATTTCACAAGACAAATCCGTCGCGACAAAAAGTTAGTTTCATGTAATCGCGAGCATGACGAAGGCCGCAATTGTCCCGGCGACCACCACCAATGCGCCAGTGCCAGAATCAGCTGTACAATTCGCCGATGAAACGAACGTTCAAGAAAGTTCTGATTTTCTCCCAGAAGTTTTTGTGATGGAGTATGTTCAGAACCTTTTCGCGCGGTCGCGAAACGACCACGTACACGGGGGCAATTTCGTATGAGATCGCCAGCGGCGGCAACGATGTCGCGGGCGACAGGACCACGGACGGCTGCAGGTAAGAGGAGAAGCAGCAGAAACGCTGTCAGCGACGGTCTATGAGCTCGACACGTAATACTCGAGGGCGAAAATCGCACAGAATTCGAAGATTTGCATCAAGCATTAAGGGTAGAGTGGCAGCCGACAAATGCGACACAGCTCCATTTGGTCGAATACCTCGCCATCCTCATTTGGCGTCGCCAGCGGCCGCTCGCGGCCGAAAACGCCATAATCTCGCGCACTCCGCGATTCCTGGGATTAGCCGGCCGCCCAGTTACTGAATTGCCCAATCAATCTTTACTTCGCGTCGTCGAAAATGATCATCCGAAGCGTCAGGGTGCCGAGCCCGAAGTGATTCTTCAAGCGATGAGAGGACTGTGGCGGCTCGCGGATCAAATCAGAACACGACAGCTTGATTTCTCGACGGATATCGAAACGATATATGAAATCTACGGCGTGGTCGACGTGAATTCGCCCGAAAGCTTTGTGCAGAGATTCATCGCGCTATTGATTAGAGCTTCGGTCGAACGAAGCTAACAAGACAAAGCGACCGCAGCTCTCGGCTATGAAAGCGAAGCTGGTCTAATGTTGCACGCTGAGTTTTCGCGTATTCTCGAGCTATACAAGGAAGAGCTTGCTCAGGAATTACTGCAGAACTGGCTCGTATCGCTTATCCCCCGTCAGACCGAAATTGATCCCATTCTGCGTTGCGAGACGCACCTCAGTCACCTGATAGAAAAGACTATAAGCTTTCTCATGCAACTCAAGGCTAGCGGGAATTGAACCGGTCACATAGCATAAACTCGGACGTTTCGTTTAGCAAAATGCTACATATATAGTAGATATTGATTCGTCAGGATTCTCGTGATCAACAGGAATCGAGAATACGCGCAGCTGATTGCGCGATCTCCCTCGAGAGCGGGACGTTTTTTTGCAAAACGAACTGCTCTAACCTACGAAG
>Ga0181535_10002346_pt1 | contig 23263 bp, 14 predicted proteins | sample PEATcosm2014_Bin_44_FD_119774 | JGI IMG/M metagenome (GOLD analysis project Ga0181535, IMG submission 119774) | Peatland microbial communities from MTU Mesocosm Facility, Houghton, MI, USA - PEATcosm2014_Bin17_30_metaG | ecosystem: Environmental > Terrestrial > Soil > Wetlands > Peat | place...
AATGGCGAACAGGGCGACGCCGGGCCACTCGATGCGGCCGCGAGCGGCGGTCCAGCCGAGCAAGGGGCCCATTGCGCCGGGAAATGCTCCGATGAAGGTGGCCATGCTGGTGACGCGTTTGAGCGGCGTATAGATGGCGACGTAAGTAAAAGCGGTGAGAAGCGCGAGCGAGACGGTGAGCAGGTTGGTGCGCAAGGCAAGCCAGACCGCGCCGAGGGCGACGGCAGCGAGGCCGCCGAGAATCCCGATGGAGAGCGGCCAGCGGCCCGATGCGAGAGGGCGATCCGCGGTGCGCTTCATGCGCGCGTCGGATGTGCGCTCGAGTGCCTGGTTGAGGGCGCCCGCGCCGGCGGAGATAAGGCCGATGCCGAGGAGCGTGTCCAGAAGGCCGCGCTGCAAAGTGGAGATCCCGGACTGCATCGATCCGAGATAGAACCCGCCCCAGCCGGTGACGAGGACAAGGCCAACGACTTTGACCTTGAAGAACTCGCGGAAATCGTGGATGAGCGTGGCGGTGACGCCGGGAGCAGGTGCATGAAGCGTGTGCGGCGCGGGATTGACGGCGAGGTCGGACGGCGAAGCGGCTTGGGAGGCGGTGGTCATGAGGATGAGGAATGATGGCGGCGCGAGCGAGGATGCGGCGACCTTTGCTTTGATGATAACAAGCGGGACGGATTCGCTGGGCCGGCGGTACAGGCTGAGAATTGTTTTGACTGTCCACTCTCGGGTCATGTAGCGTCCGGGCATTGGCGCTCACTCATCCCCCGGGGAAATTCAGAGCGCCCGGAGGTAGAAAGATGCGGATGATCATGCATGTTGAATTCCCGATTGAACCATTCAACTCAGCTGTCCGAAATGGTTCGGTGAGCTCAATCATGAAGAAGATTCTCGATGACGCGAAGCCTGAAGCTGCCTACTTTGGCGAGGAAAACGGCAAGCGCGGCGGGATTCTGATTGTCGACGTGGCAAAGCCGTCCGATGTTCCCAGGCTCGCCGAGCCGTGGTTCCTGAATTTCAACGCTGACGTCAAGTTCAGGGTGGCAATGACGCCTCAGGACCTCGGCGAATCGAATCTCGAAGCTTTGGGTAAGAAATGGGGATGAGGCGCGGGTAAACGCGGTTGGGAAGGCGAGAAGCAATGGGGCGGGAGCTGGCGCGAAGCGGCTTCCGCTTTGTTGCGTTTAGCTGCATCTTCCGCGCCGAGGCGGGCGGATTGAGCGCTTGGCGCACGACGGTAACTCTCCGACGTGGCATCGCAGGTGCCCTCTTCGATGCCCGGTTTGGGGGATGTGCCGCGCGCCGCCTGCGTCTTGTAAAATAGAGGTTAACCGGATGATGCAAACCCCTTCAGCGGCTGCTCCCCACGCATCCCGTGCAACGCGGGACCCGGAGTCGCGAGTGGGCGGATTCGACGCCAACAAATCTCCGGTGATTCAAGTCCAGGGTCTGAGCAAGACCTACCAGACGGTGCGTGGCGCGCTGCACCTGTTCCAGGATCTCAACCTCGAAGTTGAGGCCGGCGAAATGGTGGCGATTGTCGGCCAATCGGGCGCGGGAAAGAGCACTCTTTTGCACATTTTGGGCGCGCTTGATACGCCTTCCACGGGAACGGTATACTGCGCCTCAACCAACGTGGCCAAGCTCAGCGCGAAAGAGGCGGCGGCATTTCGAAATCGCGAGATTGGATACGTTTGGCAGTTCCATTATCTGCTGCCGGAGTTCACGGCACTGGAGAACGTGGCGATGCCGCTTTTGGCGCGGAATATGAGGAAGCTGGAAGCGTTTAAGACGGCGGAGAAGTGGCTGAGCGAGGTGGGATTGGAAGATCGAGGCGATCATCGGCCGGGTGAGCTTTCCGGGGGCGAGCAGCAGCGGGTGGCGCTGGCGCGAGCGCTGGTTTGCGGTCCGCGGTTGCTGCTGGCCGATGAGCCGACAGGCGATCTGGATAGCGTGACTGCGGGGCGGGTTTTTGACTTGATTGAGCGCTTGCACGAGAGTCACGGACTGACATCGATTGTGGTGACGCACAACATGGAGTTGGCGGCGCGATGCGGGCGGACGCTGAAGCTCGAAAACGGAAGGCTGATCCAGGTCACAGACGCGGGGCCAAAGGCACCGCAAGCTGGACATATTCACTAGAAAAAGCAGCACTTTTGCATCGTTTTGAGTCTTATGAGTACGGGGCCTGAGAAGCACTTTCTCCAGTTCAGGCCTTTGAGAGGTCGGGGTGGGAGTCGGCAGGCGGAACGAGAGCCGGTTGACGCAAGGTTCGATGGGAGCACGAGACCATCCAAAAGAGCTGTTCGGAGCACGGCGATATCTTTCAAGAGGCTCCGGCGGCGAAGCAACGGAAGGGTGAACGCGGGTTGGGCCGAGGCCGGGAAGCCACCGGACGGCTACTTCGAGCGAACACTTGGATCAGGGAGCACATCATGTTCGAGCGGTATACGGAAAAGGCGCGGCGGGTGATTTTCTTCGCGCGGTACGAGGCCAGCCAGTTCGGCTCGCCTTATATCGAGACCGAGCATTTACTGCTTGGGCTGCTACGCGAAGACAAAGCGTTAACCAACCGCTTCCTGCGTTCGCACGCCTCGGTGGAGTCGATCCGGAAGCAAATTGAAGCGCACACCACCATCCGCGAGAAGGTGTCGACCAGCGTCGATCTGCCGCTTTCGAACGAATGCAAGCGGGTGCTGGCCTATGCCGCGGAGGAAGCCGAGCGGCTGGGACACAAACACATTGGCACGGAACATTTGCTGCTGGGTCTGCTGCGAGAAGAGAAGTGCTTTGCCTCGGAGATCTTGCAGGAGCGCGGCCTCAAGCTTACTCAGATTCGCGACGAGCTGGCGCGGGTGACGCAGGAGAAGGCGCCGCCGCAGCAGCGGCAGCGTGAGTCAAGCCTGCTGGCGGAGTTTAGCCGCGACCTGACGCAGGCGGCAATGGATGGACAACTCGATCCGCTGGTGGGACGCGACAGCGAGCTGGAGCGCTCGATACAGATTCTTTGCCGGCGCACCAAAAACAATCCGGTGCTGATCGGTGAGCCCGGCGTGGGCAAGACGGCGATCGTGGAGGGCCTGGCGCAGAAGATAGCCGACGGAGAAGTGCCGAGCTTCCTGGCCGACAAGCGCGTACTGGCGCTCGATCTTTCGCTGATCGTGGCCGGAACGAAGTATCGCGGCCAGTTTGAGGAGCGGCTGAAGACCATCATGAAAGAGTTGATGGAAAGCCAGAACTCGATTGTGTTCATCGACGAGCTGCACACGCTGGTGGGCGCGGGATCGGCGGAGGGGTCGCTGGATGCGGCGAACATCCTCAAGCCGGCTCTGTCGCGCGGCGAGATTCAGTGCATCGGCGCGACGACCCCGGCGGAGTACCGCAAGTCGATCGAGAAGGATCGCTCGCTCGAGCGGCGCTTCCAGGCCGTGAAAGTGCCGCCTCCCAACGAGGCCGAGGCGATCAAGATCATCATGGGCATCAAGGACCGCTACGAGAAATTTCATGCGGTCAGCTATACCGATGCGGCGGTGGAATTTGCCGTCTCGCATTCGAATCGCTATATCCCCGATCGCTTCCTGCCCGACAAGGCCATCGATTTGATCGATGAGGCGGGCGCGCGCGTGAAGCTGCGCCAGACCTCGCTGCCGGAAGAGATCACCGAGGTGCAGAAGCGGATCAAGTTCATTGTGCACCGCATGGATTCGGCGATTGCTAATCACGAGTTCGAGAAGGCGCGTTTTTATTCCGACGAAGAGCGCAAGGAGCGTGAGAACCTTCGCGCGCTGCGCGACAAGTATCACCTCGACGATTCGGCGGCGGGAATTGTGGGCCGCGAGGACATTGAGGACGTCGTCAGCCGCTGGACGGGCGTGCCCGTCACCAGCATCAAGGAAGAAGAGACGCAGAAGCTGCTGCGCGTGGAAGAAGAGCTGCACAAGCGCGTGATCTCGCAGGAAAAGGCGATTTCGGCGCTGGCACGCGCGATCCGGCGTTCGAGAGCGGGATTGAAGTCCCCGCATCGGCCGATCGGTTCTTTCCTTTTTCTTGGACCAACTGGTGTAGGCAAAACCGAAATGGCGCGCACGCTGGCCAACTTCCTCTTCGGGTCGGATAAGGCTTTAATCCGCTTCGATATGTCGGAGTTTATGGAGAAGCATTCGGTGTCGAAGCTGATCGGCTCGCCTCCGGGATACGTGGGCTACGAGGAGGGCGGCCAGTTGACGGAGCGGGTGAAACGCTCGCCATATTCGGTGGTGCTGCTCGACGAGATCGAGAAGGCGCACCCGGATGTGTTCAACATTCTGTTGCAGGTATTTGAGGATGGGCAATTGACCGACGGCCTGGGTAATACCGTCGACTTCAAGAACACCATTGTCATCATGACCTCGAACATCGGCGCGCGGCACTTGCAGAAGAAGCAGGGGCTCGGCTTCCAGAGCGATCGCGAGGACATTGTCAGCGATAAGGTGGAGGAGCTGGTAAGGAACGAGGTGAAGAAAACCTTCAACCCCGAGTTCCTGAACCGTCTCGATGAGGTGATTCTCTTCCAGTCGCTCAACGATGCCGACCTGATCCAGATTGTCGAACTGCTCGTGCAGCAGTTGAACGCCAACCTGGCGCAGAAGTCGATCACGATTTCAGTGAACGACGACGCGAAGAAGTGGATTCTCGACAAGACGCTGGTCGACCGGAGCTACGGCGCTCGTCCGTTGCGGCGCGCGTTGCAGCGGTACATCGAAGATCCACTCTCAGAGGCGCTGATTGCCGGGCAGATTCAGGAGCGGCCGGCGTTTCTCGAGGTCTATCTCGACGCGAACCAATTGTTCTATCGGCCGGTGAGCGCGGACGAGACTGTTGGCGACGAGAAGGCGGCGGGTGTGCTGTTGTTCTCAAACTAATCTGCTTCAGAGCCAGAAGAAAACCCTCGGCGAAACTGCCGGGGGTTTTTGTTTGCCTGCATGCGGCTCGGAGCCTCGGCGAGGGCTCATCGCGGCCTAACCCCAGCCATTTAGACTAGAAAGCGGAGAACCCTGTGTTTTTTGATAAGTTGTTAGCCAAAATCTTCGGCACTGCGAACGAACGGGCCATCAAACGGCTGACCCCGATTGTGGCCCAGATCAATGCGCTGGAGCCGGAGACGAAGAAGCTCTCGGATGAAGAGCTTAGAGCAAGAACGGCCGAGTTCAAGGCACGAATTGCGGCAAGGCTCGAAGGAATTACGGACGCGGACGAGAAGAAAGCCGCGGAACGGGAGGCGCTCGACGAGATTCTTCCCGAGGCCTTCGCGGTGGTGCGCGAGGCGGGCTGGCGTGCGGTGCAGATGCGGCACTTCGACGTGCAGCTGATCGGCGGCATGGTGCTGCACCAAGGGAAGATTTCGGAGATGAAGACGGGCGAGGGCAAGACGCTTGTGGCGACGCTCGCCTGCTATCTGAATGCATTGGCCGGTCACGGCGTGCACGTGGTGACGGTAAACGACTACCTGGCCAAGCGCGACGCGGAGTGGATGGGCAAGATTTACGAGTTTCTGGGGCTGACGGTCGGCGTGATCGTTCACGACCTGAGCGATGACGAGCGACGCGCTGCCTACGGCGCGGACATCACCTACGGAACCAACAACGAATTCGGTTTTGACTACCTGCGCGACAACATGAAGTTCGAGATCAAGGATTGCGTGCAGCGCGGGCATTATCACGCCATCGTGGACGAAGTGGACTCGATCTTGATCGACGAGGCGCGCACACCGCTCATCATCTCTGGGCCGACGGAGCAGACCACGGACAAATACGCGCGTGTGCGGCACATCATTCCGCAACTGGAGATGGGCGAAGAGGTGGAATGGAGCGACACGCAACGCCAGAAGGAACTGGGTATTCAGCTCGCCGAGGGCGAGAAGTACATGAGCGGCGACTATTTCGTCGACGAAAAGAGCCGCCAGATCGGCGTGACGGATTCCGGGTGGGAGACGATCGAGAAAGCGCTGGGCATCGGAAACATTGCCGACGCGGAGAACTGGGACCTGAAGCACTACGTGGAGACGGCGATCAAGGCGCACGCGCTCTACAAGCGCGACGTGGACTACGTGGTGAAAGATGGCGAAGTCATTATCGTTGACACCTTCACGGGCCGGCTGATGCCGGGGCGGCGCTGGAGCGACGGACTGCACCAATCGATCGAGGCCAAGGAAGGCGTGAACATCCGCAAGGAAGATCAGACGCTGGCCACGATCACATTCCAGAATTACTTTCGCCTTTATCAAAAATTGAGCGGCATGACGGGAACGGCGGAAACCGAAGCGGCCGAGTTCGAGAAGATCTACAAGCTTGAAATTGTGGTGATTCCGACGAACAAGCCGCTGCTGCGGCTGGAAAACCCGGATGTGGTGTTCCGCACGGAGATAGAAAAATACAAGGCAGTTGCGGAAAACATTGCGGAGCTGCACGCAAAGGGCCAACCGGCGCTGGTGGGCACCGTATCCATCGAAAAGTCGGAGCGGCTTTCTACGATCCTGCAGAAAAAAGGCGTAAAGCACGTGGTGCTGAATGCGAAGTTCCATGAGCGCGAGGCGGAGATTGTTGCTCAGGCCGGACGGCGGGGTATGGTGACGATTGCCACCAACATGGCCGGACGCGGCACCGACATTTTGCTCGGCGGCAACCCCGACTTCATGGCTCGCAAGGAGCTGGTGGACAAGAAAGAGGCGCGCGCCATCAGTGGGGCCGAGGGCGCCATTAACCCCATGGCGCCGGCGGGATTCCAACGCTTCTACTACCAGGGGCAGGAGTTCGAGATTTCCGACGCAGGCTGGGCAAGCGCGTTCCATGTGCATGCCAAGGCCGCGCAATTGGAACACGATCAGGTGATTGGTGCTGGAGGGTTGTTCATCCTGGGCACGGAGCGGCACGAATCGCGGCGCATCGACAACCAGCTGCGCGGGCGCGCCGGACGCCAGGGCGATCCCGGCGAGTCGCGTTTTTTTCTGTCACTCGAAGACGACCTGATCCGCATCTTTGCGCGCGGATTTGCAGGCTCCGTGATGCAGAAAGTGATGGTCGAGGACGAAGCGATCGAGTCGCGCATGATCACCAAGCGCATCGAAGGCGCGCAGAAGGCAGTGGAAGCGCAGAATTTTGAGGCCCGCAAACACCTGCTGGAATACGACGACGTGATGAACAAGCAGCGCGAGGCGGTCTACGGCCTGCGCCGGCAACTGCTGGAAGGCGTCGAGCAGCGCGAGCTGATCCTGGAGGATTATGTAGGCGGAATTCTGAGTGGTCTTCTCGATGAATATGCCGGCGAGAAAGTGCGGCAGGACCAGTGGGACCTCAAGGGTCTGGGCGAGAAGCTCGTCGATCATTTTGGATTCAACCTTGCCGCGTCGGGCATTAAGCCGGAGACGCTCAGCCGGCATGAGCTGGGCGAGGAGATCTTTGCCAAACTGGCCGAGAGCTATGAGGCGAAGGAGAAGATTCTGGGCGCGGCCACGATGCGCCACCACGAGCGCATGGTGATGTTGAGCGTGATCGACGGGCTGTGGAAGGACCACCTGCTCTCGATGGACCACCTGAAGGAGGGTATTAATCTGCGCGGCTATGCGCAGAAAGACCCGCTGGTGGAGTACAAGCGCGAGTCATTTGAAATGTTTGAAGCGATGATGGCGAAGTTCCAGGAAGACACGGTGCGGTTCCTTTTCCGGATGCAGATTCTTGGGTCCGACGGCCAGCCGATGGATGCTGCGCCGCGCCCACGCGGGCCAGTTCCGAACGCACCGCCGGTGGCCAGCGCCGCGCGCCCGATTGCCGGCGACGGGGCGCCGCGGGAGATCGAGATTACGACGCGCAAACCTTCGACGACCATCGACGAGCTGGAGAAGGAGTTCCACCGCAAGAAGGAGAAGGAGCTTGCCGCGGCGAGCCGGCAGGGCGGCGGAGATGCAAGCGAGACCGCGCAGCGGAGGACGGGTGACAAGGTGGGCCGCAACGACCCTTGCCCGTGCGGCAGCGGCAAGAAATACAAAAAGTGTCACGGGGCGTGAGAAGCAGGGAATAGGGATTAGGAAACAGGGAACAGAAGGCCATCTTCTCGGTTTGGGTGGCGCTGCCTTTCTTAGCCGAGAAAACCTAGCGCAGGAAGCTGAAGAAGCCTCGCTTTTCGTTTTTCCCAGCGAGCAGGCCGGCGGCTGATTTGGCCATGGTGCGGATGGTTTCCGAGATGTTGGAGTCGACCATCACCATGGGAGTCGCGGTTTCGCGGGTTCTGCGCGCGGCGGCATAGTCGTCGGGAATTCTCCATTGAGCGGGCCGAGTCAAAGCCTTCAAAATCTGGGCTTCGTCAAAGAGCGCGTCGCTGGATTTGTGACGATTGATGACGATCTGCAGGTTCTCATCGCGCTTGGCAAAATACTTCAGGATCATGCGGTTTGCCGTCCGCATTTCAGAGATGCCCGCCTGCGTGACGAGGAGGACGGTGGAGGAATCCTCGAACAACATCGAGTCCATCAGATCGATCCTGGATCCAATATCGACCACAACATAGTCGTAGATTTCCCGCGTGACTGTCAGCAGCTTGTCAACGGCCTCCTTCGTAGCCCGCACGTCAGACAGATCCGTCGACGCGGGAAGAACCGAGAGCCCCGAGCTGTGCTTGGAGACCAGCGTGGAGAGCAGATTCGCATCGACGCGGTTGGGATTTTCAAGAGCCGTGACGACGGAGTATTCGGTGACGATGCCGAGGTTGATGGCCACGTCGCCGAGCGGCTGGCCGAGATCGATGAGGAGCGTAGTGCTGTCGCTCTCCTGAGCCAGGGCGAGCGCAAAATTCGAGGCCAGCGTAGTGACGCCGCAGCCGCCTTTTGAGCCGAGGAAGACAAATAACTTGCCGATCTTTTTGCCGTCATGTTGCGCGGGGGGCGGTGGCGCGGCACGGTGCGCGGTCGCCCGCGTAAGGGCGGCGGAAACTTCGGTCAGGTCAAGCGGCAGGGTGAAGAACTCGCGGACGCCCGCGCGCATGAATTGAACGGCCCGCTTCATATCGGCGCTTGCCGAGTAGGCCATTACGTAGGCGCGGCCGCCGGCGCAGAGGTTTTCGGCGAGAGCGTAGGCGTAATCCGGGTCGCTGTCCACATCGATGATGACAACTTCGTAGGCCTGCGCAAGCCGCTGAGGCAGGTCATTCAGCCTGGGAGGGAAGGAAGAAAACTCGTGGAGTTTGAGGCCGGGATGCTTGGCGACCGCGCTGGCGACAACCTTGCGGCGTTGTTCGTCCGGTCCGAGAAGCGCGACGTTCAAATTGGTGACATCCGGGATGGCTTTATCCCTCGAGGCTTGCAGCATAGCAAACAAACGGCTCCCAAAGGTCTATTTTAAGCGATCTCGTTGCTGATATGGGACTTGCTCTAACGCTTTCGGGGGAGTGCGAAAGGATGGACATGCGAGGAAATCGCTAAGCGACTGATGGGGATGGGGCTAAGGGAGCGGCGCGACAGCGGGGACGCGGGAAGAGCCGTGCAAAGTGGCGGGATTGAACGGGTCGAATTGGGCCTGCGGCCGGGCACGCTATCGCGCCGAGGCAGCGACGGCCGAAAAGGTGAGGTCTTCGGCATTACTTCGGCGCTCGATGCGCCACTGGTCGAAGAGGCGGCCGTAGCTGAGGGTGATGTATTGGGTGGGGTCGATGCCAAGGCGCTGCGCAGCGCGGTCGATCCAATCCGGGGGGCCTTCGAGCTCGGCATAGTTGCCGATGGGGGTTTCGTCGATGACGCAGTGGCCCTGGCCGTCGGTCCATTCGGTGCGCCACTTCTCATAGCGGAAAGCGGCGAGAAGGCCAAAAGAGAGGAAGAGTTCGGCGAGCGCGTCGCCGTGCGTGACCGAGGTTTCGGTTTCAACACGGTGCTTGTGGCGATCGTTATCGGGATGACCGGGGCCAGAGGCTGCGGGGCCGGGAAGTCGCTTATGGGTGAGCGTCCAATGGCCTGCGTAGCTGCGAATGCGGAGGATTTCGGTGCGGCCGCGCAACTGGCGATCCGGCGTGTCGTAAAGGACGTTCGATTCGAAGCTGCGCGGGGTTTCCAGGCGGAAGCCGGCAGAGGGAAGCCGTCCGGCGAGGGCGGCGAGATCGGCAACGCGGAATTTGATCTCGGTTTCGATGGGCATGGGACAAGGTGAGTATAAGACGAGAATCGTGGGTCGTGGATCGTGATTCGTCGCTTCAGAGCTGTTGCGTCTTTGGGCATGCCGGCCAGGAAGTGGCGCCAGAGGCGAGAATAGAAGAGTGAAGACGCGGCGGCTCAAGGTGGATGCGAACAGTCTGGAAACCCAGGAAGCGCGGGAGGCTCTGGAGCGCGCGGCGGGGATTCTGCGCGGCGGGGGCCTGGTGGCGCTGCCGACGGAGACCGTGTACGGGCTGGGCGCGAATGCGCTGGACCGTGTCGCGGTGGAGCGGATCTTCGCGGCGAAGTCACGGCCGGCATGGGATCCGGTGATTGTGCACGTGGCATCCGAGGCGATGCTCGGTGGGCTGGTTGAAGAGATTCCTGATGCGGCGCGGCGGTTGATGGAGGCATTCTGGCCGGGGCCATTGACGCTGCTGCTGAAGCGGACGCGGGCAGTGCCGGACGCGGTGACGGCGGGAAGGCCACTGGTGGGCGTGCGCATGCCATCGCACCCCGTGGCGCTTGAATTGATTCGGCGGGCGGGAGTTCCAGTGGCGGCGCCGAGCGCGAATCGCTTTGGGCACGTGAGTCCGACGACGGCCGAGCACGTGCTCGACGATCTGGATGGGCGCATTGACGCGGTCCTCGATGCGGGACCAACGCAGCGCGGCGTGGAATCGACGGTGCTCGATTCGTCTTCCTGCCCGATGGTCATCTACAGGCCGGGCGCAGTCACTGCGGAGCAAATTGCGGAGATCGCCGGGCCGGTAGAGCAATTCCGGAGCGGCGAAACGTTACGAGAGACGCCGGCGGAGGCGCTGCCTTCACCAGGAGTGGGACTGAAACACTACGCACCGCGTGCGCGTCTGGTGCTGGTAGAAGCACGAGACGAGGAGTTGGGCGCGCGCCTGGTTGCAGCAGCCGGCGCTGAGTGCGGCGAGCGTGTGGGCGTGATGCTGCCGGAAAGGATGAGGGCGCCGGAGGCGATCCCGGCGGCGCAGATCTATTCGTGGGGCAGGTGGGACGCGCCGGAGACGCTGGCCCACGGGCTTTACGCGGGATTGCGGGCGCTCGATGCCGCAGGGTGCACAGTGATTCTGTGCCCGCTGCCGCCAGCGAAAGGGATTGGAGCAGCGATCCGGGACCGGCTGCTAAAAGCAGCTTCTAGCTCTTAGCTTCTAGCTGCTAGCTCAAAGCACCTAGAGGAGGTTTATCAGGTTCGCCCGAAATGTGATGGGCAAGCGGGCAGAAGCCTGCTAAACATTGTTCGAGTCCAAAAGCTAAAAGCTAGAGGCTAGAAGCTAGAAGCTAGAAGCTGTCTCTATCCGTTGTCGCCGAGCTTGTACATGTACTTGATGGCGGATTTGAAGATGAGAGTCTTGGTCTTCCCGCGGATCTTGAGGGAGTTGCGGTCGTACCATTCGATGCAGCCGTCTACGCGCTCGCCATCTTCCAGCACAATCACCATCGGAGTTTGCGACTGAATCTGCTTCTGCAGATAGAAGAGCTCGGCGTGGCGATTCGGCGTGGAGCTTTCGGACTGCGCGGGAAAGCGGAAGGGAAGCGGTATGGGAAGATTCTTCCTTCTCGGCGCAGGGAGTTGGACAGGTTCGACGGCGTGCGATTCGGGGATGCGGGATTCGGGCAAAATGGATGGCGAGCTCATGGGGAAGGACCCTCCGCAAAGAACGAAAGCTGAAAATTCAAACATCCGCAGGCGCCAATCGCCTGGAAAAATGCATCAGTTAGCCGAACGACACTGCCCCGGCTGCAAATCAGAACCCAGAAACCTGGCAGCCACGCCCAAAACAGAAGGCAGTCCCGCGTGATCGGGATAAGCGATTCCCGCTGTAGCCGCACTCAGTAGGAGAGCTCGTTACTCAAAAAAGATGCGTGGCGCAGATTGGGGGTTGCACTCTTATTCTGCGGCCATTCCGACCGAGCGTCAAGCAGAGAGACGGTGAACGGTGGGCGGCGGACGGTGGGCGGTGAATGGTGAACGGTGGACGGTGTGCGGGCGAGGACGCCCGCACGACAGCCGGCGAGTCGCCCCACGGACGTGGACCTGTCCGTGGGGACCCCTGGCCAGAGGCCGGCGCCACATTGGAGACGGTGGACGGTGAACCGTGGGTCGTGAATCACGGACGGTGGACTGCGGTTAGAGGGCGCTGTTGGCCGCGAGGCTGACGGCCATGGCGTCAAGCGAGAGCGAGCGCAGCAGGTTGCGGCGCATGCCCTGCTCGACCTGGACGAGGGCGCGAGCGGCGGAGTCAATCCAGTCGACGGTGAGGCCTTCAGAAAGACGGGTCAGCTCGGCGGCGATGTCGATGTTGCGGATGAGCGAGGGAGTGCCGGCCACGTTTAAAAGCAGGTCTTCAACGAGGCTGGAGAGCGCGCGGAGGAGATTGACGGTTTTCTCCTGGCCGTCGGCGCCGGCGCGATAGCTTTCTGTGGCGTGGAAGAGTGCGGAGTAGTCGGGCTCACGAATGGCCGAGCGCAGAATGACGAGCGCGTCTTCGCGGCTGGTGAGATACGCTGCGAGATCGAGCGAGAGAGCGCGGCCCACTGCGCCCATAGCCAGACGGGCGACAAGAGAACGGTCCTGCGGTTTGAGTTCGGGGCGGCGGCGCGCGAGGAGGGTTTCGAGATCGGAAGCCGGAATGGCGCCGAGACGATGGATGAGCGCACGGGAACGAATGGTGGGCAGAAGCTCCTGCGGATTCTCAGTGAGCAGGATGAGTGACGTGTGGTCGGGCGGCTCCTCGAGCAGCTTGAGCAGGCTGTTAGCTGCCTCTTTCATGAAGGCGGACGACGTGAAGATGGTGAAAGCGCGCCTGGCTTCGGCGGGCTGGCGGTAATAGGCGACGTGAATTGCCTGGCGAACCTGGCCGAGCTTGATCATGAGCTGCGGCGGATCGGGCGGAATGACCAGCACGTCAGGGTGCGTCTGGATGAGGATGCGCGTCTCGCGCTTGTCAGTTTCGCGCAGATCGTCGCGAGCGTCGACGGCTTCATCGACCAGTGTTTCGAGGTTGGCGGAAGCGGCGATGCGGACGCAGTTGGAGCAGACACCGCAGAAGTCGGGCAGGCCATCGGATTCTGTGGGCTTGAGGCAGTTGACGGCTTGCGCGAGCATGAGGGCGAGAGTGTATTTGCCCGCGCCGCGCGGGCCGGCCAGGATCATGGAGTGCGGGAAGCGGCCGGAGCGAATGCTCTCGCGGAGGTGCGTGACGGTAGCCGCGTTGCCAAGGAAGTCCTGGAAGCTCACGGATTGAGAGTAACAGCGGCTGGTCGGCGGCGCACGGTGGGTTGTGGATGGCGGAGCGGGCGATGGAAGAAGGCCATTGAGCGAGAGAGTGGTGAAATGAAACAAGAGTAAAGAAATGAGGCAGTTACAGGGTGAAAACGTCATGCCTGGAAAATCAGCAGATTGAGCGTTGATTCTAAAGGAGTTGTTTGCTGTAAATACGACGTAATTTGGTGCATTTTTCCGGCTCTCCACGGAGCAATTTGTTGATTCTAAACGAGTTATTTGGCGAAAGTTTGGCGAAAAGTGCCATTATTTTTTATTTCATTCTATTTCCCTATTTCAGATGGTTCAGCGACTGAGTGAAAGAGTGAACAAGTGAAGCAGAGAATGCAGGTCGTGGATCGTAAGACGGTGAACGGCGGCCATTGAAGGATCCCATTCCGGCCGTTGAGTTTCGACCTGACTAAAGTATGCGCCGGAAGGCGGAAATAATCGGCAAACTTGGGAGAAAAATGTGAAGAAGTGAATGCCTGAATAAGTGAATTTGAAATGAGCAAGTTAGCCGATGAGCGAGCGGGAATGGCATGCTGCCGGGGGCTTGACACGGGCCGAGGTGGACCCAAACTTCATCGAGGGCGTCTGGCCCAGCGGCTGGAGGTGTCGCGGCAATCCGTCAATGCCATTGAAACGGGGAAGTTCGATCCCAGTTTGCCGCTGGCGTTCAAGCTGGCGCGGCTGTTTGGGCTGCGGATTGAGGAGATATTCGAAGACGGCGAGTCAGCGGGTTAGCATGGTTCTCGCTATCCCACCCTAAAGTTCGCCGGCGAGCAGCGAACTTTAGAATGGGGCACCCTGCAAGTTAGCAAGTTAGCGAAAAGGCCCCGCGGAGGGGCCTTTTCTGTTCCTGTGCGTGATGGATGTATCGTTTCGCTGTTTAGAGCGGACTGACCCCCGGCCCCGCTGCGTTTGGAGGCGGATCGATTTTGAAGATCTTCCAATTGCCGTTGTCCCGCCGGAGAGAAAACGTGGTTGTCCGTGCCATGTAAGTGCCGCCTCCGTGAAAAACAACGGCTGTCGCCACAGTTGCCATGTCTCCATCCATGGTGACGCTGTCAGGCGTGAGGAATTCGGCTGTATTCGACGCCGCGAAGCCCCAGCCTGATTTCTGGTTGGCCTGGAATTCAACGACCAGATCGCAGGCGCAGCCCGGAGAAAGGAAACCCTGTGTCGCGGAGGAATCCAGTGTGGCCGCTGCCGAAAGATAATCGCTCACCGCTCTCCGCACGTCGGCAGTCTTCTGCTCCGCGAGTGCGCGGGCTTGATTGATTTTGGCCAGAAGCTCCGGGTCGGTGACGCGTTGCGCGGCCGCATGGCGGATGGCCGGGTTCTTGTCCTCCAACGCCAGCCTGGCGAGGAGCGGTTGATCGGTGACCTTGGTGATGGCCGCCTGGCGGACGTCGTCGTCGGCGTCTGTTGCAGCAATCTTCGCGAGGGTCGGTTGGTCGGATAGTCGGCTCACCGCGGCGACCCTGACCATGGCTGAGTTGTCCTGCGTGGCGATGTTCGCCAACGCGGCTTGGTCGTTCAGTTGTTCTGTGGCCTGCTCGCGGGTGTAGGGATCTTTGTCAGTCGAAGCAAGCTTGACCAGTTCACGACACGCGCCGGCCTTGCCTTGCGAATTGCATTGGTTGGCAAGCTCAGGGATATTGGTTTTTCCGTAGGCCGAAACCGCGCCGATCACAAACGCGGTCAGGACCATGGCGGTCTTTGTCAAATTCGTCATGAATGCAACGATCTCCTCGTAACAGCGGATCATCTTAGCAGGTTCATCGAGCCTCGGGCATAGCGAGTCGGTCGGCGGATCATCGAGCTTAACGGAGTTCCCGCCGCCCCGGCTATCGTGCCGGCTCATTCACCGGCCAGTTGAACCAAGCCTTTCATGAACCGCCATCCACCGAACACGATGGCTCCCCAGAAGACGAGATAGCCTCCGCCTGGTCCGGCCATCGAGTGGCCGATCGAGGTGGCTATAATTCCCCCTCCGCACCACAGCGCACCCGCAACCACGTTTCTCTTGGCGGAATTCCGTATAGGCTGTTTTGCAATTCTTGCCGCTTCGCGCTCCTTTTTGTCATGTGCCAGGAGGAGGACTGTCGCGCTTTGCTGACCCTTTAGAGCAGTTGGATCGTTCAGTGCATGGTTAGCGAGCAGCAAATCCACCACGTCGTCATGGCCATTTGCAGCCGCTCCATATAACGGAGTCGCGCCGTCCGTTGTCTTGGCATTAACGTCTGCCCCGCTCGCAAGCAGGAGTTCCGCCACGCTCTTACGGCCATTAAATGCCGCCTGGTGCAGCGGTGTGAATCCATTTGCAGACCGTGCGTTCACGTCAGCATGGTTTGCTAGAAGCAGCTCGGCAATGTCTTGATATCCCTTGGTGGCAGCCGTATGGAGCGGCGTCATACCGTTGCTGTTAGCGGAGTTCACGCTGGCACGATGTTCCAGCAGCAGGCCTGCAATGCTCTTATGCCCCTTCGCGACCGCGGCAGACAACGGGCTAATGCCGTTTTCATCTTTGGCGTCGACGTCGGCATGATTGTCGAGCAGAAATTGCACCGTTTCTTTTTGCCCGTTTACGGCGGCTGCGTAAAGAGGCGTAATGCCATTCTTGGCGCCGGCGTTGACATTCGCCTGTCTCCCCAAAAGGATGGCGACAACATCTTTGTGGCCGTTTGCTATGGCCTCAATCAGAGCTGTGTTCCCCTTCGCGGTCGTCATATTCGGATCTGCGCCGCGAGAGAGCAGGTATTCCACAAGGTTCAAATGACCCTTACGCGCCGCCTGGAACAAGGGCGTCCACCCATCGGAGTTCCTCGTTTCGATGAGACCGGGGCTACTCTCAAGGATCGACTTGACTTTGTCGAGATCGCCCTCGACACATGCCGTGAAGAGCTGGTCGGCGCCGGAATTGATCGGCGACGGGCGGCTGGGTGTGTAAAGGGAACCTCTTGCTCCGTGAAGATTAGTTAGTGCCATAAAATCCGTCCTCTGTCCCGTGCGCACTTCATCCGGGCACGTTTGGTTCCTGGCTGAGCCGGCGGCATCACTTGCACGGCGCTCAGGCCGCAGAAGAGCGCAGTGGAAGTCTGGCTTTGAATGATCCCTGGGGGAGAAATGATTCTATCGCTGCTTTCGTTAAGCTGTCCACAGGTAAGCTCGGAGCAGCAGGCTCCTGCCCTTGCCGGTCGAATATGGGCTCAGATCGAGCCCGGACTCGCGCACGAATTAGAAAGGGCAAGGAAGTTTCTGGAAGGCGCGACGAATTCACAGTTGCGATCCGTTGCGGCTGCTGTAGACTTGCCGGGTCAGGCTTCCCCAGAGCATCGCTGACTAAATCACAACAGGAGAAAGCGGATGAACACAAGAGGTTGGAGTGTCTTCACAGGTTTGTGCGGGCTCGCAGTGTTCGGTCTGAGCGCAATTCCCTCGGGCGCGCAGGCGACAGAGGTCAGAGAGAAACCGGCCATGTACTCGTACGTTGCCAACTGGCAGTTTCCGCGGGAGCGCTGGGGCGACGTGGCCAGGATTAACGATGTTGACAACACAATTTTCCAGGCAGCGCTCAACGACGGAACCCTTGTGGGGTATGGCAACGATGTCAATCAGGTTCATACGCCGGACGGCGAGTCGCACGATACCTGGTGGTCGTCGACCTCGATCGCGGGGCTGTTGAAGGTGCTGGACAAGCTGAGAGGGCTGGCGCCTGCCGATACGCCGATTTCGCTCAGTCCGACCAAGCACTGGGACATGGTACTCGTGAGTCACTATTACAACTGGAAGCCGGGCGCCTACACGGGCGCGTATGTGAACGTGGCGATGTATCAACTCAAGCCGAACGCGGACGACGACGCGGTGGAAACGCTGAGCAAGAGCGTGGTTGTGCCGATGCTGGAAAAGATGCTGGCCGACGGGACGATTCTGGAATACGAGGTCGATACTGAGGCCATCCACACCGATGCGCCAGGTATGTTCGCGATCGTCTACGTGACACCGCAGCCGGAAGGCATCGATACGGTTCGCGCGGCGATCAGGGGCGCGGGGCACGACAATCCGCTGATCGGGGCGGCATTCGATTCCTACGTTGATTACACCCAGCATCGCGATGAACTGCTGAAGGGGAACGGGGCGTACAAGTAGAGCAGCGAGTTAGCAGGTCAGCGAGTTAGCAAGTTAGCGAACAGGCTCCTTTTGCGGGGCCTGTTCTGTTTGCGGAGGCGGACGAAAGGCAACCGCAGATCCTTCGGTCGCCGCGGCGACCTCAGGATGACACTGTCGTGGCGGGTGGGGTTCGTGCTGTCCCACCCTAGCGACAAGAACAAATGCGTCGCGAGGGCGGGGCACCCCGATTATGGGCTGCGGAGAGCAGTCACTTGCCGGTGTAGATGACGTGCCAGATGGAGCGCGAGCCGTCGTCGGAGACGAAGAGCGAGCCATCGGGCGCGACTGCGACGCCCACGGGGCGGCCCCAGACATCGCCGTCGGCGCCGCCGACAGTAAAGCCGGTGAGGAAGTCTTCATATTCGCCGGTGGCGTGGCCGTCGTGCATGGGAAGGCGGATGACCTCGTAGCCCGCACGCTGGGCGCGGTTCCATGAGCCGTGCTCGGCGGCGAAAGCGTCACCCTTGAACTCGGCGGGAAACTGCGAGCCTTCATAAAAGGTGAGCTCAAGCGAGGCGAAGTGCGGCTCGAGAAGGATGTCGGGCGTGAGGACTTTGGACTTGAGCTCCGGGTGCTGGCCCTCGAGGCGTGGATCCTGATGGCCGCCCATGTAGAACCAGGGCCAACCATAGAAGCCGTGCTCCTCGACGTGAGTAATGTAGTCGGGGACGAGGTTGTTGCCGAGAGCGTCGCGCTCGTTGGTGGAGCACCAGAGCTGGCCGGTGGTGGGATTGATGGCCTCGCCCACACAGTTGCGAATGCCCCAGGCGTAGACTTCGACGAACTTGCCTTCGGGCGTGAACTCGAGCACATCGGCGCGATGAAACTCCTCAGGGTGCGTGTCAAAGTCGTCGACGTTGGTGAGCGAGCCTACAGAGGCGAAGAGCTTGCTGCCGTCGAGCGAGAAGCGAAGATCGCGGGTCCAGTGGCCGCCGCCGCGCAGCTTGCCGCCGCCGGGCAGGTCGGCGAGCTGCTCCATGGGGCCGGTGGCAGTGAGATCGCCGTTGTGATAGGGGAAGCGCACGATGGCATCGGTGTCGCCGATGTAGATCCACTTGGGGTTGGGGCCGAGGGGATAAAAGGCGATGCCGAAGGGCTGGTGGAGGTCGGTGGCGAAGACTGAGACTTGCTTTGGATTGCCGCCGGCATCGACGCCGCGGAAGATTTTGATTTTTCCGGTAGCGCTTTCAGCAAGGAAGAGGTCGCCGTTGGGAGCGAAGCGGATGAGGCGCGGGTTATCGAGACCGGTGGCGTAAAGCTCGACCTTGAAACCCCTGGGCGCGATGGGCCATGCGTTGGCGGGGCGAGGAACAACGGTGGCGCCGTTATCGACGGATTGCTCGGGCATGGGCTCGGGCAGGTCGGCGACGGTGAGATGGCGGCGCGTGCCGGGAGATTCGTGAGCCGCGTCAGTGAATGCAGCCTGGCCGGTGAGGACGGCCGGCTTGGTGGAGGAGTCGGCTGCTGAAGGCGACGAGCCGGCAGCGGTCGCGGGATCGGCGGCGGAATCCCATCCTGGCGGCAAAGGCGCCGCCAGGATGGGGCAACCAAAGTTGAGAGTGGACGCGAGGACGGCAAGGCCGAAGACGGCCGAAGCGGTGCGGAGACTGTGCCGGTGATTCATGAGACCTCTCCAGGGAATAGGTTGAGGGAATTGCTGATCGACCGAGGAAAATCCAATGACCATTTTAAGATGCGGCGGAGGGGGCGGGGGCTTCGCGAAGCAGGGACCGTGAGCTGAGGACCAGGGACTAAGGGAACAAGGGAGCGGGCGGGCGCCCGCGGCGTCATCGCTTATCGCGGGGAGGGCGCGGAGGGACTGAAGGCCAGTGTGCTTCGGGAGTCCAGCGGCCCTTTTCGAGACGCGCGCCAACCTGTTGTCCGCAAACCGCGCAGGGATGGAGAAGCCACTGGGCTCGATCGACGTTGGCGAGGAGTATTTTGTTGGTTTCCTCGCTGAAGGAGCCTTCGCATGGTTTCTTGGGAATTGGCATGTTTTTCCTCGTCTCCTGCTTCAATCAGTTTATCGGCAGGTGCGAGCGGTTTCTGTGCCCGACGGAACAAATTGAGTGAGCATGGCGGTCAGTCGCTTCTCGCGAGAAACCAGTGGCCGGCGCCGAAAGACGAGCGAGCCGGAGAGTTCGCAGATCGGCAAATCATTGGACCAGAAGGCTGCCGGTAAGGGGCGTGTTGCTGGACGACGGGCCGACAAGGACCTTGTAAGCGCCGGGCGCGAGATTCCAGCTTTCGCTTGCTTCATCGAAGGTCTGCAACACGCGCGGATCGATCGAAACGGTGACGGTTTGCGATGTGCCGGGAGCGAGAGCGATGCGCGCGAAGCCGGCGAGTCGTTGGTAGGATTCGTCGGAGCCGATGGGCAGCGTTGCGTAGACCTGCGCGATCTCAGTGCCTGCGCGCGTGCCGGTGTTGCGGACCGTGAAGCGGGCGGTTTTGGCGGCAGAGTCCACGCTGAGGCCGGAGTAAGCAAACGTGGTGTAAGACAAGCCGAAGCCGAAGGGGAAGAGCGGCGTCCTGTGCTCGGTTTGATACCACTTGTAGCCAAATTCGGCGCCTTCAGTGTAGGTGACGGAGTAGTTTGTGGCCGGGGAATCGGGATTGACGGGGTCGGCGCCGTGCGCGCGAATATGGGGTGGCAGTGGCGGAATGACGGGATGGGGAAGATCGTCAACACTCTTTGGGAAGGTGATGGCCAGCTTGCCTGAGGGATTGACGTCGCCGACGAGAACGTTGGCGAGAGCCTTATGTCCTGAGCTGCCGGCAAACCAGGTTTCGACGACACCGGGAACCTTGTCGAGCCAGGGCATAGTCACGGCGGTTCCGGTTTCGAGGACGACGATGGTGTGAGGATTGGCTGCCGCCACCTGCTCGATCAATGCGTCCTGATTATCAGGGAGCGAAAGATCGGGCAGGTCCATGCCTTCCGATTCCCACTGATAGGCAAAGACGATGGCGATATCGGAATTGCGGGCGAGCTTTGCGGCGGCGTCCAAATCGGCGCCGGAATCGAATGTGATTTTGGTGCGCGGAAGTTTATCGCGTAGCGCTGCGAGCGGAGAAGTGGGGAACCAGATGTGCTCCTGCCAAACGGTTGCGCCTTTGCCCGGAGGCATGATGGCGTTGCCGCCGGGAGGATCAACCTGCGCGGAGCCTCCGCCGGAGATCATGCCGACGTCAGCGTGGCCGCCGATGATGGCGATGGAGCGGACGCGCGAGGGAACGATGGGAAGCACGGCGTTGCGGTTCTTCAAAAGAACGATGCTGTTTTCTTCAACATGCTGGGCGACGTCCAGTCCTTTTTGCACGTCGACCACCCCCTTTTTCGGCGGATCGTCGACGATGCCGGAGAGGAACTCCGCATAGAGAACGCGGCGCGCGTGGTCGTCGATCTCTGACATGGGCACGCGGCCGGCATCGACCGCGTCTTTCAAGCTCGGGCCGAAGTACTTGCCCATGGGCTGTTCCTGATCAAGACCAGCAGCGGATGCCTTCTCGGTGGAGTGCGTTCCGCCCCAGTCGGAGTCAACGAAACCTTTGAAGCCCCACTGAGTCTTGAGCACCTCGTGAAGGAGGTAGGAATTCTCGCAGGCGTAATCGCCGTTGATGCGGTTATAGGAGCACATGACGGCGGCTGGATTGGCGATGGAGATGCCGATGTGGAAGGCGAGTAGATCGGACTCCTGCATGCCACGTTTGGAGATGATGACGTTGACAAAGTTGCGGCCAGATTCCTGATCGTTCATGGCGTAGTGCTTGATATCGCCAACGACGTGCTGGGCCTGCTCGCACTTCATCAGATTGCCGACGATGGTTCCGGCAAGGAGCGGGTCTTCTCCGGCGTATTCAAAGGTGCGGCCGTTGCGCGGCTCGCGGGCGAGGTCAACTCCGCCACCGAGAGTCATGTTGAAGCCCTGTGCGCGCAGCTCGCTGCCGATGACGGCGCCGTATGCGCATGCGGATTCCGTGTCCCAGCTTGAGGCGGCTCCGAGGCTGGAAGGCAACGCGGTCGAATATCGCCCGTTGGCGCCCGAGTCGCGGACGCCATAGGCTGCGTCGGAGATGACGAGCCCAGGAATGCCGAGGCGCTTGATGCCCTCGACGTATCCTGCGCCACCATTGGAGAGATCAGTGAGAGGCATCTGCCAGTTGGGAGTGTGAGCCATTCCGTTGCCGTGGAGGAGGGCGATCTTCTCGTCGAGCGTGAGCTGCTTGAGGACGAGATCGGCACGATCTTCAGGGGAGAGCGAGGGATTCATCCACGGTTGGGCTGAATCGGGACGATCGGCATCCGTGCCCTGCGCATAGAGAGCATTTGCTCCGGAGAGGACGGCGATGGCCGCAAAGAGTAGAAGAAGCTTGAAGCCAGGGTAGCGATTCTGCATATTTCTCCAAAGAAGTCCCAGGATCGAGCGATGATGAAGCCTGGCTCCGTTCCCGTCGGGACCTTGAGGCCGTGGCCTGACGGGCGCCCATCGATGATACCGAATCGAACCCAGAGCAGGCATGCGGCGCCCAGACCGGAGATTCCGGACAGGCCGGGGAAAGCGGAGTCTGTTCCGGGGCCGTTAGCCGCGTGAGGCAAGCTGGTTCAGGGCTTGCGCTGTGGGCACTGAGAGGAGAGACTATTAGCGATGTCCCGGCTGAGCATCTGGCAACGAGCGCTAAAGCGGTTCGGCGAACCGGAGCAGCCGCGCGCCGAGCGGTGGCCCGCGACGGGCCTTTCGGCTCTTTATGGGATCGACTCGGCCACGAAACCCGCGAGCATCAAAGACATCAGCATCTCCGGCGTCTACCTTTTGACCCAGGAGCGTTTTGACGCCAACCAAACTGTCGCCCTCATACTCGGTTTGGATGGCAAGCGGGGAGAGAATGCGGATCTGCAGATACCCATCCAAACTCGAGTCGCATGGCAGGGAGAGGACGGGGTTGGGCTGGAGTTTGTTGTGCCTCCCGGCATGACTCCCGGCCTGTGCGGAGCGCTACTGCACGAAATCGTAAGTCATTCGGATCGCGATGAAGCAGCGGAGATGTTCCGTAACCTCCGGACGGTGCTTTTTCTATACCGCCTGTGCGAATCGCAGGCCGAGGAAGCAATTCTTCTGCTGGATGGGCAGCTCGACCCTGGCCGCACATCGACGCTGTTCAAAATAGCTTTCGCCGTGGAAAGCCTGCTTGCCTCAAAGCCCGACGCCATCCGGATGCGCGCCCATCCAAAGCTCGTGGCAAACATTCTGCGTGAAGGCTCCTGGGCCTCGGATGATGTGACCATGAAGCTTTGGGTGGGTCTTTTCGCGTCCTCCTGCTCGGTTGATGCGCCCGACGACAGCAATCAGATCTTTGTCGACCTGCTGGTCCACATCACACACACCGAGGCCATGATCTTGGTGCACGCATGCGAGCAGGCCCTTAGCTCGAAGCCGGGGCCTGTGGATACAGCTTCCTTGTCGATCGTGGTGAGTCCGCAAGAGATGATTCGATTGACAGGCGTGCACGATGCCGGCAGAAACGCGACCGATCTCGCCTACTTACACAACCTGGGGTTGGTTGCGAACCTTTTCGACTTTACCTCTTATCGCGATATCGAAAGCTTCGATATCACGCCCAGCAGCCTGGGTCTGGAACTCTAT
>Ga0181535_10002349_pt1 | contig 23232 bp, 17 predicted proteins | sample PEATcosm2014_Bin_44_FD_119774 | JGI IMG/M metagenome (GOLD analysis project Ga0181535, IMG submission 119774) | Peatland microbial communities from MTU Mesocosm Facility, Houghton, MI, USA - PEATcosm2014_Bin17_30_metaG | ecosystem: Environmental > Terrestrial > Soil > Wetlands > Peat | place...
ATGGCGCTGATCTTTAACCGGGGAAGCGGAGTCATCGCGGTGTGCGCAGAACGGAGCGCTCGCGCGTTTCATTGAAAAACTTTTCCGTTTCGGGAATCAGCGAAGACGGACTCTATGTTGGGAGCCACTCCGGACGATCAGCACGTTCGCGATGCTCTTAAGGATGTTTGGGAACTTGAAAACCTTCAGGGACGCGGGCCGGCCAAAGTGGATTGAAAGTCACCGGCTTAGTTCGAGGTTCGATCGCCGATCGGGCAAACCGATTTCAGTTTGCGATTGACGCAGCGCTTCAATCAATCGCCCGGCCTCCGATTCGAGGTTGGGAATTTGCTTAAGAATTTCCGGCCTATCGCCCACCTTGCCTGCCTGCTCCATTTTCAGCGCCGCGTCCCTCAGCGACTCGCCTCCCACGTTGGCGGCGGAACCCTTGATTTTGTGAGCCAGTTTCCAGATGGATTCGAGGTCGCCTCGCGCAACGCACTCGGCGAGCGTTTGGATCAACGCGGGTGTCTCTTTCACAAACTCGGCGACGACTTCGTGAGCAAACTGTTCGTCTCCCATCATGCGCCCGAGAAACGCCTCGCGATCGAAGACCGGTAAAGAGATCGGCGAAGCCGGCTGAGGCGGCCCGGCTTCTTCAGGGGATCCGGCTGGCGGGGCTGAGTGCGCTTCATGCACTTTGCGCGCCAACCACTTCTCCACCTGCTTCTCGAGGGTCTGCGGATCGATGGGCTTGGCAACATAGTCGCTCATTCCTGCTGCGAGGCACTTCGCGGCATCTCCCGTAATCGCATGAGCGGTCGTGGCGATGATCGGAACATCGTGTTTGAGTACGGCGGAGTGCGGGTCGCGAATGCGTTGAGTGGCTTCATATCCATCCATCCCCGGCATCTGCACATCCATCAGGACCAGGTCGTACGGCGTTTGTTCGAGCAGTCGCAGCGCCTCGTTTCCGTCACCAGCCACATCCGCTCGCCAGCCCAGCCGCCGCAGGATTCCGCACGCCACTTCCTGGTTGGTGAGATTGTCCTCAACGAGAAGAATGCGGGCATTGCTGCGCCGTGCCGCGCGCAGGCTGTGACGGGTAATCAGAGGCTGCGTCTCGGCCTGACGGCTCCCGCCAAGCAGAGTAACGAGGCAGTCAAAAAGATCGGACTGGCGCACGGGCTTGGGCAGATATGCGGCAAAGCCGATTTCCTTGAAATGCCGCGCGTCTCCTCGCCGGCCGAGGGAGGTCATCATGACCAGGGGAATTGTCTTGAGATCGTCGTCTTTCTGAATGGCTCGACCCAGCGCCGCTCCATCCATGCCCGGCATCAACCCGTCGAGCACCGCGACATGGAACGGAGCACCGGCAGCGGCCGCGTTGCGCAGGCAGACAAGGGCCTCCGGGCCGCTTTCTCGGGCCACGACCGCCGCGCCCCAGGACTGCAGTTGGGCGGTGAGTACTTCGCGATTCGTGGCATTGTCGTCCACTACGAGGATGCGCGCGCCCTTCACGGGAACTTCAGGAGCATTCCGCCGCGCACTTTCTTGCTGCCTGGCAAAGTGAAGCGTGAACCAGAACGCGGAGCCCACACCTTCCTGACTCTCCAACCCGATTTCGCCGCCCATGAGCTCAACCAGTTTCCTGGAGATGGCAAGACCCAGTCCCGTGCCGCCATACTTGCGCGTTGTTGAGGCGTCGACCTGGGTGAAACTTGTAAACAGGGTCTGCTGTTTGTTCAGTGGGATGCCGATGCCGGTGTCGCGCACGCTGAATCGCAACCATGCGTCGCTTTCGCTTTCCGAAATCCGCTCCACGCGGAGTACGACCTCGCCATGATGGGTGAATTTGATGGCATTGCTGACGAGGTTCTGCAGCACCTGGCGCAGGCGTCCCGGATCACCTTTTAGATTGGCGCTGACATCGGGCGGCACGGCACATACAAATTCGATCGGCCTGTTCCTCGCCTGCTCGGCCATGATTTCGGAGAAATCGCTCATCAGGCTATGCAAATTGAAATCCACGCTATCGATTTCGAGTTTGCCGGCCTCGACTTTAGAGAAGTCCAGGATGTCGTCGATCACCGTGAGCAGCGATCTGGCGCTGGCATCCACTACTTCAGCAAAGTGACGTTGCTCCACACTAAGAGCAGAGTCAAGCAGCAAGCCGGTCATCCCCAGGATGCCGTTCATTGGAGTACGGATTTCGTGGCTCATGTTGGCCAGGAATGCGCTTTTGGCAGCGTTCGCCTGATTGGCCTCGACGGTCAGCTTATTCGCCCGGTCGGTCGCCTCCTGAAGATCCTGATTGGATTTGTGCAGCGCATCCTCGGCTTTCTTGCGCTCCGTGATCTCCCGTCCGATGCCCGCGATTCCAGTCACACGGCCCTCGCTGTCGAGGAGCGGCACTTTGGTCGTCAAAAGAAGGCGTGGCTCGTTGGCGGCACTCGTGCTCGATTCTTCCTGGTCGAACAGGGGCTGTCTCGAATGGATTATTTTCTGTTCGTCGGCAAAGAAGCGCGCGGCCAACTCTCGCGGATAGAAGTCGAAGTCGGTCTTTCCCAGCAGATCGCCCGGATTCTCCGCTCCCATCCATCGCGCAACCGATGGATTGGCAACGACAAACCTGGATTCGACATCCTTTACGTACATCAGATCGGGGACATTATCGATAAAGGCACGAAGAATGATCCGCTCGTTGTCAAGAATCACGTGCTCAGCGGCAAGCTGGCGATTGGCGGCCTCGGCCTCAGCCTGGGCGCGAATCAGCGCCTCCTCATGGTGTTTGTATTCTGTTATGTCTTCTGCTATTCCGGCGACCCGTAACAGCTGGCCGTCTGGATCGCGAATAGGGAATGTGCGGCCGCGAATCCATTTCTCGCGGCCGTCCGGGGTTCGAATTCGATATTCCGTTTCAATTTCTTCTCCTCGCATCTGTCGTGCGAAGTCCGAGCGAGACCGTTCGAGGTCCTCCGGGTGAATCGCCTCCAACCTTGTCGCGGGGTTTTGGTAGACGCTGGCGCAGGATCTTTCCCAAATCTGTTCATACGCCGGGCTGAGATAGAGAAATCCATCCGCTGCCGGGTCTTTCAGCCAAAAGAACTGGCGAATGTTCTCCGCCAGTTGGCGAAATTTCTCTTCGCTGGCTTGCAAGGCCTGCTCGGCCTGCTTGCGCTCGGTAATGTCCGTGCTCAGGCCCACATGACCCAGGAATCTCCCGGACGTCGAGAAGCGCGGTTCCGTTTGCGCGATCAGCCACCGCCATTCGCCATCGGCTCTTCGCACGCGCGCTTCAGCCTTGAAAGTCGTATGCGTCCGGACGGCGCGGGCGGTTTCCCCGGCAAACTCCTGCATGTCGTCGGGATGAATGAGCAACCGCCATTGCTGTCCTTCAACAGATTCGTGGGGAACGCCGCAAAACTCCCGGAATGTCCGGTTGGTAAACTGGATGCCGCCTTCAGCATCGGTTACCCACATCGGCGTAGGGCAGCCGTCCGCCATCACGCGGAAGCGATCCTCACTCTCGCGCAGCGCCTGCTCGGCTTTCTTGCGTCCGGTAATGTCGCGAAGGATATTTGAGATCGCGATGATTTCCCCCGCGGAGTTCTTGATGGGAAAACCGGTTACCGACGCCGGGATCACCTGCCCGCTCTTGTTCTGGCAAAAACCTTCGTATTGCGAAAAGGTTCCGCCTTGCCGGAGGATCTCGGCGAGGCGCTCGAGGCCGGCCACCCGCTCCGGGGGAACCAGCATGGACATGTGCCGGCCGATAACCTCGCCGGCAGTGTAACCGAAGATGGCTTCCGCGCCGCGATTAAAGGTGATGATCTTCCCCTCGGGCGAGGAGGAGATGATGGAATCCTCGGAGTTGTCGACAATTGCCGCAAGGAATGCCTGTGTTTCCTCTGCTTTCCGCCGCTCGGTCACGTCGTGTTTTATGGCGACGTAGCCCATGGTTGCACCGTTCAAATCGCGTACCGGCGCGATCTGCATTTCTTCGTCGTAGAACTCACCGTCTTTGCGGCGATTGGTGACCACTCCCTGCCATACCTGGCCGGAGCGTATGGTCGACCACATTTGCTCGTAGAACGCTCGGGAGTGATGCCCCGATTTGAGGATGCGGGGGTTCTGTCCCACGACCTCCCTGCTGGCGTACCCGGTCATCGCCGTAAACGCGGGATTGACATAAAGGATCCGGCCGTCGCAATCGGTCATGACGAAGCTGTCCGCCGCCTGCTCCACGGCCGCAACCAGAGAGGCGCACTTGGCGCAGGAGTGCTGCTGCTGCGGGAAAATGTTGGAGCTCTGAGGAGCCGACTTCATGCCGGGTTTTTCCATTGATAAAAGACCGAGCGCAGGTAACGTTTGGGCTCAAGCTCGGGACAAAGGCCGGAGATCGACTCGGTTGACCCGATGATCAGGCAGCCGTCTTTGGCGAGGAATCTGGCGAGACCCCGGAAGAGCCTGATTTTGTCCGCCTCGGTGAAATAGATTGCAACATTGCGGCAAAAAATAATGTCAAACGAATGGGGAAACGAGAAGGGCTCGAGCAGGTTCATGGTGCGAAACGTGGCCATGGCGCGAATCTCATCGCGCACCTTCCACCGCTCGCCTGACGCGACGAAGTGACGGGCAAGAGACTCCGGGGGCAGTCCGCGTTCGAGCTCGAGGCGGTTATATTCCGCGTAGCTGGCCTGCGCCACGACCTTGTTGGAGATGTCGGTGCCGAGAATGCGGATGTCGTAGCGCGTAAGGTCGCCAAGCAGCTCTTTGAGAACGATCCCGGTCGAGTATGCTTCCTGGCCAGTGGAGCAGGCGGCGCTCCAGATGCGGATGGGAACGCGCGCGCCGCCGGTGCCGCGCCGGTCGATCAGGTCGGGAATCAGCTTGTGGCGAAGCAGGTCGAAGGGGGATGTATCGCGAAAGAAGGAGGTTTCGTTGGTGGTGATGGCCTCAATGACCTTGCCACGCAGTTTGCTCGTGCCGTCGGTCCGCACTTTGAAGAACAGCTCAGAGAAGTTGGAGGCTCCGGACTCGGCGAGCAGGCTGCTCAGGCGCGACTCGACGAGATAGCCTTTGGAGTCGTCGAGATGGATTCCGCAGATCTCGTAGATGTATCGAGACCATACCGGCAATTCCTCGCGCGTAATCGAGGTGGTCAAAGTCAGCCTCCCGCGACCACGGCGCCGATGCGGCCGGCAATGGAGTTCAAGGGCAGGATGACATCGGTTACGCCTGCATCGACTGCCGCTTTGGGCATGCCGTAAACGACGCAACTGGTCTCATCCTGAGCGATGACATAGCAGCCCTGGCGCTTGAGCAGGCGCAGCCCGACAGTTCCATCCGAGCCCATTCCAGTGAGAATGACCGCCATGGCGCGTCCCGGGAAACGGATGGCCGCGGAGCGAAACAGGTAGTCGACGGCAGGCCGGCAATTGTTCTCGGGCGGGTCGTCGGTCAGTTCGATGACCGGCCGGTTTTCGGGCCCCGATCCGAGCCGCATCTGCCTGCCTCCCGGCGCGATGTAAGCCGTGTTGGGCTCGGGAAACTCGCCGTGAACGGCTTCACAGACGTGCACGGCGCATTTGGAGTCCAGATTCTCGGCCAGAGATTTGGTGAAAATCGGCGGCATATGCTGGACGATCAGAATGGGCACGCCGATGTCGCGCGGGATGGCCGGCAGAAGCTGGGCCAGAGCAACGGGACCGCCGGTCGAGACGCCAATCAGCACCATTTCGGGCTTTTGATGGTTCGAGATCCGACCCATGCGAGAGACGATTCCGTCCCCGCCCGCAGCGCGGGCCGCAGACGCCGGTTGAGTTAGGACGACAGCGGGAAGGGGCCGCGCCTGGGGAGGGTTTCCGCGCAGGATAGCGCGCACTTCCACGCGATTCGATACGGCGCGAATGCGGGGGGCCAACTCCTCGAGCAGCTTCTGGCGGGCCTGTTCGGGGCTTGCCGCCTCCGGCTTGGTAATAAAATCGAATGCGCCCTTTTCCAGGGCGCGCATGGTGAGGTCGCCTCCGCGCCGTGACAGTGCGCTGACCACAATGATCTCCATCTCCTGTTGGCCGTTGCGGGCCAGTTCATCAAGGACCGCGAGGCCATCCATCTCCGGCATCTCGATGTCGAGCGTGAGAAGATCGGGCCTGAGTTCTCTCGTCTTCTGAACGGCGATTCTCCCGTTGGTCGCGGTGCCGACTACCTCAACTCCCGGCAACGACGCCAGCATCTCCGCGAGCAGCCGCCGGAAGAGAACGGCATCGTCGGCCACAAGCACCCTCACGTTTACCCTCTCTTCTCTTCATTCGACAGAGGTTTCCCTGTGCGGTCATCGGTGTCTAGCACGGCGGTAAGATCGAGCAGCGCAGCCAGCCGGCCGCCGCTGGGAAACACGCCCAGCAGTTTTTGCATCTGGACGCCATGCAGATTAGGAGGAGGCGGCTCGAGGCCGCCCGCCTCGACCGTGACGGCATCCGCTACGCGGTTGACCAGGAGCCCGACCGGCTCGCCCTTCCAGTCGGCGATCAGGATGCGGCTCTCCGGGCCGATCTCCACGGCTCCCAGTCCAAGGCGCACGCAGAGATCGATCACGGTGATGATGCGGCCGCGCAAATTGCGGATACCGGCAACATACGGCTGGGCATGCCGGACCGGCGTGAGTTCGCCCACCATGGCCACCTCCTGAATGAGAGTGGCGTCGATGCCAAAGACGCCGTCGTCGCCCCCCAACTGGAAGGTGGCTACCAGCAAATCTTCCTGGGTTTCCGGATTGGAAATCCTCGCTGCCATGTCTGCCCCTCACATTCTGAATTGCGAAACCTGAGCGCCGAGCTGTTCGGCCAGCTTCGAAAGCTCAACGGCGTTGGCCTCCACATGTTCGCCTCCACGGCGAATCTCAACCACAGCCGCGTTGACGTGTGCGATGTCCCGCGCGATGCACCTAGAAACCTCGGCCGTCTCCGAGACCCGCTGATTGGCTTCCTGAACCCCGCTCGAGGCCTGGGCGATGTTGTTCGCAACGTCCTTGGTGACCGTCGCCTGTTCTTCGATGGCGGCCGCAATCGAGGCAACAATGGTTCCCACCTCCGCAATCACCTTCGTGATCTGGTCAATATCGGAGATGGCCGCGCCTGCCGAATTCTGGATTCCGGCGATGCGCCCCTTGATGTCCTCTGTGGACTCGGCCGTCTGCCGCGCCAATTCCTTGATCTCGTTGGCGACCACGGCAAAGCCTTTTCCGGCTGCGCCCGCCCGCGCCGCTTCAATGGTGGCGTTCAGCGCCAGCAGGTTGGTTTGGGCCGAGATATTGTTGATGGTTTCGGTCACGTGACCGATCTCCTCGGCCGCGTTGCCCAGCTTCTGCATCTGCTCGGCGATGCTTTCCGACTGCCCGGTGGCCTGTTCGCTGATGACGCGGGCCCGCGCGGTATTCGAGGAAATGTCTCCCACCGTGGCGCTCATTTCTTCGGTCGCGCAGGCCATCGAAGAAAGACTGCCAGAGGACTGTTCCATTCCCTGAGCGATCGACCTAGCGTTGGCGCTCGCCTCCTCCGCCGCCGCGGCGACAGTGTGAGTTTTTTCCGACGCCGACGCCGTCCCGGACACCGTTTGCCGGGAGACCGCGGTGAGTTCGGCGGCGGCAGCGCTCAAAGTCTCGACCCCGTTCGAGATGCCCCCAAGCAGCCGGCGAAGACTGTTCTTCATGGTGTTCAGCGCGCCGGTTGCTTCACCGATTTCGTCTTTCGATTCGACGACCAGATCGGCCGCCGTGAGATCGCTGTCCGCGATGCGATTGGCCAGCTCAACCGCCTTGCCGAGCGGACGGATCACGAGCTTGCGAATGACCAGAATCACCGCCGCTGAGGATGCCAGAAGCGTCAAAAGACTGAGCAGGAAGGTGGCCAGGGAATTCGTTTGGGCCATCGACACCAACTGCTCCGTCGAAGCCGTCACGGCGAACGCGCCCCTCAGGTCCCCAACTTTGTAACCTTCCTTGGTGCCCCCGACCGGATCCTTCGCGCCCGCTGGATCTCCATGACAGACCAGGCAATCCTCAGTGATCCGCACCGGCTGCGCGTAGCGCATCACCTCCTCGTTTCCAACGCGCCCCCGCTCGGAAAACTCCTTGAGCGAGGGGTCAGCCTGAAACCTCAGCAGGGCGCGGCGCTCGAAATCGTCGGGCCGGTTCTTTTGATCGCGCGGCTGAAGCGACGGCGTACGAAACTTCATGCCGTTTCTGTCGGCGTATTCTTCGGCGACGCTCCAGGCTGCAACCACCGGGATCTGGTTCAGGCTTTTGAAATTGTGATCGGGCACCAGCGTGTCGAGATTGTTCGAGAACCATCTCTGGGTAGCGGCTGTCATCCCGGTGATCTGGCGGACCTTGTCGCGAAAGGCCTCTTCCGCCTGGCTGTTGATACGCCGCTGCGTGATCAAAAAGCCGACAATCGACGTCGCGGCCAGAACAACGACCACCGTTCCAGCGATCTTTCCGGAGATCTTCATCCGCTTGAACATGCTCAACCTCCTTTGCCTCCGCCTCGTTTGCCGGACAAATCATTCAAACAAGCGCATCGCAGGGCTTTTTCTCCTTCACATTCTGAATTGCGAAACCTGGGCGCCGAGCTGTTCGGCCAGTCTCGAAAGCTCGATGGCGCTGGCCTCGACGTTCTCGCCGCCATGGCGGATGTCGACCACTGCCGCATTGACGCCGGCGATGTCGCGCGCAATGCCTTTCGAGACCTCGGCCGTCTGCGAAACGCGATGATTGGCCTCACGCACGCCGCCCGACGCCTGGGCGATGTTTCCGGCCACGTCCTTAGTCACCGTGGCCTGCTCTTCGATGGCGGCCGCGATCGAGGCTACGATGGTGCCCACATCCTTGATCACGGTCGTAATCTGCCCGATGTCGGAGATCGCGGTACCGCTCGAGCTCTGGATTCCGGCGATGCGCGCCTTGATATCCTCGGTGGCCTCGGCGGTCTGGCGAGCCAGTTCCTTGATCTCGTTGGCTACGACCGCAAAGCCCTTGCCCGCCGCGCCCGCCCGCGCGGCTTCAATGGTCGCATTCAGCGCCAGGAGGTTGGTTTGGGCAGAGATGTTGGTGATGGTCTCGGTGACGTGACCAATCTCCTCGGCCGCCTTGCCCAGCTTCTGCATCTGGTCGGTGATGGTCTGCGCCTGGCCCACGGCCCGCTCGCTGATGTTCCTCGCCTTGGAGGTGTTGGCGGAGATATCGCCCACGGTGGCGCTCATCTCCTCGGTGGCGCTGGCTACGGAAGAAAGACTGCTCGAGGACTGTTCCATGCCGGTGGCGATGGACATGGTGTTGGCGCTGGCCTCCTCGGCCGCCGCGGCCACGGTGTGGGTTTTTTCCGACATCGAAGCCGTCCCGGAGGCGGTTTGCTTCGATACCGCCGAAAGTTCCGTGGCCGAGGCAGTCAGAGTCTGCACACCGCCTTTGATGCCGCCCAATAGCTTGCGCAGGCTTTCTGTCATGGTTTGCAGGGCTCGCGCCAGGTCGCCCATCTCGTCTTTTCGAGCCAGCATTTGCTGAGAAGCGTTGTACGTGAGGTCTCCCTCGCTGATGCGCTCGAGCCAACGGACCGCGCGCAAAATGGGGTTGGCCACGCTGCGGGTCATGACAACCGCCACCACAATGCCCATCGCGAGTCCAACGAGAGCGAGGATAAGAACCCAGATCTTGGTGCTCTGGATGGAGTCGTTCTCCTTTTGCTGAGCCGCATCGCCGAGAGCAGCGTAGTTCTGCGCAAGTCCATCAATGCCCGCGCTTAGCTTCGTCCTCAACCCCTGCGTACCGTCGCCGTAGAAAAGATCCAGCGCTTCCTGGGTTTTTCCTGCGCGATTCAGATCCAGCGTGCGATCCGTCATGACATCGTAGCTCTGAGACAGTTCCATGAGCGCGGCAAGGGATTCTTTTTCTTCGGGGGTCGAAAGCAGGGAATTGAGTTCATCGGTCGCAGCCTGAAGTTGGGATCGCGCCGCGGCGAGATCTTCCGTCTTTCCGGTCAGCAATGCATCGCGCGCGGCCGCCCGCCTTCGTTCCTGTAACACTTGCATCTTCTGGGCAAGCTCCGCTTTCTTGGAGATCGTGTCTTCGACCCCGTTCAGTTCCTGCACGGATAGCTCCGCCCGGAAACCGACCATGCCCGTGATCGCCAGAATGACTACGAGGATTCCGAAGCCCAGCCCCATCTTCATTTTCAAACTTTGAATGTTCATCTTCCCTTCCTCCAGGTTGATCTTGCGTTTCCCCTCGGCACGGCCGGCGATCAGGCGGCCGCATAGCTGGGCGCAGCCGCTGCCGTTTCGGGCGGCGCCTTGCCGGAGTACTCGCGCAGGCGCTCCAGAAGCTGATCCCGGTCAAGCTTGGTCTGGTAGTCGTCGATCCCTGCCGATTTGCCGCGGGCCATGTCGTCGTCGCTGGCCAGCGAAGTGAGAGCGATGATGGGAAGGCCCACCGTGCGTTGGTCGCCTCGAATGCGCCGAGCGAGGCCGAGACCGTCCAGACGCGGCATTTCGATGTCGGTCACGACGGCGCGCACTTTGCCGAGGTTTTTGACGAGCAACTCCCATGCGGCCTCGCCATCCGGCGCCGCGAACACGGGATAACCTTCTTCCTCGAGGATGCGGGTGATCTGAGAGCGGAAGAAATCGGAGTCCTCGGCCAGCAGAACGCCCCAGTTCCCGGCCTCGGGCGAGCGCGGCTGCTCGATGGCTTGCTGCGCCGCCCACTCCGGCCATGCCGCGTCGACCAGTTCGTAAAGGTCGACGATCAGAGCGGTGCGATCGCGAATGATGGTGGAACCGGCCACGCCCTTCTGGCGATGCGTCGTCTGATCGATCCGGGCGGCGGTGTCCACCACGTCGACCGGCATCGCTCCCACCAGGCCGACCTCGTGGCTGCGGATGTTGGCGATCATCACCGCCAGTTCCTTCGTCTCGCCAATGGGCTTGACCTGGGCGGCATCGGAGAGGGTGACCAGCGGGAGCAGGCCGCCGTGATACTGCATGGTGCGGCGACCGCCGATGGTCTCTACCTGGGCCGGCGCGATGTGCTCGATGCGCGTCACCGACTCCATGGGCAGAGCGCAGAGCACATCCGGGCCGTTCTGGAACAGAACCAGCGAGTGGCTTTCGGTCAACTGTTCCTGATCGGCGCCGTCGCCCTTCTCAGAGACGCGGGTCATCCTGGCCGCTGCGTCCAGATTCGCCTTCGCCGCAAGTCCGGCGACGTCGAGAATGAGCGCCACCGAGCCGTCACCGAGGATCGTGGCTCCGGCATACTCTTCGAGGCCCTTCAGATGAGAGCCCAGAGGCTTAACGACGATCTCCTCGGTGTCATGGAAGCTGCCCACGACCAGGCCGTAGGTTTGTGTGCCGGTGGTAACGACGACGATCTCCAGTGCTCCGCCGGCTCTTCGCCGGTCCCGAGGGCTGCGCTCATGAATGGATTCGGCAGGCAGCGCGGAGGATGGTTCTTCGGCTTCCGCCGGGCGTCGCGGCGAACGGCGGTCAGCCAGGCCGGTGCGGCGATCGATTTCGTGACGATCGGAATCGCCGGGATCGGCATACGTGCGCAGGACTCCAAGCAGGTCAGCGAAGCGCACCAGCGGAATCAGCCGGTCGCGCAGAACCAGGACCTCGGCGTCTCCCACAATCTCAATGCGCGTTTTGGCCTGATCGGGCAATACGTGACGCATCTCCTCCACGTTGATCTGCGGGATGGCGAACCGCTCCCCTTCGACGGAGACGATGAGCGAGGGAATGATGGCCAGGGTCAGCGGCAACTTGATGCGAAACGTCGTGCCCTTGCCGATGGTGGACACGATCTCCACCTTGCCGCCCAGCCGATCGAGATTGGTCTTCACCACGTCCATGCCCACACCGCGGCCGGAGACGTCGCTGACTTCAGTGTTGGTCGATAATCCGGGAAGAAAGATCAGCGCGGTCTTGTCTTTAGCCGACATGCCGTCCAGTTTGTCGGCGGTGAGGAGTCCTTTGCTCAGGGCCACTTTGGCGATCCGCTCGGGATCGATGCCCCGGCCATCGTCGGCAATCTCCACCACCACCTGGCCGGCCTCGTGCCTGGCGTCGATCGAGAGCATGCCCTGCCGGCCCTTGCCGGCGCGGACGCGGTCTTCCGGCGATTCAATGCCATGATCGACGGCATTCCTCACCATGTGAGTCAGCGGATCGGAGAGGGATTCGATCAGGCTCCGGTCGAGAGCTACATCCTTGCCGCGAATTTCAAGTTGAATGTCCTTGTGCAGGGACGAAGCCAGATCGCGCACCAGCCGCGGGAATTTTCCAAAAACGTTGCCAATGGGCTGGAGCCGGGTCTGCATGACGACATCCTGGAGCTCGGACGTGATCTGGTTGATGCGCTGATCGGCGGCCTTCAAGGCGCGGGGATTCTTCTGCGCGATCGAGGCGCGCAACTGGTTGCGCCCCAGCACCAGCTCGCCGGCCAGGTTCATCAGCATTTCGAGTGTCGCCACATTCACGCGAATGCTGTCTTCGACAACCGCCGACGAGGGCTGCGGAGCGGGCGATGCCGCGGCTTTTGCAGCCGCGGCCGGCAGGAATGGAGGTTCTGCCTGAGCGGCAGACGGCCGCTCAGACTGAGGTTCGGCAACCAGGCTGGCAACCGGGCCGGCAACCGGCGCCGGGTTCGACGGCGGCTGTTCGATCTCCTGCCTGATGGCCCCCGGCGGCGCGGCCGGTAACGGCTCGGAGAACAGTTTGATCTTGTTGCGAAGATAGGGAAACAATGCCGCCAATTCGTCCGGATTGAGGTCTGACGACAGGATGACCCGCACCGGAAGCCGGTTCCCGATGGGATCGTCGAGCGTGCCGACGCACTCGAAGTTCACCTCGCAATCCACAATCTCTCCATACTGGTCGAGGGTACGGAAGACCGCGAGAATGTTGCGGCCCTGGCGCTCGATATCGTGAATCAGGTCGTATTCGACGCTGCAGAGGGACCGGCCCGATTCGCGCGAGCGCTCCAGATCGAACTTCGGCACAACCACCGGCGGTCCCTCTGCCGGTTTCAGAGTCACGGTTTGATGGAGAGACTCTTTTTGTTCCTGGGGCAGATAGGAAGACGTAAGGCCGGTCAGATTCACCAGCAACTCGTCGATGTTGGCGGCGCCGCTCTGGCGAGGGTTGTCGATCATCTCGCGCAACCGGTCAAAGGCCGCCAGAAGAAGGTTGGTGATCTCGGCGTTGGGGGTCATCTTCCGCGAGCGCATCATATCCAGTACTGTCTCGGCTTTATGGGCCAGCTCTTTCACCTTGATCAAGCCGAAAAAGCCGCTGGCGCCCTTGATGGAGTGGGCCGCGCGGAATACCTTATTCACCAGCTCGACATCGATATTCGCTCCGGCCTCTTCGATCGCCAGCAGGTCGGTCTCGATGGTGGTGAGGTGTTCTCGCGATTCGTTAACGAACTCGGCGAGCAACTCATCGTCCAATACGACATCCGGATCCATGGTGAATCTCCTATTCGGCGTTGCCGCTGACGTTGAGCCGCGCCGTGAGCCGCATGCTCTGCAGCAGGCGAAAGATATCGGGGCAGACGTTGGTCACGCGCACCTTGCCGCCGAGGGGCGCGAGACTATTGGCCGCCGCGATCAGCAGGCCCATCCCGCTCGAGTCGAGCATGACCGTGCTGGCGAGATCGAAGACCAGCTCGCGTGCGCCATTGTCCATCATTTCCTTGAGGCTCACCTGAAGCTCCGGCACCAGGATCGCCGTCAAATCGCCCTTCAACCTCACCGAGCCTTGCTGGTTATTTTGTTCACTTACAAAAGCGGCCATCTTCGAGTCTTCCTTTCCCTTCACGTCCGTCCTGCTGATCCAGAGAGTCACCTGATTGCCCAGGCGATTGAACTGGACCCGCTGGGCGTAGAGATCATAGAGGCGCAATCCGCGGCCCGAGGGCGTGGAACTGTCCAGCTCCTTTTGCCGCGCTTTTCGCCAGGGGAACCCCGAACCCTCGTCCTCAACCCGCAGGCGAACCCACTTCCGCCCCACGTCGAGGCGAAGTTCAATCAACTTATCGTCACCGTTCCGCTTTCCATGAATCATCGCGTTGCTCAGGCATTCCCGGGCTAAAAGCTCCACCGCAAAACCGAGCCGGGAAAGATTGTTGGCCTGAAGTGTGTCGCGGATTTTCAGGCAAAGTGCTTCCGCGGCAGCCATGCGCGAGGGGATTCTCTCCGACAGCGCGAGCGAGGACTTTCGTCGCTGGCCGGTCATCGCTCCACACCCATCAACAACGTGTCGTCCGCGGGGGAGGGACTCACTTGAACCTCGTCGACGATCGCCGGAACAGCGTCTTGAAGGGGCAGATTCTGACGCGAAACGCAGGCCCGGACAAGACGCGCCAGGCCCTCTTCGTAAGTGCCGCCGCCTTCGATCAACCCATCCGTATAAAGGAGAAGGCGGTCGCCAGGCTGCAGGATCAACTCCGCGACACCGAAGACTGCGTCGTCGAAGGCCCCTACGACGTCGCCTTCCTGGCGCAGGATGGTCGGTTCGCCCGGCGCGCGGCGCGAAACAACCGCTGGAGGATGCCCGGCGTTGACCAGCGACACGCGCCCGGTTTGCCGGTTGATGCGCGCGTAAACAAGAGTGAAGAATGCGCCGCGCGGCAAAATGTGGCAAAGCGAGCTGTTGATGGCGCGCACGATTTCGACCGGGAGATTCAGCGGGCTGGCATATTCGGCGGCCAGCGCCTTGAGCGACGCTGTCCAGAGTGAAGCCGCAAGGTCATGTCCGCTTGCGTCTGCCACCAGATAGTCCACAGCGTTCTCCCCCGCCGGGATCACATCGTAGAAATCGCCGCCGGCCTTCAGCACCTGGCAGACGGAGACCTGGAATCGCGCCTCCGGGAGATCCCGCGGGCTGGGCATCAGGTTGCGCTGGGCGCTGGCCAGCTTCTGCAACCGCTCCGCCTGGAGTTCGGCCAGCCGATCGTAGGCCCGCTTCAGCCGCAGATGCGTCCTCACGCGGGCGACCACCTCGGCCCCGGCGATGGGCTTGGTGATGTAGTCGACCCCGCCCACCTCGAAACCTTCCACTTTCGTCGACGTGTCGTCATTGGCGGAGATGAATAACACCGGCGCCGTGAATGCACAGGCTTCATTACTCAGCGTCCTGCATACGTCAAAGCCGGAACCGTCGGGTAGATTGACGTCCACCAGAATCAGGTCGGGACGCCTCGCCTGAATCACCTCGAGCGAACCGCGAACGTCGCACGCGCTGTCCGTGCGAAATCCCGCTCGCCTCAGGAATCCCTCAACTGTGCTAACGATCGTCCTGTCGTCGTCGACGACAAGAATCAACGGGGAAAGCTCCCGTCCCTTCATGACCATGTCTCCCATCCCGGGACAGCCGGCTGCCGATTGCGAACGCCGCATGCCTGCCCGCGCCGGCGACGTTGGGCTCTGCAATCCGGGCGCCCAGCCGCGCGGAAAGAATAGAAACCCTTCAATTCCGCGCTATCGAATTCCGTTTGATATGCAAAGACGATAGCCGAGAATGTGGGTGGTCAGGACGTTTCCATGGACTGATTTCCAAAGAATGCCCGCTTCCGGACGACTCGGCAGATCTTCGTCCCGATTCGGTCCACGCCGGAGCTTCTTGATCCTTCGCGGAGCAGTTTCGCGCGAATGCACGATGAAGCAGAAGGCTGCATTCTTCGGCGAAGTTCCATATCGAGGCCGCGACGGGGGGGGAGTGTCCATGCGGGATTGGTTTCGTTGCTGGATCAACGAAAGGAAGACTGACGGGACTCAGAATGATTCCCTGTATTCCGGACGGTTCATCGCGTTGCAACTTTTCAAGAATCTCGAACGCCAGAAGGTGCGCAACCTCTCAGCAATGCGACGGATGTTCATCGCGAGATCGTTTGGAGACTCGGTCTCATGTCCCTCGCACTCTATGACGACTTTCATCCAAGGGGGCGAGCGGCTGACATCCCCGGCTGAAGCCCCTGAGCTGTCGAGTAATGATCGCTCGGATAACGGCGTTTACTTTCTGGTGATGCCAAAAAGGGGGAGCTTGGGCACAATTTGGGCACAAAGCATTCTGCCATTTTGTAAATTGCTGAAGCTAAATAAGTTTAGGGCTGGTGCCGGGAGGGGGGTCGAACCTTAACCGCTGTTCGAAACACGCAAGTTACTGATTCCAGAATCGACAGAATCGCTCAAATCGCGAGAACCGAGATTCCCAGGCGCAATCCGGGCACAAAGACCCCGTAGAACAACCAGGTTCCGGCTGAGTGCCGACGATCAGAGCATCAGGAACCGTCATTATCCCGCTATCCTTTTGAAGATATCTTGGAGCACGACCGCTTCATTGTGCTCGGTGTCCCTGGCCGCGTAGACCAGAGTGATAGCGGATTGCTTTTCAGCAGCCTTCACGGTGTCAGCGATCATTTTTCGCAGCTTTGGGTCCTTCAATTCCGCTTTGTAGCGCCTGCGGAATTCAGGCCACCGTTTTGGGTCGTGACCAAACCACTTTCTCAGGGCCGTGCTCGGCGCGATGTCCTTTACCCAGGCGTCGAGGCGCAGATCAGCTTTCTTTATTCCGCGGGGCCAGAGACGGTCAACCAGAACACGGAAACCATCGGTGATGGCAGACGCCTCGTAAGCCCTCTTGAGCAAAACCTTCATTTGTCGCCTCCGTTCCCAGGCTAGCAATCGCTACGGTTACATGGCTGCCAAACTCCCTGGGAGAAAAGCTTTTTTATGCTCAACCTGGAATCCAATGTTCTTGGCCAGTCATGAGCCGGATAACCGTCTCGCACACAGTCGCCGGATTCAAATTGGGGTCGACCCGTTCGTCGTAGAGCCAGTCGTCAATCACTGCGGACTCCCTTTCGAGCAGGAGGATCCTTGCCGCGCTCCACCGGCGGCGGACAAAATGCGCCGCCTCGGCCGTTTCCTTTGCCCGGGGATCGAGGACGAGGATTACAAGTGCATAAGCGCGCTCCTGGTGGAGATACATATCCGCGCAAGAGGCAACGGTTTCCACGATGGCCGGAATGGATCGCAAGAATACGAGATGTAACTTGCCCAACCCGAGCGCTGAGTCAACTACCAGAATCCGAGGTGGTCTCTTCGAAGAGACGACGTGGGGCCGATCATAACGACTGAGTGCGACGACCTCTGATAAGCCTCCCGGTTGCGAACGTCGAGGATCAGTGTCCCGACGCACAATGCGATTGGTGTGGACGACGCCAACGCGGGAAGACGCGCTTGTAATGAGATCTTCGCGTTTTAGGGATGAAGCCACTTTATCTCCGGATTCTTCGATCGGCGCCACAATCTGAACGTCGCGCACGCGTTGCCGCTGGCCGGCTGAGATCGCAATATCGGTACGCTCGGCCACGGCAGTACAGATGTAATCGAAGCAGTAATGTCTTCAGGCAAGGAATGAGACGAAGGTATCGATCGATACCTTCGTGTTGGGTTCATAGTCCATTACCCGCAAGGAAGACAATGTAGTGGATCCCAGTATCCGCATGATGTCTACCCCGCCGGGCGCAAAGCGGATCGACCCAAGCCCAGATTGGACCGGCTGAACGCGCGCTGGTCATGCTCCAAGTGATCCCGCGGTTTGCGGTTGAAGTCGCGTCGAGTGACGAGCATTTTCCATCAAATCCTCTGTCATACGACGGCTTTTGATCTCAGCGCGAAGGCATCGAAATGCGGAAAACCGTAGGCATGACTGCAAGACGGATTCGTACAAAAGTATTGATCGATACTTTCGTCCAATAGCTCCATCTCCACGCTTCAAGCTTAATTTGAACAGTGGGCGCGGGTTCAATTCAGATCTCTTCGCGGGGCCTGCGCGAGAATTTTTACCACAAGGCTTCGGGGCGTTTTTAGAAGCTCAAATTCAAGGGGGCCAGCGATGCAAGCATTCTCCGGTGCGACGTTTCATGGGACAACTACTAGCGAGGACGCCGCGGGCCGAGACTCGGAACTGGTTGCCGCAGTGAGAGCCGGATCGAGCGCTGCATTCGAGCAGCTCCAGAATCGCCACTCGCGTCGGCTATATAAGCGAATTCGATCCATCACCAGAAATCACGAAGACGCGGAGGACGCCCTGCAGGAGACGTTTCTTCGCGCCTATTTGGGTCTCGACTCCTTTGAAGGCAGATCTCAATTCGCTTCATGGCTAACGAGGATCGCCATCAATTCCGCACTGATGATTTTGCGCGGGCGTCGCAAGCGAGCCGAAGTGTCATTCGAGGCACCATCTGAGTTACCCGAGCACGCTCAGACGATCGATGTACGGGATAGTGCCTTGAATCCGGAGCAGCTCTATGATCTGCGCCAGAGGTCTTGCTGCGCCTTGCGTGCAGTCAGGAACCTCCACGCCAACCTTAGCGGGCCGATGACAACCTGGATTGAGCAGGAGTGTTCAGTCAAGGACGTGGCGCGAGCTCTCGACCTTTCCCTGGCAGCTGCCAAGGCAAGATTGCATCGTGCACGAAAACAGCTCATGAGTTCCGCGGCGTACAAGGATTGCGTTCCGAGTGCCGGTTCAATATTGGGATCGAAGCGCCAGTACGTGATCTGCGACTTCCAGAATCGAGAACTGTGATGTCCGAGTTGCGACTGACCCCGAGTCACAAATCGATGGAGCAGACGGCTGCGAGCGCCCACGAACCCATCTCCGAGGCGGAGCGCGAGTTGAACAGCTTTATCAACTCCGTGACCTGCTTGATTGGTCCGAGCGCTTCCCGGTCCCTGACGGAGTTATGGCTGAATGAGCTCGCGTGTCTGGAGCGCATCCCCGGATCGGAAAGCTTTAACTGGCGATCGGTGAGTCTCTCTGCATCGGTTAAACTCGCAGGCCAAGTGCTCGCTTCCCACCTTTCCGGATCGTGTTTCTGAGGCGTCATTGTGGCACCGATTGAGGAGGAGACGACGGGCGACTTTCCACTTTCGAAGAGGCTTGAGCTGCATGCCCTGTGGGTTAGAACCAGTGGAAGGGAGGGAGTGCGCCTCGATCTTTCGAGACAATCGATTCGGAGTTTAGATGCCCCCGGCGCTGTCATGACCGGAGCGAAGCTGAATGACTCCGATCTGAGGCAAGCGGAAATGCGCGACGATGACCTCGTTGGATCGGACCTGGGCGGGACAGATTTGCGCGGTGCGGAACTCCAAGGAGCAAACCTTACCGCCGCCAATCTGAAGGGAATCAAGCTCCGCGGCGCAAAGCTCGACAAGGCCAATCTGCAGAACGCGGAGCTGGCGTTTGCCGATTTGCGCGACGCAACGCTTGCCGAAGTCAATCTCACCGAAGCGAACCTGTTGGGCGCCGAGCTTCAGGGCGTGGACTTAAGGAAGGCAACACTCAGGGCGGCAGATTTGAGCGGCGCCGACTTGAAGGACGCGAATTTGGCCGGTACAGATTTCAGCTACGCGAGCATCTTGGGAGCCAAGTTCAACGGAGCAACTGTCGATGGGGAAACCAACTTCCAATACGCAAAAATCAATGCAGACGAACTCCGCAACGTCGATTTGACACCGGTGAGAAAAGAGAATCTGCCCACTGCGGGCTTGGAAAAGTAAAGTTGTGTCTTGCATGCGCATCGTTTTATTCAGTCAAACGCGAGTTTGGCGGGCATCGGGCCAACCGGTCCGACAATCAGATCTCAGCAGATTCAATCCCGGTTAACTCTCCGAGCTTTTTCCGGCGGTAAATCTCTTCTCCGATGTTCTGCGTGCCAGTCGATGACGGGGAAATCATCCCGGACGCGACGAGGGATGCGTACAAAGCTTGCTCCGCTGCGTGCCAGTCGACGCTTGGTGAACCGAGTGGGCGCCCTCTTTGTATCCAAAACTTATAAGCCAATTTTTCTACGAACTCATGCCGGTCCTCATACAAAAAATCAGGGCTTAGGTCCGGCAGCTCATCGGGCAGTTGAGATTCGTCGGGCATCGTGGTCCCTCCATATTTGCGCCCGCGGGCGCGATCTCAGCCTCGGTCTCGCTGTCTGATCGATCTTAGAATCCAGATGCAATCCCCTCTCAACGGCGTCGCAGCGAATCTCAAGATCATCGCCAGGACGGTGCTTCGAGCCACAGAATGAGAGGAGCCTCAAGCGGCACGCTCGCTCCTGCGTGCCGCGGAACGAGTCGTGGAGTGTAGTCAGCAACTGGACGACTGGCCGGAACAGAAGCGCTGTATGTGAAAGCGCCAGTCGCTCCGGCCACTCGTTCGCCACGTGTCATATCTTGCGCGACTGGGTCCCCGTCTTTCAGCGCCTCCGCGTAGAGTTCAACGCTAACGGCGTCGGGATCGATATCATCGAGAAAAACCTGAACGTGAAATACATATTGATTGCCCTGCTGCCCGACGGTCGCGGGGCCGAATCGCAGCGCGGACCAATGTTTCGCCAGTTCGGCTTCCCAGGCGACGAGATCGGCTCCGATCGAATCTCGATTGTTGGCGCGCTCGCGAAAAGCTGTTGCCGCCGGGAGATAGTGTTCTTCGGTATATTGACGGACAGCACGGTTGGCCGAAAAAGTCGGAGTTAACAGGGCCATGCTTTCGCGCATGTGGGCCACCCAACCGCGTGGAATACCCTGCTCGTCGCGGGCATAGAACTCCGGAACGACCTCTTTCTCGAGCACTGTATAGAGGCTTTCAGCGTCAATTGCGTCCCACGCTGGGTCGCTCCCGTGTTCGCGCCCATCCCCGATCGCCCAGCCTACTTCCGGGGTATACGCCTCTGCCCACCAGCCGTCGAGTTCCGAAAGATTCAACCCACCATTCACCAACACTTTCATGCCGCTGGTGCCGCTTGCTTCCCAGGGCCGCCGCGGGGTGTTGACCCAAACGTCCACACCCTGAACCAGATGCTCGGCCATGAGAACGTCGTAATCCGCAAGGAAGACGACCCGCGATCGAACTTCCGGGCGGCGCGCAAATTCAATCCACTGCGTGATCATTTCTTGTCCCTCGGCGTCCTGGGGATGGGCCTTGCCTGCGAGCACGAGTTGAACAGGGTGCTCTGGATTCGTCAGGATTCTCACCAGCCGCGCAGGGTCGCGCAGGAGGAGATTGGGGCGCTTGTATGTGGCAAACCGACGGGCAAATCCCAAGGTCAGAGCATTTTCATCGAGTACCCGTGCGGCCTGCTCGAGGTCGTCGGGCGACGCGCCGCGAGCAGCTAATTGACGGCCATAAAGTCTTCGCACGTAGTCAACGAGAGACTTGCAGGTATCAGCGCGGAGTTGCCAGAGGGAGAAATCGCTGGCGGCGCGAATTTGCTTTTCTCCATTTTCCAGTGTTCCGTACCAGTATTCCTTTCCGCAGTTCAGTTCCCAGAATCGGTCTGCATCAGCAGAATCCCAGGTAGGGGTGTGCACCCCGTTGGTCACGTGGGTTACGGGCACCTCCGCTTCAGGCCACCGGTGAAAGAGGGGCTGAAAGAGTCGCCGGCTCACTTGGCCGTGCAATTTGCTGACGCCGTTGATGGCGCCGCTGCCGTGGATTGCAAGATACGCCATGTTGAAAGGTTCGGAAGAATCCTGCCGATCGCGTCGCCCCATCGCCAGGAGGTCATCGAGCGGAATCGACAGTTTCTTCTCGGCATATTCTCCGAGATACCGCTCGATCAGGCTGGGATCGAAGCGGTCAAAGCCCGCTTCCACGGCAGTGTGGGTAGTAAAAAGGTTGCCGGCGCGGGTGACGGCAAGTGCAACATCGAATGATTTGCCGTTATCTTCCATGAAGGAACGCGCCCGTTCCAGCACTGCGAATGCGGCGTGACCTTCATTGAGATGGCAGACCTCGGGCTCGAGCCCCAAGGCTCGCATAAGTCGCCAGCCTCCAAGACCGAGCACTAGCTCCTGCCTTAAACGCAGCTCTGGACCACCCCCGTAAAGTTCAGACGTAATGCCGCGGAAAGATGGCAGGTTCGCGGGATCGTTGGTATCGAGCAAATACAACTTGACCCGGCCCACCTGGACTTGCCAGACCCTGATCCACAACTTAAAGCCAGGGAAAGCGACGGTCAGCCGCAGCCATTCGCCGCTTGACTCACGGACCGGGCGAATCGGAAGTTGGCCGGGGTCATTGAAAGGGTACAAGGCTTGCTGGTGGCCCTGAGCATCAATTTCTTGCCGAAAATAGCCTTGCTGGTAGAGCAAACCAACCCCAACGACCGGGACGCCCAGATTGCTCGCGGCTTTGAGCTGATCGCCGGCAACGTTCCCCAGCCCGCCGGAATAAATCGGAAGCGCCTCGCTCAACATGAATTCCATGGAGAAATACGCCACCGCTGACACGTCCGAGCGCGGATACGTTTTTTGGAACCACGCTTCCGAAGCTTCGGCAAGCGTTTTTTCGCGGCGGAGATCAGAGAGAAGTTTTTGAAATCCCGGGTCGGAGGTAACCGTTTGGAGTTTTTCCCGGGACACCGTTTGCAGTAGAACCCAGGGGTTGTGGGTTAGTTCCCAGAGCTCCGGATCGAGTTGGCCCCAAAGCTGGTCCGCCGAGTGATTGAACGACCACCTGAGGTCCAAGGCCAAGTCAGTGAGAGCATCTGAAACGCCTTTATCGAGCGGACGATCATCGATAGCAGAGCTACCCATAATAAAACTCCTCTTATGGCTTTTGGGTTCAGGCCTTCTTGGCACTCTGAGCCAGCGTTTCCGTCACAATGGCCTGTGCCTCTTCTTCGATCTTTCGTAGATTGTCCTTATCGAGAAAACTCTCGGCGTAGATTTTGTAGATCTCCTCCGTGCCCGAGGGGCGCGCTGCAAACCAGCCGTCCTTGGCAATCACTTTGATTCCTCCAATTGCGATGCCGTCTCCTGGGGCAGTGGTCAGAATCTTCTGGATCGGCTGGCCAGCGACTTCCGCAGCGTGAACGTCGGACGGAGACAACTTTGCCAAAGCGGCTTTCTGTGCGGGGGTAGCGGGTGCATCGATGCGTTCGTAGACGGGGTCTCCCAGATCGCGGGTGAGCTCGCGATAAATCTCACCCGGATCTTTGCCCACGCGCGCCGTGATTTCTGCTGACAGCAAGCAAGGAATGATTCCGTCTTTATCGGTGGTCCAGACGCTGCCGTCGCGCCGGAGAAAGGAGGAACCGGCGCTCTCTTCGCCGCCAAAACCAAGGCGACCGGCGAGCAATCCCTCGACAAACCACTTAAAGCCCACTGGAACTTCATAAAGCCTCCGCCC
>Ga0181535_10002353_pt1 | contig 23201 bp, 16 predicted proteins | sample PEATcosm2014_Bin_44_FD_119774 | JGI IMG/M metagenome (GOLD analysis project Ga0181535, IMG submission 119774) | Peatland microbial communities from MTU Mesocosm Facility, Houghton, MI, USA - PEATcosm2014_Bin17_30_metaG | ecosystem: Environmental > Terrestrial > Soil > Wetlands > Peat | place...
CCCTGCCCATCGACCAGCGGATAGCGCATGGAGAAATCCTGCGCCATGCGGACCAGCGCATCGTAGATGGCCATGTCGCCGTGCGGATGATACTTGCCCATGCAATCGCCCACGATGCGGGCGCACTTGCGCGTCGCTTTGTTGGGCGCCAGGCCCATCTGCTGCATCGAATAAAGAATGCGCCGGTGCACCGGCTTCAACCCGTCGCGAATATCGGGCAGGGCGCGGCCGATGATCACGCTCATGGCGTAATCCAGATAGCTGCGCCGCATCTCCTCTTCGATGTTGATCGGGACGAGATTCTTGTTGCCGTCGCCGCCCGGCGTTCCGGGCAAAGGCAGCGTCCCGCCGGATGGCGGCGGAGGCGGACCTTGAGGCGGTAGTTCCTGGTCTGGCAAGTTGGCTCCTGTTGCGGGTAAGTCCTATTTTAGCAAATGCTTAGTCTCATGGCCAAGGATCCGCTATTTCGCCGCTTGTTCGCCTGCCCAACCTGCCGGCGTGCGTCCATGTATGATGGGGGTTCGTGACCCAACTCCGGAGCCGGAAACGCGCCCAGCCTGCGCCCGTTTTGCCGGCGCAAACCGCCCGCCCGCGCCGCCTGGGACTGCTGCTGGCCGTGCTCGCCACCGTCTTTTGTCTCGGCCTGCTTTCGCCGGAGATTCGCGATTCCGATTTCTGGTGGCACTTGCGGACGGGGCAGTACATTGTGGAAACGCGCTCACTGCCCGTTCCCGACCCGTTTGCTTACACCACTGCGGCGGCTCCATCGGCCTACCCCGGCGAAGATGCCGTCCGGCACTTCAATCTGACTCATGAGTGGCTGGCGCAGGTGTTCTTCTACGCGGCTTATCGCGTGGCTGGCTTTCCCGGTGTTGTCGTGTTGCGGGCGCTGCTGCTGGCGGCGTTCTGCGGCCTTGCCGGTTTGGTGGTGTGGCGGCGATCGGGTGTGCTCGACCGAGGGTGGATGGCCGGTCTCATCGTGGCCGCTATCGCGGTTCCGTTCGCGCTCGACCGGCCGCAGCTTTTTACCTATCTGTTTCTCGCGCTCACGGTGGCGATTCTGGAATCGCGGCGGCGATTGTGGCTGCTGCCGCCTTTGTTTTTGATCTGGGCCAATTGCCACGGCGGATTCGTCCTGGGCTGGGTGGTGCTGGCGGCGTATTGCGCCGACGCGCTGGTGGCCCGCTTGCGGGATAGGCCGCTCGAGGACGCACGCGCGCTGTGGCTATGGTCCGCCGCGGCGGTATTAGCTTCGGGAATCAATCCCAACGGTTTCCGCGCGGTGCAGGTTCTGTTGCTGTATCGATCAAGCGCGATGCAATCTTACCTGCTCGAGTGGGCGCGGCCGGCGCTGTGGCCTCCGCCCCTGTTTGCCCTGCTGCTGGCCGCCGCGGTGGGCGTGATGGTTTGGGCGCGGCGCACGGTTCGAATTAGCGACTGGCTGCTCGCGGCCGCCTTTGCCGCAGCCGCGTTCACCGCCGAACGGAACACCATCTTCACCGGCTTTTTCGCGCCGGTTTTTCTCGTCAGCTATCTGCCTTGGAAGCGGGGGCTGCCGGCGTTGGTGGGCTGGGCCGCGGCGGCTGCGCTGGCCGCCGGTATCGTCTGGGGAACGGCGGCGGGCGATTTCTTCGAGCTGCGCGCGGCGGAATGGCGCTACCCAATCGGGGCGGCCGAGTTTCTCTCATCGCACCAGGTCACCGGCCGCATGTTCAATACTTACGAATACGGCGGCTATCTGATGTGGCGGCTGTGGCCGCGCGAGCGCGTTTTCATCGATGGCCGCGCGCTGAGCGAGAAGGTATTCGACGATTACGCCCGCATCCTTTACAATCACGATGACTCCGGCGGCAAGAGCGCCGGGCAGTTACTCGACGATTACGGCGTCCAAGTGATCGTGATGAACACCTTCGAGTATGCAACCGGCACGGTGTATCTGCTGGCTCCCGCGATAGCCTATTCCAACCAAAGCGAATGGAAGCTGGTGTATCGCGACCCGCAGGCGCTGGTGTGGATGCGGCGCCCGCCGGCCGGCGTCGTGCCGCTCAATCCGATGGAAGTCTTCAGCCAGATGGAAGACGAGTGCGGCCTGCACCTCGACCGCGAGCCCGGCCGTCCCCGCTGCGCCCGCAGCCTGGCGCAGACCTTCGCCAAGATTCGCGATTTCCCGCGCGCGCGGCGCTGGCTAGGTGAGTATCTCGATCATCCGCACGCACCCGACCCCGAAGCCGAGCAAGCTTACCGGCAGTACGTTGGAGCGGGAAAGTGATAAGACTGCGCAGCCGCGCGCAAGCCTTCGGTTCCAAACGGAGCCGCGACCATAGGGAGGGGTCGGGCCACACACCGTCCGACGAGCGAGGCGATGGAGTGGCTGCGCATTCGTCATCCAAACGACCGCTCCCTCTGGTCGCGGCTCCGTTGGCGCCCTCGCCGCGCTGCTCTCCATCGCGGAGTGCTCATTTTCAATGAAGCCCGTTGATCTCCGCGCAATTCAGAGATGGCTGCTGATACTGACGGCCCTCTTCGCCATGGTGTGGGCGGTGATCCGGGCTTCGGTGCAATCGATCACGATGGATGAGGCGGACACTTATGCCTGGTTCGTCGCGACGTCGAACGTCTGGTATCCCTTCTCGAATAACCACATCTTGAATACACTGCTGATGTGGGTCTCGACTCATGCATTCGGCCCGTCCATCATCGCGATCCGGACGCCCGCTCTCATCGGTGCGGCTATTTACATCGGTATCTGCTACTTCTTCTGCCGGAGTATCACCGAACGGTTCAGCATTCAGCTCCCGATTTTTATTTGTCTGACTTACAATCCGTTTCTCTTCGACTACATGGTGGCGGCGCGCGGCTACGGCATAGCGAACGCCTTCCTGCTGGCGGCGATTGCGGTTCCAGTGTGGCATCGAGTGAAGAGCCGGCCTTCGCTGCGCGAGTCCTGCGCATTGGCATCGCTGGCGCTGGGGCTATCGTTCGCCGCGAATTACTCATTCGCTTTCGTAGGTCTGGCGGTCTTCCTCGCCATTACAGCGTGGGCGATACGGCGGCGCGAACGGGAGCCGGCGCTCTACATTGTGGGATTCTGCGCGCTGCCCGGGCTGTTCGTCGCGCTCGCGATGTGCGGTTATCCGATGATGCACTGGTGGGGCTATGACTATGGCATAGGAGCGCACACGCTCAAGGAAATGAGGCAGAGCCTGGTGCAGGCTTCGCTCTACCAGTTGGACCCGCGATTTCGGGCGGCCGCATGGTATAAGGCGATCAGTTTTCTGCGGCCGTTGTTGCCGCCTCTTCTCGTGGTTCTTTGCGCTTGCCAGGTCGTGGCAACCAGGCTCGACGGTTCGTGGCGTGAGGACACGCGCGCACGATGGCTGGCGAAATTCGCGGCCGCGCTCGCCGGCATCGTGACACTATGCGTGCTGATGCACTGGCTGGCATTCCGTTTCTACAAAGTGCCTTTGCCGTTGGGCCGGGCGGGGATCTTTCTGCTGCCTTTGTGTACTCTTCTGGGAGGCGTCATCATGGCATCGCCGGCGCGGTCGCGCGTCTCCCAGTGGCTCCGCCGAAGCCTAATCGCTGTCTCTCTCTGCCTGGCTCTGTACTTTGTGCTCTGCCTGCGCCTGTCCTATTTCAAAGAATATCAATGGGACGCGGATGCGAAGGAAGTCTATTCCGTATTGGCGCGGTACAACCATCAGTACGGTGTCACTGATGTCGGGATGTTCGATTTGTGCTTCCCTTCGTTGAACTACTATCGGGTGTTGTCGGGGCGAGAAACATTCGCCGAGTTTCATCCGGAGCCTCCCAACCCTCCCGCGGACAAATCGATCTATGTCCTGAGTCGAGTGAATCAGCGGAGCTTCATCGAGAGAGAGAAGCTGATCATTGTCTACCGGGGCAGATTCTCGGATACGGTGATCGCGGTCAAAGCGAATGGGCCGATTCCGCCGGCTATCGTCGACCCTTGAGCGAGCGCGGCTCCTCCGATGCACGACGCGTCCGTGTCCGTGCTCGGCGCGGATACCTCTTCGCTTTGGATCGCGCTAGACTTTGAAGTGCCGATGCCCGCGCGCTCCGATCCCCTCCGAATCGTCCTGCAGGTTCTGCTCTATGTAGCCCTGTATTACCTGGCGCTGCTCTCGCTGGCGACGGTGTCCCAATGGCTGGGCCTATACCTGGTGGGTGAGACGGCTTCGATGCTGTTCGCGGCGGTTTTCGCCAATTGGATTTCGCTGCGCATCCACCACGGTTACCGGCTCTGGGATGCTGGGCTATGGTGGTGTCGCGCTTCGGCCGTCAATCTGGGGTTGGGCATGGCCGGTGGCGTGGCGGCCGCGTGCCTGGTGCTGGTTCCGCCGCTTCTGGTGGGGGCCGCGCGGATTGAGCGAACGCCGGCCGATCCAGGCGCCTGGAGCAGCGCCGTGATGCTAGCCATCGTGCTGGCCATGGGTGCGGCGGGTGAAGAGCTGTTTTTTCGCGGCTACGGATTTCAGGTGTTGCTCAAGGCGATCGGTGCTTTCGCGACCATTCTTCCTGTCGGCGTGGTTTTCGCCCTGCTCCACGGCGGTAACCCGCACGCCACCTGGTTCGGCATCGCCAATACCGCCGGGTTCGGCATTCTGTTCGGATATGCTTACTGGCGCAGCCGCGACCTGTGGCTGCCCATCGGGCTTCACTTCGGATGGAACCTCACGCTGCCGCTGTTCGGCGTGAATCTGAGTGGGCTTACAATGAATGTGACGGGCTACGCGATGGCGTGGTCTGCCGGCAGACTGTGGAGCGGCGGCGATTACGGTCCGGAAGCAAGCGTGCTTACCTCCGCCGCCCTGGTGGCGTTGTGCGTGTATCTGTGGAAAGTTCCCGTGCGCCGGCAAACCTCGCCGCTCGATGGCCCAGCGGCGGAAGATAGCATATGCGAACCATCTTCGCCCTCGGCATTCTGACGCTGGCGCCGGCACTGGGGGCCGTCGACAAGCTCACCTGGCAGGACCGCGTGGAAATCGACCGTGGGCTGGTGTTCGAATATGCCAACGTGAAGGTGCTGCTGCCGCATTCCCGCAAGCCGCTCGAATTCAACGCCGATGGCACGTGGGACAAGGCCGCCTGGGCGGCTGTTGCAGCGCACGCCGGGCCGGCCGCGCGCGAGGGCGACGTGGTGCAGATCACCAAGGTGACGATCGAATCCGACCGTCTGCTGCTCGATATCAATGGCGGCTACGCGGGCGGGCACCATTGGTACAACAACGGGCAGATTGGTGCGGGCCCTTCCAGCACTCCCACCATGACCCCGATCGCCAAGGGCGACTCCGACGCCAAGAGCGGAACTACTCTGGTGCTGTTGTTTCACAAACCGCTGGAACCGATCAAGGCGTCCGAGGTAAAGAAGATGCTGGCGCCGGTGCTGGATTTCGAAAAACACAGCGCCACCGAGATCTACGCGGAGACCCTGACGCCGGTGGTGAAGGCAGCTATTACGGAGAAGCGCGCGCTGGAAGGCATGACTCGGGACCAGGTGGTGATGGCGCTCGGCCGGCCGGTGCACAAGTCGCGCGAAACCACCGACGGCGTGGAACTGGAAGACTGGGTGTACGGCCTCCCGCCGGGCAGAATTACGTTTGTCACCTTCAACGGCGATAAGGTGGTGAAGGTGAAAGAAGAGTACGCCGGTCTGGGCAACATCGCCCGCGAGCCGCAACAGTAGGCCCTCCGAGTACTCTTGTTCGGAACCCTGGCTGGCGGCTCACCGACTCAGTAATTGACCCGGCACTTCTAAGGCGACTTCGCTCTCAGCCCTGGTCGCTCGAATGCGATGAGAAGAGCAAGAGAGCGACATGAGACCAACGCGCCCCTTGCAATCTGCCCTGTTATCCGTTCTGCTCATTGGACCCGCTGCCGGCCAGCCATTGACCCGTTTGGGAGCGCTGCACCGCCTGGCGAGCGCTGGAGTCGAAGCGCCGGCGGCGCTGCCCGCGAGCTTCCAGCTTGGAATTTCCACACCAGCTCCGTACCGGCTCGGCGCCATCCGGCGGACAGAACTGGACGCGGTGGTGCGCCAGCCGCAACTGCCGCTGATGGGAATCGAGCGGCCGCTCGACGACGCGGCGCAGGCCGCCGGCGAATGGCTGGCGTTGGACGACGGCAGGGCCGTGTGGAGAATGGCGATTCAGTCCGATGGCGCCTCCGGCGTGCGGGTTCATTTTCACGATTTCGCGGTGGGCAACGGCGCCGTCTGGGTGTACAGCGAGGATCGCAGCCAGATCTTCGGACCTTACACCGGCTCGGGGATCGATGAGAGCGGAGATTTCTGGAGCCACACCGTCTTTGCCGACACCGTGGTCGTCGAGTATCTGGCGGACCAGCGGGCGGAGGCGGTCCCGTTCTCCATCACCCGGATCGCTCACCTGATGGCCTCTGAGCAGCCCATGTCGGCCGGCACTTGCGAACTCGACGTGACTTGTTATTCGCCATGGGGTGGGATGGCGAGCGGCGTGGGGATGTACATTTTCGAGAGCGGGGGCGCCAGCTACCAGTGCTCTGGGGCGTTGGTCAACAACAGCAACTACGATTCTAAGCCTTACTTTCTCACCGCCAATCACTGCATTTCCACCCAGGCCATGGCGCAGACGGTCGAGGTGTTTTGGAAGTACCAAACTGCCACCTGCAACGGGACGGCGCCCGGTCTATCGGCGCTGCCGACTACTTTGGGCGCGACATACCTGGCCAGTGCGCCGATTCCGAGCGGCGACTACAGCCTGATTCTGCTGTCCCAGTTGCCGAACTCGAGCCTGACGTTCTACGGGTGGAATGCGAGCTCCACCGCGCTGGCGGTGGGAGGCCCGGTGGTCGGCATGCACCATCCGGAGGGCGACTACACGCGGATCGTGTTCGGATCGCGCAGCCCGGATGCCACCGTTGAGGTAGGCTCTGTCACCGCTCCGGCCACCATGTTCTATCAGATCCAGGCCACCGCGGGCGTCATTGAGCCGGGATCTTCTGGCTCTCCACTGTTCACACCGGACGAATCCATCGTCGGGACCTTGACGTATGGCCCGACGGGAAACGCGTGTTCAATCAGTCCCTTCACCGCTGGTTATGCCCGCTTCGCCGTCGCTTATCCGAGCTTGAGCCAGTATCTCTCGCCCGCACCCGCAGCCGCCGTGACCGTGACGCCCGCTCCGGCGTCCCTCAGCGTGAGTTGGACCATTGGAGCTGCCGCGCCAGCGCTGCAGACCATTCAATTGAGCACCGCGTCGGCGTCGCCGGTTGCGTTCACTGCCAAGGCGAGCCAGTCGTGGATCGGGCTTTCGGCGGCGAGTTTGAGCGTGAGCGAATCGAAACCGGCCAGTTTGTCCATCACCTTGAGCACCGCTTCGTTCAGCACGGCCGGGACATACACGGGCAGCGTCAGCCTGGCTGGCACCGGCGTAGCGGTCTCCATCCCTGTGCAGGTGAACGTCTCCGCCGCTCCGGCCCCGACTGTGACCGTGACACCCGCGCCGTCGTCGCTCAGCGTGAGTTGGACGATCGGGACTCCCGCGCCGGCGGAGCAGGTCATTCAATTGAGCACCGCATCGGCGTCGGCGGTTGCGCTCACCGCCAGAGCGAGCCAGTCGTGGATCGGGCTCGCGGCGGCGAGTTTGAGCGTGAGCCAATCGAAACCGGCGAGCTTGTCGGTCACCTTGAGCACGGCATCTTACAGCGCGTCCGGAACGTACACCGGTTCCATCACGTTGACCGGCACGGGCGTGTCCGTTTCCATTCCGGTGCAAGTGAGCGTCAACGCCGCGCCCACGGTGGTTACCGGCGGCCAATCGACGCTGATTCCTCTCATCGAGGATGGCGCTGGTGTGGCCACCAGCTTCACATTGCTGAACCCTTACCCGTCGCCAACGGTGGCTTCGCTTTCGTTCCTCTCGGCGGCGGGATCGCCTATCTCCATCGCGACCGGGACGGCCGCTGCCGCAGCGTGGCAGAATCTGACGATTCCCGCCTATGGCGCCGTCACCATCGCTACTACCGGCAGCTCGAGCCCGCAAAAACAAGGCTTCGCCATGGTACAGACCGGCGATCCAACCAAACGCCTGGCGGCCATGGCTCAGGTTGGATTGGACCTGGTCTCGCCATCCGTCGCTCTGACGCCGCCGTTTGTGATGCCGTTCGACGCAACCTCGAACAACACCACCACGCTTTACATTTACAATCCGGCAACGGCCGGCTCGGTGACGCTGGGACTCACCATCTATAACAGCGCTGGAACCACGCTCGGCACCGGCCAAATCGTCATTTCCGCTCTCCAGCAAGGCGCCGTCGCAATGTCGAAGAGCAGCGCGGTCTTTGGAGGGCAGAAGGGGACGCTCTACGTCAGCGGGCCGGTCCCGGTTTGGAGCATGGGCATCCGCGTAGACGGCGGCGGCCGGATCGACATGGTTCCACCGGTCGTCAATCATTGAGGATTCGGGCGTGGCGACACGCACTCGTGCGTGCGCCACTGTCAAGGCAAAGTAGAAATGTCCTATTCCCAGCAAAGTAGAAATGTCCTGTTTTGAGGGGCCGGTCGGAGGGTTGGGGTTAGCGTAGGTTCGATGTTCCGGGGGAGTCGCGCTCCCTGGGGCAGATCCGAAGACCGCTGCGACGGGGCTGGCTCCGAAGCAGATGGCGCCAAACCCCCAGTCAAACCGGGCGAATGTGCCGGAATCCAGACGATGCCCAACTCGCCGAGCGCTCGCGCAATCTGCGTCGGCGGCATCCGCTGCCGGTCCAGCCCTTCGCGCCGCTCCTGCCGTTTGCTTTTGACGGCAACCTGGAACATGCCCGCTTTGTCCGTGTAGAACGCCAGCGGCCGGCCGAACCGCTCCAGATACGCCCACAGCAGGCGCATGTTCTCTCCGCTGCTGTCGTGCCGCACGAATCGTGCCAATAGCCGGCTGGTGGCGTCGCCGATCATCGAGATCAGGTAGATCGTTTCGCCGCGCCCTTCCAGCCAGTCGTGCGTGCTCGTGTCCCACTGCACCAGTTCGCCACAGCGGCTTCGCCGCGGTCGCCATTGGTGCACCTCCACCACCCGGAGATGGCTGGCCTTCCACAAACCCGCCTTCGCCATCCATTGCCGCAGCGTCTCCTTGCTCACCGTAATCCGGTGCAGCTTGTGCAGGTACTCCGCCGCCAAGGTCGGCCCGAATCCCCGGTACACCGGGTCGGAAAGAACCGCGAGGGCTTGCCGTTCCACCTCGGCCGACAGCTTCCGGTTCGACGCTCGCCCACGCAGTTCATGGATTACCGCCTGGTCCCCTTTCCGCCGCAGCTTGCGCAGGAGCCGCCGGACCTGCCGCTCCGTGACGCCGATCTCCTCGGCCGCCTGCTTCTGAGTGATCAGTTTCTTCTTGGCCTTCTTCAGGGCCACCAGCCGGTCTCGCTCGGCCTGGGTCATCAGTAGTTGTCCTTTGTCCACCCTCCAGGCTGGACCCTGTCAATAGGACATTTCTACTTTGCCCAAATAGGACATTATCACTTTGCCGCGACTTTGCGTTTCATTCTCGGACGATCAACTTGATCGGCATGTTATACTGCGGGTTCCTTTTCCTGGTCCCGCGAGCACGTCATTCTTATGTTGAACGGCGAGTGGTGCTTTCTCATCCCTGAGCTGAGCGAGACGAACTTTAGGATGCGCAACCGAGTGCCGCGCGTGGCCGATTGGATTAGCCCGACTGCAGGCGAGGCAAGGTTCAAAGTTAGGAGATAGGAAGGGGCACCATGGGAAGCGGCTTCACGGTGGAAGCGATTGTCGCCCAGATCCGCAGCAGAATCGCCGAACAAAATGCGCGAAAACCGAGCGATGTCTCAGCACTGTCATCGATGAGCGACGGCTTGGCCCGGGACGCCGCCACCTGTCGCCGGCGGATGGAAGAGGACGCCACGCGCTTCGCGGAACTTGACGCGCGGATCGAAGATGCCGGACTCAGCATAGGGCAGCAGCCCCTGGCTCCGCCAACCTGGCGCGGGCGGCTTGGTGGGTGGATGGTCCAGGGACTCCGTGGGCTCCTGTGGTGGTATGGACTGCCCGTCAAAGAGGCGGTCGCTCAGATCGGTCTGCGGAACCGGGAGCAAGCAGCCCGCCATCGGCGCCTGCAAGAAGACTTGCTGAAACTGACCGAGAGCCTACAGAAGGCTATGAGCCGGATCGACGGCCTTGAGGAGATCCACCGGTTCGACGAGGCGCTGAGAAGTTTGGAGGAGAGAATTGCCGATGCCATCGGCAGGGCCGAGCGGCTGGAGCGCATCACCAGCGGGCTGAACGTGCAGCTTCAGGCCGAGGCGCAAGCGCGCGAGGTCATTGCCGGTCTTGTCAGTAGGCAGACCGAAGGGCTCCGCCAAGTCAACAGCGTTCTGGAGTCTTTTACCAACCTTCCCGGCCGCGAGGCCATTAGTGCCCTCTACGCGGAGTTGGAGGACAAGTGCCGAAAGCGGTTGGAGCAGGTCACAGAGAAGCAACAGGAAGAACTGCTGGCATTACGAGAGAGTCTGGAGAGGGCAGTGAGCCGGATTGGCGGCCTTGAGCACAACCGCCAGTTGGAGACAGGGCTGGAGCGTCTGGGCGGAAGAATTGCCGAAGCCATCGGAAGCGTTGAGCGGGGGCTGCAGCAGGTAACTAGTGCGCTCAGCGCGCAACTTCAGGCTGAGACGCACACGCGCGAGGGTCTTGCCGATGTCGTTGGCAGGGCCGACCGGCTGGAACGCCTCGCCGCCACGTTGAACGTGCAGCTTCAGGCCGAGGGGCGAGCACGCGAGGCGCTTGCCTTGGTTGTCAACGGCCAGGCGGGCAACCACGGGGAGATCCTTGGCGGCCCGGAACCTCCCGTGAGCTTACTCAGTCACGCGTCCATCGACGCTCTCTACGAACAGTTCGAGGACACGTTTCGGGGAAAGCGGGAACTGATCAAAGAGCGGCAACAGGTGTATCTCCCCTGTCTGAGAGAGGCCCAAGCCGGATCTATCTCCGCTCCGGTGCTGGATCTAGGCTGCGGCCGGGGCGAGTGGCTCGAGTTGCTGGCCGACCATCATCTCGCCGCCGGCGGCGTGGACTCCAATCCGGGCATGGTCGAACGGTGCCGCGCGCTTGGCATCGATGTGACCCTGGGCGACGCCCTGAACCATCTCCGCGGTCTGGCGGATGGCAGCCTCGGAGCAGTCACATCGTTCCACATGGTGGAACATATGCCTTTCGAGATCGTGATCGCGCTTCTCGACGAGGCCTTGAGAGTACTGAGAACCGGGGGTGTGCTGATCCTCGAAACCCCCAATCCGCAAAACGTCCTGGTAGGATCCAACACATTCTGGCTCGACCCAACCCATGTCAAGCCGATTCCAAGCCCGACGCTGCGATTTTTTGTCGAAGCTCGGGGCTTCCGTGGCGTAGAGATTTGGAATCTGCAACCCAATACGGCAGCGGTCCGGCTTCCGGAAGATCCGGCGGGAATAGGAACCAGGCTCAACGACTACCTTTACGGCCCGCAGGATTACGGTATCATCGCCCGCCGGCCATAGCGGGGCTACCTACCAGCGGCGAATCCGGTTTCGCGAATCGGCGCGCGTTCTCGCCAAGAGCGGCTCTGGCGGCGGGATTGTGAACAAGGTAGTTCACACAAGCGATCGCTTCCTCCTGGTTCTCATAAAAAAGACCGCAGTTGCCCTCAACACAGGCCCGCCTGAGCACCTGGGATTGCTCTGGCACCAGCAGCGGGACGCCCCATCGGAGCGCGATTTCGATATCTTTCAACTCGGCGGCGGCATCCATCACCCAGTAAACCAGCGCCGCGCGGACCTGGTCTTCGGCGAGCCAATCGCTCATCACGAATTGCAACTTCAGTCCGGAACAGCTCTCGGCGGCGAGCGGCACGGCCCTGGTGCACAACTCGCCCACGTTGCGCCCGAAGCAGACAATCAGACCGTCCGGTGGCGACAAGGGGCTCATGCCAGGCCTCCAATCTTCTCGTACAGATCCAGGATGCGGTTCACCTGGTTGGAAAGGGTGTTCCCTCGGATGCACTGAAACCCCTGCTCGCCCAGTGCGGGTATGCTTCCCGGAGCGTCCAGGAACCGGCACATGGCTTGCGCGAGATCCCATGCCGAGCCCGCTTCCACCAGATAGCCAGTCTGTCCGTCACGAACCAATTCAGGATTTCCGCCGATCCGCGTCGCAATTACCGGCGTGCGGCAAGCCATTGCCTCGGTGATCGACACCGGCTGATTCTCCGGCCATATGGAAGCCATGATCTGGACGTCGGTTTCCCGGAACACCGATTCCATTTCCGAGTGTTTCACCTTGCCCCAAAACTTCACCAGGCCGGAAAGGCCGCGCTCCTGAACCTGCCGCTCCAAACCCGCCCGCAGGTGCCCGTCTCCGACGATGTTGACCCGCAGCGATTCCCGCTCTTTCAGCAGGGTCGCGGCATCGAGAAGGGTCTGGACTCCCTTGTGCTCTCCCAAATAGCCAATCAGTGTGAAGCGGACAAGCCCGTTGGCGCGCGCCTTGACAATCCTTGAAAAGCGATTCACGTCCAGGCCGTACGAGATGACGTGCATTTTGCGCCTTGGAATACCGGCCCGGACATAGGTATCGGCGAGGAACTGGCTTGGCGAAATAAAGGCGTCGACTTGGGCAAACTGCAGCGCCATGAAATCGTTTCGCATGCGAATGGGGAGCGCGCGCCCGCCGTCGGCAATCTCACTTTGGCAATCGTGGCAGCGTGAAAAGTCACTGCAAATCCGGTCGCGGGCGTCGATTAACGTATTCTTAAAACAGAAGCCCCAGAAGTCGTGAAGCGTCATCACTGTCGGAACGCCTAGCCGCTTGGCCGTATGGATCACCCCGAGCGACAGCCCGATCATGTTGTGCATGTGGACGACGTCAGCGCGGCTCTTGACCAGCAAGTCTTCGAATTCCCGCTCCACCGCGGGATGGTAGAAGTTGACGAAGCGCGAGTCAAAATCGTCGCGTGACAATTGCACCCGATAAACCGGGATACCTTCAAACGTGTCATGATCGACCGCATAGTGGGGCAAGCCGGCTTCAGTCCGGCCGGCGAAAACAACGGCCTGGTGGCCCATCTGCTGCAAAGTCTTCGCCTGATGGGCGGCGATTAATTCGGCGCCGCCAACGAAATTGGGTGGGTAGAAGATCGAGCAGAAGAGAACGTTCTTACTCATGAAGAACGATTCTATGCGATTTCAGGTCTTTGTGCTTGGGAATGCTCAGCCAGGCGTCCTCCGCCCTCCGCCATTTGGGCGCCGTGCCCCGCGGTTATGTGAGTCTGGTCGCGATGAGCGTGCTATTCTGAACGTCCAGGCCACTGGGAAGATGGTGTGCGCGGCACGGCCGAATGTCAGTGACAGCGAAGCCGACGTTGGCAAGCACTCGTTCGTAGAGTCCTCGCGAGTAACTCCACCAAGTGATATTATGCCGCGGGTCGGTTAGGGGCAGTATCGGGCGGGCAATCATCTCATCGGAATCGATGATTGGCGTGAACGCGAGAATGATCGTCTTCTTGGTGACACGCGCGATACTGCCGATCGCGCTGATCTGGTCGTTCAGGTGCTCCATGATGGCTCCCGCGATCGAGACCTCGACCGGTTCGGGAAGCACGCGATCCAGGCGGAAAATATCCCCATAAACCACTTTGTTCCGGGAGTTGAAATGGCGGTGAGCGTACCAATAGCTATTCTTCAGCATGGTTAAGCCACACTCTACTTGCTTATCCCACTCGTCGCGGTCCTGGAAATACGGGTTGCAAGCGAATGGAAGGTAGAATGCCTGGCTGATCGACGCCATGTCGAATGAAGTCACGCGGGCGCCGCGGCGCTCCGCTTCGAAGGACAGATAGCCCGAGGCGCAACCGACGTCCAGCAACGTCCGGCCGCCAACATCGACGCCGCCGATGTACTGATCGAAGTTGTTGAGATCCCACTCGCCCTCAACAACCCCATGGCCGGGAATATCCATAGTGGCATACCAATAGCATTCTTCAAAAGGAATTGGGTTATCCGGCGGTTGCGCATAGGGTCTCTCGGCCGATGCTCCCGGCGGAAACTTGCTTGGCAGCGCCTCGCCGAACTGGGGGTTCTGCTCGAGGCTGTCGATCCGTCTCACAGCCGTCTGTAAACTCGCGCCGAACAACCGCAGGTCTTCCTGTTGCTTCTTTCCAACCAGCTCCGCGCGCCCCCGAATCGCGTCTTCCATCTCTGCGCGGAGAACGCTGCTGGACTCGCGGGTGCGCGAACTGGAAAGAGACTCCAGGGCGCCGGTGAGTTGCCGGAGTTTGTCGGTTTGGCTGTCGACCGCACGCGCCAGGACCTCGCGTGCCTGCGCTTCGGCTTGAAGCTTAGCGTTCAGCGTGCCGGCGAGTTGTTCCAGCCGCTCGACGCTGCCAACGGCACCGGCAATCCTCTCGCTCAGTGCTCCGAGCGCCTCGTCGAATCGGTGGGTATGTTCAAGGCCGTCGATCCGGCTCATAGCCCGCTGCAGGCTCTCGCCTAATTCCAGCAAGTCTCCCTGCAGGCATCTATGGCGGATAGCTTGCTCGCGGTTCCGGAGACCGATTTGAGCGACGACCTCTTTGACCGGCAGTGCATGCCACCAGAGGAGCCTGCGCAATCCCTGAATGATCCACCCACCAAATCGCCCTCGGAAGGTCGGCGGAGCCGGGGGCTGTTGACCTATGCCTGGTGCGATATCTTCGAGCCGCAGGTCAAGTTCCGCAAAGCGCGTGGCGTCTTCTTCCATCCGCCGGCGACAGGCCGCGCCGTCCAAGGCCGGAGCTTCGCTCACTGACAATCGTACTGGAGGAGGGCTCGATTCCCGTGTTTTCTCTTCGGCGATCCTACTTCGAATCTGGGCGACAATCGCTTCCACACTGAAGGCTTCTTCCATAGTGCCCCTTCCTCTCTCCTAAACCGACGGTCAAACTCGTCTGCCGATTTGATCCACCTGGACCGAGCGACTCCGTGGGCGGCGCTACGGGGAGCTGAGACGGGCTAACCGTGAAGGCTCTCGCTCCGTCTACCTCGTCCAATCGATCTACACGGTTCGGGATTTCTTCGCCTGGAAATTCTCGGCCATCGTGCGGAACGTGCTGTCGGCCGTTCGGTTAAAGCTCAGCGGGCCGTCTCGCGGAGTTGGCTGAAAGTATGCCGCCGCCAGCCCGCCCCAGAGTTCTCCTTTGATGGGCCCATCATAGTCCGCCGCTCTGCCCGGCACCAAGTCCAGTTCGACCCAGTGACAATAGGGAGAATCAGCCCAGGCGCTGTCCAGTATGGCCTGACGGCACTCCGGATTGAAGGAATCGTGCATGACGACGAACAGGGGCTTAAGCGGAACGTATTGAAGGACCAGACCGATATCCCGCTTGGTTGCGGCTTGCGAATTGTCGCCATCGAGCAGGATGAAATCCACGGCGATGTGAGCCGCCGTAAGCTCCCGGAACAGTGCCGGCAGAACGTCGGCCGAGTCACCCGTGAGGAAAGTGACATTGGGGATGGGGGGCACGCGACGGACCACGGCCGGATCGATATCGATCGAAAACACCAAGTCCGAGAACTGCGCAATCAGCGAGAGACTTCCGCCCAGGAAAGTGCCGACCTCGATGCTGCAGTGCGGTTTGTGCCTGGCAAGCAGACCCAGCAGCGCGAGCCGTTCTCCGTCGTGCATCTGCCAGTTCTGCAAGATGCAGGACGAATACAGGATGTCGGTCCAGGGCACGGGGCGGTGCGGCGCCGGACCGCCCCCCGAAGGCAGTGGCGCGGCGGAGACAGTGGGGTGAACCGGCGGGGGAGTCGCTGAAAGAATGCCCATGAATTCCTCTCCATAATCATCCCAAGTTTTCAGCTTTCGAGCGGCCGCCTCGCCGGACAGCCGATGCCGGAGCTGCCGGTCTTCGGCCAAAGTGGCGATGGCTTCCGCGAGAGCCCGCACGTCCTCGACGTCGGCCGTCAAGCAGCCCCCCTCCCGGGCGAGTTCCCCCATCACGCCATCGTGCGAGCAGATGCAAGGGCGCCCGAACCAGATGCTCTCCAGAATAGGCATGCCGAAACCTTCGATAACCGAGGGATAAACGGTAAACGCGGCTTCCTGGTACAGGCGCCGGAGTGTGTCGTCATCGACGATTCCGAACCATTGCACTTCCGGGTGGTGCCGGCTCACTTCCTGAATCCAATCCGCGATTTCGAACGCGCCCTGATACTTGTTGCCGACCAGCGTCAGTTTCCAGCGCAGGTTCGGATGGGACTCGTCGACTGACAGGCACGCTTCCACCAGACGCCGATGATTCTTGCGCGGCTCCAGCGTCGATACACAGAGAATCTGAACTACGTTCGTATCCGGAGACGGAGAGGTTGTGCGGATGGATCCACCGAATTCGCCGGGCAGTACGTCGGCGCGAATCATACAGCCGGTGATTCCTTGCGCATTCCAGGAGTCGCGCAAGCACTGCGCCGAGTAACGGGAAATCGGCACAACCACGTCGCACTCCGCCAGGCCCGTCATGTAGCCCAGATGATTGGCGCGCATTTCTTCGTTGCAGAGATCCGGGCGCAGCACTGGAATGGCGTCGTGGAAAATGGCCGCGGCGCGCAGGTCGAGCCTCCGAACATAGTGGCGGATTTGTTGGAAGCGCAATTCCGTCATGGTTTCGGTCGAGATCAGCCACGGATCGCGCCGGCCAAACCGATCGAAGGCCTGCTCGAGATCGACCCGCTCGGAAGCCGAAGGCGAGAGCCGCTTCTGGCTCGAAAGTAAGGGACCGTTGAACTGCCCGAGTTGGGCGAATTCCTCCCGGGTAGGCAGAACGTAGCGGTTCGCGCCGGCTTGCCAGACCACGAACAAGGGGTCTTCACAACGCTGCAGGGCACGGCCGAAACGGCGCGTGACGCGAATCACACCGGAATTAGCGGGATCCTTGGTGGAGTTACTGACATCGATCACCAGATGTATGCGGCTGTCGGACCGGCCGGTGAGCAACTGCTGAAACTCCTCGATCATCCGGCTCCAACGGAACCGATGGCGAAAGCGCAGCAGGGCTTCCGCGTGAACCTCCCCAGAGAGTCCGCGGCCTGAGAGAATCGCCACAGACTTCCCGACCATATCGCCGAAATCGCTACACAGAAACCACGGGTGCAGGATCACTTCAGGATGCGCCGCGAGATCATAAGCCAAAGCCGGCCGGTTGAGCCACTGCATTTCCGCCAGCGGCAGATTGAACCCTTCCCAGCGGGAAAGCGACACGCCCAGGTCGGACTTGCGCATGATCTCGGCCAGTTCCGTATCGTCCGGAAAGCCCAGGAGATGCACGGCCTCCCGCAGATCGGATGGGATCTCGACATCAGCAGGGGCGAGAATCGCCAAGACGGCGTAGGGAATCTGTTCACGGACAGCGCGGAGCAGCGCGAGCGCTTCTTCCGAGTTCTTGTAGCATCCGGTTTCCCAACGGCCCAGCGAAAGAATCACTTTCCGGCCGGCTGCTTTGAGGCCGTCCACTACGGCCAGGGCCTGCCCGCTCGGCTCGGCGCCCCGTACGTGTGCCGATGCCCAAAGGCTGTTCTCGACATGATCGGCGCCCAACAAGATCGTCTGCGCCGGAACCGCGCCACCGGAATCCACCACGCTCTGCGTCTTACGAGTGAAATCGCTGTTCACCACAATACGGGAAACCTGGGGCAAAAACTCAGCGCGCAATTGGCGGAGCTTCTGCTGGGTCCGCAGTGCGCCGCCCTCGTACCCCTCCAGCGGAACGGCGCCGCAATCGACATAAATCACTTCGGGGCAGACCGAGCGGAAGAAAGGGATGGCGGCGTAGAAGGGCCATCCGCCGACGAGGATTACATCCGGACGCGTGCGATCGTCAAACAGGGACTCCCAGGCCGTGCGGAGCCAATCGACTGTGTCCTCATTTAAGTAGAAATAGCGGCCCGGAGGTTCGGGTACGTCCACGATGCGCGCGGCAAACTGCTCCAGGATGGGGCGGTCGTAGCGGTTTGCCATGATCGACACGGTGTATCCCCGCTCGGCCAGGCCTTTGCCCAGAAGGATCAGGACACGGTCAGCTCCGAAACGAAACAGGAAGCGTTCGTGACAAATAAGGATGCGCATCGCTTCAGTCTTAAAGGCCCACCCGAATTCGTCCCCAAGGAACACTCATTGCCGGAAAGCGCGCTGGCAGCGGACCGCCGAGGCGAGTCTGCGAGTCGCCTTCGGCTCGAATCACAACTCGCGGAAACCGCAGATCGACAATTCTAGCAGAGCGCGCGGTTCCGATCGAGACTCTAGATTCGCGTGCTAGAATGACCGTTCATGCAACGGCCCGAGCAGCCGATCGCAATGTCTGTTCCTGAGTCCGGCGGGCCCACAAGCTCGGTGAGTGCCACGTCCACCGGCATACAGCCCCTCATTCGGCCGCAGACGCTCGCTCGCATTTGGGTCCTTTCGATCGTCTTCGCTCTAATCGCGTCGTCGTTCGGGCGCTATTCCATGCCGATCACGAGCGGCGATTGGGCTCTGCACATGATCCTCGTCGAGAGGGACTTCCACAACTACCGGCTGTCATCGGGCCAGCAGCCGTGGGACGAGGGATACATGATCGGGTATCCGGGTTGGAGTCATGCCCTGGTCGCTCACACAGCCGCCGACTTCGACATGGACCCACTCCGGTCGATGCAGATCTGGACGGCTATCTTCCTGATCACGGGTTGCTTTGTCATGGCTCTGCGATTGACTTTTCGCGCCAAAGGCCCGCCCTCGTTTTTCGGGACCGCAATCGCGATTGTCTTTCTGGCCGCCTGCGCATACACCGGCTTTGGGTTGCGCAGCCATATCGAGCAAAACTACTTCTTTCCTCAGTTAGCAGGCACTGTCATCGCAATAGCCGGACTCGCCGCGCTCCAACACCTTGAATGGGATGTCACTCTGGCCAGTCTGATGGTCGTTTTTCTAGGTGGCGTCGTGCTTCCCAACGTTCATCTTCTTCCAGCCGTGTGGTTTACGCTCGCCGGTCTGATCTTCCTTTGGCTGACGTCGAGGAATTGGCGGTTGGCATCGGTGCAGTGTGTCTTTGTCGCCGTAACGAATTTGCTCTTATGGGATGCCGCGGCGGGAGGCATGGTTAACATGTCTGGTAATAATGGATGGTTTCTGATCCGGTTCACCCAACTTTCGGATCACGGGACATCCCTGGCAATTGGCCTCGGCGTGGTGCTTTGCGCACTTTCAGTAGCCTTGCTTCGGTATCTTCGCCGCCAGCCCCTTGCCCGAAGCCGCCGGAGACTCGCACACGACGCGGGTCTGATAGCTGTGTGTCTTCTTATTTGTCTTCAAGCTCTCGCGTATTTTGGTCTCCACATCGGAAGCGTTTATTCGATTACCAAGTATCTATACCTGCTGGGCACAGAACTGGCCGTGCTTCTGATTGGAGTCCGCTGGACAGTTTTTCCCCGTATTCACAATTTCTTCCAGAAGTATCCATCGCAAGCTACTGCTGGCTGTTTTGTCTTGTTGTTTCTCTCGCAAGGCCCATTTTTTTCGACACCCCGCGATCAGGCGCCGCTGATGAAAATCCGGGGGCGATTGGTTGCTCTCGAAGCGATGTTTGTTCCAGGGCAACGGGCATATCCGCAATTCTCATCCCTAGACTACGATCAGAATTATTACTTGGCGATTGCTATCATGCGAATTCCGCATGACGAGCGGACCGTTCGTTGGCAGCTTCGAGCTGCTACAGGGGAGACACCGTTCGTTTGGCCCGAAGCGTCTTTCGTCCCATTGCCCGACTCGGACTTCGAATCCGGCGTTTTGGCGCCTTGGCTCCCTTATTTGTCCGCACAGCCGACAATCACTGGCGACAAAGTGCATGGTGGCAAGTTCGCGTTGGCTGAAGCCGAGGGCGATGGTAGCGTCTATCAGGATGTCTCCGGCCTGGTGCCTGGCAGCGAATATACGTTTCAGGCGTTCGTTTCCGGTTCCCCGGACGGCACCGCCACGGCGCAGCTCGCCATATGGGAGCCCGGCACGGGACCCTCGATTCTCTCGCCGGCTGTCACGCCGGGGCCGGCATGGCAAGTGGTATCGCAATCGTTTACCGCGGGAGGCTTGGGCACGATGCGGCTTCACCTGATACGGCACTCGGGCCGAGGGACGATTTATTGGGATGATGCACGGCTCGTTCTCGCTCACTGAGCTCTTAGGTCCAGGAGTACCGATTCCCAGCGGCATCGGCACAACCCCGGGTCACGCCACCGTCACTCAAGCTGCCTTGGTTTGCTATTCGTTCAGCAGGGCATCAATCGCATCGACAGCGAATACCGGAATGCCCCGTTTCCGAGCGACATCCTGTCGCTCCGCGAACGAGTCGTCGATGAAGATCGAATCCCCGCTCACAAACTCTGCCTTGGAGCAGTCGTCCCTGATCTGGCGCACCTCGTCGAAGAGGTCGAGAACCCTCAGTTCCTTCAGCCTTGCAGCCAGAGGGCCTTCGCAATGCCTCGAAAGAAGGCAGGTCCTCTTGCCCTGGTTAATGGCCTGGATCAAGAACTTCACGGCGGTTGGATTCACCTTACCGTTAATACACAAGCAGTCATCAAAGTCGATATAGACCTGCTTGTAGTCGATCTTCAGCCTGTATCGATTTGACCACGCCCGATCCATTTCTGCGTCGAACTGGTTGCAGTGAATCGTCAGCGGCAAACCCAACTGATTGTAATAGCTTAACGCCGGCAGGTTGACGCCCATGGCGCGATACAGACCCGACGAGCCGCCGATCCTCGGCGCAACCTCCATCAACGTCAGGACACCATTGGCGGAGCGTTTTACTTGGAAGAACCATGCGCCGTTCAACACAAGCTGTTCGTTGATCCTCTCCGCCATTTCCGTGAATCCCCCATCTCGCACGTTAAACGTGCCGACGCTAATGCCGTTGAGAATTCGGTTGCGGCGCCTCGGACCAACAAACAGGAGTTCCCTCTTTCTGTCGGTGAAGCAATCCACGGTGTATTCCTCACCTGGGAGATACGCCAGGATCAAAAGGCTGGGGTCATTAGTTGTATAAAACTCCAACTCTCTCCGGTTGCGAGCGATAACAGTACCCCTCGATCCTTGCCCCGCATCTGGCTTCAGAAACACAGGGAACTCGGCATTCGCCTGAGAATAAACTGTCGGCGTCGGGATACTTCCTTGTAAGCGTTGGTAAGTCTTCCTCTTGGATCGGGTAATGGAGCACGTCTCAAAAGGCGAACCGATGACCTGACAACCCAATTCTTGTTCGTGCCGGGCACATTTCAAGACGACACTGTCGTGTGCCGGGAAGAAAAACTGTATGTCTTCCTCGCTGATGAGCTTCCTAAGTTCCGGAACGAAACTCACGTCATCAACATCGGGAAGTCCTTCCCTGTAACGTTGGAAAACAAATCGCCCGTGATCGGCAACCGACGAGCCGCCGACGAGAGTAACCCCCTTGATGCCGTCAAAGGCTCTGTGGATCTCAAGACCGATTTCAGAACCACACGGAAAAACCAAGATGTTCACTCGGGACTTTCGAGACTTAGGCATTCTTCTTGTAGGCCCTCCACCTCCAGAACATCCGATAATTACCTGATCCGATTCCCGTCACCGTTTGAAAACCAGCGCGTGCGTCGTTTCGGGAAAACTCAGCACTTCGGTATCTTTTGGCAAAAACTCCCGCAAGGCTCGTAGAGTACCCGTGAACGCGGTTGGAACGTGAGCGGGTGCACCAGCCGGTGGCTGCCAACAGTCATGGAGCATCACGCAGCCGCCGGGAGATAGGCGGCCCCAGAAATACTCTAACAACGCCTTCGTCGGCTCGTACAAATCGCAGTCCATGTAGACAAAGGAGTACTTGCGCTCTTCCAACCGCGGCAACGTCTCCTCAAAGAGACCTTTATGGAGGACTACATTCTGGAAATTCGCAAATATGTCGGAGACCTGAGAAAAGCTCACATCCCGAAAATCAATGGCTCTCTGCTGCGGGTCGCAGTCCGAGAGTTTGTCGAATCCAGCAAAACTATCGAGGAGATGATAAGGGCGCTGGCGGGCAACGTCGCAAGTGTTCAACACAACGAAGGCGTTGCCGCCTTTAAAGACGCCGCACTCAGCAATGTCGCCGTGTATCGACCGGCAATACTCGAGGAGCTCCACCATTAGCCATGTGCCCGCGATTTGCGTCATGTTCGGAACATTGCTGTAGAGAGATAGCGCCCGGCAGCGATTAAAACGGTCGCGGCAAGGCTGGAGGCCAAGGGAAGCAAGGCGAGGGCTGATGGTTTCAAAGTGGAGCAGTGATGAGTCGATGTAGTTCTTACCGAGCCGGTAACCTAGCGCTGACAACTGCTTGGCTATGGCAGCTACCGACGGGGGCGTGTTAGCGTAGATGATGACGGTGACGCGATCGCGCTCCGAGGTTAAGCGATCCGGGCTGTATACCGTAAAGCCCCCGACTGAACTTCCCGCCAAACCAGGCGTGCCGTCGACCACGTATTCCAGATTCACCGGGCTTGTTTGTGAGGTCTGCAGCAGGCCTAACCCGGCACCAAAGCCGACGAGTCTCTTTCCACTCATCAACGGCGCAGTTGCGCATTCCGTCACGGCATTTCTCGTTTCCGCTTCAGCTCAAGGAACGAACTTATTGTACACCCGGCCGTGCCCGTTGCCGCGGGCGCAGTTGCCGCCGACGCTGCGCCGCCTAGCCGCACCGCGAGTGCGGGAGGTCGCTCCACAGGAAGCCCATGACATCCACACGGAAGTGAACGTCAAAAGGGAGATGGAGGTCCCCCTGCACTTTTGAGTGGAAGTCCCGAAGCGCCTTCCTCAGCCTCGCCGGATGCGTCGCCGGACCTGGGTTCACTCCGCCGAAGAGCCTCCCGCACGATGTACAGGGGCACATTGCGAGTCGCGAAGAACGATCGAATAACGAACTCGCCAATGAGTGAAATCAGCGCGGCATTTGCCAACAGCGAGGCGACCATGACATTTAAGAGGAGCCCATGTGAAACGAAGGGAAGTATCCGGAAAGGCGCAATCCGGTCGAAAATCAGACGGCAGCCGAACAGCACGGAAACAACCAGACAGATCAGGGCGAGAAACTGAAAGGGCCGCTCCGAGAGGACTACCATGTTATCCGTGTTGTATTTCATTAGCTTCCGAA
>Ga0181535_10002354_pt1 | contig 23195 bp, 13 predicted proteins | sample PEATcosm2014_Bin_44_FD_119774 | JGI IMG/M metagenome (GOLD analysis project Ga0181535, IMG submission 119774) | Peatland microbial communities from MTU Mesocosm Facility, Houghton, MI, USA - PEATcosm2014_Bin17_30_metaG | ecosystem: Environmental > Terrestrial > Soil > Wetlands > Peat | place...
CCCCGCCCGGCAGATTCCCCGGCGGCACCGCTACCGGCATGCCCGGACCGGCGAATCGAATCACTTTCCCCGTAATTGTCCTCGCCCAAACAGTCCCGGCGCCATCCAACGCGAAGATCGAGTTAAAATTCTGCCACGCTCCAACGTTCAGCGGCTGGACGGCTGGCGCGCCGGCGCGCTGAGTCGCGTTTTCGGGCACATATCGCGTGTGAAACTCCCCCTCGGAAAACTGGGTAATCATCCCGGATTGGCCTGCGATCCAGAGACTGCCTTTGCGATCTGTCAGCAACCCGTAAATTCGTGAATCTTTCAGGATGTCGCCGGTCTCAACCTCCACCCGCTTGAAACTGTCCCCGTCAAACCGGGTCAGGCCCTTGCGTGTTCCCACCCACAAATAGCCATCCGGAGTTTGCGCCAGCGCGGTGACTGTGCTGTTCGGCAGGCCATTCTCAATCTGCCAGTTCCGCACCTGAAAATCCTGCGCCGCCGCATTGAACCCCATCGCCAATCCAACCACAGCCATCCGGACGAATATTGACACTGCCGCGCAACTTGATCCGGCCGCGGGCAGCGCCGAACCGCCGCGGCAAAGCGTCCTTATCAGGAGGGCAACTTTGTCCCGGATCATTGCAATGATGGCCGAAATACTCACAGGGTAAAATCATCATGCATGAACACCTTTCCGCTTCACCAGCTAAAACATTTTTAGTCCAGGGAGTTTTGCTTTGATATGAACACCCAATTTCAAGGCGAATGTCAAAGGGGACAACTTGCCTGCCATCAATTGCTTAACCGGCTAAAAAAGAAGTCAGGCTTTGCGCTCAAACTTCAATTTCCCGCTTCCCACGCTTATTTTCAGATGGTCGCCAGTCTTGAATTCCCCTTCCAGCAGCTTCATGGCGAGAGGGTCAAGCAGATGCTCCTGAATGGCCCGTTTCAGCGGACGCGCGCCGAATTGGGGATCATACCCTTCTTTGGCCAGATACTTTCGCGCCGAGGCGTCCACCTCGATCGTCAGTTGCTGTCCGGCCAGCCGTTTCTCCAAACCCCGCAATTGGATGTCCACCACTGCCTCCAGTTGTTTCTCGTCCAGGCTGTGGAAAACGATGATGTCATCTATCCGGTTCAGGAACTCCGGGCGGAAATTCTTTTTCAGTTCCTCGCGAACCATGGCCTCAACCTGCGCCGGATCCTTGGCGCCGCCAGGGCGGTTGTAAAATTCCTGGATGATGCCCGAACCGATGTTGCTGGTCATGATGATGACCGTGTTTTTGAAATCAACCGTCCGCCCCTGCCCGTCGGTCAGCCGTCCGTCGTCCAGCACTTGCAGAAACACATTAAAAACGTCGTGGTGCGCCTTTTCAATTTCATCAAAGAGAACAACGCTGTAAGGGTGCCGCCGCACGGCTTCGCTCAACTGCCCGCCTTCCTCGTAGCCCACGTATCCCGGCGGCGCGCCGATGAGGCGGGCGACACTGTGCTTTTCCATGTATTCGCTCATGTCAATACGAATCATGGCGCCCTCATCGTCAAATAAAAACTCCGCCAGGGCGCGGGCCAGCTCGGTTTTGCCCACGCCGGTCGGCCCCAGGAAAATGAATGAACCGACCGGATGGTTTGGGTCCTGCAACCCGCTGCGGGCGCGCCGCACCGCATTGGACACCGCGACGATGGCTTCCTGCTGGCCAACGACACGCTGTTGCAGACGCTGTTCCATTTTGACCAGTTTTTCGCGCTCGCCCTCCAGCATGCGGGTGACCGGAATACCCGTCCAAGCCGCCACCACACGGGCAATGTCTTCGGCGGTCACTTCCTCGTTTAACAGCCGTTTGCCGGGGCGTTGGGCCATTTCCTTTTCCAAGGCGGCCAATTTTCGCCGCAATTCCGGGACGCGTCCGTACTGGATCTGCGCGGCCAGGTTCAGATCACCCGCCCTCTGCGCGGATTCCTGATCGTGGCGGGCCTCCTCAAGTTGGCTGCCGACGATGGAGACGGCGTTTATGGCGGCCTTCTCGTTTTGCCAGCGGGCCTTGAGCTGCGCGGATTGCTCCTTCAAATCAGCCAGTTCGCGCCCGATCTTTTTCACGCGGTCGCGGGAGGATTCGTCTTTTTCCTTGCGCAAGGCGGCCTGCTCGATTTCCAGTTGCATGACTTGCCGGTCCATCTGGTCGATCTCCGCCGGCATGGAATCCAACTCCATGCGCAGGCGCGAGGCGGCTTCGTCCATCAAATCAACCGCCTTGTCCGGCAAAAACCGGTCGGTGATATAGCGATGGGAAAGTGTGGCGGCGGCAACCAAAGCGGCATCTTGAATGCGGATGCCGTGATGCACCTCGTAGCGCTCCTTGAGTCCGCGCAGGATGGCGATGGTTTCCTCCACGCTGGGTTCGTCCACCTGCACCGGCTGAAAACGCCGTTCCAAGGCCGGGTCTTTTTCTATGTGCTTGCGATACTCATCCAGGGTGGTGGCCCCGATGCAGCGCAATTCGCCCCGGGCCAGCGACGGCTTAAGCATGTTGGAAGCGTCGTTCGCCCCCTCCGCCGCCCCGGCGCCCACTATGGTGTGCAGTTCATCAATAAACAACAAAACGCGCCCCTCGCTGGACGTGACTTCCTTGATAAACGCCTTAAGGCGATCCTCAAACTCGCCCCGATATTTCGCCCCGGCTATCATCGAACCCAAATCCAGCGCCACCAAACGTTTGTTCTTGAGCGACTCTGGCACGTCCCCGTTGACGATGCGCAGGGCCAACCCTTCCACAATCGCCGTCTTGCCTGTGCCAGGCTCGCCAATGAGAACGGGGTTATTCTTGGTGCGGCGGGTCAGAACCTGCATGACGCGCCGGATTTCCGCGTTGCGTCCGATGACCGGATCGATTTTCCCCGACCGCGCCAAGGCCGTGAGATCGCGCCCGTATTTTTCCAATGCCTGAAATTTATCCTCGGGATTCGGATCGGTCACGCGCTGGTTGCCGCGCAGGTCCGCCAGCGCTTTCAACACCGCCTCCCGCGTCAATCCGTTCGTTTGGAAAATTTTCTTGAGCGCGACGCCGCCTTGGTCGAGCAGCCCTAGGAAAAGATGCTCGGCGCTGATGTATTCATCGCGCAGTTTGCCCGCCTCGGATTCCGCCGCGGCAAAAACTTTCTGCAACTCCGGGCTGGAATAGGGTTCGGCGGAATCACCATGCACCTTGGCTTTCCGGTCGATCTCCTTTTGCACGGCGGCGGACAAAGCCGCCGGGGAAATGTCTGCCTTTTGTAAAACCGAAGGCACCAAGCTTTCGCCCTGCGCCAGTAATGCCAGAAGCAGATGCCCGGCATCCACGGCTTGGTTTGAGTTGCGCCGCGCCACTTCCTGCGCTTCTTTTAACGCTTCCTGCGCCTTTATTGTCAATCGATCCATTTGCATAATGAATAAGATGACTGGCTGCTGGATTTCTCCCCAGCAAGCCCGGCGATCCCCCTCCACAAACCGCGAATTTCAACCCTGGCGATAACCGCCCGGATTATCTGGTTCCCATTCCAACGCTTTGGACGGTCTGGAACAGTTTACCCTCCGTTTTGATGCTGGGGGCGATGATAATCTCGGTCTCTTGAAATTGGCGGATGCTGGAAGCCCCAACGCTGCCCATGCAGGTGGTGATGGCGCCAACCAGATTTTGCGAGCCGTCGTCCACCGTGGCCGGGCCAAACAAAATCTGCTTAAGGGAACCGGTCACACCCACTTTGATGCGTGTCCCGCGAGGCAGATTGGCATGGGGTGTCGCCATTCCCCAATGATTCCCCTTCCCTGGCGCTTCATTGGCGCGCGCAAACGCGCTGCCGACCATGACCGCATCCGATCCGCAGGCCAGAGCCTTGCAAACGTCGCCGCCCTTGCTCATGCCGCCGTCGGTTATAATGGGGATATAACGACCGGTCTTCTTATGATAGTAATCACGGGCCGCCGCGCAATCGACCGTGGCAGTGACTTGCGGCACGCCTAATCCGAGCACGCCGCGGCTGGTGCAGGCTGCGCCGGGGCCGACCCCGATCAGAACGCCCGCCACGCCGCATTGCATCAATTGCAAAGTGACATTGTAGGTGACAGCATTCCCGACGATGACGGGAATTTTCATCTTCTTGCAAAACTCCGCCAGATCGAGTGATTTGTACTCGGTGGAAATATGCTTTACGGTGGAAACGGTGGATTGAACCACAAACAAGTCCGCCCCGGCTTCCTGGGCAATTTCCCCGAAATGTTCCGCCTTTTGCGGGATGGAACTAACCGCAGCCAGGACCCCGGCTTTTTTAAGTTCTTTAATCCGCCGGACAATCAAATCCTCCTTGATCGGCTCGGTGTAAAACTTTTGGATCAAGGTGGTGATTTCCTCCTTGCCCCCCTTGACGATTTTGTCCAGGACTTCGGAGGGATTCTCGTAACGCGTTTGCACGCCTTCAAGATTAATCACGCCCAGCCCGCCCAGCTTGCCCATGGCAATACAGAAGCGGACATCCGTCACCCCGTCCATGGCGCTGGCGATGATGGGGATTTTCAGATCGATGGCGCTGCCGTCTTTGCGCGGGATTTTAAATGATGTGTCCACCTCATTGGGGTTGATTGTCGTTTCGCCGGGGACAAGCGCGATCTCATCAAATCCGTAGGTGACGCGTGCTTTTCTATTTCTGCCGATCCACATTCCCATAATTTCAACTTTCTATATTCAAAACTGAAACGGCTCATTGAGCGTTCCGCACTGCGAGCAACGGGAGCGGTCTTCATCCGCATCATCGGTGTAAATGGAACCGCACCGCTCGCAGCGAAAAATGCGGTCCTGCTTGCGCGCCGGACCGAAGCGCCGGCTGCGTATTTCAGAATATATGGCGAGGATGGAAACCCCGGCAAGCAAAGAAAGAACATAAACCAAAATCAGGGCTTGATATGACACGTTAAATATCCTCCATCAGTAGCCTCATGGGAGCGGGGCCGAAGCGGCGTTGGTTCGCGCAACTGTTTGCCATTCAAACACTGCCTTCCCCCACACGGGGCGGCTCACGGGCACGGGACGGAACCGCAAATTCCATGCGGCGGCCAAAGCATTTGTGTCGGCGTCAATCGAACCGGATGGCGCCAGCAAACGGGCCGCCACAACCTGGCCGGCGGAATCGACCGCTATCTGCACGGTCGAATTGGTCAGCACCAAAGCGCCGCGTCCCGGCGGCCATGCCCCCGGTTCGGGCGGAGAAGTGAGTTGCCGCCGCGCCAGTTCGCCTTGTATTTCGCAGCGGGATTGGACTCGGGGGATCTCGGCGGGAAGCGAGGTGGGCCAGGGTTCCAATTCCGGATCATCCCCGTCCATCATTTCAAAGGGCAGGAGGGACCCGGTGGAATTGATCTGTGAAAAATTGGTGCCAAGGCGGCCGGTATTCAAGGCGAGCCACGCCGGCCCCACCGTTTCGTTGAAAGCTTCAAATTTCTGATCGGACGGAAGCAGCCAGGCGCGCCCGGAAAACCCATGCAGACTGGGCCAGGGAAACACCGTGGGATCAAGGGCAAAAAACATTTGGGAAAGCTGCCCGGTCGTCAATGGCGTTCCCAGCACGCCGAAATGGCTGGTGGCGGCGGGAACGGCGGCAGCGCGCTGGCCGCGCCCGGCAAAAAGCAGGATAAGACCGGCTTGCAGGGCGAACAACGCGCCCACAAAACCCCAAAAACGCCCCCGGCTCCAGCCAGGCTTTGTTTTGGGCGGATTAATCATGGCCGACGGGCCGGAGAGCCGCCGAAACGGGGTTTGGGGCGCCCACCAGCAGAACTTCCGACACGCCGGCGTCACGCGCCAGACGATAGAGTCGCATGATGACTTCGTTGGACGCGGCCCGGTCCGCCGCCAGCACCAGGGTTAATTTTCTTGACACATTGCCGGCCTCCTGCAAATGGCGGCGCAATTCGGTCCGCAATTCCGGTTCCTGCACCAGCCTGTTTTCAAAAAAACATTGGCCGCGAAAATTAACGGCCACGATGACGGTGGGATTATCCGTCCCGGTCAGATACTTCGACCCCGGCCCGCCATCGGGAAGGCTCACCTGAAAAAGCCGGCACACTTGTTCGACCCAATCCGCGTTCGCCCCCGGTTCAGCCTGAAGGCAGAAGACCTGGTTGGTCGCGTTCTTCAATGCGTCGGCGCGCAGTTGCTCCAAGTCGGCAACCAGATTGGTCTTCCCGTCAAAAATCACTTCGCCATGTTTGGTCACGGTGATAACCTGGAAAAGCCGGCACACTTTTTCGACCAAATCCGCATCCGCCCCCGTTTCAACCTGAAGGCGGACGACTTGGTTGGTCGCGTTCTTCAATACGCCGGCGCGCAGTTGCTCCAAGTCGGCAACCAGATTGGTTTTTCCGTCAAAAATCACCTCGCCATGTTTGGTGACGGTGACGGCGCCATCCCTGGAACCTCCGGAGGTCTCGTTAAATTTGATCAAGACGCCAGGCGTGTATAACAGCGAGGCTAGCAACATGAAAATCACGAGCAAAAAGAGGACTCCCACCAACGGCACGGCATCCACCGGCCCCCGGAAAATGGAATATTGACGGGCAAATCTCATGTCGTCGGACGCGATCCGCCGTCCTGGGGAATGGTGACGATGTTCAGAATTTCACTGGATACCTGTTCCATGTCCAAAACGATGGTGTTCACTCTGCCCACCAGGTAATTGTAACCGGCGTAGCTGGGAATGGCCACCGCCAGCCCGGCAGCGGTGCAAATCAATGCCTCCCATATCCCCCGCGACAACTGGCCCACATGGGCGTTCAGCCCGCTGTTTTCGACCGCCAGAAACACGTTCATGAATCCCAGCACGGTGCCAAGCAATCCCAGCAAGGGCGCAATTTGAGCGACGGTGGCGAGCAGATTCAGTTTTTGCTCCAATCGCGGCACCTCCCACGCGCCCGCGTCCTCCAAAGCTTCGCGCACGGCTTCACGGCCCCGTTCACGATTGAGAATGGCGACCTTGACCAGGCGCGCCACCGGTCCGGGCGTGGCGTCGCAAATGGCAATGGCTTCCACCACGTTGTCCCGTTTGAGAACGTTGCGCACTCCGTTGAGAAACTCGGTGGAATTGATGTGTTCGCTGTGATACAAGAGCAACCGCTCGAAAAAAACGGCCAGCGCCAGCGCGCTCGCTGCCATGATCACCCATATCATCAACCCGCCTTCGGCCAAAAAATGAGGCATGGTGTGTTTATAAGGTTTGAGGGCGCCGGATTAAAGGCTAAAGTTTCCGCGCGCGGCGCCGTCTCCCGATAATTGGCTCGCGTCAGGAGGGGGAAAACGTGCATGATCGCCCAATATGAAATTGGACGAGACACAACAAAAGAAAGTGGCGGCCTGGATCAACGAGGGTTTGAAGATTTCCGATATTCAGAAGCGGTTGGAAACGGAATTCGGGTTGCGCATCACTTATTTGGACGTGCGGCTGATGGTGGATGATTTGAAACTCAAGCCGAAGGACCCCGTTCTGCCGCCCAAACCCGTCCCCCCCGCCGAAGAAGAGGCGCCCGCTGCCGAGCCGGTTCCCGCCGACGCGCTTCCCGGCAAGGTCAGTGTAAGCGTCGATCAATTGACCCGCGCAGGCGCCTTGGTCAGCGGCAAAGTGACGTTCAGCGACGGAAAATCCGCCGAATGGATTCTCGACCAAAGCGGCCGGCTCGGCCTTGTCCCGTCCGAGAAGGGCTACAAGCCGTCGCCTCCTGATGTGCAGGATTTTCAAATCGCCCTGCAAACCGAACTGCAAAAGCTTGAAATGTAACCGGCAACACGGCTTCAACCCGTTTGATTATTTGCAGAATTTACAATACGCCCTGAGATTTGCTTTTGCCGCTTTGGGCATTCTGGCGTCGCTGCCAATCGTCCGCGCGGAGAGCCTGGACAATATGTTTCAACACCCGCCGGCATCGGCGCGGCCCTGGGTTTATTGGTTCTGGAACAACGGCAACGTCACGAGCAACGGCATCACGGCCGACCTTGAGGCGATGCGGCGCGCGGGCATTGGCGGCGCGCTGCTCATGGATGTGGCGGTGGAACGCTACGGGGCGGTGGAACATTGCGGGCCGCCGCGCGGCACGGCGGAATTCATGAATCCGGAATGGCAGAGCCTGTTTCAATTCTCCGTGCAGGAAGCAGCGCGGCTCGGACTTGAAATCAACGTGAACAATGGACCGGGCTGGACCGGCAGCAGCGGGCCGTGGATCACGCCGGAACTTTCGATGCAGCACCTGGTCTGGACGAATTTCACCGTTACCGGCCCGACAAATTTTTCCGCCGTGCTGCCGTTGCCCGATACTTCCGCCAAGTATGCCATCTCATTGTCCGCCAAAGTCCAGTATGCGGATTTCTACCACGACGTGGCATTGCTGGCCTTTCCTGAAACGACCAATGGCATCGTGCCGCGCGATGCGGTGGCGGACTTGAGCGCGAAACTCGGCGATGGCGGAAAAATCGTCTGGAACGTGCCGCCAGGCCAATGGATCATCCAGCGCATCGGCTGCACAACGACCGGCGCAACCACGCGCCCGACGGTCGTAGGCGGCAACGGTCTGGAATGCGACAAATTGAGCCGGGAGGCGATGGACGCGCAATTCGCGGGCATGATGGCCACGCTGCTCAAAACCGCCGGGCCGCTGGCGGGAAAAACGCTGGCGGCGACGCATATCGACAGTTGGGAGGCCGGAGCGCAAAATTGGACACCGCGGTTGCGCGAGGAGTTTCTGAAACGGCGCGGCTACGATCTGTTGCCGTGGCTGCCGTGTTTGACAGACGTCGCATATAAAAAGGCATCCGGCAAGAACGCGAACAATCCGCCCGCGGCCGTTTACCTGCGCAATCTGGAGAGCCGCGCCGCCGCCGATCGTTTCCGTTGGGATTTTAATCAGACCATCGCCGAGCTGCTCGCGGAAAATTATTCAGGACGCATGGCGGAACTGGCGCGAAAACACCACCTGCGCTTTTCATTGGAAGGTTACCAGCTTCCCTTTGCCGACGAATTCGCCTACACGGCGCCGGCCGGCGAGCCAATGACCGAGTTTTGGACGTGCAACCCATTCAATCCGGGCAACACCTCCGAGCACACCATGCGGACGCTTGAGATGGCATCCGTCGCTCACGTTTATGGCCGTCCCATCCTGGGCGCGGAAGCCTTTACCTCCGTCGGCATGGAACAATGGAGGCAAACGCCCGCGACGATCAAGACGCTCGGCGATTTTGCGCTTTGCCTGGGAGTCAATCGTTTTGTGTTTCATCGTTTCGCGCATCAGCCCTATCCAGACCGCGCGCCCGGTTCGACCATGGGGCCGTGGGGGTTGCACTACGAACGCACCCAGACATGGTGGGAAATGTCCCGCCCCTGGCACGAGTATCTGGCGCGCTGCCAGTTTTTGCTGCGCCAGGGAAAATTTGCCGCCGATTTACTTTATCTCCGTCCCGAAATCCCGGACCAAACTTACACCTCTTTCAAACCCAATCCCCAGCCGCCAGCCGGTTATCACTACGATGAAATCAGCGCCGAGGCATTGATAGGGAGGGTTACCGTAAAAAATGGCCGGCTCGTCCTGCCGGACGGAATGAGTTACCGCGTGCTGGCGCTGCCGGACCAAAAAGCGATGACCCCTGCCCTGCTGGAAAAAATCCGCGGCCTGACGCAAGCCGGAGCGACCGTCCTGGCCACCGGCCCGCGCCCGCAAAGTTCGCCGGGCCTGCAGGATTTCCCCCGTTGCGATGACGCGGCGGCAAAATCAGGGCGGGAAATCTGGGGCGATTGCGACGGCGTGAAAGTAACCGAACATGCACTCGGCCATGGCCGGTTGATTTGGGGGCAACCGCTCAAAAAAGTGCTGGCCGACTTGAATGTGCCGGCGGATTTTCGGAGCGACACGCCGCTGAACTGGACTCACCGCGTGTCCGGCAAGAACGAAATTTATTTTATTGCCAATCCGTCGAAAGAGCCGCGCGCGGCGGTTTGCTCGTTCCGAGCGAACGGCAGGCAGCCGGAATTATGGGATCCCGAAACCGGCAAACGGCGCGACCTGCCGGATTTTTCCGAGACGACCGGCGGCACCGTTGTCCCGCTGCGCTTCGAGCCGGCGCAAAGCCTCTTTGTGGTTTTTCGCAAATCCGCCGCAGCGGCGGCGGGCAAAAGCAACTTCCCCGGCTATCAAACCATCGCCCAAATAACCGGTCCGTGGGAATTGCGGTTCCCGCCCAAATGGGGCGCGCCGGAATCGGTCATTTTGACCAACCTGGCCTCCTGGAGCGACAGCGACGACGAGGGAGTGAAACATTTTTCCGGCACGGCGGCTTACCGGGCCGCGTTTGACCTTGCCGATGCAAAACAAAAAGCCGGGAACACAAAACTCTTCCTCAGCCTTGGCAACGTGCAGGTGATGGCGCGGGTGATGGTGAATGGCAGGGATTGCGGGATCGCGTGGATCTGGAAATCCAAGTGGCCAACCTGTGGCCCAACCGCATGATTGGCGACGCGGCGCTGCCGGCAGAAAAGCGGTTCACATGGAGTTCATGGGAACCGTTCACGAAAGACATGCCGCTCCTCAAATCGGGACTGCTCGGGCCTGTGACTATCATGAAATCGGAATGCGAATGACCTCGCGCCTCAAGCGGCGCAGGATAATATTTCAGGGAGGAAGATGAAATCAGCGTTCGCCGTCCGGCTTCTGGAACCTTGCCGGGAAACGGTGGAGACCGTATATTTTCGCCCAATTTTCGCCCATGGAGGCGGAAACGAGAGATTTGACGCCCAAGAATTTTTATGGCAGCAAAAAACAGAAACGCAGCGCAACAACCTGAATTGCCCATTGATAATCCGGCAAAGACCAAGCCCGCCGTACCCGCCACGCCCGCTACGCCCGCCGCCCCCCCCGTTCCCCCCGCTCCTTCTGTTGCGGGGAAAAACGGCCAGACCGATCTTCGCGTGCAGGCGGAAGGGGTTGAAACCGTGGCGCATCGTCCGTTCGCGCCGCGAAACATCGTGTCGCCTTTGCATAAAAGGGTTGACCGCAGTTTCCTGGATTACGCCTCCTACGTGATCCGGGACCGGGCCATAGCGAATTTGCGCGACGGTCTTAAACCGGTGCAACGGCGGATTCTCTGGGCGCTGCACGACATGGATAGCGGCCGCTTTATCAAGGTGGCCAACGTGGTGGGTCACACCATGAAATTTCATCCGCACGGGGACGCCTCGATTGGCGACGCCCTGGTCGGCCTGGCCAACAAACGCTACCTCATTGAGGGCCAGGGAAATTTCGGCAACGTCTTCACGGGCGATATGGCCGCCGCGCCGCGCTACATTGAATGCCGCCTGACGGAGTTGGCGCGCACCGAGGTTTTCAATGACGAGATCACCGATTTCGTCCCGACTTACGACGGAAGCAACAAGGAGCCGGTCACCCTGCCCAGCAAATTACCGCTGCTCCTGATGATGGGCGCGGAAGGAATCGCGGTCGGCATGGCCTCGCACATATTGCCGCACAATTTCCCGGAATTGCTTGAAGCCCAGATCGCCATCCTGAAAAAACAGCCGTTCAAAATCCTGCCCGATTTCCAAACCGGCGGCCTGATGGATGCGCGCGAATATCGCGACGGCGCCGGCCAGATCAAGGTCCGGGCCAAAATCAAGATCAAGGACGACTCGACGGTGCTGATCAAGGAAATCCCGCCGACCACAACCACAGAATCCCTGACCGCCTCAATTGAGGACGCTTCGCGCAAGGGAAAGATCAAAGTCAAGAGCATCAACGATTACACGTCCGAGGAAGTGGAAATCGAGGTGAAGGCGCCCCATGGCGTCAACGCGAATCAACTGGTTGACGCGCTCTACGCCTTCACCGATTGCGAAATATCCATTTCCAGCCGCATCGTGGTGATCCGGGACAACCGGCCGGTCGAACTGACCGTCTCCGAGGTGCTGCGCGAAAACACGGAACAACTGCTCGCCACCCTCAAACGGGAGTTGGAATTGAAGGAAAAGCAGTTGCGCCAGGAGTTGCATTTCAAAACGCTCGTCCGGATTTTCATCGAGCAGAGAATTTACAAGACAATCGAACAGGCCCGCACCAACGAGGCCGTGGCCGAAGCCGTCAAGGCGGGTTTCAAACCCTTCCGGGCCCAGATGCACCGCGACCTGGCCCCGGAAGACATCGAAATGCTGCTCGGCGTGCGCATCCGGCGTATTTCCTTGTTTGACATCAACAAGCACCGCGAGGAGATGGAAAAGGTGAAGGGGGATTTGGATGAGACTGTCAAATATTTGAAAAACGTCACCAAATACGCCATCCGTCACCTGGAGGAGTTGCTGGCAAAATACGGCCCGGTGTATCCCCGCCTGACGAAATCCAGCCGTTACGACGAGGTCGATGCGCGCGAGGTGGCGTTCAAGTCCTTCAAAGTGGCCTATGACCGGGAGTCGGGCTACATCGGCTACAAGGTTTCCGGCGAGGAATTCAAGTCGGAATGCACGCAATTCGACAAGCTGCTGCTCGTTTTCCGGGACGGCCATTACAAGGTGACGGAGCTGGCCGAGAAGACGTTCGTCGGGCCGGACCTGGTCTATGGCGCGCTGCCGGAGCGGGACCGCGTCATCACGCTGGCTTACACCAACCGCGAAGCGACCTACCTGAAACGGTTCACCTTTGGCGGAACGATTTTGAACAAGGAATACTTCTGCATTCCGCCCAAATCGAAAATCCTTTTCTTCGAGCCGGATACGCCCAAGGAATTATTTATTCGCTACAAACCGGCCCCCTACCAGAAGGTCAACCAGCAAACCTGCAACCCGGCGAGCGTGGAAGTCAAAGGCCCGAAGACGCGAGGCCGGCAAATGTCGATCAAGGAAGTGGCGGCGATCAATAGCAGACCACCGCGAGGATGGGACGCCGACGCGCCCACGAATAAACTGGAATTCCTGTAGCCGCAAGTCCTGGCCGCAAAGACAACGCCCTTCCGCGCCCCCTTTCCCGGCGCGGGCAGACCTCCCTGTCGCCCGCCTTAAAAAGGCCGGCGCAATTGCGCGCAGGCCGCCGCAAGGAAACCCTTGAAAAGCGGATGAGGCTGGTCGGGCTTGCTTTGAAACTCGGGGTGGAATTGGGATCCGATGAAAAAGGGATGGCCCGGCAGCTCGATCACCTCGACTAATTTCCCATCCGGGGAAGTGCCGCTGAAGGCGAAACCCGACTTCTCGAACATCTCCCGGTAATGGTTGTTGAATTCGTAGCGGTGGCGATGGCGTTCGTTGATCACGAAGGCGCCGTAAAGGCGGCTGGCGGTGGAACCGACCACCAGTTGACAAGGCTGAAGTCCCAGGCGCATGGTGCCGCCCTTGCTCGTGACGTTTTTTTGCTCGTCCAGCAACGCAATCACCGGGTGGGGTGTGTCAACATCAAATTCCGTCGAGTGCGCCCCCTCCAGCTTTAGCACATGGCGCGCGTATTCAATGGTGGCCACTTGCATGCCGAGGCAAAGACCCAGGTAGGGTATCTTATGCTCCCGGGCATACTGGACAGCCAGAATCTTGCCCTCAATCCCCCGTTCGCCAAAACCGCCGGGAACCAGGATGCCGCCGAGACCCTTGAGCGTTTTTTCGGCTCCAAACTTTTCGATCTGTTCGGCCTCCAGCTTTTCTATCTCCACCGCGCAATCATTGGCGATGCCGCCGTGGCTGATGGCCTCATAGACGGATTTATAGGCGTCGTGCAACTCAATGTATTTCCCGACCACGCCTATGCGCGTGCGATAGCTGGGGGCAACGATCTTGCGCACAATCTCCTGCCAATGGCTCATGTCGGCAAAACCGGTGTCGAGGTGAAGCAATTTGCAGACAAGATCATCCACCCGTTCGCGCTGCAGCATGAGGGGCACTTCGTAAATGGTGTGGTCAACGTCCTTTTCCTCAATCACGGCCTCGTAGGGAACGTTGCAAAAGAGGGAAATTTTTTGGCGCAATTCCTTGTCCAGTCCCCTCTCGCAACGACAGACGAGGATGTGGGGGGTGATGCCGATTTCGCGCAGCTTGGCGACGGATTGCTGGGTGGGCTTGGTCTTCAATTCACCCGCCGCCTTGATGAAAGGAACGTAGGTGACATGCATGAAAACAACATTGTTGTAGCCGACATGCAGGGCGAATTCACGGATGGCCTCCAAAAACGGCAACCCCTCGATGTCGCCCGTGGTCCCGCCGATTTCCGTGATGATCACATCGCTTTTTGACTGGTCGGCCAGCACCCGGATGCGACGCTGGATTTCGTTGGTGATATGGGGAATGACCTGGACGGTCTTGCCCAGGTAATCGCCGCGCCGCTCCTTGTCCAGCACGGTCTGATATACCTGGCCGCTCGTCAGGTTGTTCATGTGGGTCAGCTTGGAATGGGTGAAACGCTCGTAATGGCCCAGGTCCAAATCCGTCTCGGCCCCGTCATCCAGCACGTAAACCTCGCCGTGCTGGTAAGGGTTCATGGTGCCGGGATCGACATTGAGATAAGGGTCGAATTTTTGCAGGGTGACCTTGAGTCCCCGGTTTTCCAACAAGGTGCCCAAGGCGGCGGCGGTGAGACCTTTGCCCAAGGAACTGACCACGCCGCCTGTGACAAAAATATATTTCATTTTGATTCTTTTGCTGCTTGTTTCAAAATCTGCTCGACGCGCTTGAGATCGGACGGAACGTCCACCCCGATGCTGTTGTAAACAACCTTGACCACGGCGATTTGAATGTCGTTTTCCAAGGCGCGCAATTGTTCCAGCTTCTCCGCCCGCTCCAGCGGGGATGGCTCGAATTTCACCAGGCGCAATAGCGTCTCCCGCCGGTAACCGTAAATGCCCAAGTGCTTCAAAAATGGGAACGCCGCCAGTTGCGCCTGTCCTGGAGCCGCATCCCGCACGCAAGGAATGGCGCGCCGGGAGAAATATAAGGCCCGCCCGGCAGCATTGACAACGACTTTCACCGCATTGGGATTTTCCCATTCGGACTCTTCCGTGATGGGTGTGGCGGCGGTGGACATTTCCGCGTCCTCCAGGGCGCGCGCCACCGCCTCAATCACTCGCGGGTCTATCAACGGTTCATCGCCTTGTATGTTCACCACCCCGTCGCAAGCGCACCCCTTGACCACCTCGGCTATGCGATCCGTGCCGCTCAAATGCCCCGGCGAGGTCATCTCCACCCGGCAAAAATCCTGCGCCACTTCCCAAATGCGCGTGTCGTCGGTCGCCACAATGACTTCGTCAAGGGCCTTGGCCTTCTGGCATCGCTCAACCACATGTTGCAACAGGGTTTTGCCCGCAAGCAGAGCGAGCGGTTTGCCCGGAAAACGGGTCGATCCGTAACGGGCAGGTATGACTCCGATAATCTTCATGGTTTGACGTCTTTTTTGAGAACCAAATCGTTTTGGAGTATCCAGGCGGCGGCGGCGGGCAGATCATCAACAATCAATGCCGCCTTTATGGCCTCAGGCTCCTCTTGCTCAACTTCACGCCCGTAGCCGGTGCGGACCAGGATCGATTTTTTGACGCCGGCATTCCAGCCGCATTGCAAGTCGCTGACCTTGTCCCCCACCATGTAACTTTCGGCCAGATCAAGGTGCAACTCGTCGCGGGCGTCGAAGAGAAATTGGGGCGATGGCTTGCGCCCGCGGCTCGGCACCCCCGGCACTTCGGGCGCAAAGTAGATTTGATCAAATTTCACGCCCGCAGACGCCAGCAATTCCTGAACGCGGGCGTTGACGCGCTCCACATCGGCAACGGTGAAATAACCGCGCCCGATACCGGACTGATTGGAAATGACGATCAAGCGGAAGCCCGCCGCGCGCAGCCGGCTCAAAGCGTCCCCAACCCCGCCGAGCAGGACCACTCCGTCAGGACGCGAAAGATATTCCATGTCACGGATCAAGGTTCCGTCACGATCAAAAAAAACAGCACGATTCAAACTCAAGGCGGGACTATATGACAAAAGGCTGCGGAATGGAAAATCGAAAAGTGCGAAAATCAGAATCACCCATCCGCCCCCTGCCCCGCCGGGAATTTAGGTCGTTATTCTTTGACTTCCAAGCGCAGGTCCTGTCATGCTTGGAACCGAAACCGAACTCTGTTGCCCGGACACGTTTAATGTTATGAAACCGCCCCGCCTTTTCAGAGGTCCGATTGTTGGACTTGCCCTTTTCATCGTCACGACATCGGCTTGGTGTTCGTCCGATAATTGGTCCAGTCAATTCCCGCCCCCGCCGCAAACTGATGGCGACGTTCTGGCCGTCGCCAGCCAGGGAACCGGGTTTTATGTCGGCGGCGATTTTACCACCGTCTCTGGCGTCAGTTCCCCGGGCATCGCCAAATGGAATGGAACAACCTGGGAAGCCGTCGGAGGCGGTGTTGATGGGACGGTTTCCGCGATCGTGATCAGCGGCACCAATGTCTATGTCGGCGGTTCGTTCGACCAGGCGGGACAGGTCAGCGCGTTGAATGTCGCGGCTTGGAACGGAACGGCCTGGACAGCACTGGCGGGAGGAATCGATGACGATGTCAACGAGGCGCAAATCAATGCCATGGCGGCCAGCGGCTCCAAACTTTACGTGGGCGGGCAGTTCGATCTCGCCGACGGCAACTCCGCGACAAACATTGCCTGCTGGAATGGAACGGCTTGGTCGGCCTTGAATGATGGCATCAACTATGACACGTCGGACACCAACGACACCACCACGGCGTCCGTAAACGCCTTGGCCTACAACGGCACAAACCTTTACGTTGGCGGCACATTCAATCTCGCCGGAACCAAGACGGTCACCAATATGGCGAAGTGGAATGGCTCCAGTTGGGCGGCGGTCGGTTCCGGGCTGGATTACGTCCCGTTTTTATCATCGGACACCAACACCCCCTCGGTCAACGCGCTGGCTTTTATCGGAACCAATATTTGCGCGGGCGGCGTTTTCAATGTTTCCGGATCGGTTTCGCTGGGCAACCTCGCGGAATGGAATGGCACAAGCTGGTCGTCCTTGGGCGTGACGGACGATGAGGTGGATGCGATTTATGCGGTGTCCGCCAGCGAGATTTATGTTGGCGGCGCGTTTGACACCATCGACAACGTGCCGGCAAGCACAGTGGCGTTGTGGAACGGCGCAAACTGGAACCCGCTGGACACCGGTAGCGACGGCACGGTATACGCCCTTGCCCTGACCGGCAATCTGTTGATTGCGGGCGGTTCGTTTGACTCTCTGGGTGAAGCCAATGCGACGAGCATCGGTCAATGGGATGGCATCTCGTGGGCCGCCTTGGGCAACCAGATCGGCAATTCACCGGATAACCAGGTCAATGCCTGCATCATTTCAGAAACAAACGTCTATTTGGGCGGCTCCTTCGTCACTGCCGGCGGCGTCACTCTCAATGGAATGGCCGATTGGACGGGAAACGCCTGGCAGCCGCTGGGCAACGGGGTAAACGGCTATGTCACCGCTCTGGCCGCCGACGGCAACGCGCTTTACGTGGGCGGTTTATTCATGCAGGACGACGTGTCTGCCACCAACATTGCCCTGTGGAACGGCGCGGCGTGGGAATTGTTGGGTGCGGGGGTGGATGACGAGGTGGACGCCATTGCAACAGTGGGCGGAACCCTTTACATCGGCGGCCAATTCCTGAATTCCGGAACCAATCCAATCAACTACATCGCGAGTTGGGACGGGACAAACTGGAACCCGCTCGGAGCCGGGCTGGACGGACCTGTATCAGCCTTGCTGGCCGTCGGAACGAATTTGTATGTTGGCGGCGCATTTGCGAATGCGGGAAACGTCACGGTCAGCAACATTGCCAGATGGGACGGGGCGCAGTGGTGGCCGGTCGGCGCGGGGTTTGACGGGCCGGTCAGCGCCCTGACCTTGCTGGGAACAAACTTGTATGCCGGAGGGTCTTTCGACACCACAACCAACTCCCTGGGTAACATTGCCCAGTGGGACGGCACGGAATGGAATGACGTGGGCGGTGGAATTGATGGGCCGGTCGAGGGCCTTGCCACCATCGGCACGGTGCTGTTTGCCACCGGCAGTTTTGCCAACGCCGGAACCAATGCCGCCTCAAATATCGCGCGATGGGACGGCACGTTTTGGGCGCCTTTGGGCGGAGGGTTGGACCAGCCGGGCGATGCCTTGGCCGTCAGCGGCAGTTCCCTGTATGTTGGAGGCACTTTCATGAACGCCGGCCTTGAGCCGTCCGGAAATTTTGCCGAATGGAATGACGCGCCTCCTTCGTTCTGGCTGACGCCTAATTCCCCCGCCGCGCCGCTGACGCTCGGAACCAACTTTGTATTGACAGTGGGGGCGACCGGCGATTTGCCCCTCGCCTACCAATGGCGGCACAACGGCACCAATATTCCCGGCGCGACTTCCACCACCTATACCGATACGAACCTGCAAGCCGGGGACGTGGGCAATTACACGGTGATTGTGACCAATGCCGCCGGCAGCGCGATCTGCGATCCGGCCCAGGTTTTTCTGGACAGCGTCACCGTCTTTTTCGAGAACTTTGCTTCCGGGAAAATGACCAACTGGACAACCGTCAGCGGCGGGACGGCGCTGACCATTTCCACCAACGAAAGCTACGGCGGGACCTACAGCGCGTTGTGCGGCGTTTCCACGGCAAAAATGTATCACAATCTCAGCCCGGCTTTGATCGGCCACACGCGCGCCACCTTCTGGATATATGACAACAAGGGCAAGCAAAACCGGTGGTTCGGTTCCGCCTGCGCCTACAGCGGCGCCGGCTACGGCAACGGCGCCTTGCAGCAGATTCTGGCCATCGGCCTCTACAATACTCCGTTCGGCACAAACAATACCGGCACTCTGGATGGTGACACGGTCGAACCGACCAATTATCAGGGCGAAGTCTATGCCGGGGATAACACCGGCTATTTCAATCTCGACCAACCTCCCGCCCCCGGACGCAGCGTGGGCTGGCACGAATTCCAAATTGAACGCCAATCCGATGGCGCCACCGTCGATTTCTCGGTGGACGGCGTCTTGGGCCAGGAAATTGACGGCACCACCAACGAAGCCAACTGGAATACGGTGACCATCGGTTCGGTCGGAACAGGCTCAACCAATGGCAACGTTTGGTTTGACAATATCGCCATCGAATATCTTGATCCCCCCGTCATCACGGTCGGACCCGCAACCCAGACCGCCAATGCCGGGACGACTGTCACTTTTTCCGTCACCGCGACCGGCGACGGAACCCTGGCTTATCAGTGGCAATGCAATGGCACAAATATCGCCAAGGCGACGAATAGCGTGTTGAGCCTGACCAACATCAACTCGGGTTCTGCCGGCGATTACACGGTCAGCGTCCAAAATGGCATTGGGCCGGTCGTGAGCGACGATGCGTTTCTCGCCCTTAATACGGCTCCCGTCATCACGACTCCGCCGATGGGAGAAACAATCCCGGCCGGAAGCAGTCTGGCGCTGGAGGTCGTCGCCGAGGGAACGCCCTCCGCGCTCTCGTATCAGTGGCGCGCCAACGGGGTCAATATCCCCGGCGCGATTTACAGCGAATATGATATTTACAACGCGACAGTCGGGCAGACCAATTACTCGGTGGTGGTGACCAATGTTGCCGGCGCGGTCACCAGCGTTGTGGCCACAGTGGTGGTGACCAATTCGCCGCCGGTGTTGCTGGCCGGCCCGCAATCCCAAAACGTTGTCCTCGGCGGCAATGCCACCTTTTTTGTTCAGGCCATCGGCAGTGAGCCTCTTTTTTACCAATGGCAGTTCAACGACTCCAACATCGCCGGGGCGACGGCGAGCGCCTATCGCACCCCCCCGCTCCAGACTAATAGCGCCGGCAATTATTCGGTGGTGGTTTCCAATTCCTTTGCCGCAATCATCAGTTCCAACGCGGTTCTGACACTCGACTATCCGCCGGTCATTGTCACCCAGCCAGCCGGTCTGACCACTCCTTCCGGCAGCAACATCTTCCTGACCGTCACCGCCACTGGCACGCCGGTTCTGAACTATGACTGGCGCAAGGACGGCATGGATTTCCAGACGACCGGCCCCACGCTGGAACTCGATGATGTGCAATCTTCGGACTCCGGCACTTACAGCGTGATCGTTTATAGCAGTTACGGCGACGCCATCAGCTCGAATGTGGTGCTAACCGTCAACGGACCGCCGTCCATCCTCCAGCAACCGCAGGACATCTCGACCAACCTCGGTTCCGACGCCATTTTCAGCGTCGAAGCGGTCGGAAGCGGAACGCTGACGTACCAATGGCGGAAGGAGGGCGCGCCCCTTCCCGGCGCAACGTCCAGCAACTATTCCATCGCCGCCATCACGACGAACGATCTCGGCGTTTACTCCGTCATCGTGGGTAATAACTATGGTTCGACTTCCAGCGACGACGCCTTCCTGACTCAGACCAACGACGTGGTTTTCTACGACGGATTTGAAACGGACAATCTGACCAACTGGATTGTTTTCACCGGCGCAACCGCGTTAAGCATTTCCACCAACGAGGCCAACTCCGGCACGAACAGCGCCTTGTGCGATAATTCTTCGCAAAAAATGTGCCATACGCTGCCAATCGAAGTGGAGAATCACGCCATCTCCACCTTCTTTATTTACGATAATCAGGGAACGCAAAACCAGTGGTGGGGCCAGACAATGGCTTACGGCGGCATTTTCAGCAATACGCCAATCCAGATTTTGGGCGCGGGCCGGTACGATCTGGATTTCCCCACCAACGGACAGACGGGCGACATGGTGGGTATTACGGTTGACACAAACTACTACCAGGCTTTTGTCCAGAGCGGGTCCAACACCGGTTATATCAACCTCGACGGCGGCGGTTGGGCGCCAACCCGGTCCGTCGGCTGGCACGAATTTGACGTGGAACGCCTGGATGACAATGTCACAATCAATTTTTATGTGGATCAAGTCCTGGCCGCAACCGTCAGCGACGCAACCCCCGCAACCTGGGATGCCGTGTCGATTGGCTCATCTGGAACCGGCGCAACCAACGGCGATGTTTGGTTTGATGATGTGCTCGTTCAGTATCTTGATCCGCCGGATATTCTGGCCGACCCGCAGGACTTGAGCGTGAACCTGGGCCAGACCGCGCTTTTCAATGTCTGGGCCACCGGAAACGTGCAAAGCTATCAGTGGCTCTTCAATGGCGCAGCCATCCCCGGCGCGACCGCCACAAACCTGGTCATCACCAACGTCCAGGCCGCCAACCTGGGAGCCTATTCGGTGATCGCGATGAACGGGATAGGCCCGACAGAGAGCGACGCGGCCATTCTGTCCACCAACATACCGCCATCCATCATTACCGAACCCCAGGGGTTGACCGCGCTTAGCGGTTCCGCTGTCAGCTTCACGGTCGTAGCCTCGGGAGACGATCCGCTGGTCTATCAGTGGACATTCAATGCCGCCCCCATGACCGGGGAAACCAACGCAGAACTGGACTTGCCGGACGTCGCTTACACCAATGCGGGCAGCTACGCGGTTGTGATTACCAATGCCGGCGGAAGTGTGACCAGCACACCGGCGGTTTTAATCGTGCGTCCCCCTGCGGCGCCGTCGCTTGGTTCTGCCGCCTTCGGGTCGAACGGCTTCCAGTTGGTCCTGTCAGGCGAAACCAACGGCAATTACACCATCCAAAGCTCAACCAACCTGACCTGCTGGACGACACTGACCAATTTCACCCTGACCTCGGGAACTTTTGAATTCACGGATGCGCAGACCAACTTCTGCAAATTCTACCGGGCCATAGGACAGTGAGCCTGAACAATTTGGCCAACCCGGAAAAAAATTCGCGCCGCGATGAATACATATTCGTTGCTTTCAATTCTCCCGCCGGATAAAATTCTCGTTTATGCATCATCGCAGTTGACATGAAAAAAAGTGTTTCAACACCTCGCTCCGGGTTACTAGCCGCCGGCAATTGGATCATTGACCAGGTCAAAATAGTCGATGTCTATCCGCAACGCGATCAGTTGGCCAACATCCGCGCCCAATCGCAAGGCACCGGCGGTTCTCCCTACAATCTGTCCGTCGACCTCGCCAACTTGCAGGCCCCATTCCCGCTTAGCGCGGCCGGCCTGGTGGGCGACGACGATTTGGGCCGTATCATCCTGGAAGATTGCCGCCACCATAATATTGACATCCGCCACCTGCACACCTCGCCGCTGGCCCCGACCTCCTACACCGACGTCATGACGGAAGAAGTGGGCGGCCATCGCACGTTCTTTCATCAGCGCGGCGCCAACGCCCTGTGGGATGGCGCGGATCTGGATTTCAAAAAACATAAGGCGCGCATTTTCCACCTCGGCTATTTGTTGTTGCTCGATGCTTTGGACGCGCCCGATTCGAAATACGGCACCAAGGCGGCCGCCCTGCTCCACGACGCCCAGCAAGCAGGCATGAAAACCAGCATCGATGTGGTCAGCGAGGACAGCGATCGTTTTGCCAAAATTGTTTCACCCGCGCTGAAGTACGTGGATTACTGCATTCTCAATGAAATCGAAGCGGGCAAAACCACGGGATTCAAAATCCGCGAGGCCGACGGCAAGTTGAACACCGTCTCGTTGCGTCACGCCGCCGGCACCCTCCTCCAAGGCGGAGTGCGCGAAATGGTGGTCATTCACTTTCCCGAAGGCAGCTTCATGCGCACCCGCCGGGGCGAGGATTTCTTGCAGCCGTCATTGAATATGCCCTCCAAGCAAATTGCCGGAACTGCCGGAGCCGGCGACGCTTTCGCCGCAGGCGTTCTGATGGGGTTGCACGAAGGATGGGAATTGCAGCGCTGTCTGGTTACTGGCGTCTGTGTGGCGGCGGCCTCGCTCTCCCACCCGACTTGCACTGGCGGGGTCAAATCACTGGCCGCCTCTCTGAAACTGGCACGCCGCTACGGCTGGCGCCCCGCTTTGCGCTAAACCGGCGGCAATACGCTAACAGCAGGAAGCACCAAAGCCGCCCGCCCTCAGCTTAGGCCCGTTCCATGTACTTGCCCGTACGGGTGTCAATCCGGATTTTTTCGCCGGTCTTGATGAACAGGGGGGCTTGCACCGTGATGCCGGTCTCCAGGGTGACGGGCTTTTGCACGTTGTTCGACGAGTCGCCCCGAATCCCTTCCGGCGCGTCGGTCACCTTGAGCGTCACGCTGGACGGAAGTTCGATGGATACC